>Ga0196976_1000291_pt1 | contig 33351 bp, 31 predicted proteins | sample S3v_513CmetaG_FD_148644 | JGI IMG/M metagenome (GOLD analysis project Ga0196976, IMG submission 148644) | Soil microbial communities from Anza Borrego desert, Southern California, United States - S3+v_5-13C | ecosystem: Environmental > Terrestrial > Soil > Desert | place: USA: California... | reverse complement strand
CATCACGCAGTAGCCGCTGGAAGGTTCATAGTGGGCACCATGAGTGGAACAGATGAGGTAGTCCTTGCTCATATTGAAGAAATCGCCTTCGTTCCAATCGAGTTCGACCGGGATATGCGCGCACTGATTGATGAAGCCATATACCTGGCCGTCATAGCGCACCACAAAACCCGTGACGCGCTCACCGAGTTCCGGCAATGGGAAACGTACCCCTGGACCGCGTTCGGCAAGTGCTTCGCTCGCACAAATCAGCCGTTCATTATCAGCCATTGGTTCAGATTAGTAAAACTGTCGAAATGTGCAATGGGTCCATGTGGCAACAGGCTTTCCAGTGGTTGTGCACCGTAGCTTACTGCAACGCTGTCCACCTTGGCGCTTCTCGCCATTTGTAGATCGTAAGCAGTATCCCCGATCATCACTGTGCGATGAGCCTCTACGCCAAGCTCGTCCATGATTTCCAGCAGCATCTGCGGATGTGGCTTGGAGCTGCACTCATCCACGCAACGAGTCGTGAGGAAATACTCGCGCAACCCGGACCTTTCCAACGAGAGGTTAAGGCCATGACGACCTTTTCCGGTCGCCACGGCCAGCATATGGCCCTGTTCCGAAAGATTGACGATAGCCTGGGAAACACCCTCAAATAACGGGACTGCATGGTCCCGCGCAAAATAATGGTATCTGTAACGTGCTATAAGCTCTTGCCGCTGGGCATCGGCTAGCTCCCCGAATAAGGTACGCAAAGCTTCGGGCAGCCCTAAACCTATGATGCCCCGGGCAGCTGATGGTTCTGGTGGAGTGAGTTCCACATCGTTGCTCGCGGCAACTATCGAATCAACGATTAACTGGGTGGAATCAACCAGGGTGCCATCCCAGTCGAACACAATAAGATCGTAGCGCTTAGGCATTGGCGTTTTCACTTTCCAGTTGCTGCAGAAAGCCCTCCAGCTCCCTGGGTAGATGCGCGGTCAGCACTAGTCTCTCCCCTGTCACGGGGTGCTTGATAATGGTTTCTGCGGAATGCAGGAACATACGCTTGAGCCCGCGCTTTTGCAGTTGCTTGTTCAGGGCAAAGTCGCCGTACTTGTCATCACCTGCGATAGGGAAACCAAGATGTGCCAATTGCACGCGCAATTGATGCGTGCGTCCCGTGATGAGTTGAGCCTCCAGCAGGCTGAAGTCGCCAAGATTTTTCTTCAGATGGAAGATGGTTTCCGACAGTTGGCCTTCATCCTCCACAGTCACCTTACGTTCGCCATTAGTCGTGACATGTTTCTGCAAGGATAGCGTGACGCGTTTCTTCTTCTCGGTCCATTGGCCATGCACCAGCATCAGGTAACGCTTGTCCATGCGATTGGCCCGCATCATGTCATGCAAGCTCACAAGCGCACTGCGTTTCTTGGCGATCATGAGCACACCCGAAGTTTCCTTATCCAGGCGATGCACCAACTCGAGTAATTTGGCGTGGGGGCGTTCTAGCCGCAATTGCTCAATAACACCGCGGCTGATACCGCTGCCGCCGTGCACCGCCATGCCTGCTGGTTTGTTGATGGCCAGCATGGCGTCGTCCTCGAAGATCACGGCTTGTTCAAACCGCGCTGCCACCTTCATGCCTGGGGATGTTGGTTCTGCTACCGGGGTTGTGCGGATTGGTGGAATGCGAATCTTGTCACCGTCTTCAATGCGGTAGGTGGCGTCCACGCGTTTGCTATTGACGCGCACTTCACCGCTGCGAAGGATGCGATACAGGTGGCTTTTAGGCACACCCTTAAGAACTTTGGCCAGGTAATTATCGATACGCTGCCCTGCACTGCCTTCATCCACGGTATGCACGCGAACGCTGAAACTGCCATCGGCTTTGCTTAAATTAACCATCTCACCTATACTATGTTTGTCCTGAGTCATTGCGCACGGCGCTTTCAGGAATGAATTCCGTATTAATGGGTTCTACCCGAACAAATACCCTTGGTTAATTTCGCTCGCCAAATAAAAAATGTAGCGATTATTAGAAAATTATTGCGCTCAAGCCGCGACAGACAAATGCAGCATCGCGGCCAGGAATTGTTGGAAACGTGTAATTTTAGCCGATATTGCGGCTAAACCGAGACAGAAACAAACGCATTGAGGTTAACACCCTGACAGTACACGAGAAATTTCGTTAACGAATTCAAAGTTGCCAGCCATAATGGCTGACAGCATTTCCTGTGAGTGAATCATGGGAATGAAAACGGCACTTAGCCGGTGTTTTAAGTTGGCCTGCAAAGGCCCCTCCTGCGAACCATCTGCTCGTATGTCATACGGCCATTAAACACACGGCCGACAGCGCTCCAGCCTTTCCCCGCCGCCCGCAGGCCTTAGTCTGCGCCCGCCAGAGCGCGGGAGAATTAAATGAAACGCATGCTATTCAATGCGACGCAGTCAGAAGAACTCCGCGTCGCAATTGTGGATGGGCAAAAACTTATCGACCTCGACATCGAAACAGTCGGTAAGGAGCAACGCAAAAGCAATATCTACAAAGGTGTTATTACTCGCATCGAACCTTCGCTCGAAGCTGCTTTTGTCAATTACGGTACCGATCGTCATGGCTTTCTCCCGTTCAAGGAAGTTGCCCGCAGTTATTTCCAGGGCGAGAGTGAATCCGGCCGCAACCGCATCCAGGATGTCCTGCGCGAAGGCCAGGAGCTCATTGTCCAGGTAGACAAGGATGAGCGCGGCAACAAGGGCGCCGCCCTCACCACCTTCATCTCGCTGGCTGGCCGCTATCTGGTTCTGATGCCCAACAATCCACGCGGAGGCGGCGTTTCACGGCGCATCGAAGGCGAAGACCGTAATGAGTTGCGCGATGTCATGGCGCAACTCGAAGTCCCCAACGGCATGAGCATCATTGCGCGTACTGCGGGTATCGGCCGCAGTCTGGAAGAACTTCAGTGGGACTTGAATTACCTGCTGCAGCTGTGGACTGCGGTTGAGAATGCCTCAACCATCCAAAGCGGCCCCTTCCTGATCTATCAGGAAGGCAGTCTGGTCATTCGCGCGATTCGCGACTACTTCCAGCCGGACATTGGTGAAATCCTGATTGATACGCCTGAAATTTACGACCAGGCTATGCAGTTCATGAATCACGTCATGCCGGGTAATGTTTCCCGCGTGAAACTCTATCGTGACGAAATTCCACTGTTCTCGCGCTTCCAGATCGAACACCAGATCGAAACCGCGTTTTCGCGTGAAGTACGCCTGCCCTCCGGCGGTGCCATCGTTATTGATCATACCGAAGCCTTGGTTTCGATCGATGTCAACTCTGGCCGTTCCACGCGCGGTGTCGACATCGAACAGACCGCCTTCAACACCAACCTGGAAGCAGCGGATGAAGTAGCCCGCCAGATGCGATTGCGCGACTTGGGTGGCTTGGTCGTCATTGACTTCATCGACATGGAAAACCAGCGCAACCAGCGTGAAGTGGAAAACCGCCTGCGTGAAGCCTTGCATTACGACCGTGCGCGAGTGCAGACCGGCAAGATATCGCGCTTCGGCCTGCTTGAACTTTCGCGTCAGCGGCTGCGTTCCAGCCTGGGCGAAAGCAATCACATGCCTTGCCCGCGTTGCCATGGTACTGGCCATATTCGCGGCATCGAGTCTACTGCCCTGCATATCCTGCGTATCACGCAGGAAGAATCCATGAAGGAAAACAGTGCCATCATCCAGGTTCAACTACCTGTAGAAGCTGCCACCTTCCTGCTCAATGAAAAGCGGGCCGAGATTCACAAGATCGAGCAGCGCATGGGCGTACAAGTTGTACTGATTCCAAATATCCACATGGAAACACCCAACTACAGCATCACCCGCATTCGTCATGATGACGTGGCAGAAGAGCACACCCGTGCCAGCTACCAGATGGTGGAGATGCCGAGTTCGGACCTTGAGGAAGCAATCGCTGCTGCCGTTGAGCCAAAAATTGCTCGTGTCGAGGCAGCTGTTAAAGGCATTACGCCTGCATCGCCTGCCCCGATGGAAAGAAAGCCTTTGCCGAGCCTATCTCTGGTCAGTCGTATCAAAGGCTGGTTCAGCCGGATGGCCGAGGGCAACGAGACTACCACACCACAACCCTCTGGCCGTGGCGAGGAATCGCGTGCGCGCCGTGGTAACCGCCCTAATCGCAATGCACGTGGCCATGAGCGCAAGAATGGACAAGAGCATCCGCAACCGCGTCAGAAGGAACAGCGCCCCGAGCAAAAACAGGAGCGGCAGGAACGCCAAGCCCAACAACGTACGCACCGCCAGGAACAGCAGCGCGTTGAAAAGGCTGAAAGCGAAAAGCCAGTTCAACAAGCCCAGCAAGCCCAGCAAGGCCAGCAGACTAATGGTGAAGCAGGTGAAGGCCGTAGCCGACGTAGTCGTGGCCGCCGTGATCGTAGCAATCGAGGCGAGCGTCAACCAAATCAGCAAGGCAGTACTGTGCGTGAGGAAAAGCTGCCTGCCGAATCAGCAGCGGTAGCAATGCCTGAAGAAAAAGCACAGCAGGTGGTGATGCAGGAACCAGTAGCGACACCGACACCTGTTGAACCTTCAAGCGAAAAAGAGGCTGCAACGCCATCTGAGAAAACCAGAGCCAAGAAAGCAGAAGCAGCCTTGCCTGCAGCCACTGAATCAGCTGCCGAACCTGTCAAGGCAAAAGAAGCCAAGAGCAGACATCCTGCCCTAGCCAGGGAGCCTTCTGAAGCCAAGGTAGAAGCTGGCCAAGAGCCAGCTCAAACTCAGGCAGAACCGGAAAAGAGCAAAGAAAAGGCAGAAAAGAAACCACGTCAACCACGTCGCCAGAAGCCCGAAGCTGTTAAGCCGGTAGATCTGGCCGCGGTCGGGCTGCAGTTGGTGGAAACCAAGGCAGAAGCCAAGGCCACGCCTGTAGCTGAGCCTGAGACTGCACCTAGCAAACCCCGCAGGGAAGCGGCTTGGCAGAAAAAATCCGGCGAGCAAACCCAGGATGAACCTTTGGTGATTGTCCAGACTCAAAAGTAATCAACCATAGTCATTCTTGCGCAGCGGTATGGGCCTAGTGCCTATACCGCTTTTTTTTACAGCATGTCTCTCAGCCGGTAATAAAGCGCACCCAGTATGAGTGCCGGCCTGCGCATCAACGCTCCGCCTGGAAAAGGGTAATGCTTGATACGGGAAAAGAGGTCAAAACGTTCAGCCTGACCCGCGATAGCCTCTGCCGTAAGTTTGCCTGCCATCCCGCTGAACGCCAGCCCATGTCCCGAGAAGCCTTGCAGATAATAGATATTGCTGCCAAGTCGGCCAAAATGCGGGGCCATGTTCATGGTCATATCGACAAAACCGCCCCAGGCGTGGGTAATCTCTAAATCCTCAAGTTGAGGGAAAGCATCCAGCATGCGCCTACGGATACGCTCAACGAGATTGGGGGGCGTTGCCCCGCTATAACTGTCACCTGCTCCGAACAACAAGCGATGATCACCACTCAGGCGGAAATAATCGAGTATGAAGTTATTATCTGAAACCGCAGGCCGATGCGGCATGAGACCATCTGCGCGGGCTTTACCCATAGACTCGGTGGCAATCATGTACGTGCCAACCGGCATGATGCGGGACATGAGCTCCGGCGCGATGTCATCGCCATATTCCCCCAGGTAGACGTTGCCAGCCAATACGACAAAATCGCAATGCACCTCACCTTGACCGGTCCTGACGATTGGTTTGCTGCCCCGCTGGATGACGTAAACCGGAGAATTTTCGTGGATATTTACCCCCGACTGCCGTGCGGCGTCTGCCAGGCCCAGACAATATTTCAATGGGTGCAGGTGCCCGGAATTTGCATCATAGGCGCCAGCACAAAAACGCTCACTGCGCAGCCAATCACCTATTGCCTGTGAACCGATCCACTGCATGGGATAGTCATAGAACTGCTGCAAGTGTTCGGCATACTTCTGCAGTGCATGTACCTTGCCGGGACGTACGGCAACGCTGAGGTACCCTGGTTGGTAATCGCATTCAATTTGAAAACGCTCGATGCGTTCTCGTAATAACTGCAAGCCCGCTACCGAAACCTCCCAGGCGCGGCGCGCATCCTCACGGGAGAACTGTTTTTCTATTGCCTCTTCGCCATCCTCGCCAAAACCCACGATGACCTGACCGCCATTCCTGCCCGATGCGCCCCAGCCAATGCGTTGAGCCTCCAGCAGGACAACCGAGTAACCGCGTAGACTCAGTTCCAGCGCAGCTGACAAGCCGGCATAGCCTCCTCCTACCACACAGATATCAGCTGTTACGGTTTCCGTCAGGGGTTCGGAAGAATGAGGCCGTTTTACACTGGCCTCGTAATAGGAATTCTCGATGACACCAAGTTCTTTCTTGAGCAGCATCGGTCAGAAACCCTTCCCAATGCCGTTACTGATACACATGGTTCAGCTCACGCGGAAGTTGATGAATTGCCAGGGGTCGTCTTTGTCAATTTCCATTTCGTAAAGTGGGCTCCTGTCGGTGAGCGGGGTCCAGTCACCATATACCCCTGCCATCTCGCCGAGATAAGGCGTTGCCACCTTCATGACGGTTTCATAATCGATATCATCGGGTTCCACCACGCCTGCACTGGGATTTTCCAATGCCCAGACTACCCCCCCAAGCACGCCAGCCACGACCTGCAAGCTGGTAGCGGTGTTGTAGGGTGCAAGTTCACGTGCTTCTTCAATCGTGAGGCGAGACCCGTACCAATACGCGCCTTTTTCATTGCCCATGAGCAATACACCCAGCTCATCCCTTCCCGCCTTGATTTCGTCACGCATGATGCGTTGACGGCTCTGCAGCTGCCAGTTCTTACCTGCAACCTCATGCACCGATAGCACTGCATCATCACAAGGGTGATAGGCGTAATGCACCGTGGGCCGATAGATGATGTCGCCCTTCTCACGCAAGGTCAGGTGATCAGCAATGGAAATCGATTCCCCATGCGTAATGAGGAAACCGTGATAAGGCCCTTCCAGTGGCGTCCAGCTCCGTACCCGCGTTGCCAAGCCGGGCTGCTTGAGATAAATGGCTGCATCACAGCCGAAGCCGTGGCGCGCCCCATCTTCGGGGAAATGTTTTTCATGACTACCCCAGCCAAGCTCGGCGGGTTGCAGGCCTTCGCCGACAAAACCATCCACAGACCAGGTATTAACGAATTCATCGCGCTCTTTGCGGCGATCTGATATTTGCGTATCGCGCTCAGCAATATGGATAACCTTGATGTTGAGCTTGTGGGCCAATGCGGCCCAGTCTTCGTAATAAGCAGGCTTCTCAACCAGGATTTCATTATCTGCAGCAAGATTGAGCAATGCCTGCTTGACGAAAATGGAAGCCAATCCGGGATTGGCACCTTGTGTCACGACAGCGGTCGGGCCCTGGCGCTTGTCCAGCCGGTAGGCCAACATCTCCTCCCGCAGGAAGTAATTGGAGCGTTGCGACAAGGTCCTGTTGGGGTTGATATAGCTGCCTGCCCAAGGTTCAAGACAAGTATCCAGGTAGAGAATATCGCGACGCGCGCAGAACATGATGAGCGCCAGGCTTGCCACATCCACCGACAAGTTAAGCAGGAAGTCACCTTCCTTCAGATGCCTGTCGAGAATCCCCTCATAGTTCTCCTCAGTCAGTGCCTGAGTGATGAATTCAACACCGAACTCTTTCGCAATGCCGTGCTTGTCTTCATTGCGCGCAATGATCTTGACCTGTCCCGGCTTGATATCGATATGCCTGAATAACAAAGGCAACACGGCTTGGCCAATACTGCCAAAGCCAAGCATGAGAAGATTGCCTTTGAAGGCTGCATATTTGGGGCTGGTTTTCATTATGACTACAACTTACAGCCCAAACAGAACAACAATCTGTTCGGAGCCCCACGCTTTGCTGAGTAGGGCTAGGTCTTAGCCTCTCCGCAATGACATGTAGCTCAGCCAGCCCACGAGAATAGCATTGAGATAACCCGCCGAAGCTCCAAATACCAGGCTGATGCCGAGGGCGATTAAGGCGTTGTCGAAGGTGAGCGATAGCAAGGCTTCATTGCTGAACCGGCCTGGCGAATTGAGGAAGGCAAAAGTACCTGCATAGCCGTAGATGATGGCGGGTGTGATGGAAAATCTTGCCAGCACACTCATGCGTGACAGCACTCCGATGATCAAGCCGATCACGACAGGCGCCCACCATTCACTCGTTAAAGCATTGTTGAAGGGGTCATTCAATACCAGCAATACTGACAACCAGGCAGCCAGAATCCCCACGCCTACATGTTGCAAGGTCGCCAAGTATGCCTGGTCGAGGTTTTCGCCACCATCCATATGAAAGAAACAGGCCCAGCTGATGAATACGGCCCAGGCAGGGATGAACGGAAGTGAGCCCAGTGCGTAAACTACCACGGTAGTCATGACGATAGCGACAACAGTAGCAATATCTAGCTTGTTCATGATGACTCCTTGAGAATCAGTAGGCGTGGACGCAAGTTGGGCCAATATCCAGCGAGCACAAGACTCATGGCGGCCAGGACCAGCAGCCAGTCGATGCGTACCTGGGCGACTTCCGCCCCTGCCGGTTTTTGCTGCCGCATGGCCTCTGCCAATGCTTCTGGCTGGTCGGCGCGCAAGTAATCCGCACCTATTTCATGCGACAGTTCCTTTAGGTAAGGCTCGTAAAGCTGTGACAGGTAACGGTCGTAAGTATCCGATGCGACAGTATCATCCCGGGTGCCAATGGATTCCTCCGACTGCACTTGGGAAGGTGCCATGATCTCGTTGGCGAAGGCCCAGTAGCCTAAAATTCGGTCCTCGCTGTCATATTTAGGGATAGGCGCAGGTTCATCTCCCCCTATACCAACGACGAGCCACCCTTCCCCGCCTCGCCATTCGGAGAGGTCGAGCTTGTTGATGGCGTTGAGCTTGGGTGCCTCGTCGCCATCGGTCAGGAAAACGACTTGAGCCGGCTGCGGCAAGGAACTCAATGCTGCACTTGCGGACTTCATGCCAAACCTGAGCCTGCTGTTGCCGCGCCACGCCATCCGCCATTCCAGATGGGCAACGCTGTCCTGCAACACCTCATAGTTTGCACAAACCTCGATCGGCATGAATAACAGTGCCACATGCTCGGCAGAGAATACCCCCAGACTGACCTTTGAGCCGCAAGGCAGCTGAGGAATGGTCTCCTGCAGCAACTTTCGGACATAGGCGATGCGGCTAAGAGACTTCCCCTTCCACTGCATATCTACGGCATTCATGCTTTGCGTCACATCCACCACAATCAGGTAGTTATGCAGATCACGCTTCATGGGTATAGCCGGCGAAAGCAAGGCGATCAGCAACAGCACGAGCGCAGCGAACAGCAAAAGGGTATCGCGTTTCAAGGGAAAGTGTTTCATGGCAAGCCTGTAGGAATATTGCCCATGATGACGCCCGCCTCATCCTGCTCATTCTCTGTCGGGTTAGCCGGCAGCATGGAGAGCACGCGGTCCAGGTTGTAGCGGGCATCCCAATGACGAGGATCGAGTCTCAGCGACTGCTGGTATGCCAGCCTCGCCTGATTGAGCAGATACTCGGCCTCGTCTCTCACCGTCTCTCCGTTACGGTGCACCATCAGCCCGCGGATCAGGAAGATATTACCGAGGCTGTACTGGACGGCTGATCTTTGCCTGGGCGTTGCCGGTAATTCCAGCAGCTGGTTGAAAAGCTGGGTTGCATCGTGATAACGACCGCTCACGGCAAAGGCATAGGCGGCAGCATAACGGCTTTCAAACCTGAAATCGGGATGGTCAGGAGTCGCGCCGGCAGCAACAGCTTTGTTGAAGTATTCGGCCTCAGAAAGTTTCTTGCCGAAAAACAAGACGCCCAACATGCCAACGATCAGCATTGCGACCAGAATACGGTTTTTCGTTCTTATGCCTGTTGCCACGACCTGAGTTCCAAAAAGCGGAATATGAGTAGGAGGCCGATCATCAAGCAAGCCAGGCTGATGAAGTGTTGTGAATAGTCTTTGCCGGCAACCTTTTCCGCATAACGGATGGTGTTCCGCTCACGCATATTGATGTCCTGCATGGCAAGCTGTAGCGCTTTAGGATCATCCGCTTCGTACGCCTTGTATTTCGTCCGGAGCGTCTGAAAAAACTGGTGTAGCTCCACCTCGGCGGGTTTCTCCCCGTCCGTTTGTACGGCATATTGAGGATCAAAAATACTGATGCCATCCGGCTGGCGCAGCACAATCCAGTAGATATTTACCTGCTCACGCTCCGCCCAGTCCCGGATTTTCTGTTTGGCTTTTATGGATATACGGCCTGCGCCGTCGGACAACAGCAGAATCACGCGGGATCCTGAATTGGGCACACCTTTGAAGATGGAGAGACCACTGGTCAATCCGGCACCAATATTCGTCTGCAATAAGCCGGAGCCCCCAGCAGCTGCAATTGCAGCATGGATAGCCTCGCGGTTTTGCGTCAGGGGAATGGCATGCATTGCGGAGTTGCTGAAAGTCACCATGCCGACCATGTCGTCTTTGCGCTCATCGACAAAACGGGTGATAAGCCGCTTGGCCGCTGTAGATTTGTTTTCACCTACGCGCCCTTCAGTGCCAGCACCGGCAAAGGGATCGTCCATGCTTGCGCTACGATCAATGACCAGCACAACCTGGGCACCTTTGCCGGCACGCTCGATTTCGGTGACACTTCCCTGCGGCGATGCGAGGGCAACCACCATGCTGACAATGATCGCAACAGCCAGATACCTGAGCAGTAAGCCGGCAATCTGAGATAATCGGTCATCAGGCACCATGCTGAAGGACGAATAGATATGGCCGTGCTGGCGGCTGAGCCATAAGGGAACAAGCGCCAATGGCAACAACACTAGCATCCAGGGTGTGCCGAGACTCATGCTACCCCCCGTTCGCAATCACGGCATGCCCTGCAAAATTGCATTAACCGAGAAAGCGTCTGCGTGGCATCATCGGAGCGGTCTTCCGTATTCGCATACTGATTCCGAAATTCAATTGGTGATGATAGGGACGCCGCCTCTTTGATCCCGAAAAGCATGAGGCTGGTCAGGTTGAAAAAATCATCGATTTCATCCCTGAGCTTGGTGAATTCAGGATGCTTCTGTAGAAATCTGTCTATGTCGTACGCGAAGAGGTTTTCGCCAAACGTGGCGTAGAAAGCATTCTGAATGCTGGTGATGGCTTTATTCAAAGCATCAGGCGAGTTTTCAAGCGAGCTGATCCTTCGATAACTCATTGAGAATGGGCCACCCATTCCCGGAAACCATGCCTTGTCAGCATTGATATAAATAAGGCCTAGCACGGCTATCAGCACCAGCACTAAAAAGAAACCCACGACTGGTTTCAGAGAACCCGTCTGTACTTGCAAGGGGGCGCGATATGGACTCATATCCTTTTCGATATCGGCTTCACCTAAGGCGGCTAGCGGCGAGATCCTGAAACTCCAGGCTGGAATGGGCACCCGCTGGGATTTGCCGTTTGCTGTTACCTGCAGGCTTTGGGCCGGAAGCCGGATCTTGCTGGCCTCACGGCTATGTGCAAACACCTGATAGGTCAGCGTTATGCGGTAATGCGTTGTCTCGGACAGCCTTTTCTCGTCGACCTCAACTTTGCGCAACTCTATGCCTGCATGTGTAACACCTTCTGCGGGAAGGGATGCACGCGAAAGCGTGTAAGGCTTGGTGACTTCCAGTTCGAGTGTACGTTTGAAAACCTCCCCCACGACGTACCCCACACTTCGTTTGGGATTTGAAATGCGCAAATCACGCAGGGGCTCAGCCATGGTATGGAGCGAAACGAGCAAGAGCAACCAGAGCACGATACGTTTCATAGTGTTGAAAACTGATAGAAATACTTCGAGAGCGCATCAGCCGCAAAGCTATCCTCGACAAAAAACGGGGGCATTTCATAGCGCATGAATAGCGCTTTGAGCTGCTCACGCCTTGCCTGGAAAAGCGACTCGAATTTCCTGCGCAGGTCAGGACGGAAGAACAGCGTACGCTGCTCGCCGGTCTCGGGATCGACAATATCACCAAGGCCAAAAGCTGGCAGTCTGCGATATTCACCTGAATCCCATAGCACGATTGGGACGATTTGATGACGGGAGAGAGAATTTAGCGCCCGCTCAAGCGTGGGCAAGGGCAAATGAAAATCCGATATCAGAAAGACCAGTCCGCGTGACTTGCCGAGATAGCGGCCAACATCCAGCAGCCCTTCCGCATTTGCCTGTGGGGCATGGTATGTGTGGAGTTTCTGAATAAGACTGAACGCTTCATGCATTTTCCTGCTAAGGGGCACTGCCCAGTCATTACGCACGGTCCTATCAAAACCGAGGAAAGCAAAACGATCATTAGCTAGCGATGCGGAGTAAGCAATCGAAGCTGCAATCTCGGCCGCCAACGCTGTCTTGCTACGGGTCCCCTCGAATCGCATGGAGCCGGACAGATCACAAACTGCATAAACGGATGCAGGATTCTTCTGATTGAACACACGGACGTAGACCTGCTCACTGGGATCCTGAATGCTCTGGCTGATGGCGATACGTCGTGCGTCCGGGTAATCAACCAGGGGGACATTGTCCCGGAACTCAAGACCCACACCGCTCTGAACGCCGCGATGATCACCTGCATGATAACTTTGCGATCGCCGGTTGATGCGATAGCTGAAAGATTGCGCAAACGTCGGGATCATTCTATGGGTACAGGAACAGTGCGGATAATTTCGGTTACGAGTTCGCGCGCGAGCTCCGTGCGTCGCATTTCATACATGGGACTCAATACCAACCGGTGCGCCACAGTTTCATGGAATACCGCATGGATATCCTGTGGCAGCATTGCTTCGCGCCCCAAGAGCCAGGCATTGACGCGTGCTGCACGCATCAGCATGCCCACGCCGCGTGGGCTAGCACCGGCAAGCACAAGGCCTTCTATCTCAACACCTTCGATACGAACACCATATTGCCCTGGATGACTTGTCGCTTGCCATAAATCCAGCGCATATTCCTCAAGCACAGGGCTGGCCTTGATACTCTCCTGCAACTTGGCAGAAAGCTCATTGAGCTCGGCAAATGCGATGACTCCGGGCTCCACCTGTTCGATCAGGCTATCCGCATCGTGGAACCTGGTGTTGAACATCAAAGACTTCCTTATTTGCCTATTCTCTGGAACAGCGATGGGGATTTCCATCATGAAACGGTCGCGGGCTGCGGAAGGGATCTCGAAGGTTTCTTCCTTCTCCACCTGGTTGCGGTCAGCGAACACGATCATGTGGGGCAAATGGTAATCACGCTTGAAAGCGGTCAGGCTGCGCTCGGCCATCACCCGTAGCATAAGTGCATGTACTTGCGGCCTGGCGCGATTGATTTCATTGAAGAAGAAAATAGAAATATCTTCACCAGACCTGAGTAACGGCCCTGGATCAACACGAGGCCGGCCATCCTCGCCGATATAAGTGTGGTAGATGAGATCATTAGGCATGAGGTCCACTGTGCCCTCTGCACGCTCGTACTTGCCACCAATGCCGCGGGCGAAAGCTCTCAACAGCGTGGTCTTGCCCACACCCACATCACCCTCAAGCAATACGTGTCCACGAGCAAAAAGGGCAATGTTGATCAGCCGAACAGCGCGCTCCTGCCCTATGATCACTTTGTTGATTTCCGCTTCGAGCTTCAAAGCCTTTGCACGCCAATAATCCAGCCTGTTGTCTTTGGTAAGCACCAGCATGACTAGCCTTCCCCCCTTCTTACTAGCTCGGCATATTCCTCTGGCGTGATTGGACCGAGTGCTTCAGCAACTTCTCTGTCGTGCGCTGGCAAAGCATCCACAAGGCCTGCGATGCGTTTCCATGCCGGCAGCCTTGCCGGTTTCCCTGCCTGTGGAACGTATTTAGAGATTCCTATCTGTTTATAGGGATGGATGTAGCGGGGGCAATTCACAAATACTTCAGTGAGCTTTAGGCGTACCACCAGCTCAGCAGCCGGAAAGAGCTCCAGCGATGCATCATCCCGTACCAGCACCGCCTCGCCATGGACCCTCACCCGGCGGGGTGTTTCGAAGTCAATAAACAACATGCCGATCTTGTTGTTGGCGCTGAGATTACCCATCGAAAGAAACATGCCATTCCCGTCATAGCTGGGGAAAGCCAGTGTCGTTTCATCCAGCACTTTCACAAAGCCGGGGTTACCGCCTTTGTACGAACATGTGGGATAACCGCGATGATCAATGGTCGTGAGAAAAAACATATCACGTGTTTCTATGAATGCTTTGTGCTCCTCGCTGAACGCGTGCATGACAATGTTTTGCTGTACACGGTTAGCCAGTTCTTTTGTTGAAAACGTTTCCTGCAAAACTTGATGTTCCTGCCCGTAAAACTCGCTCATGTCTATTCAATCCAATTAATGGACTTAGGTAAGTCCTTTGGCACTGATAGTAATAATTTGCCCGAAACAGGGTCAAGAAGCGTGCTATATTTAAATGTCCGATAGTTGGACAAAGTTCGAGATGAAGAAAGTAAAACAACTGCCAAAACTGCAGCCCGGAAGCCTGAACCGCGCTGTTACCTTAATGACAGCGATTGCCCAAGGCTCGCGCAAGGGAAGCCTGCTAACTGAGCTGGTAGCCAGAACCGGGTTGCCTCGCCCGACCATACACCGCGTTCTGAATGCCTTGATGAGTTATGGCTGGGTTGTGCGTCATCCCGAAACATCCAGATTCAACTTGGGACTCGACCTCGCCGCTCTGGGCTATACCGCAATCAGCCGTAATCCATTGGAACGATTAGCCACGACTGAGTTGAGCCAGCTTGCCAATACCATCGATCAGGTGGTCTATCTCGGCATCAGGTCAGACTTCGATATGGTCTGCATCGGGCGCTATGAAAGCCAATCGCAGATCCAGGTAGGCAAAGGTTGGGTTGGGCTAAGGGGACCCTTCGGCATGTCGCCCAGTTGCATGGCCATGCTGGCACACCTGCCTGAAAAAGATATTGAAGAGATCGTGAGCGCCAATATGTCGCGCTATCACCGGATAGAAGGTTTTGATGAAAGGGGCTTCCGGCGGACACTGGCTGAAGCCACGAAAATGGGCTTCAGCACTTACGATGACATCATCCTGGACAGGACGACGAGCGGCCTTGGCGTCCCGGTTCTGGACCCTTCAGGTTATCCCATTGCAGGTATCGGAACGACCTACCTGAGCGGGTGGTTGAACGAGGGGCAGAAGATGGAACGTGTCCGGCATATGCAGCAGGCGGCGAGAAGGATCTCGTCCAAGTTGTTTCCTGGACAACAAGGGGCTGTAACTACGGGTTAATGTCTTAGTGCAATATCGTCCGGGATTTCTGCGCCATAGAACTTCACGCGCAGTTTCTTGAGCTGGTCACGGAAATTGGCAGCCTGCTCGAATTCCAGATTCTTCGCCGCATCGTGCATGGCCTTTTCCAGGCGCTTGATTTCCTTGAGCACCTGTTTCTCGCTCATGCTCTCGTAGCTTGCCTGCTCCTGCGCCGCCTTGCGTTCGCGCTGCGCTTCGTCCTTATCGTAGACGCCGTCGATGATGTCTTTGATGCGCTTGGTTACTCCTACAGGAGTGATGCCATGCGCTTCGTTGTGGGCCATTTGTTTCAATCTACGGCGATTCGTCTCGTCAATGGCCAGCTTCATTGAACGGGTGACGGAGTTCGCGTAGAAGATCACTTTACCATTCAAGTTACGTGCGGCACGACCAGAGGTCTGGATCAGTGAACGCTCAGAACGCAGGAAGCCTTCCTTGTCCGCATCCAGTACGGCGACCAGCGAAACTTCCGGGATATCCAGACCTTCACGCAGTAGATTAATCCCTACCAGTACGTCGAATTCTCCCAGACGCAAGTCGCGGATGATTTCCACACGTTCTACCGTATCAATATCCGAGTGCAGGTAACGCACCTTGACGCCATGCTCGGCCAGGTAATCAGTCAAATCCTCGGCCATGCGCTTGGTCAGCGTGGTTGCCAGAACGCGCTCATTGACCGCTACCCTGAGCTTGATTTCCGACAGCAGGTCATCCACCTGCGTATCGGCTGGCTTCACTGTGATTTCCGGATCGATCAGACCTGTCGGGCGCACCACCTGCTCGACAATCTGTTCAGTATGTGATGCTTCGTAATCTGCCGGTGTGGCTGAAACGAAGATGCATTGCCGCATCACGCGTTCGAATTCCTCGAACTTGAGCGGTCGGTTGTCCAGGGCCGAAGGCAGGCGGAAGCCGTAATCGACCAGATTTTCTTTTCTGGCACGATCCCCGCGATACATGCCCCCGATTTGCGGAACCGTGACATGGCTCTCGTCAATGATCATCAGCGCATTCTTCGGCAGATAGTCGATAAGAGTCGGCGGAGGGTCGCCGGGGTTGCGGCCGGACAGGTGCCGTGAATAGTTTTCGATGCCCTTGCAGAAGCCGATTTCATTCAGCATTTCCAGGTCGAAACGCGTGCGCTGCTCAATGCGCTGCGCCTCGATGAGCTTGTTGTTCTTGACAAAGAAATCCACGCGCTCGCGCAGCTCATGCTTGATTTTCTCAATGGCGCGCACGGTGGTCTCTCTCGGCGTCACATAGTGGCTTGAAGGGAAAATCGTGTAGCGCGGGACCTTGTTGTATATCTGGCCGGTGAGTGGATCGAACAGGGTCAGCGTTTCTACCTCGTCGTCAAATAGCGAGATACGTACCGCTGTTTCCGAGTTTTCCGCCGGGAAAACGTCAATGACATCGCCACGCACGCGGAATGTCCCTCTCGCGAAATCGAACTCGTTGCGGTCGTACTGCATGCCAATCAGGCGGTCAATGACGTCGCGCTGTGAAAGTTTGTCGCCTTTGGTCATATGCAGCACCATGCCGTGGTAATCAACAGGGTCACCGATACCGTAAATGGCAGAGACGGTGGCGACAATCACACTGTCTTCGCGTTCCAGCAGCGCCTTGGTGGCAGAAAGCCGCATCTGCTCGATGTGCTCATTGATGCTGGAGTCCTTCTCGATGAACAGATCACGCGAAGGCACATAGGCTTCCGGCTGGTAGTAGTCGTAGTACGAAACGAAATACTCCACAGCGTTGTGCGGGAAGAATTCGCGGAATTCCGAATACAGCTGCGCAGCCAGGGTCTTGTTGGGTGCCATGACAATAGCCGGGCGGCCCAGCCGCGCGATAACATTTGCCATGGTGTAGGTCTTTCCCGAACCGGTAACGCCCAGTAAGGTTTGGAAACGCATGCCCTGATTGATGCCATTGATGAGCTTCTCGATCGCCTGCGGCTGGTCCCCTGCTGGCGGGAACGGCTGATGCAGCTTGTAACTGCTGTTCGGGAAGGTGATGTAATCGTTCGGGGAGTCTTTCATAGAGGCTTTCATTTTAGCAGGGCAAGCGTGGGGCCAGAACTTCGCTTTCGATTACAGGTCTTTTACTTAACTCAACCATTGAACACAACATGCGCACCCTGCCCTCACTCATCGTGTCCCTGACCTTACTTTGCGGGCTGTTGCCTACGGCACATGCATATGACAGGCAGAAACTCCTGAGTTCATTTTTTTCCACCATGATGGTGCGAGGCTACAAACTGGATGGCAATATGGCCTATGGTTCCGGAGTCGTGGTGGCTGAGAACAAGATTCTGACCAACTGCCACGTATTGCGTGAGACAAAAGAGGCCTGGGTTTCGCAAGGCGAGCAGGTTTATACGATCGTTGGAGTGCAAGCGGACCGCCATCATGACCTCTGCCTGGCAATCACCCAGTATCTGCCAGTAAAACCGGTGAGCATGGGCACTGGCAGCGGCCTTGCCAAGGGACAGGAGGTTGTGGCTATTGGCCACTCCAACGGGGTCGCTGCGCCGGTGACTTCTTTGGGTGAAATCAAATCACTCTACAGTATGGACGGAGCCAACGTCATACGCAGCACTGCAAGATTTGCCCTGGGTGCAAGCGGTAGCGGGCTATTTGATGGCGAGGGTCGGCTCATTGGCATCAACACGTTGAAGACAACCGGACGGGTCGCGTACTTCTATGCCTTACCGGTCGAATGGCTGACTGCTGTTGAAAAACAACCTGTAGAAACGACTTTGCCTATCGTGGGCAGAGCATTCTGGGAAGAGGACGAGGCTTCCATGCCGTTCTTCATGCAAATCGCCGTGCCGCAGTTGCGGGAAGATTGGCCCAAGTTGGCAGAGGTGGCGAAACGCTGGGTAAAGGCTGAACCGCAGAGCTCCGAAGCCTGGTATGAGCTGGGCCTGGCGCAGGAGAATATTGGCCAGCAGCGCGATGCGCAGAAGTCCTTTCAACAGTCGGTTGACCTGGATGCTAGAAATAGCGATGCACTTTCACGTATCAGGGCACTAGCCGACAAAGATACAGAAGTGCATTAAAAACAGCGTGAATCGCGCTGCAAAGCACGATTCCACATTCCGTGCGGCAGGTTTTATGGGTAAAATCAGCGCTTTATTTTTACCCAACCTGACTGCAAGGATTTTGATCTTGGAACTCTCCCGGCGCGTTCAATCCATCAAGGAATCACCTACTCTGGCCGTTACAGCGCGTGCGGCAAAGCTTAAAGCTGAAGGCAAGGACATTATTGGGCTGGGTGCCGGTGAGCCTGATTTTGATACGCCACAACACATCAAGGATGCTGCCAAGCAGGCTATAGACCGCGGTTTCACCAAATACACACCCGTTGCCGGCATTCCGGGCCTCAAGAAAGCTATCGTTGCCAAGTTTCAGCGGGAAAACGGGTTCGAGTATTCCGAGAAGGAAGTGATTGTCGGGGTGGGCGGCAAACAGTGCATTTTCAATCTTGCGCTGGCAGTGCTGAACCCGGGTGACGAAGTGATCACTGCAGCCCCTTATTGGGTTTCGTACGCTGATATCGCCATGGTGGCTGAAGCCAAGCCTGTCATCATCCAATGCGGCATCGAGCAGGGATTCAAACTCACTGCTGTGCAGCTTCAGGCGGCCATCACGCCAAAAACCCGCATGTTCATCATCAATTCGCCTTCCAATCCGACGGGCGCGGTGTATTCACTGGCTGAGCTGAAAGCACTGGCGGATGTGCTGAAGAAGCACCCGAACATTCTGGTGGCGACGGATGACATGTATGAGCATGTGAACCTCACCGGCGAGAAGTTCTGCAACATCCTCAATGCAGCCCCTGAACTCAAGGACCGCACCGTAGTACTGAACGGGGTATCCAAGGCCTACTCCATGACCGGCTGGCGCATCGGTTATGCCGCGGGCCCGGCAAATATCATCAAGGCGATGGAAATCCTGCAGTCGCAATCCACGTCCAACCCGACTTCGATCTCACAGGTCGCCGCCCAGGCCGCCCTGGAAGGCTCGCAGGAATGCATAGAGCCCATGGTCAAGGCTTTCCGCGAACGGCACGCCTTTGTCGTTGACCGTTTCAACCAAATGCCGGGCATCAAGTGCATCACGGCTGGCGGTGCTTTCTATGCTTTCCCGGATGCACGCGAAGCCATCAGCAATCTGCATAAGGCGGGCAAGATTGGAGCACCGACTGATATGGCGTTATCGGAATACCTGCTGGAAAAAGTAGGCGTAGCGGTTGTGCCGGGTTCAGCATTTGGCGCGGAGGGTTATTTCCGCATCTCGTTTGCCACTTCCATGGAAAACCTCAAGAATGCTCTGGACCGGATTGCCTCTGCACTCGCTTGAGTCTTGATATGCGTCAATAAAAAAAGCCTCCTAGGAGGCTTTTTTCTTTTCAGCTTCGGCTCGCGCCCACCGCACCCTTCCATTGCTTGGTGGACTGCAGCTCGTACTTCCTGCGTGCCTTGCGTTTTTTCAGCCACACATACACGCCGGTCACTGAAAGCATGGCGACGACGATGCCCATGACAGAAATCAGAATACGTCCCGGCAGACCCACGATGCGCCCGGAATGCATTGGAAACTGCATCTGCACAAAGATATCAGCTGCTGTTCCTTTCCAAGGCTCTCGCACCCCAAGATATTCGCCTGTCGTGCCATCGTAATAGATGCGCGCCGGGGCTAAACCAGCACTGCCATGATCGCCGCCTGCATAGAAGAAATTGACGCCATAAACACCAAATTGCTGGGCATAGAAGACGCTGCCTACTGGCTCTTTCCATCCACGTCGCTGAGCTTCCTTCGCGGCCTTTCGGATGACCTCCACATAAGACAATTGCGGGACGATAGGTTCATGAAAGTTGGTCGGCGTACGGGTTTCAAAAGGCCCTGGCGTCACCTGCGAAACCTGCGACATGAGGGGGAAGAACACCTCGCGGTACAGGTTCAGTGAAAATGCAGTAAAAGCCAGGATGAACAGCAGCGCCCAGGTCCACAATCCTCCCGCTCGGTGCAAGTCGAAGTTGAGCTTGTAGGCGCCACTATTGCTTCTGATCTGCCACGCTGGTTGCCAGCGTTGCCACCAGGTTTTGGCAATCGTAGACGAATCTTCCATTGCTGCTTCATCGGCGGTGCCGTTGACCCTGCTGCGCCTTTTGGAAGGTAGGGTCAGGTAAAAGCCGACGAAACAATCCAATGTCCAGATCACTGCAATGATGCCCATGAGCCAGATTCCCCAGCGGTCTATGCCCGCCATTTCTGGAATGTGCAGGCTGTAATGCAGCACATAGAGGAAGGAAACCAGATTCTCCGAAGTAATTGGCCAAGGTGCGCCCCAGAACCGCTTGCCCAGCTCTTCTCCTGTAATGGGATCCACAAAAACCTGGTTATAAGGGACTTCGTATAGGCTCCCTGTATCCGGGTTAACTTTGGGCTCCACGCTGAACGCCAGCGATTTCCCTTCTTCCGGCAATAATGGGACAAAACTCACATTCACTTCGGGATGCCTTGCCTCGATCTGCTTGGCTAGTTGTAGTGAGGGTATCGCTTCCCCACTCGATGTGGCTTCCATCAAGTGGGGATTGAGCAAATCATCCAGTTCGTGATCCCAGGAAATAACGGCCCCGGTAACTCCCGACAAAAAGAGGAAGGCTGCAATTGGCAGACCTGCCCAGCGGTGAAGAATGACGAAGAACGCGCGCATATCAGAACTTGTAGGTGACACTGCCGATAACACGGGCACGTGATCCGTACCAGCAATCACCGCGTGACAGGCAGCTGGCGATATAGGTTTCATCCGTGATGTTGTTGGCGTTGATAGACGCGCCCCAATCCTTGGCATCGTAGGAAACCATCGCGTCGAGTAACGTCACCGAAGGGATATCCAGCGTGCCGGTGTCATCTTCATTATTGCCGATGTAACGGACGCCGCCGCCGACCTTGAAGCCGTCGTATTCGCCAATGCTGAACTTGTAAGTGGCCCAGGCGGAAGCCATATGCGGATGCACCTCAGCGACATAACCTTCAGGCCCGGGTCTGTCATCAGTCCGCGCATGCGTATAGGTATAGTTCGCCAGCAGATCAATTTTGCTGGTGAGGCTGGTCGCCATGTCCAACTCGACGCCCTGCACATTAACTTCACCCTTCTGTACGCTGAAACTAGGATTGGTAGGGTCGCCGGTCAGGCGGTTACTCTCCTTGAGATCATAAAGGGCAACTTGATACATGCTGTTCGAGCCCGGCGGCTGGTAGCGCAGACCTACTTCTACCTGGTTGCCACGTTTGGGGTCGAAGGTGTTGCCATTGGCATCCAGACCCACTTCCGGGTTGAAGGATTCGCTATAACTTGCATAAGGCGCCAAGCCGTTTTCAGCCAGGTATACGACGCCCACTCTGCCAGTGAATGCAGTATCCTTCTGCTCGTCGCTGGCCTGCACCCGGTTTTTCACCACATCATTACGGATGCCGGCTGTTACCGTCCATTGCCCGAAACGGATCTGGTCCTGTAGGTAAAAGCCAAGCTGGCTAACATACTGATCGGCCTGGTCTGTGGCGACGGCAAGTTCTGAGGCCGGCACTTTGCCGTACACAGGATCGAACAGGTCAAACAGGGTAGGGCTGAAACTGCCGCCGTTCCGGTTGTCCTGCGCGACATCCATATAGTCGATGCCGAACAGGACCGTGTGGTGCGTAGCGCCCACATTCCACTTCGACTGCAGCTGGTTGTCCACCACCAGCACATCCGTTTCTTCCTGATTTGCCCAACCGATACGATTGACAAGACGCTGATTCGCATCCTGGAAAGGGTTTCCGCCCAAGCCTGTAAAAATTGACGGATAGAGCGACTGATAATCCAGCTCACTATGGGAAATACGTGCATTCTGGCGGACGGTCCAGGTGTCGTTAAAGGCATGGCTGAACTCCCACCCCAACGCGTTGTAGTCCATATCGTATTTGTCGTATCCGGGCTCGCCGGTGAATAGCTGCGTTGGCAGACGACCATTGGGATTCCCGAGGATTGTTCCAGAATGCGGCGGGAATGCCGACGTAGCGCCATTCGCCCTGTCTCTCTGAATATTGGCAAGTATGGTCAGTGACGTATCTTTGGAGGGCTGGAAAGTGAACGATGGTGCAACGAAGTAGTTTTCCATCTCGGTGTAGTCAGTCTGTGCCTGGCTATCCCTGCCCATGGCCACGATGCGATACAACATTGTGGCGTCGTCATTCAGCGGACCGGTAATATCGACTCCAACCTGCTTATGATCATAGGAGCCGTACTGAACATTGATCTCGCGCTGGGCTTTGGCCTGCGGGCGTTTTGAAATGAGGTTGACGTTCCCCCCTACCGTACTCGCACCATAGAGTACTGAAGATGGCCCACGCAGCACTTCCACCCGCTCAAGCCCGTAGGCATGTGGGCGTGGCATGTTGTAGGTCTGCGACTGCACGCGCAACCCGTCCCGGTACTCGGTGTGCTCAGTGCCGCGAATGAACAGCCAGTCACCGCGGTTATCAAGGCCATACGCCTCGGAAGTAAGGCCTGCGCTATAGCGCACGATATCTTGCAACGTCTGCCCACCTTGATCGACGATCTGCTGCTCGGTAATCAGGGAGATGGATTGCGGCGACTCAATCAGCAGGCCTTGTGTTTTGGTTGCCGTTCTCGCTTCGGTTTCCACATAACCTTCGGTGGTTTCAGAAGATACCGCGCTTTCTCCGGCCGCATTCACTGATACTTCAGGCAGCGTTGCCGCAGTTTCTTCCTGGGCTTTAGCCGGCAATACCGCTATCGCCATTGCTACCGCCAGGTAAACAGGTTTAAAAGTCCCAATCCCAATATTGTTGTTTTTCAAAATAGCACTCCCGCAAAGATCACTGGCTGGCTATCTGAGAAACCTCACTCGCTTGCTGGATCGTTTTAACTTCGCCCTGTCGGACGTCACAAAATAATTGTAGTGTCTATTGTAAATGAGAACGCTTATCATTTACAATGCTTCACATGATGTGAATCGAAAGCAGAAAATGAAGACCATTGAAGAACACTATGATCCAGACCTGCCTGATGCGAGCTCGGTCCTCGCCTCGTTGTGCTGTGTCATTACCCAATACACCAAGAACCCGAACGCGCATCTGGCAAGGTTAGCGTTAGAACTCTCTCGCAAGCTGGGGTCCAAACCCTATTACGAATCCACCTTTGTCAGCGCGATCGGACAACGTATGGAAGAAGAATGGAGCCGTAAGCTCATGCAGGAAACCGTCTCACCCGTACTGCCAACGAAGGCACTACATTAATTGGAGGAATAGATGAGTAGAATCACCGGCCCCAGGCTGAAGATCATGCGCGCATTGGGCACCGATCTGCCCGGCCTTTCACGCAAAACCATTGAACAGCGGCCCAACCCGCCAGGCCAGCATGGCGCCAAGAAAACCATGCGCCAGAGAAAATCCGATTTCGGCGTCAAGCTGATCGAAAAGCAGAAGCTGCGATTCAATTACGGTGTATCTGAGCGTCAGCTGCAACGTTTGATGATCAATGCCAGGAAAGGCAAAGAGCCGACAGGCACGACGCTCTTGCAGCTACTGGAGCGCCGTCTGGACAATATCGTATTCCGCAGCGGCTTCGCCCCTACCATACCCGCTGCACGGCAGCTGGTGCAACATGGACATGTGCGGCTCAACGGCAAGAAGGTGAATATTCCTTCCATTCGATTGAAAGTCGGCGATGAAATATCCCTGAAACAATCGAGCTTTAATCTACCGATGGTTGTTGAAACGCTGAAGGAGCCTTCCTTAACGCGTCCGGAATGGCTGGCCTGGAATGAGAACCCCATATCTTCACGGGTTGCTCACATGCCGGCACCTGAAGATGTACCGTTCGATATCGATGTACAGCAGGTCGTGGAGTACTACGCAAACCGCATCTAGTTCAGTAAATCAACGTCTCCTCGTTATAGGCCGCGCTCAGCGGCCTTTTTTTTATTTGTCCGAGTTGCTGCCTGCTTTCCCATTAGGCGATTCATAGCCTTCGGCGCTGACCCGGCCGTTGTCTTCGAGTATGGCCATCTTGACATCTTCAACCCGAAAGAAGCCAGCCTCTCGCAGGGCTGACTCGAGCTCGTTCTGCGAGATTTTTGCCTTGGTCATCACTGCTTCAATGACCTTGCCATTTCGCACGAGAATTTCCGGATGGCCTTGGATAATGCGCTCCGCCTTCTCGCTCTTGAAGGTGATGATGCCAACCACGTAATTCAATGCCACCAGCGTGGTGGCCAGGATGATGCCGCCCGTAATCGAATCCTCATTTGCGGTCATGGCGTTCTGCACGGATTCCGAAAGAATCAGCAGCAGGATGAGGTCGAATGGAGAGAGCTGGCCGATTTGGCGCTTGCCAGTGAGCCGCACCAGCAGAACAAGCGCCACATACACAATCAGCGCTCGCACCACAAGCTCCCACCAAGGGACGGATAAATCAAACATCTGAAACACCTCCAGTCGGATGAAGTTTATTCCTCGTCGCTGCCGAATAGCCCCTTGCGCAGTTTCTCCACCCCTTCGGCTGCCTTGATGCCTAACCCGGCACCTAATGGCCCGCCAACTGCGGCACCTGCTGCCGCGCCTGCCAAGGCCGCTTTGGTTGGAAACAATGAAGGCTTATCCAAGGTGCCGGATATCCGCAGGGGCATTTCGGCAAGCGTTGCGCTATTCTTGACCTTCACCTTGGTTACACCATCCAGAGTCTTGTCCGGCATGATCTTCACATGCCCATCGGCAGACATCAGCCCCGAAGAGATTTTCAAATCCTTGAACAGGTACTGCTTGCCGTTAACCACCGCGATACCCGAGAACTCGTCAAACTGTGTCTCCCCGCCCTTCTCCCCCTGCCGCAATAACAGGCTCGCCGCGTTGGTAAGGTCCACGCCATAAAGCACGCCGTCCTTCACATTGAAACGGAAATTGGCAACCAGCTTTTGCGCCAACAATCCAGGCTCTTTAGCGCTGGCGCTATACGTGCCATTGCTGAACAGATTCCCACTCACGTGCGTACCTTTGCTCATGATACGGGCAGGTTCTTTCACTGCCAGACTGTCTATCTTGAGTTTGCCGGCAACTCGCCAGTCTTTCGCCCAATTCAATGTCGCGCTACCGGTCACTTTGCCTTGGTACAAACCGGCATCCAAACTGGTGATCTCTAGCACATTCTCATGCAGAAGCATATTTGCCTTCAGTTGGTTAACGAGCAAAGGTGAGCCCACTGGTATTGTCCAGTCAGCGGCTGTCAGCGTTATGGCCTGCACCCCTTGTTCCTGAGGTGTCAGATCGAGCTTCAGCTTGCCGTCCGTCGTCTGGATCAACACGGATTCAGGTTCGTTCTCGGCTGTCATGGCGATTTCTGCGTCAAACTCGGGCAAAGCCATATCCGGCCAGACCAGCTTTGCATCATTGATTTCGATCTTACGAACGGCTACTGCTGCAGGTTTTTGCGGCTCATCCTCTCCCTTCGCTATGGCATCCAGCAGAGCCAGCGCGGATTCTTTGATGATGGGTTTATCAACTTCCACTCTCGATAGAACTTTCGTCTCAGAAAATAAGGACGACAGCGCAGGCACTACGGCCACATCATCTACACGCAAATCCTCGTTCTCGCCAATGAGAATACCGCTGACGTTCAGCCGTGGCGTTGGCAAGAGCGCCAGCCTCATGGATTTCAGTTTCACGGGAACCCCCAACTCGGCTGTTGCCAATTGTTCAGCCTGAGTTATATAAGAGGACATTGGGATCAGAAATGGGACGATGACAAGTACACCCAGTAGGATGACGGCGAATACCGCCAAACGCTTCCATTTGCTCATATTGAATTCCTGTTTGAATGTTGACCGCGGTGCCCTAAGCCATTATTATTGCGCCTTCGCCGATTCCCCGATAGCTCAGTCGGTAGAGCAACGGACTGTTAATCCGTGTGTCCCTGGTTCGAGCCCAGGTCGGGGAGCCAGATTAGATAAGGGTCAGTGCTTAGCCACTGGCCCTTTTCGTTTTCTGACCGTGACAAAAACGTGACAATTCCACCACGTTTCCGCCATCCCGCCCCTGCTCTATCCTAGACGCAGCAAACGCAAGATTCTCAGTTGCAAACTTAGCGTCAATCCGATTTTCATGTGCCTTCTCCTCACGATTTAGTGGTACTGCCCAGCAAAGTATCGATTTCCCAACAAAATGCTTCAGTAACTTTAGTCACCGAATGGATTCATATACTTTTGCTGTCATGGTTGAATCTCTACCTCTATAGCGCCTGTTTCCCGGGGAGTGGTAGCGATGAGTTCATAAGAGTTTCCTGAGAATTCGTTTCGTCATTCCTTGTATACCGTGCGCTCCATGAAGCAATTACATCTGCAATAAAGTCAGCATCCTCTCGTTTGCTGATCAAATGATCCGCATCACCCAATGACATGAAGCTCTTCGGATGTGCTGCAGCATGGAATAAGGCGGTCGCATGCTCAATATCCACCGTGCGATCAATAGGCGAATGCATAATCAACAATGGTCTTTTCAAGGTCCGTACTTGGTTTAGCACTCGCTGCTCTGAAGCGTCTTCAACGAATTGTTTCTTGATCCGGAAAGGTCTTCCTTCCAGAGTAACAACAGCACTACCCGCCTCAGCGATCTCTTCCAAACTTTGTGCACCGATCAAATTGAGGATATGCCGTGGATCGCTAGGGGAACCTATCGTCACAAAAGCTTTGGCATAGGGAAGCCGGTCAGCCGCAGCCAGGATTGCTGTGCCTCCAAGGCTGTGTCCAATGATGAGTGACGGCGTTTTATAGTTGATCCGCAGCCATTCCGCCGCATCTACCAGGTCAGCGATATTTGATGAGAAATTGGTATCCGCAAACTCACCGCTAGAAGCGCCCAAGCCAGTGAAATCGAAGCGCAGGACGGCTATGCCTTGTGACACCAGTCTTTTGGAGATACGGCTGGCCGCGAGGATGTCCTTCCCGCAAGTGAAGCAATGAGCGAATAGCGCAGTAGCCAAGACTTCGCCGTCTGGCCGATCCAATTTAGCTGATAGCGTCAGCCCTGCAGATGTTTTGATTTCAAGTGATCGAGTACTCATAATCTTCTCCATACGAAACAGGCCAGACAAATGCCTGGCCTGGGTCTTCGCTTCACAGCTGCACAACCGGAAAATCGATGTCTGTCGCGGCAATGTGGTTGGTATAGTTCGTCAGAGTATTCAATGCCACATTGGCAATGACCTCCACGATCAAACTATCGTCAACACCGCTCTCGCGCGCTTCTTCAATGTCCGCATCACTCAGCACACCACGTTGCTTGACGATTTTGACGGCCAACTTGAGTAGTCCGTCTGTGAGGTCGTCAGCTGAATTACCTGTGCGTGCTGCACTGATAGCTGCAGGATTGAGGCCCGCACCCTTAGCCAGCAAGGTATGTGCTGACAGGCAGTATTGGCAGCTATTAGCCTGACCGATTGCAAGGGCAAGCGACTCGCGCTGGGCCGGACTCAACCGACCACGTGTCAGCGCATCTGAGAATGCCAAGTAGCCATTTAGAACTGCGGGAGCTTGGGCGAAAGTGGCAAACAGGTTTGGTACAGCCCCGATCTTCGCCTTGACGGCGTCCAGGGTTGCGTTTACTTCCGCAGATACTTGATTGCGGCTAACAGTTGAAATACGAGCCATGATGTTCTCCTTTTAGTTGAGTTACTGCGCTATGTGCGCTGGAGACATCATGCGATACTGTAAAAAACTGAAGGTATCGAGTATTTAACCAAGAGTATCGTTATGGATCAGCTTGCTCCTTTACTAAATCAGATTTCATTGTCTGCGCGGGTATTCTTCTCTGGTGACATGTGCCAGGTTGTTAACTTCGACGGTTCGGAGCTGGCAGGGCATGTCCACCTCATGAAGTCAGGCAAGGTCGCTTTGACAGTGCGCGAGAAAGAAGTCGGAACAATCGAACGGCCAAGCGTCCTGTTTTTCCCCCGTCCATGCCAACACAGTTTGGTACCAGTGGACGACAAGGGTTGTGAACTCCTTTGTGCATCGGTTGACCTGGGCGTCCGGGTACGCAGCCCGCTGGCCATGGCACTTCCCGAGGTACTGATACTGCCCATGGATGACATGACCCCTATTGCACCCACGCTGGAGCTATTGTTCAGGGAAGCTTTCAATGATGAGTTCGGCCGCCAGGCGGCACTCGACCGAATTGCTGAGTACTTTCTGATTCAAATGCTGCGACACGTAATGACCACGGGGCAACTGCAGAGCGGCATATTTGCAGCGCTGGGCGATTCAAGATTGGCCCATGCAGTTAAAGCCATGCACGAAAAGCCTTCTCATCCGTGGACTTTAGATGCATTGGCTGATCTATGCGGAATGTCTCGTGCGCGGTTTGCGGTTAACTTCAGAGATGCAACCGGTATCACGCCGTTGGATTACCTAACTGACTGGCGCATATCTGTGGCGCAAAACCTCATCAAACAAGGACGTTCAATCAAAAGTGTAGCAGCAGCTGTCGGATACCAAAGCAATGCTGCTTTGACACGTGTTTTCTTGAAGCGGGTCGGCACATCTCCCTCTGGCTGGGGAAAGCAATCTGCGTATTGATGTGACTAGCTAGCAGTAGCTTGATTATTTAGTAGAGCTCTAGTCGTTCACAAACCTGTGGAATCTGCTGTAAAGGGGCAATAGAGATATCCAGGAGAAGTCCTGATCGAGTGTCGGTTTGCCAGGCATACCATATGGCGAAGGCCATATTTTGGGAGAATAATCATGAAGGTCTAGCGACGAAAACTCTTCTCAGGTAGGTACAACTTCAAGCTGTGCAGGATCCACCGCCATTATGTTGTTTCCCCTCGCTAGGTTTCCACTTTTTCCCAACCATAGCAAACCGCTCTCGTCGATACTTACAACTTCGACTACCTCTCCAATTAAGGAAGAAACTTGCTTAATTTCTTCTCTGGTAAGTTGAGTGATAAATGCAAAAGGGATGTCGATAATCCTAACCATGGATCCTATATGAATGACGTTACCCATACTATCTCTCGATTCATGATGCTTCAGTTACTTTTCAATAAGGCCACGGGTTATCCCGGAGATACATTAAATTGCATATGAAAATCGCGACCTACAATATCAATGGGATCAATAATCGGATAGAGAGATTATTAGAATGGCTATCCGAAACTCAGCCTGATGCAGTATGTCTTCAGGAACTGAAAGCTGAAACGAATAATTTCCCCTACGCAGCCATTGAACAAGCTGGCTATGGCGCAGTATGGCAAGGTCAAAAAACCTGGAATGGGGTAGCTATACTCAGTAAAGGGAGTGACCCTGTCGAAATTCGTCGGACCCTTCCTGGCGATCCAAGCGATGGACAAGCACGTTATATTGAAGCTGCTGTGAATGGGCTAATAATCTCTAGCATCTATTTGCCCAATGGCAATCCTCAACCCGGGCCTAAATTTGATTACAAATTGGCATGGTTTCAACGCTTGAACCGTCATGCAAAAGAATTACTAGATACCGGTTTACCCATCGTTCTAGCCGGCGATTACAACGTTGTCCCAACCGATGCGGACATCTACCAAACTACTTCGTGGGATGACGACGCCTTGTTGCAGCCGGAAAGTCGCGAAGCATTCGCATCACTCATCAAGCAAGGCTGGACTGACGCTTTAAGAAAATGCCATCCTGACGAAACCATCTATACCTACTGGGACTACAAACGGAACCGTTGGTCTCGCGATGCTGGATTGCGAATAGATCATTTATTGTTGAGTCCTGCCTTAGCTTCGGTTATTGAGGATGCGAACGTCGATAAGGCGTATAGAGGTAGAGATGGAGCTAGTGATCATGCCCCAACTTGGGTGAAGTTAGATTGGAGCCCTGAATAAATCGCTAGGGCTGGACTGGCATGATTGAAAGACTGCTTACTCAAATGAAGCCTCATGCAGCGCTTTATACAAGCTCTGTCGCAGTTGTGCTTATAGAGTTCATCAACAAGATGGCGGCCTTTTGATTTTTTGTGATACCTCAAATTTGCATCTTACTAATTCATCCTTGTTTGTAAGGGACAACGGCACCGGGATCTTCGTTGGAATCCGGCACTGGAGCAGATGACTGCCCGCCGGCAGGACGCCCGTCTTTCATCCATGCGAGCGTGTCCTTTTCTGTCAAACCGTAATCCACGCAATTGTGCTCATTGAGATCCCCCAAGGTATCGCCCAGCATTACAGAAAATGCCATCTTGTCACCTTCTGGGGTATTTGCAGCTTCAATGGCAGCGACCAGGTCAATTCTGTCACAGACGATCTGTTTCAAAGCTACTCTGAGCTGATCTTCATACCTGAAGTTTGTCGGCTTATCTGGCATTACTAACCTGGATCTCTTCTAATTAACCAATATATAAGTTACTTCTGAATGCAAAATCGATCTGTGCGCTGGGAAGGACTAAAGCAATGTCACATCACTCGCCTTATCCAGGGCTTTCATTAACAGCTTGTAATCATCCAGCACGAACTCAGCCGGGGCTCTGGTCTGCCTCAACTCATCCAGCTGCACCTCATCCTCTGCAGTTCCCAGGTAACACCACTGATCGAATACATGCACGTGGGTAAGCCCAGAGCCAGAATGGGACTCACGAATGCCGATCCGGCTTTCATATGGCCACGCTTTCAGCTTTAGCCCCAATAGTGCCTGCTTGATTCTCAGGTGATGGAGTTCCGGCTTCTCCTTGCCTATGCAAACCCCATTACAGCGTTGCAATTGGTGAGCAAAACAGGCGCCCTTTCCTGTTTCAAATCCCAGTGCCTTGGTGCAAAGTTGATGTTCATTGGCTAATGCTCGAAGAGCATTATTAGCAGCAGCTTTGGTCCTGAAAAGACCGTACAGGTGCTCAAAGTAACTGGGACGAATGATGTCCTGATCCACGATGGTCACCAAGGGGACCTGGTTGAGTGCTTCCCACAACCTAATGGAGAAGAACTTCTCGTTTTCTCGCAGCATCCGGTTATAAGCTGGCTGCCTCTCCTTGACCAGTTTGGACTCCAAGAGCAAGGCGCCGATCTCGCCCGCCGTCTCCAGCCATTCCACGCGTCGCACCTTCTGGGCAATTTCCATTTCACGCTCAGAAGCATGATCACCGCTGAAATGGTTCAGGATTCGAGAGCGCAGGTTTACGCTTTTTCCTATATATAAAGGGAGATCATTCTCGCCATAGAAGAGATATACGCCCGGCCCCTCCGGTATCTCATCGAGAAAGGCTGGATCGAGGCCCGGCGGAAGGCTTGGGCCTCTGATCAGTTCTGCGATGGTCTCCAATATCCTGGTTGAGCCGACCGCGCCGCGCGCTGCTTCGAGGTAATCCAGCATCAGCTGCACATCACCGATAGCCCGATGACGCGCAGTCGTGACCAACCCATGCCGGGCGATGATGGCATCCAAGCCATGACTGGCATGCTCCGGGAATAATCGACGGGAAAGCTTCACCGTACATAAAGTGCGCTGACGTAAAGTCGCTCCGATTCGCTTGTACTCTGCCTTTAAGAAACCATAATCGAAGCGCGCATTGTGGGCTGCCATGACGTGGCCTTCGAGGTAGCCATATAGCGTGGGCGCCACTTCTTCGAAGGAAGGGGCATTTTCAACATCAGTATTGGTGATGCCGGTGAGCTGGGTTATGAAAGGTGGAATCGGCACGCCTGGATTGACGAAGGTTTTCCATTCCGTGGCCTCTCCCCTTTCAATCTTGATCAGCCCGATCTCGATGATACGGTCGGCCAGAGGCGTCGCTCCTGTAGTCTCCAGGTCCAGGAATACCATGTCAGGAAGCCAATGCATTTTCCATAGACAACATCTCTATGCAGAAATCTCACTTGAAAGCTGAAGTTCTTATAGAAAATTAAATTCCGTTCAGAACAAGCCATATTCAGCCATGGGCCTGCAATGAGCCAACAGATTGACTCACTAAGCGCTTTACCGGACATACTGAGCATTATCTGAGGCGTACTGTAAGTTTTTGGCTTCAGGAAAAACTTATTGTCTGATGTCGTAATAACTACACAACTCGTTACTCGCAGCTCTCGAGAATTCAGTCTGGCCTCCGAGCAGGCTTTCGATTCCATCTATGCCAAGATACTGGCCGGTGATGAAACTGCACTCCAGGACATATGCGACTTTGCATTGAAACTCTGCAAAGCGGAGTCTGCTGGCTTAAGCCTGCTGGGTTTCATCAAAGACAAGCACGTATTCAATTGGGCCAGATCGGCAGGAAAAATACCCAATTTCAAGATCTATTCCCCTATCAATGACTGCCCATGCGGTACGGTACTGGAGATGTATTCATACCAGGTATTCCAGCATCCCGAAAAGCATTACCAGTGGGTAAAGGCTAATAAGTTTGTAATACCGGAAATGATCTCGATGCCCATCTATCGAGATGACCTCACAGCATTGGGCACTTTCTGGGCTATGCATAAGGAAGGGAAGCACTTCGACTGGGAGGATGTAAGAATTCTCACCATGTTGGTCTCGTTCATAAAAACCGCTTCCAGGTCCGAAAAATTCAAAGAAGCCTTAACCTTCAGCTAGGGACTGTACTGTTTTCCGGCTGATCGCCTTTAGTGAGTATCCTGGACGAGTAGATCGTGTTTACCGTCACTAGATCGTTCCAAGTAGCCGCCATACGCAGCAAATGAATTCAGGCCTGCAGTCTTCGTTTAGCACGACAATAGTCACGTTGGTTTGTCAGTCCTAGTACCCAAGTCTTTTTAATTGCTGGTTGTGCCAGAATATTGGCCATAGCAGTTCGCTTGGCGAGAAAGGAGATCAAATGGATACGATCAAAATCAACGCCGGTAAGCTTAGGGCTATTGGCTACGATGCCAAGTCCCGCACGCTTCAGGTGGAACTGGAAGATGGAAGTACATTGCAATACAGCAGTGTCAGCGAAGAACTCTGGCGTCCCTTTCGCAGCTCAGG
>Ga0196976_1000290_pt1 | contig 33452 bp, 29 predicted proteins | sample S3v_513CmetaG_FD_148644 | JGI IMG/M metagenome (GOLD analysis project Ga0196976, IMG submission 148644) | Soil microbial communities from Anza Borrego desert, Southern California, United States - S3+v_5-13C | ecosystem: Environmental > Terrestrial > Soil > Desert | place: USA: California... | reverse complement strand
GGCCGAGGCGCAGATCAATGCGCTCAACGTTGAGGGCTCCACACGCGCCGACTTCCTGCGGCTGCGAGCTTCGGTCCGGGCAGCGGGTGGAAACAATGCCGCCGCCGAAGCCGACCTGAAGGAAGCGCTGAAGGCTGATCCGGACAATATCAATACGAAGATCCAATATGCGGCGCTGCTGTGGCGCATGAAGCGACCGCAGGATGCCGAGAGGATGTACCAGGCTGCGTTGCGGCAGGAGCCGAACAACCGCTTCGCACTGGAGTCGCTGGGCTATCTTGCGCGCGAAGAAGGCGATAACAGGACAGCCGAAGCGTTCTTCAACCGCCTGAAGAAGGCATACCCAAGCGACTATGTGGCTTATGTCGCGCTCGGCGATCTGCTCACAGCTCAACGGCGTTTCAAGGAAGCACAACAGAATTACGAGACCGCCTTCAAGTTCGCTCCTTCGAATGCACTGGTGGTTGCAGGCGGCGCGAACGCCGCCATCGAGGCTCACGACTTGAAGCTTGCGCAGCAATGGCTCTCACGCGCGCAGGGCACTATGCTCGACGATCCGCGCGTGATGAAGGAGCGGCAACGGTTGCTGTTCTTTGAAGGCCGATATCTTGAGTCTGCCCAACTAGGCTCGAGGGTCATACAGCAACTTCCGCGAGACCGTGACGCTAACGTCTATCTCGCATATGACCTCTATAACCTCGGGCGGTATGACGATGCGCTCAGACTCGTCCGCGAGAAGGGCGATGTCCTGCCGAAAGAGCCGAACCTGCCGCTGCTTGCGGGACACGTCCAGAAGCAGGCCGGACTGCTCTCTCAGGCCGTGGATGATTACACGCACGCCATCCAACTCGATCCGAAGATGGTGGAAGCGTACGTCAACCGCGGATACGTGCTTAACGATATGCAGGACGCGGAGCACGCGGCCGAAGACTTCCACCGCGTTCTAAAGCTTTCACCCGATAACGGCGTAGCGCGGCTCGGGCTGGCTTTCAGCTATCTGCAAATGCGCAAGGGCCGACTGGCGCTCGAACAGGTGGACGCCGCGGAACGTTCGCTGGGCGAATCTGGTTCAACCCACCTCGCAAGAGCAACGGCTTACCGCCAAATGCGCCTGCTGCACGAAGCGGAGCAGTCTTATCGAGCCGCGCTGAAATATGCGCCAAACGATGTCGGCCTGCACCTTGCGCTCGCGGACACGCTCTACCATGCTCGCCGTTACCGCGAATCCGTAGATGTGCTGAATGAGGCCCTTGCGCTCTCCCCGGAAAGTGCCGGCGGCATATACGCCAAGGCGGCCCACGCATATGCACAGTTGCGCGACAGAACGCAGACGCTCCGTTACGTTCAATTAGCGGAACGCGAGGCAAGTGAGGAAAGCGGCATCCTGCTTGCAACGGGCGACGCACTGATGTTGCTTGGCGACGAGAGCGCGGCCATGGATCGCTTCGAGCGTGCTCTGGAAGCTCCCGATGCCAGCCGCGTGGACGCCCGCCTGCTCATCGCTAAATTGTTTGCGCGCCGCGGCAAATGGGATGACGCGAGGCAACAGATCTCGCTGGCCTTCGCCGAATCTCGAATCGGCGAAGCGCCACCCGTCACGACAGACAACCTCATCGAGGCCGCAAACCTGTTCACATCGATGTTCGAGTTCGATTTGGCCGAGCGGTACTTCGAACGGGCTCGCGATGCTGGCGCCGCAGACCAGGTAGTGGCCATCGGAATGGCGAACACATATCTCGCAAAAGGCGACCACCAGCGGGCGGAAGCAATGCTGGCGAGCCTCGGTAATCCGAAGGAATTTGAGCGGGATTACGACTACACAATGGCGCTCGCGAACGTATATCGCGAACGCCGCGAGAGCGTGCGAGCGATGGGACTGTTCGCTCGCGCGAGCCAGATGTCCGGCGAGGAAGAGTTCGCACAACAGGCCATGCAGGACCTCGCTGGCGAGGAAGGGATTCGCATCACGCCGAAGGTGAGCGTCGGTTCCGACCTCCAGGTTGCACCGATCTTCGAAGACGAAACCATCTACATGATGGACTCGCTCCTGCTTGGGCTCCAGTCCCCGCCGCTACCCCGCTCTTCGCTCGAGACCAGGTGGACGAGCGACTTCCGCGTTCATGACGGGCGTTTGCCGACGATCAGCGGATTCTTCCAGGTGCGCAATGCTCGCGGTGAGATCTCGCTGCCGAGCGTGGCAAGAGTGATTGAGCGCAACACGTACGACTACGTGTTCAATGGAGCGCTAAATCCCGTGCTGCATTTTGGACGGAACTGGGTGGCGTTTAATGGCGGCCTGGCGCTGACCTTCCGCCGCGACAAGGAAGATGCCTTCAACATCAACCAGAACTTGTTCCGGCAATTCCTGTATTTCACGACGAACACCTTCTGGAACTGGTTACAGATCAGCGGTAGCGGAATGCATGAGAGCGGTCCGTACACGCAGCAGGACATCAGTTCACGAGACCTCGTCGGGCGACTGGAGTTTCGCGTGGGCCGCCCCTGGGGCAAAAGTGCGCTTGTTACCGGGTATAGCGTCAGGGATCTGAAGTTTGATCCAGTTGTTCGCGAGTTTTTCCAGACGTCCACTTATATCGGGTGGGAGCGCAAGTGGGGCGAGAATCTTCGTTTCCGCGGAATCGGCGAGGTGATCCGGGCCTGGCGAGTACAAGACAGCGTCTGGGTAAACGCGCAAGCTATTCGTCCGGCTGCACAAATCGCGTGGAAACCGGCCCGCCGTTGGACCGTAGATGGGGAATTTTCTTTCTCGCGCGCGCAAGGAACAACGCACATCTATGACAACATCCAAGGCGGACTTTTCATCTCCTACGTTAGGCCGTTCCGCCGCTCACTAGACGATGGAACGGGAAGCGTCCCTATCGAGTATCCGTTGCGATTCTCAGTCGGGGTTCAGCACCAAAACTTCTTTAATTTCACTGGCGGAGGCCGGTCGACGTTCCGTCCATTCGTACGGCTGACCTTTTTTTAACGCCAGAGGGGCCAATGAAGATCGCACTTGTATCCGCGTTCCCGCCGAGTCGGCGACTGCTGAACGAATACGGGTTCCATATCGCGAACCAGTTGAAGGAGCAGCCGGCGATATCGGTCACGGTCCTCGCGGACGTGATGGAGCAAGCGGCACTCGAATTGCCGGACTTCGACGTCGTCCGCTGCTGGGAATTGAACAACACATTCAATCAGGGACGACTGCTTCGCGCACTCAGGTCACTGAAACCAGATGTCGTGTGGTTCAACCTCCTTTTCTCCACCTTCGGTAATGCGCACAATCCACTCGCCGCGTTCTCGGGTCTTACGTTACCGGCCCTAACCCGAATGTCGGGCTACTACACGCACGTGACGCTGCACCATCTCATGGACCACGTGGACCTGAAGGACGCGGGCATCAAGCACCCGAACCTCTACCGGATTGCAGGCAGCGTTGCCACGCGCATAGTGCTCATGGCGAACTCATTGAGCGTGCTATTGCCGGCCTACAGGCGCACGCTCGTGGAGAAGTACCGCGGCGAGAACGTCCATTTCCGCGCCCATGGCATCCTTTCGGCGCGTCCTGAGTATCCGGACTTCTCCCTGCGTACGCGGCCGACCATCCTCGTATTCGGCAAATGGGGAACTTACAAACGCCTGGAACTGTTGCTTGAAGCCTTCAACTCCGTGCGGAGGCAGATTCCAGATGTGCGGTTGATCGTCGCCGGGGCCGACCACCCGATGGCTCCCGGATACGTTCAGTCCATCGCGGAACTGTGCAAGGGCGACTCGCAGATCCAGTTCACAGGATACGTGGACGAAGCGGCGATTCCGGAGTTGTTCCGGAAGGCCAGCGTCCTCGTAATGCCCTACAGTTCAGCCACAGGTGCGAGTGGGGTTGCCCACCTGGGTTGTGAGTTCGGGCTTCCTATCGTGTGCGCCGACATACCGGATTTCCGCGAGATGGCCGCCGATGAGCGGCTTGCGATGCTGTTCTACCGGACCGGCGATGCGCAGGAACTGGCGGCACGGCTAACTCAGGTCCTCCAGGACAGTCGGCTGCAACACGAGATGGCGGAACAGAACTTCTCTGCCGCACTGCGAATGACGATGCCGCAGATCATCCAGCAGTATCTGCGGGCCTTCAATAGAAACCAGCGTGCGAGAGCTCTCGAGCCGCTGGCACGATTTAGAAGAATTCCTGCGTGGGTACCGACACGGTCCGCGCTATTTCGTGCTGCCGCGCCGAGGTGGTCCGCATGGATGTGAGAGCGATCATCCTGGTCGGCGGAGCAGACTCTCCTTCGCACGAGGAGTGGGCCGACAATCCTATGGCGTTGCTCGACGTGCTTGGTGCGCCAACCTTGATCCATACCATCGAACGCCTTCGTGCACATGCGGTGCCCACTGCGGCGGTCATCGGGCGACTGGGGACGCTTTCGACATCTGCGCGCCGCAGTTTGGCCGGCATGTCACTCACGGATTCGACCGACACTGAACTGTGGCGAGAGGCCGAAAACGCGTTCACCAGGCAAGTGCAGGACGGAGCCGAGTTCATCGTGCTTGTCCGGCTTGGGTGCTATGCAGAGTTGGACTACTCACACCTCGTTCGTGTGCACGTGGAACGCGCGGCGAAAGTGACCTCGGTATTCGACAACTCCGGGCAGGCGCTCGACTCCTTCGTCATCAGCGGCCAACGACGAAACGATGCCGCATACCTGTTGCGCTCCAGACTGAAGTCCATGCGTAACGGGTGCGTGCATTACACCTTCGGCGGTTATGTGAACCGGCTCCAGACTCCGGCGGACCTGCGGTTGCTCACAATTGCAGCTTTTAGTGGTGAAGCTCAGTTACGCCCAATTGCGCGCGAGGTTAAGCCGGGGGTATGGGTTGGCGAGCGCGCCCGCATACAGCGAGGCGCCAGACTGCTTGCTCCCTGCTTTATCGGCGACGACGCGAGAGTTCGCGCCAACTCCGTGGTGGGCAGATGCAGCACTGTCGAGCGGCACGCAATCGTGGATTGCGGAACCGTCCTGGACAACGCCAGCATTCTGCCGCACACAACGGTTGGAGCAGGCCTGGACATTGCCAACGCCATCGTTGGATTCCGCCGCTTGGCTCACCTGGTTCGCCAGGCCGAAATCGAGATCAGCGACCCCAAGTTGATCAGCGTCAGGGCGGCCGCTCCGGTGCGCACGCTGCGAAGCGCGTTCTCGCTGGCGAGTTTCCTGCCAGTCCAGATGATTCGCGGCTTGAGGGCGCGCAAGGAGAAGGCAATCGGCCTCCCCGAGGCGGTACAGACACCCTCCCCGGCGCTGAAGCAGGGAGCGTCCCTGCACGAGGCAGAGGAAGTAGCAGCACCATTCATCGTGGCGAGAAGGTATGGAAACGACTAGGGCCGTCGTAGTGAAGCATCTACCGCAGAAGGTCAACGCGAAACAGGCGCGGCTGTTCATTCGCGAGATCGCACCTTTACTCAACGCCGATCGTCCGCAAATCGTATTTGAAATGTCACAGGTCGAACAACTCGATGCCGCAGGAGTGGACATGCTCCTGGAATGCATGGCCGAAGTGATGAAGCGCGACGGCGACCTAAAACTTGCCGCACCCTCACCGCACGCCGCTATCGTGCTGGAAATGACTCGCACTGACCGGCTTTTCGAGATCTACGACACGGCCGCCCAGGCGGTGCGCAGCTTCACACACTTTGTACCGGAAGCGATGCGCAATCAGCCCTTCAGCGCCAAGCTTGATCAACCCGGAAGAAATGCAGTCGCATGAGCTACACAACACAGGCAACCGGGAACGCCGGTTGGCGCGACGCTCTGCAATCGTTGCGCAGCCAGTCTGCTAATAGGCAGATTCTTGGCGGCAGCCTGCTCATGCTCGTGGGTTCCGGGCTCGTCAGCATCATCAATTTCGGCTACAACGTAGCAGTTGCACGGCTGCTCGGGCCCTCTGCCTTCGGACACGCGGCCGCTGCGCTTACGTTGCTGATGCTGCTTTCGGCCATCAATCTGGCTTATCAGCTCGTGGCCGCGAAGTTCATCGCACGCAACGAGAGCATTGCCTCGAAAGCGGCTGTGTATCAGACCTTGCGGCGAAAATCGTGGGTTGCGGGATTAGGGCTTGGAACCGCGCTCGCCCTGCTCAGCGCCCCCGTTTCCACCTATTTGAACCTGCCCAACCCGGCGGTCGTGACAGTGCTCGCCGCGGGGATCGCTTTCTACATTCCTTTGGGCGTGAAGCGTGGCGCTCTACAGGGGATGTGCCAGTTTTCGCGGCTCACGGTTAATTTCATCCTGGAAACTCTGGTGAAGCTGGTCGGGGCCATCGTTCTCATCGAGCTCGGGATGGGAGTGATGGGCGCGGTAGCTGCGATCACCGCATCCGTCGTGGTCGCCTACTTCTTCCCACCCGTCTCGCGTGAACTATTGGGAAGAACGCAGGCGACAGCTGCGGCCTCATTCCGCGAAGGGATGCAGGCGACGGTGTTTTTCATCGGGCAGGTGATCATCAACAACATCGACATCCTGCTCGTTAAGCACTTCTTTGAGGCTGGGGTCGCGGGGCAGTACGCAGCAGTGGCGCTGGTCGGGCGCGTGGTCTATCTGCTTTCGTGGTCCGTGGTGAGTGCGATGTTTCCCATCTCTGCCGGAGCCGACGAGGGAGAAGACGATCCATCGTTGCTCATAGTTCCGATCTCACTGGTGCTTGGCATTGCGCTGGCGTTTACGGCCGTGCTGGGACTTTTTCCAGAGCTTGTCCTCACCTCGGTCTTTGGCCCTGCATACCACGATCATCCGGAGATTGCTGCTCTCCTGATGCTCAACGCAACCGGAGCGGGAATCTACTCGCTTGCTGTCGTGCTGATGGCTTACGAGATCTCGCGACGAATTGCCAACACGGGCTGGATACAGCTCGCGTTTAGCGGCGGCATCATCCTTTCCGTGTACGCGTTCCACGACACCCTGCGAGAGGTGCTCGTGGTGCAGTTGGTGTTGAGGGTCGCACTCCTGATAGCTGTGGCCATGCCGTTCTTCCGTGCGCAGCGGCGACAGGCGAGCGCACGAACCGCCGAGCGTGCGGCGGTCCAACCCTCGGCGGTTCTCGCCATATCGCCGGACGGTACGCCGGTTCCGAGTGCGGTTACGGAAATTGCCGCCACGCCAGTCAGGAAACTGCGCCAAATACCCGAGGCGGACATCATCGCCGCATTCCTGCAGAACGAGTTCTACCACGCCGAGTTCGACCGCGACCGGGACCAGTTCCGCTCCATTGTTGCTCAACCCGACACAACCAACGACGTGGAAAATGCCCTGCGACGGGCACTGCTCTTCCGCCGCCGCGACACGATGTGGCACGAACTCCCGGCCGACACCGAATGGTGGGAGGTGGAACTCACATCCGAACACCTGGATCGCATAAGCATGTTCCCGCGAGCGCAGTGGCGCACTCTCGCGGACGGAAATTTCATGCTTGGCGCAATCGTCGAGAAGGTCCGGACGAACAGGTACACGGGTAGAACGCGAATCTTTATCCAAAAACTGCTCGCATTGAGTTCATATCTACGTAGAAACCCCGACCACAGCACGGTCCTATTGATTGCGCCCGATGAATACTCCCGCATGACCGTGATCGAAGGCAATCATCGACTCACTGCGGCCATGGTGGCCGGACCCGAGATCGCGCTGAAGCGGTTCCGGTACGTTTGCGGTTTTTCGTCGCACATGAACGATTGCTGCTGGTATTCGACGAACATGCCCAACCTCGCACGCTACGCCGTAAAACGGGCAAGGCTTCGTTTGTTTTACGACCATGAAGGCGAAATCGCTCGCCTGCACGCGATGTTGCGTCGGCGTTCCGAGAATATGCTTGGCGAACCTGCTGCCCGGAAAACTGCATGAGCCCCCACTGCAACCAATGAGAGAACCGTCATGGAGAGTTCCCCGATGAAGATTCGCAACAAGGTATTAACCCAATTTCTGGTTCTGGCAGTTGCATTTACATTCTGCGGTGGACCCGAGTTCGCACACGCGCAACAACCCCAGGCCCAGCAGGAGCAACAGCAGCAGACACAGCCACGACCAGGGATGGTCGATCCAGCTGCAGGCCCGCTTACGCCCGTACCTCAGCAGCGGCAGGACCAGCAAACCGACCCGAACGAGTTGCCGGAAGCGCCCAGCGCGACCCAGACAGACGACAGCAGCGGGCAAGAGCAGGCCGGATCCCAGGGCACGCAGGGCGCCACTGGCCAGCAACGGCCGCGGCAGGACCAGCCGGTTGGAGTCGGAGCGGCTGAGGCCGGGCGCACGGCTGGAGGCGCGGCGTCGAAACCCGCAGGGAGTGCAATCGCGCCCGCGAAACAGCGTCAGTATCGCTCGCTCCTCATCAAGCTCGGAGCTATCGCCGGTGCCGGAATCGCCATAGGCACCGTGCTGGCGCTGTCCAAAGGTACAAAGAGCACGCCGCCGGGCGCGCGCTAGGCTGGCGCTGTTCTAGGCGGTTCCTTGATAGCTGGGAGTGCGTCTTTGAAGGGTACTTTCATGATATCGGGCCACATGAGGTCGGCGGGACAACACAGACCCTTGCTGATCAGTTTTTCTGGAATCGATGGGTCGGGCAAGAGCACTCAAATCACGATGCTTCGTGCGATCCTCGAGCAATCGGGGTATCGGACCGTCCTGCTCGCTTTCTGGGACGATGTTGTAGTCGGCACGCGCTTTCGGGAGGGATTCGTTCACAAGGTCTATAAGAGCGAACGCGGCGTCGGCTCGCCAGACCGCCCCGTGCAGCGCCGCGACAAGAATGTTCGCAAATGGTATTTGAACCTGGCGCGACATGCCCTCTACCTGCTGGATGCATTGAACCTGCGGCGGGTCCTAAGGAGTGCCGATTACCGCGGAATCGACGTAATCGTGATGGACCGCTACATCTACGACGAGTTGGCGAATCTTCCGCTCGGCAACAAACTGTCGCAACGATTCGCGAAGTGGGTCGGCACTCGCGTGGTCCCGCAACCTGACCTCGCATTGCTCCTTGATGCGGACCCGGACGCAGCCCGTGCCCGAAAACCAGAGTACCCGCTGGACTTCATGCGGGAGTGTCGGCGCTGGTACGCTCGGCTTGCCGACCTGCTTGGGACTCTCACAGTCATCCCGCCTTCCGGCGTGGAAGGCGCACATCAGGCCATCCTGGCTAAGATCCAGACCTTGCTGCCCCTTGCTGAAAGCTCGCAGGGAGAAGTCGAACTGCATCGTTCGGCCTGATGTTCCTGAAATTTCGCTTCGGCCAGTGATTCGCACGTAAAACGGCGAACTCCGGCGTGAACCGCTGCATCTACCCTGTTTGCAAGAGAGTAACTACAAGATTGCCACCGTATCGACACACGATACATTTGTGGCAGCACACGGAGCTAATCACAATGCGAATCGCGGTCGTTGGGTCGGGTTACGTAGGGCTGGTGGCTGGTGCATGTTTTGCCGAACTGGGACACGAGGTCATCCTCGTCGATAACGTCGAGGAGAAAGTTGCCGCGCTCCAGCGCGGCGAAACTCCGATCCATGAAAAGTTTCTGCCGGAACTGCTCGACCGCCATCGCAATTCGCGTATCAAGTTCACCAGCGATCTCTCCGCGGCAGTAGAGAAGAGTCAGGCGGTGTTCATCGCCGTTGGCACGCCACCGAAGGAAGACGGCGATGCTGATCTGTCGTACGTCGAATCGGTAGCACGCGATGTAGCTCGATGTGTCGGCTCCGAATACAAAATCGTTGTCGAAAAGAGCACCGTACCGGTTTACACAAGCGATTGGATCCGCAAGATCATGGTGCTGAACGGAGCGAATCCAGATCATTTCGACGTTACATCGAACCCGGAGTTCCTTCGCGAAGGCACGGCGGTAAGCGATTTTCTCTACCCGGATCGCATCGTGATCGGAGCCGAAAGCGAGCGTGCGCGTGCGATGTTGCGCGAATGCTATGCGCCAATGACAAGCGGTGACTACTATCGCCGGCCCACGGCCATCCCCGCACCCGACGCGGCCAAGCTTCCTCCGCGCGTAATCGAAACGAGCCCGAAGAGCGCGGAGCTGATCAAGCACGCGTCGAACGCATTCCTGGCGATGAAGATTTCGTTCGTGAATGCGGTCGCGAATATGTGCGAGGCGGTGGGCGCGGATGTCGAGCAGGTGTGCGAAGGCGTTGGTTCGGACAATCGCATCGGACGCCGCTTCCTGTATCCCGGAATCGGGTACGGCGGATCGTGCTTCCCGAAAGACGTATCCGCTTTCCGGTCTGTTGCGCGCGAGTGCGGCTATGACTTCCGTCTGCTGGAAGAAGTCATGCGGATCAATGACAACCAGCGCGACCGCTTTCTGCGCAAAATTCGCAAGGCTCTGTGGACACTGAACGGCAAGAAGCTGGCTGTGCTGGGCCTTGCGTTTAAGGGCGGAACCGATGACGTCCGCGAGTCTCCGGCGATAGCGCTCGTCAAATCGCTGGTACGCGAGGGCGCAGAGTGCGTCTGTTACGACCCTGCGGCCGTGGAGCGTGCGCGAGTCGAGCTACCCACCAAAGCGGTCACTTACGCCAGCTCACCTTATGAAGCCGCCCAGGGTGCGCACGCGCTGGTCATCCTGACAGACTGGGAGGAGTTTTCGCTGCTTGACCTTGATCGGCTGCACAGCGCGCTTCGCTATCCGATCGTGATTGACGGTCGCAACCTCTACAAGCCAGCCCTGATGGCCGAGGCAGGGTTCCACTACCACAGTGTGGGCAGGCCTGAAACTGTGCCGGCAAAGCGGGAAGTATCCGCAATGAATGCAGCGTAGGCTCATTAGAAAAAAGTAAATACCCCGACAAAACTCCGGACGCACGCCCACCGTCAAACAACGAGGTGTCTACAGGGCAGCTGTCACTGTGATCGGCGCCTCGGGCGTGCCAAGGAATCGGAAAACGACGGATAAAGCCGGAGCAGGTTTGCATCCAGACAGCACAGGGTCAAGGGTTCAATGGGTCCCATTCGTAGAGACATAGTGCTTTCGGTCGTCATACCGATCTACAACGAAGAGGAAGTTCTCGATCCTCTTCACGCCAGCCTCACACAGGTACTTGGGGAGATAGGCGAGCCGTGGGAAATCGTTTACGTCAATGACGGCAGCACGGACTCAACGCTCGATAAACTCCTGGGCTATCAGGCGGTTGACCCACGCGTCACCGTGGTTGAACTCTCGCGCAACTGGGGACACCAGCCGGCAATAACGGCCGGACTCCATGCGGCCCGAGGCGCGGCTGTCATCCTGATGGATGGCGACTTCCAGGATCCGCCCGAGACGCTCCACCGTTTCGTGGCGGCATGGCGTCGAGGCGCACAGGTGGTGATAGCGCAGCGGCGAAGCCGAAAAGAACACGGGTTCCGCACCTGGGTGTACCCGCTCTTCTACAAAGTCATGGGATTCCTCTCGGACTTCCCAGTGCCGCTGAATGCCGGTATTTTCGGTCTGCTGGACCGGCAGGCCGTGGACGCGATCAACGCACTCGGCGAGGGCAATCGGTACCTTCCGGGCCTGCGCGCGTGGGTTGGGTTCCCGACCGAGGTCGTGTATTACGACAGGCAGGATCGGGCCGCCGGCGAGCCGAAGCAAACGTTCTGGCGACTGCTGAAGTACGGTCTGGACGCGATCTTCAGCTTCAGTTACAAGCCGCTCCGGCTAAGCCTCGTCCTGGGCGTTGTTGCATCCGCACTCGCAGCCGTGATCGCGCTGGTCTCCGTGATTGCGATGCTCGCCGGTGCCGACGTTTCGATTGCGCAGGTCACTACGATCTTCGCGGTTCTGTTCCTTGCGGGTGTGCAACTGATCTGCGTTGGGATACTGGGCGAATACATCGGGCGAGTCTATGACGAGGTCAGGCGCAGGCCACTCTACATCGTCCGGAGCGTGCATGAGGGCGAGGTTCGCCTTCAGGTGGTGGGCAAGGACACTTCAGACCGCGAGAGAATCGCGGCCTGATTGTCTTCAGCAAGACACACGACAACGCGGCTTGGGGCCGCGTTTTCTTTTTACTTCGAAGGTGCCGGAAACGCCCGATGATACTGAATGGGGAACGGCACGGTCTGACCAAGCTCCTGAGCGGCATGGATCGGCCAGTACGGGTCACGCAAGATGGCGCGCGCAAGCAGGACGATGTCAGCTTGGCCCGACTCGACAATCGAGTTCGCCTGTGCCGCTTCCGTTATCAGTCCTACTGCTGCCGTCGGAATGTCCGCATCCCTTCGGATTGCTGCGGCGAACGGGACTTGGTAGCCCGGCTCAAGAGGAATCCGTGTATAGGGCACCAGGCCGCCCGAAGAGCAATCTATGAGGTCAACGCCCAGTGGCGCAAGTTGTCGAGCCAGCTCGGACGACTGATCGAAATCCCATCCACCTTCGGCCCAGTCGGTGGCTGAAATGCGCACGAACAGCGGCTTTTCGGCTGGCCATACCTTTCGGACGGCGTGCGTGATTCGAAGCAGGAAGCGAATGCGATTCTCGAACGAGCCCCCATACTCATCCGACCGGCGGTTGCTGAGTGGCGAAAGGAATTCGTGAATCAGGTAGCCATGGGCGGCGTGAATCTCGACGACGTCGAACCCCGCCAGGGCTGCGCGATGTGCCGCATCGTTGAAGCATTGGATACCGCCGTCGATCTCTGACGGTGTTAGCTCAACCGGAGCTTCCTCATTGTCCCTGAACGGAATGGGGCTGGGTGCGACGGTCCGCCAGCCACCATCATGCGATGGAATCTGCGTACCGCCCTGCCAGGGTGTGCGGGTGCTGGCTTTCCGTCCGGCGTGCGCGAGTTGGATGCCGGGGACTGCTCCGTGTGAACGGATGATTGTTGCCGCGCGACCGAGACCCTCGATGTGCTCATCCTTCCAGATGCCCAAGTCCTGCGGCGATATCCGCCCGCGTGGCTCCACTGCACTTGCCTCCAGCATTACCAGTCCCGCGCCTCCGACAGCGCGGCTCCCGAGGTGCACCAGATGCCAGTCGTTGATGAAGCCGTCCTCGCTGGAGTACTGGCACATGGGCGAGACGCCGACACGGTTGCGAAACGTGACCTGGCGAAGCTTGAGCGGGGAGAAGAGATCGGCATTCTGCGTGAGCGTCATCACTCGATGGGTCCACATCGAATATACGCCCGCGCTGGAGGGACAAAGAAAAGGGGCGCTGGTTTGCGCCCCTTCTATCGGTCCAGGCGGGATCCGGGCCGTCAAAACTTACCAGGCGAACAAGGTCACATTATCGAGCCACGCCTCGTAGTCGTGCATGGCGTAGTCTCCGTCCATCTGAAAGGCGACGTTAAGTTCCTGCACCGTGCCGTTGTTGATGGAGCCGTACTTGCGGTTTATGTAGTGCTTCTTACCATTCAGTGTGATGGAAACGTAGTAGACGTTGCCGTGATCGTCGCGCGCGAACTCTTCGACCAGGTGATGCCACGTATAGGGCGCCGGCACGTTGCACGTAACCCCGGTGTGTACCCAGCGCTTTCCGAGTCCGTCCCAGACGTCCCACTGAAGACCGTTCTTGTATGTGCACTGCGTGCCGAAGATGTGCTTCTTCCCGTTGACCGACTGGTTCACGTCGAACTCGAGCGCTTGTGCATACTGCGGCTGTTTAAGGTAGAAGTAGAGCTCGTAAACGAACTTCTTCTTGGTGGCGTCGGCGCCGAGTTGCTTCCACCAGAGAGCGTTGGAGTACGGGGTGGAGCCGCCGATCCAGAACTTAGCGGAGCGGCCGTCCATCGACGGGCTGGAGACGTACTGCGTCATGCCATACAACGCGACTGGGCCTGAGGCATTGATGCCCGCGCATACCGTGCAGTGCTTCCAGCCCGGCATCTCTTCGATATCGCGGAACGCTTTCGCGTAACTGGGAATTGCAACCGCACTGCTGCCCCCTGTACTTCCGCTGGTAGTGCTGACGTTTACCGTGAGGGAGCGCCGGTAAACCGTCCCTTGCGTGTTCCAAGCCTGCACGGTAACGGCCCTGGTCCCCGCAGCCAGCGTCAGCCACTTATCAAGGGATCCGCCGCTTACGGCCGCGCGCTCGGTGCCGTCAACGTAAAGCTTCATCGCCGTAATTGGGTATGACGAAGAAGCCGAGGCGATGAAGTGAACGGATGGGCTGACCGTTGCGCCGTTCGCAGGTGAAGTTACGGTCACGCCACCGCCGGTGGAAGCCGTACCGGAAACATTGACAGTCATTGGGGCTTTGAACACAGCGCCATTGGAATCCCACGCCTGCACGACGACGTAGTGCGATCCAGATGGCATTGCGATATAGGTGTCGAGTCTGCTGCTGGACACCGTGAACACGCTTCGCCCGTCGACATAAATCCGCATTGCAGTAATGGGACTGGAAGATGACGCAGAAGCCACGAAATGGACGGGGGAACCGACGGTGGAACCAGCAGCAGGAGAACTCACGTTAACGGATCCGGCGTGAGCAAGTATGACAGACAAAAGGACCGAGCCGATGACGGCAAAAAATCTAATCAACAGCAGAAAGCACCTCTAATCTGGGACTCTGTCGTGCATCGGTCGCCAGATTAGAGGTGGACCAGTTCACATGACATGCTAGTTACGACTTAATCTGATACAGGTTTCAACCCTAGAGCCCCTAAGGGACGGTGCGTAGTTCTTATGGAGCCCCCAAGAGGTCTAAGGCGATTCGAAGTGGTTGCGCGCGTAAGGCTTTGGTTTGCATCGCCTTAGTATCAGGGCTGGAGGCAAGTTTCGGGTCGGAGTTCAGTCCTGTGGTGGTGCGCAGAGATGAACGAGTTAACGCCTTAGGAGCCACATTCACCGTCAACGACGCTCGGTACACCGCGCCTGTGTTATCCCAAGCCTGTATGACAAGCAGTCGAGCACCGGTCGGCATGCTGAGGTAGGTGTCTATTTTTGCTGCGTATGTCGTGTAAGCCGACGTGCCGTCAACGTACACCCGCATCGCAGTGATCTGGCGTCCTGCGGGCGCTGCGGCTGAAGCAATGATGCGCACAGGCCCACTGACAGTCGCACCATCGCTGGGAGAAGTGACCTTGACGCCCACCTGTGTGATCGTGACCGTTTTGGTCGTGGTGGTGACAGCACCGTTGTTGTCGGTCACGCTGCCGCGTACGGTATAGGTACCGGCACTCTTATACGCGTGAGAGGCGGTCGCCGTTTGGACTACGCGGCCGTCGCCGAAGTCGATCTGATAGGCGGAAACTGAGCCGTCTGCGTCCGTACCGCTTAACGTGGCCGAAATTGGTGCGCCCGTTGTTGTGAACGCAGGCGACAGTGTTAGAACAGCGGTCGGTGGCTGGTTAACGACCGTCAGCGCAAGCGACGCTCTGTAAACCGCGCCGGTATTATCCCAGGACTGAACGACGACCTGACGGGTGCCCGGGCTCATCGGCACGTGGGCGTCCAACGAGGATGAGCTTACGGTTTGGGTGGACTGGCCATCGACGTAGACTCGCGTGGAAGATATCTGGCGACCCGTAGGGGGAACCGAAGAGGCAACGATACGCACCGGGGATTTGACTGTCGCTCCGGTGATCGGCTCTGAAATCTTGATCCCCGCGGCACCGAGCGATACGGAAACGGGTGCGCTTGCCTTTGCTCCTGCGTCGTCCGTCACCGTGGCGGTGATGGTGTGGTTTCCTGCCGTCGTGTAAGTGTGCGAGGCCACCGGCCCGGGCAGTACGGTACCGTTCCCAAAATCGATTGCGCTGGAAGCTATGCGCCCATCGGAATCGTAGGAATCTGCAGCCGACACGGTCACTGTCACTGGCGCCACTCCCGTCGCCGGAGTCACGGACACAGATGCCACAGGTGCTTTGTTTGGAGCTTTGACCGTGAAGCCAACCGCGGCGGACATCTTGTTCACGATCGAAGGTTTGCCGACCGCCTTCACGAACATCTTGTAGGAACCCGCGCCGAGTCCAAATTGCGCAAGGTCGAGGGAGCGGGCATCGGGCCCCAGCGTATGAAGAACGGCGAGGTTCTCGCCATCCATAGATGCGAAGACGACAAAGTGATCGATGGTGGCCTGCGGACCGCTGCCTATGCTCCAGTTGAGAACTGAACCCGCCACACTGGCGGTCAGGGTGACGCAATTATCAATGCCGGTCTCGAGTGCCGTTCCTTCTTCGTAGTCGTTCCACGTGACGAGATTTATGGCATCCAACTGGTTGGTGGCGGAGTACCACTTGTTCGTCACTTCGAAGGTCCGCAACCACGTCAGCCCACAGTTCTGGTCGATATGGCGTCCGCCGGGAGGAGCCCAGGCGGCAATCGTGTCGTTAAAGCCTTTGTACGCCGAACCGAAGGTGATCGCGTCGGGATAACCTGCGGCTGTCTTGTAAAAGTATTCCAGATAGTCCGTGCCGTCGTACCCGGGCGTAAACGAGTCCAACTGCTTCGGCCCGAGCCATGCGTAGGCGCCGGAAGAAGCGACGGCCGTGAAGCCACCCGGATTGCGCTGTACAATCACCGGGTTGCCGGAGATCGAGCGCCGCACGCGGTCCCAATCGACGTAGCCGATCGTCTCCATGCCAAACGTCCTCAGCAGCGGGCGTCCGTTGTAGCGCACGTACATCGGCGACCCGTAGTAGGTGCTCGCGACGCTGTTGGCCAGGTTGATCACGGCCGTGGTCAGGTCGCAAGTTGGATAGCAGGAACGCCATTTCACCGCGCCCTGGTCAATTTGGATTGCAAAGAGAAAATTCGCTGCTCCAGCCGCCTGCATGAAGACGCGGTCAGAGACGTCCTCGTAACTTCCGGGTCCGTACCAGTCGAGGATTGCGCCGTCTATCCCGCGGCTCTGCATGTCCGCAATCTGGCGAGCGACCTGTTGCGGGTCCTGCGAGTTGTAGCCAATGTTCAGGTTCGATGACTTGCCCCACCATGGCTCGATGAACGCGAAGACCTTCGTGGTATGTCCTGGGTAGAGCAAGTCGTGAATGTTCTGTTTACTTACGTTCCCTGCTCGAATGTTGCCGTTCGGAGATCCTGCCCACGTCGCGGCCGCGCTCGTGTTGTTCGCGGTCTCGGCACTCAGAGTCGTCGTGGGCTGGAGAGAAGCGGCAGAAGCAAGGCTCTGTACGGCCAGACACAAAGCCAGCAACGAGTAGCGCACTCTTCACCTCTTGGGGGAGAAGAGCATTCTGCCCGTCGCGAGACATTAGTCCTATCGGACTAAGGCCCGACTACCGGGTATGGGAATACCCGATTACCTAAGTCTTAAGACGTTGCTATTTAGGCACTTATGTTCCACGTTACTAAGCGCGGTATTCGCCTCTAAGGTGTTGCTGATGAGGAATTTGGGCCAGGTGGCTTACCGGTGTCGAGTTGCGTGGTGCTGCGCCACAAACGCTGCGTACTGTTCCAGGATGAAGTTGTCGGTCATCCCGGCGATGTAGTCGCAGATGACGCGTGTGGGGTTTTCCGTTCGCGTCTTTTCCTGGTAGCTGCGGGGCAGGCTCTCCGGTCTCTCCAGGTAGTGTTCGAACAGCTCCGTCACGACCCGGTCCGCATGCTGCTTTTCACTCTTGAGCGATTCGCTGAAGTAAAGATTCTCGTACAGGAAGTCTTTTGTTTGCTGACGCTCGGCATCGACCGAAGCTGAGAATGCCGCAAGGCGCTCAGAGTGACTGCAGACGTCCTCCAGTGTTTTCGCGCCCGACTCGCACACGCGATCGGCGGTGGTAGAGATCAGGTTCCCCACAAAGCGGTCCAGCAGGCGCTTCAGAGCTTCATTGAATTTGAGCTTTTCGGGCCCGTCTGGATGCTGTCTCTCGACCTCCGAGTACAAGCGGTCGAACACTTCCACTGAACTGCGAATCTGCCGGACGCTGAGGATTCTTGCTTCGTAACCGTCGTCGAGGTCGGCAGTGTTGTACGCGATTTCGTCCGTGAGATCGATGAGCTGAGCTTCCAGTGGTGGATGGCTCTCCAGAAGGTATTCAGATAGCTCCGGAAACTCAGCTGCCGAATAGGAACGCGAGTGCTTGATGATGCCTTCACGCACTTCGAACGTAAGGTTGAGTCCCGGAAATTCGATGTATCGCTGCTCGAAGTCCTCGACGATGCGCAGCGCGTGAATGTTGTGGTCGAAGAAGCTGCCGTGAGTACGCATGCAGCTATCGAGCGCACGTTCGCCTGCGTGCCCGAACGGCGGATGCCCGATATCGTGGGCCAGTGCGAGGGCCTCGACCAGGTCTGTATTGAGACCGAGCTGGCCAGCAATGGTGCGGGATATCTGCGCAACTTCTATCGTGTGCGTCAGACGATTTCGGAAGTGGTCCGAGTGGCGGCGCGTGAAGACCTGCGTCTTGTTCTCAAGGCGGCGGAACGCGCGCGCGTGGATGATGCGGTCACGATCGCGTTGGAAATCGTTGCGGTAGGGGTGCGGCGGTTCAGTGTGACGCCTGCCTCTGGACTCCTCGACCTTCACGGCATAGTCGGCCAGCATGTCCGGAGCATAGCACGATGAGCAAAGAGCTGGAGTATAGCGACCGAAGGAGGCGGATACACCCGCAACACGAGCGAGCCCGGCTTCATCGAATATTCATTACGCCACGGCTGGTCACGTAAGCCGAGTGCACCGGCAGAGCGGCATTTGAGGGTGCAATGGGAGTCGAGGAGAACCGCCAATCCCCACAGGAACTCCAGGAGGAGGCCAGGAAGATCAGAAGACTGCAGATCATGATGAACATGGTCATGTCAGTCATCAGTCAGGACCCGGATCTCACGGTCGAGGAGGCGGCAGAGTTGGCTGCAAACACCAAGCGGGCAGCTCTGGCGATGTTCCCTGACAAGGAACTTGCCTTCGACCTGATCTACAAACCGCGTCTCCAGCGGCTTATGAACGAGAGATACAGGCTGCAGTAAGCCCGGCTTGGTACAGCTAGCCCCGGTTCCGCCAGGATTCGGGGCTATTGCTTCTTGTCGATTCGGGCCAGCTTTAGAGTGAGCGTGCCCCAGAAGGCGCGTGCACGCATTTGGATGGGGAGGCGGGCCGCGTCATCCGAATACCAGAACCAAATGCTTCCACGCTTCTTAAGGTTCCCGGTGGTGGCTTCCGTTCTTACGCGAATCGCGTTGTAGGTGCCGGCGGCAGTTTTGATCTGCTCCCGACCTTCCACAGTCGCTTTCACCTCGACTGTTTTGCCGCCATCGTTCAATGGGAAGACGTACGTTGCGCCCTGCTGAAGCGGCAGAGAACCTAGGTAAAAAATCCCCGAAAGCACATCGGTTACGCAGCCGGGAATGTCTTCTTCGGCGTGCTTCGGTTCGTTGTTCTTCAGGTTCTTCTCATCGAGAACAGCTTTTCGCCGTGGGTAATCGAAGCGGATGTTGGTCTCGCGCTTCCGGCTTCCTTCCTCGATGTGCTTAAAAATGCGTTCCGAGCAGAAGCTGCGCGTGTCGAACACGGATTCGAAGCGGTCTTTGACCGTAAAGAGGAGCGAAACCACACCGGCAGAGTTGGCAGTCGCCGTGACCTTCTGCATCTGCCCAACGGGCTCGATGGTGATTGAGGCTGCACCAGCAGTCCAGAGGCGCCACTCTCCGTCGTAAACGAGGGTTTGGCCGTGCGGCAGCTTCAGGCCGGCGGCCGGCGGCGCGATTCGTGGCACCGGACTATTGCCGTCGCCGGGAGCGGAATGCTGGGCCGTCTGCGCGAGCGCAATGGACACGGTCAGGAAGCAGAATAGGAATACTCTACGAATGCGTTCACCTCGGGAATAGAAGCATCTTGGCCACGAGGGCCGCAACCATCAGAACTGCCCCGATGAGAGCATTGTACTCGCGGTGCTTTCTATAAAGCTCGCCTGAAAAGGCGGCCTTCCCATGACCTTCGGTCGTGAACCGCCAGCCGAAGCGAGGCACTTTGGCGGCATACTCTGCAAATCCGGGGAAGCGGTTGCTCAGATACGCCTCCTCGGAACGAACAACAGGAACGTAGATCAGAACGAAAAGGAGCACGAGCAGCAGAGCGACCACAACGCTGAGGCTTGCCAGGGCAAATCCAAGCCCTATCAGGATGGACCCGAGGTACAGAGGATTGCGCGTATGAGCGTACGGGCCTGTGGTCGTCAGTTCCTCGTTTTTCTTGACGTGACCGGACGCGAGGGCTCGCAGCCATACGCCACTAGCCGCTATCGCGGAACCCGCCGCTATGGAGGCCCATGTCGGCCGTGCAAACCAGAGGTATAGGGCGGCGAAAACGAACCCAAGCGGCACCCGGATGCGCCGCGCAACACGCGCGTAATTAGCCATGAGAGCGCTCCAGCAACTGATCTGCCGCAGCAACGACGTCAGCCGAGCTGATGCTGAGAAGGCCAGGGTCAACCTGTGCCGTGTGGGAATAACTCGTCATGCTGGATGAACTCCGAAGAACAATGGATTTGGTCCCGTACGGGCCATTGCGGACGGGATCAGTAGGCCCGAACAGCGCAACCACGGGAACTTTCAAAGCTGCTGCAAGGTGCATTGGGCCAGTGTCACCGCCGATAAAGAGGCGCGCGCGTCGTGTGAGCGCTACCAACTGGCTGATCGAACACGCGACCCGATGGGCCAGCCCTCTCGACGACTGCTCCACAACCAACGCCAGCGCTGCCTCTGAAGGAGAATAGTTGACCAACGGCACAATGCCCCGCTCAGCGAGCTGTTGAGCTACTTCGCCGAAACGTTCGGGAGGCCACTGTTTCGCACCCCATCCCGCGCCGGGGTTCAGGATGGCGAATGGCCCGGTGATGCCGCGCCGGCCTAACTCGTGTGTACACCATCGCTCGGCCTCTGCGTCCTCTGGGAAGACGAACCCGGCACCCTCGACACCAGCTCCATCCACTATCGGGCGCAACAACGAAAGATTCTGGTCAACGATATGGCGACCTTCGGCCTTGACCCGCTGGGTGTACAAGCGTGCGGCCACCTGCTCCCGAGGTTCGGCAAAACCGAGGCGGGTGGTGGCACCGCTCAGGCGAGTAATCACGGCCGACTTGATGGCACCCTGGACATCGATTGCAAGGTCGTAACGGCTGCTGCGCAATTCGCGGATAAGGCTGCGCACTTCTTCGAATGTGCGCCGCGTGAACAGATGTCGGCGCCAATGCCGGGTATCAACGAAATGTAGCTGATCTACGGCAGGCTTCTGAGGACAACGGACGGAACTTGCGGAACCGGGAGCAGCGAGCAGTTCGCTCCACCGCCGTTCGACTACCCAGCCGAGCACGATTCCCGGATAACGGGCACGCAACGCGGCTGCAACGGGCAGGGCGTGGATAACGTCGCCCATGGCCCCAAGTCGAACGATGAGCGCGCGCTCAACCATTCTTCCTCGAAGTTTGCTGGAGGAGTGCCGTGGTCGAGTGGTCCTTGGGATCGCCTACGATGGCGACCCGGCCACCGTACTCTGCCAGCGTATCGCGTTCCGGAACGGCATCTGCCGTGTAGTCGGTTCCCTTGGCTTGGATGTCTGGCCTTAGCTCGCGGATGATGGCACGCACGTCGGGCTCGGAGAAGATCACCACCGCATCCACGGCTTCCAGAGCTGCCACGAGTTCGGCCCGTTCGTTTTCGGGCATGACGGGGCGGCCTTCACCCTTAAGGGCACGAACACTGGAATCGGAGTTCACGGCCACAACCACGCGGCCCCCAAGGGCCTTCGCACCGCGCAGGTAGCGAACGTGTCCCACGTGCAACAGGTCGAAACATCCGTTCGTCAGGATGATGCGCTCGCCCGCGTTCCGCCAACACTCTGCACGACGCCTCATTTCTTCGCGGGTGAGGATCTTCGATTCGGTGTTCATGCGTGGTCCGAGTTGATTGCTGCGAGCAATTCCTTCGCGCTTACGGTGGCCGTACCACGCTTCATCACGACAATGCCGCCGGCATAATTCGCCAGTCGCGCGGCACTCTCGAAATCGGCTCCGGTTGCGAGCGCAGCGGTAAAAGTGGCAATCACCGTATCGCCCGCGCCCGTGACGTCAGCCACCTGGTCGGTGCCATGAATCGGAATTACGACGGGTTTCTTCCGACGCTCGAATTCCACCATGCCGTCGCGCCCGCGCGTGATAACAAGCGCGTCGAGCTTCATCTTCTCGAGTACGGCCTTGCCTGCGGCATTCAGGCGATCGTTGTCCGTTCCGATCTTCACGCCCAGCGCTTCTTCCACCTCGGGCTCGTTCGGCGTAGCGGCTGTAATGCCTCTGTACTCCAGCATGCGATAGCGGGAGTCGAGCGCTACAGGGATGTCCTTCACCCGATTACCGGCCCGGATCGATTCCCACAGCTCGGGTGTGGCTGCCCCGTAACCGTAGTCGCTGATTAACAGCGCGTCTGACGCGCGGACGAACTGGCGGGCTGCGGTCACGAGTTGTCGAAGCAGGCTAAGCTCGGGCTCACCGTTGGGTTCCCGATCTACGCGGACGACCTGCTGGCGACTCGAATGCGTCATCCCGGCCAGGATGCGGGTCTTCGTCGTGGTGGCAAGGCCTCGAGCTTTCACTATGCCGCTGGTCGAAATCTTCTTCTCGCGAAAACGCTGGAGAAGAAGCTTGCCGGGCTCATCGTCGCCCACAATGCCGACAGGCAACACTTCCACGCCCAGTTCGGCAAGGTTGTAGACCGCGTTCCCTCCGCCGCCCGGCACAACGCTGCGTTCGCGGTGCTTCAGGATGAGCACCGGGGCCTCGCGCGAAACGCGAGATATTTCGCCGAACACGAATTCATCGGCGACGAGGTCGGCCAGCACGGTCACGGTCACGCGCCGGAACTGTTCGACGATTTTCGACAGCTTTTCCGTTTCTTTGCTGTGTTTCATGCGGGGAACGGTCGATTGTCTCACGATACGAGTTGTTGACGTTCGGCAATTCGCGCCCGGAGCAACGCAACTAGCCGCCCGGGATCATCGATAGACATCGTAGCCCGAACGACCGTCAGCGGCGCCAGCACGTTCGCATGTGCGCCAAGATTGATTACGTCTTTTTCGGTCGTCACGAAACCATTTGTCGATCGCTGACGAGCGATACTGCACAGGCGCTGAAGGTCGCCTTCAGAATAGCGGTGGTGGTCGCGAAAACTAATCTGCGCGCCAGGGACGATGCCGCGCTGACGCAACTGGTTGAAGAACACCTCTGGCTTTGCGATACCGCAGAAGGCCAGCGGACGTGAAGGAATCTCGCCACACTCAATGCCCCGCTCGACGCGAAACACTTCCTTCCCATCGAGGGGAAAACTTTCGGCGCGCGCACCTCGCGTGAGGACGACCGCGTCAGCGCGTGACAGGCTCAAATGCGGCTCACGGAGACGTCCGGCGGGAAGCAGGTCGTCGGCTTGGTCTTCCGGCGTAAGCAAAACGATGTCGAAATCGCGGGCGAGACGCCGGTGCTGAAATCCGTCGTCCAACAGGTGAAGCTGGGGACCAAAACGCTCTTCCGCCAACAGTCCGGCACGGTAGCGGTCGGCGCCAACGATTACGGGGACGCCAAGTTTGCGAGCGACCAGAAGCGGTTCGTCGCCGAACTGCTCAGCAGATCCGTCGGGGTCGACGACGCTGATTTCCTTTGCGGCGCGGCGGTATCCGCGTGTCAGCACGTCGAAGCGGATGCCTTCCTGTTTCAGCAACTCGCCAAGGAGAATCACAAAGGGAGTCTTGCCCGAGCCGCCGACCGAGATGTTTCCAACGCTTACAACAGGGCCGCGCAGTCGGTACGAACGAAGCGTGCCGCGGTCGTAAAGGCGATTCCGCGCCTGCACCGCAGTGCCGAAAACTCGGGACAGCACTCTCATCGTTGTGCACCCGCGGTTGAGGTCCGAGCCAGGAGCCGCAGTAGAGCATCGATAGTGCGCTCCGTAGCGCCGCTTTGCTGCCGAACAACGCTGGCCGCGCGACGTCCAAGTTCAGTCCGTCCAGCCGTGTCGTTCAGCGTTTCTAGCCAGCCGCGCTTCATCGACTCGGCATCGTTCGCGACCAGCACCGCGTCCTCGCGCTGAAAGAGCGAGATGATATCGCGAAAGTTCTCCGTATGCGGTCCGACGAATGTGGCCACACCGTGCATCGCTGGCTCAAGGATGTTGTGTCCGCCACGCGGCACAAGGCTCCCGCCGACGAACGCAAGGTCTGCGAGCGCGTACGCGGCGGCGAGCTCGCCGATCGTGTCGAGCAGGAAGATGCCACCGGAGACCGCCTCGGCGTTCCAGGTCGATCGCAGCCAATGGGGGATTCCGGATTCGGCAACGAGTTCCGCGACGGAAGCGAAGCGCTCGGGGTGCCGGGGCGCAAGAACCATGACCGCCTTCGGATATTCGCGCAGCACGGCTGAGAAGCAATCGAGAATCAGCGGCTCCTCACCCTCGACCGTGGAGCCTGCGACGATCACCGGTCCTGTACCAGTAGCTTTCAGAGCATCTCGGAGGCGATCTATCACGGACACCGACTTCCCCGGCGTCACGTCAAACTTGAGATTCCCGCTGACCGTGACCCGCTCGGCCATCGCGCCTATCACCGTCAGGCGGCGTGCGTCTTCTGCCGTTTGCGCCAGAAACACCGTTACATGCGCGAGCACGCGCTGAAGCAGGCTACGGAAACGTCGATAACGCGGAAACGAACGGTCAGAAATTCGGGCGTTCACAACGGCCACTTGCGCGCCGCTGCGTCTGGCAATCCGCAAGAAATTCGGCCAAAACTCGGTTTCCGCCAGCACCACAAGTTCAGGACGCAACACACGAATGTAGGCGCGGATGGCGAACGCGAAATCCAGCGGGAAGTAGAAGACGTGCTCCGCGCCGAAGCGGTCACGGGCGAGTTTCTGTCCGGCGGCGGTCGTCGTGGAGACCACCAGCTTGTACTCGGGGGCTTGGCGTTCCAGCTCCTTCACGAGTCGGCTTATGGCCAGGACCTCCCCGACTGAGACCGCATGAACCCAAATGGTGGGTTTGCTATTCCCCTGAACCCTGCGTGGCACGCGTCCGAGCCTTTCGGCCAGTCCGGCACGGTACTTCCCGCTTCGTATCGCCTGGACGATCCAGTACGGAAGCGAAACCAGCAGCGCCGCGCCGAGCAAAAGGCTGTAGATAACGTGCATGAGTGACTTACATTCTAAACGTCGGCAGGAGCGGCGAAAATCGAGCGATCTGCTGAGGCGGCCCGGAGCGGAACACGGCGTCGGCTTGGTTGCGTCGTCAGCTTGTTACAGCACCCGTAAGAGCCGGATAATACGGGCGTGCGATCCATTGGCAAGCTCGTCCCGGTCGTCATACTGCTCAGCCTGGCGGCACTGGCCAAGAAAGAGTTCCAACTGCCGCCGGTACAGCACGCCAGCGCGTACCCGAACCGTGAAGCCCATACAGACGAAAAGGTGACCATCGCGGTCGAGCCCTACACTTCGGACCTTAAGTCCGTCTTCTCGACTGACTACCTCCAGCACGGAGTGCTTCCCGTATATATCGTCTTTTCGAATGACGGCGACGGCTTCCTGGAACTGGCGAAGGCGCGGATCGAACTGATTCTGCCGGACCGCACACGTATCGAGCCCTTCACGACTGACGACGTAATGCGCAGGCTGGCCGGCAGTCCGCCGCGCAGGGTGCAAGTGCCTCTTCCGACACCGATTCCCGGCGGCAGAAGACCGCGCGCGAAGGAAAGCCGAGAGGAAATCGAGGCAGCTCAGTTCAAGGCGCGTGCGGTGGAACCAAAATCGAGTCGCGCCGGATTCCTGTTCTTCGACGTTCGAAGCGCGAACGAGATCAAGCGCGGGGCCCGCATCTACATCACCGGGTTGCGGGACGGCGAGGGGGCGGATCTCATGTACTTCGAAATCCCGCTGGACTCGCCAGCCGTTCCCTCGAATCCGTGATCGTCCTGACCATTACGTTGGTAATGCAGAGCTCCTGATGTGTGATGCCGGTCACAGCACGTCAGGTATTAGCAGGAGCATCTTGTATTCAACTTGAGTCCCCGGAAGCGAAGACCGGTGACTCGCTGAACAAGATCTCGCGAGGCAAGCGAGAAGGCGATGCAAGACGGCCGCACTCTGGCGGCCGTCGCGTTTTTTGGGCTCCACCGCTCGGCAGCTGCCGTCACTATAATTCCCGTATGGTTTCCACGCCCGAGATCTCTGCGGCGATGCGGGAGAAGTACGAGCCCGTCATAGGGCTCGAAGTTCACGTCCAACTGCTCACGGACACGAAGATTTTCTGCGGGTGCTCGACCGAGTTCGGCGCCAGGCCGAACACGAATGTTTGTCCTGTGTGCCTCGGACTGCCCGGTGCCCTGCCCGTCCTGAACCGGAAAGCCGTCGAGTTCGCGGTTCTGGCGTCGCAGGCTCTGAACTGCCGAATCAATGAGCGGTCGATCTTTGCGCGCAAAAACTACTTCTATCCCGACCTTCCCAAGGGATACCAGATCTCGCAATATGACAAGCCGCTTGCCGAGCATGGATGGATTGAGATTGCGGACGGAAAGCGCATAAGAATCACGCGCGTGCATCTGGAAGAAGACGCGGGCAAGTCGATGCACGAAGGATTTCCGGATTCCGCCGAGTGCAGCTACATCGACTTGAACCGTTCGGGCGTACCGCTGATTGAGATTGTCAGCGAGCCGGACATGCGCTCGCCAGATGAGGCCTACCAGTACCTGACGAAGCTGAAGGAAATCATCCTGTACACGGGCGTGAGCGACGTGAACATGGAGGAAGGTTCGCTCCGTTGCGATGCGAACGTCAGCGTCCGGCTGCGGGGAGCGGAAAAGTTCGGGACCAAGGCAGAAGTCAAGAACGTGAATTCGTTCCGTTTCATACGGCAGGCCTTGGAATACGAGATCCTGCGGCACATTGAGACCCTCGAGGGCGGCGGAACCATCATCCAGGAGACGCGGCTGTACAACCCGGCTGAAGGCCGCACTTACAGCATGCGCTCAAAGGAGCAGGCGCACGACTACAGGTACTTCCCCGAGCCTGACCTGCTCCCGCTCCTCGTCGATTCGCAATGGCAGGAGCAGATCCGGTCGAGAATGCCTGAGCTCCCGGACGCGAAGCGAAAGCGCTTCGTCGCCCAATACGGCATTACTGATAAGGACGCCCAGACGCTCACGCGCACACAGACCGTCGCCGATCAGTTCGAGGAAGCAGCGGGTCACGCTAAGAATCCGAAGCGCGTTGCAAACCTGGTACAGAGCGAGTTGCTCGGACGCCTGAATGCTCGCGGGCTCGGGATCGAGCAATCGCCGATCACCATGAAGGGCGTAGCTGTATCTGCCGATCTTGTCGAGGACGGCACAATCACCGGCAAGATGCTGAAGGATCTTTACGACAAAGCCTTCGAATCCGGCGAAGACTTTCCTGCAGTTTACGAACGAGAAAAGCCCCAACAGATCACGGATACGGTTGCACTGGAGAAAGTGATCGACGAGGTAATCGCCGCCAATCCGAAACAGGTGGACCAGTATCGCAACGGGAAAAAAACCGTGGCGGGATTCTTTGTCGGCCAAGTGATGAGAGCTACGCAGGGACATGCCAATCCGGCGCTGGTGAACGAGCTGCTCACGAAGAAACTTGAGGGCTAGAATGGCCAGTCGTTGAGCTTTGGTCCGGAGAGAACGTGAACACAAATAATTTTCGTCTCGCCGTACGTATTCTTGCTGATAGCCCTCGTCGCAGCTACTCTTTGTGTTGGTTAGTGCCCTGCTGCTCCCTCGAATAAGGGCCAGAGTTTGTCGGCTCCCACCCGGTAAAGGATGAAACTTCGTTCCCCATCGAAGACTTGCCGGAACAGCAACTGACCGCGCCCCACGCCCTCGGCGTCTACGGCATCAATCAACTCAAGTTTCGGTAGCGAGTCCATGTGCGGCTTGTCAGTCACATGCGTAAACAGCCGGCGCATGTTGCCATAAATGTCGGTGCGGGCAACTACGGTGACGTAGAAGTCAAGGTTCGGGTCCGGCGGGGCAGTGTTCTTTGCGCCGCGTGCAAGGGCCGGCTTTCGTCCGGAGAGGACGATGATCGGCTGGTTGCCGAGGTCGAGGTCAAAGACGCGCAACGAAACGTCAGCAAGAGGACCTGTAGCAGGCACGCCGGAAGTGGCGTGAGTCGAAGCGAAGCGCGTGATCGCCTCCAGCGCCATGCCGGTTGCCTCCTGCGCGAACTTTGCCTGCTCTTCCTTCTTCATCTCGAAGGTGAAGGGGCGGTATTCAGTCCGTGTCGCGTCTGAGATGGCTGTCAGGGTCTCGATAACGGTCAGGCCGGGAACGTCTTTAAACGGAAGCACCTCGCTCGAGGAGTCCGTCGGCTTGCCTCGGCGCAATGTCGGACGGCTGGGATCGTTCCCCATGTCCGACTGCGTCGCGACTTCCTGGGCAGGCTTGCCGGCTGTCTCCGGTTCAGGCGTGCTTGCGCTTGGTGCCTCCTTGCGCGCGGCGGGATCGGATGATGCGCCTGGCTTGCGCAGAATCGGCGGTTTGTCTTCGTCGTCAGCGCCGGTAGTCGCAGGCGACGTTCCGACTCTTACCTCTGCCGGGGCGGACTCGTCCTTCTTGGGATCGAACTTGCCGCCTGCGAGCCACAGTCCATTGACCCGGGACGCGCTTCCAACCGTGAACGTCCCCACCGGTTCGCCGGTGCGCAGCACGTCATATAGTGTGTCAAAGTCGACGGCGATCGGCCGCGGCTTGGCGCTGTAGAGGTTCGCATCGTAGAAACGGTTTTCAACCCGAATAGCGACCGGCACCAGACGGGCACGCTTGTTCGAAAGCATCTCAACGACAGCGAGAGCACGCGGACCACTTGGTGCGCGACGTGGCGCCTGCGCCCAGGCTGCTGGTTCTGCGACGGCAAGCAGTAGAAGCAAAAGCGCGGCAGTAATTAGCTGATGTAACATACGGTTCCGATTGAAAGGAGCTTGCATGGAAGTCAACGAGAAAGCGCCTGATTTCAGCCTGCTAGACGAAAACGGGAACAAAGTATCGCTTAACGATTTCCGGGGCAAGAACCTGGTCCTCTATTTCTATCCTAAAGCCGACACTCCCGGCTGAACGATTGAAGCGTGCGGGTTCCGCGACGCATACGAGAAGATACAAAAGTCCGGCGCCACCGTTGTCGGCGTCTCTCCTGATAAACCCGCAGCACAGAAAAAGTTCAAGGAAAAATACGACCTTCCGTTTACGCTACTTTCCGACCCGGACAAGAAGCTTGCCGAACAATTCGAGGTTCTGAAGGAAAAGAACATGTACGGCAAGAAGGTGATGGGCATCGAGCGCAGTACGTTCATCATCGGCCCCGACGGCACGTTGAAACACATCTTCCCAAAGGTGAAAGCCGAAGGACACGCGGAAGAGGTGTTGGCGGCATTGAAGTAGCCACGACTTCAGTTCTCTGTTTTGCGCGCTCATGAGGACGGGGCGAGTCATGCTGTAACATCCTCAGCGATGCAGCACCGTTCGCCCCAATTTCATAACCTGCGTGCACTCGACCGTCAGTTCTTCGCTCGCGATCCGCGCGAGGTTGCGCGAGAGCTGCTTGGAAAGCTGCTTATACGCCGGCACGAACGGAAACTCCTCGCCGGGCGGCTTGTGGAAGTGGAGGCGTACCTTGGCGCCGATGATGCAGCGGCGCATGCTGCGGCGGGACGCACCGCACGCAACGACGTGCTTTTTGGTCCGCCAGGACACGCTTACGTTTACCTGATATACGGCAACTACTTCTGCCTGAACGTCTCGTGCGAACCGGAAGGCAAAGCCGGATGCGTCCTGATTCGGGCAGCCGAGCCTGTAGACGGTTTGGAGCACATGGCGCGGTCTCGGGGACTCGAACTGGGGAGCCCGAAGGCGTTGCGGCTCATCGCCAGCGGTCCGGGACGGCTCGCACAAGCCTTCTCCATCACCCGCGCGCGCGATAACGGCAAGGACCTGCTTGATGCCATTTCCGACCTTCGACTGGCCGACGACGGTTACACGCCCCAGCGCATCTTGACAACGCCACGCATTGGCATCACGAAAACTGCCGACTATCCTCTCCGATACATTGTCGCGGGCAGCGACTACCTTTCGGGTCCGAAGAAGATGAACGGCCGCTAGCTGATCGAGGGTCCGCGTGCAGTTCCGGGTGCATACAGTTCGATGTTGTCGATAAGTCGCGTTTTGCCTACGCGAGCGGCGATGGCAACGAGTGCGCCGTGAGATATGTCCTGAACCGGTTCGAGTGTATCGATGTCTACTATCTCCAGATAGTCGAGCCGGACATCGGGTTCCTCGGCCAGCACTTCAAGGCCTCCGGCGATTAACACGTCCGTCTTTCGCTCGCCGAAGTCGGCAAGCGTCTGTATGCGGATCAATGCGCGATAGAGCACTGTTGCAGACTTGCGCTCCTGGGGCGAAAGATAGGCGTTCCGGGAACTCATCGCCAGACCGTCTTTCTCGCGCACAATGGGACAGACAACCACCTGCAATCCCATGTTCAGGTCGCGCACCATTCTGCGGATCACCGTCGCCTGCTGCGCGTCCTTCTGACCGAAGAAAGCCACATCGGGAGTGACGATGTTGAACAACTTTGTCACGACTGTCGTTACGCCACGGAAGTGCGTTGGCCGGGAGCTGCCTTCAAGCCTGGACGTCAGCCCTTCGACTTCAACGAAGGTCGTCGCACCTTTCGGGTACATGCTCTCTGCATCGGGCGCAAAGAGCAGGTCCACCTTTTCCGATTCAAGCAACTCGCAGTCACGTTCGAACGGGCGCGGATACTTGGCCAGGTCCTCGGTTGGTGCGAACTGCAGGGGGTTCACGAAGATGGAAACGACTACGAATTCACACTGCGAGCGCGCCGAACGCACCAGCGACATGTGTCCGTCGTGCAGCGCGCCCATGGTTGGTACGAAGCCAATGCGCTTGCCGTCGCGGCGCGTTTCAGCACATGCGGCCTGTGTCTCTTCCGGTGTCCTCAGGATTCTCATCGTAAGCAGGATATCGTTTGTGGCCTGCTGAGAGCAGTGATGCAGAAAGCGCCGGTCGTGACCGGCGCCCCAACTCCATTCGCGTTTACCCACCACTATTTCAGTCGCATAGCACGCTTGCGGGCCTCAACAGTCTCCAGTGCTGCCGCAGTCTCTTTGGGCAGATGGTAGCTCTCGCTGTCAGACGGGTAGCCGCCGTTCACAACGTCATTCCTGAAGTTCTCAATCGCTTCACGGATCGTCGAACCCAGGTCCGCGTACCGCCGGACGAACTTCGCTGGAGGCGTAAAGCTCAGGCCTAGGATGTCGTGGAAGACAAGCACCTGCCCGTCGCAGTCGGGTCCGGCACCGATGCCGATGGTTGCACCCTCGACTTCCTGTGTGATCATCGCTGCCACTTCGCGCGGAATGCCTTCAAGGACGATGCTGAACGCGCCGGCGCGGTCCAGGGCAACGGCGTCTCGCATGAGTTGCTCGATCGCGCCAAGGTTCTTGCCCTGCACTTTGTATCCACCCATCATGTGCACGGATTGCGGTGTAAGCCCGATGTGCGCCATGACCGGAATCTCGGCATCGGCAAGCCTACGGATCAGCTCTGCCCTCTTCTCGCCACCCTCGATCTTGACCGCCTCTGCGCCGCCTTCCTTGATAAACCGCGTCGCGTTCTCAAGCGCCTGCTGGTGAGTGATGTGGTAGGACGAGTACGGCATGTCTGCCACGATCAGCGCGTGCTTGACGCCGCGCTTCACGGCGCGAACATGGTGCATCATCTCGTCCATCGTGACGGGAAGGGTGTTCTCGTACCCGAGCATCACCTGGGCGAGCGAGTCGCCGACGAGGATGATGTCTATGCCGGATTCGTCCACGAGGCGCGCGCTTGCGTAGTCGTATGCCGTCAAACAGGTAATGGGTTCGCGGCGGTTCTTCTTTTCCCGGATGGAAACCGTGGTGACCTTGGAACGGTCGGTAATCGGGGTAACGCTCATTGTGCCTCCAGTGTCCCTCCGCCCAGGGCGGATAGAACCTGTCCGCTGCTTATTCTATGCCTTTGATGTCGTGGCGTGAATAAAGGACCAAACTAGGCGCCGGCGGCGTGCTCGCCACCCCCGAGCGGCAGGAAGTACTGCGTGCCGCGGATGGGGGCTTCCAGGCGCGCCAGCAACTCCTGAAGGTCCTGGTTCCGGTCCACGAAGTCTATGTCCGTGGTGTTCACGATCAGTAGGTCCGAAGCCGTGTAGTGAAAGAAAAAGTGCTCGTAAGCCTTCACGACTTCTTCCAGGTAATCCGCACTCACCCCGCGTTCGCTGCGCAGATTCTTCTTTTTTAGGCGTTTTTGCAGCACGTCTGGCGTGGCGTGCAGGTAGATGACAAGGTCTGGCGTGGGAAGCTGATCGCGGAAGTAGTTGTAGTAACGGTTGTAAACCTCAAGCTCGGCGTCGCTGAGGTTCAGACAAGCAAAAATCTTGTCCTTTTCGAAGATGAAGTCGCTGACGACGATCTTCCGGGAGTTCGGTCCTACATCGAGCGCCTGCAGTTGTTCGAAGCGGCGGATAAGAAACTCGAATTGAACCTGGAATGCGGCCCCGGGCTCACCGTCGTAGAAAGGCCCAAGAAAAGCACTGTCTTCAGGCTCTGTAACCAGTTGACCATGCATTCGTTCGGCGATGATTCTTGCAAGCGTGCTCTTGCCGACCCGTATCGGTCCTTCGACGGCGATATACCGAGGTAATTCGAAAAGGTTTGCCATACAACTGCGCGCAGCATAGCGTGTACTGCCCAGCAAAGCAATTGAGGAGAAGGTAAACAGTCCCGACAGACTTGAGCTAAATGAGGCTCGGCTTCGGCTGATTGCGCTTTGCCGGATTACAATCTGTGCTGTGCTGGGCTATGTGATAGGCGGAGCGGCGTTGGCGGGCGCGGCGGTTTATGCCGGAGTCCACGCAATGTGGCCCACATCGCAGGTTTACGGCAGGACGTTCACCGGCGTCTCGTCCAAACGTCGTACCTTGGCGCTCACCTACGACGATGGCCCAAACGATCCTTACACCCTACGCTTGCTCGACCTCCTGGCGAGCCACAACGTCAAAGCCACGTTCTTCATGCGCGGGCGCGCCGTGGAGCAACTGTCAGAGGTCGCGAGGGCCGTCGCCGCGGCGGGACATGCTATCGGAAATCACACCTATTCACATCCGAATCTGATCTTTGCCACGCCAGCCCAGGTGAGGCACGAAATCGCCCGCTGTGCGGCAGTCCTGAACAATACCGTAGGCGAACACACGACCCTGTTCCGGCCTCCGTTCGGAGCAAGACGGCCGGACGTGCTCGCAACGGTGCGGCGGATGGGGATGGTGCCAGTGATGTGGCGTGTGAGCACCGAGGATTGGAAGGGACATTCCGCAGCGCTGATTGTTTCACGGCTACAGGAGCGGATCCGTGGTGGAGAAGTTCTCCTGATGCATGACGGCGGCCACCAGCGCCTGGGCGTGGACCGCTCCGAG
>Ga0196976_1000288_pt1 | contig 33614 bp, 31 predicted proteins | sample S3v_513CmetaG_FD_148644 | JGI IMG/M metagenome (GOLD analysis project Ga0196976, IMG submission 148644) | Soil microbial communities from Anza Borrego desert, Southern California, United States - S3+v_5-13C | ecosystem: Environmental > Terrestrial > Soil > Desert | place: USA: California... | reverse complement strand
TGAACCGGGCGTTCAACACATCGATGGAGACGGGAGTGAAGGTCTCGGTGGAGAGTTACGTCACGGGCGAGAGGCGGCATGTGAGCACCGCTTATCTGACGTTCGTGGCGGTGGACCGTCATGGACGTCATCGCACTGTGCCGCAAGTGATTCCGGAGACGGATGAAGAGCAGCGGCGATTCGAGGATGCCGGCCGACGGCGTGACGCGAGGCGGACCGAGATGGAACGGAAGCGCAAGGCAAGGGCGGGAAGACAGTAACGAGCAGTGGCGCGGAGCCGATTCCGGTCCAGAGAATAGCAAAATGCCGCGTGGGGACGCGGCATTTTTATTTGGCAAAAAGGGCGGCAGAAGCGGGTTTTCACAAGGTCATGTGACACACATCACAGCGGTTTAGGACGCGTGAACATGAGAATCGTGATGGGGGAAACTTAGACCGGGCACGGCTGCGGCGTGGGCGGCGCAAATTCAAGTGCGCTGAGAGCGGCAGCCATCGAGGTGGTACTCACTCTCCGAAGCGGACGAGTGGATCGCCTCGGATTTTCTGTGCGCCTGGGTTCCCCCGCGAGGGACCAATGGACGAGAGCGCGTTACTTGTTCACCGACTGCACTTCGCATTCACCGTGACGTATCACTACCTCTTTCCGCAGCTGACCATGGGACTGGCCCCACTGATCGTGTGGCTGAAAACGGCTGCTCTGTGGAAGAACGACGAGTACTACAACAAAGCGGCCCGGTTCTGGGCAAAGATATTCGGCATTAATTTTGTGTTAGGTGTGGTGACTGGAATCCCGATGGAGTTCCAGTTCGGCACGAACTGGTCGCACTTCTCGAAGTATGCAGGCGGAGTGATCGGGCAGACGCTGGCAATGGAAGGAATCTTCGCGTTCTTCCTGGAGTCGGCATTCCTCGGACTGTTCCTGTTCGGCGAAAAGCGCATGAGCAAGCTGGCGCACTGGGGCACGGCAGTAGCAGTGTTCCTGGGTTCCTGGCTGTCCGGTTACTTCATCATCGCAACGAATGCGTGGATGCAGCACCCGGTGGCGTACGAGCGGACCGCGGACGGATCGGTTGCGCTGACCAGCTTCTGGGGACTGATCCTGAACCCCTGGGCTTTCTGGCAATACGCGCACAACATGAGCGGCGCCGTGGTCACGGGCGCATTCGTCATGATGGCGGTAGGCGCGTTCTACATGCTGAGCAAGAAGCACATTGAGCAGGCGCAGATATTCATCAAGACGGGAATCGTGGCAGGCGCGATCGCGTCGCTGCTTGTAATCGGGCCGACGGGAGACGGGCAGGGGCGGAATGTGGCGAAGTATCAGCCGGTGACGCTGGCCGCGATGGAAGGACTCTTCCAAACACAGCCGGGCGCGCCGCTTGTCATTCTCGGGCAGCCGGATGTGGCAAACCGGAAGATCGACAACCCACTCGAAGTTCCGAACATGCTGAGCTTCCTGACGTATCGGCGCTGGGACGCCGAGGTGAAGGGTCTGGATGCATTCCCCGAATCGGAGTGGCCGCAGAACATCCCACTGCTCTACTACGGTTACCACATCATGGTGGGCCTGGGGACGATGTTCATGGCCACGATGGTTGTGGCGATCTTGCTATGGTGGCGAGGAAAGCTTTTCAACGCGCGGTGGATGATGTGGATTCTTCTGATCAGCTTCCCGTTGCCTTATATCGCCAACACTGCGGGCTGGATGACGGCCGAACTCGGGCGGCAGCCTTACCTTGTCTATGGGCTGCTGCGTACGACGGAAGGTTATTCGAAAATGGTGTCGGCGGGTAACGGAATGTTCACCTTGCTTGGCTTCATGGGCATCTACACCGTGCTTTCGGTCCTGTTCCTTTTCCTGATCCGACGGGAGATCGAACACGGACCCGAGAGGGTGGAGCTTGAACCAGTGAAAGTGCGTCACGCTTCGGCGTATGCGGAGGTGAAGTAGCCATGGCGATACTCTGGTTCTGGATCGTGGCCGTCATGATTACCGCGTACGTAGTGCTGGACGGGTTTGACCTCGGCGCGGGAATCGTTCACCTGTTCATCGGCAAGACGGACGAGGAGCGGAGAAAGATCATCCGCGCAATCGGTCCGGTGTGGGACGGCAATGAGGTCTGGTTGCTGGCAGCCGGTGGAACCCTGTATTTCGCTTACCCGCTGCTGTACGCCTCGAGTTTTAGCGGATTCTACCTGCCGCTCATGATGGTGTTGTGGCTGCTGATGGCGCGGGCAATCGGTATCGAGTTTCGGGCGCACATCAACGAGCCGGTGTGGAAGGCGCTGTTCGACTTCTCGTTCGCAGCGGCTAGCATCCTGCTAGCGATCTTCTACGGTGCGGCACTCGGCAACGTGATCCGCGGCGTGCCGTTGAACGCTGAGGGCTACTTCTTCCTGCCGCTCTGGACGAACTGGCGCGTGAGTGCGCAGCCGGGCATTCTCGACTGGTACACAGTACTGTCCGGCGTAGTGGCGCTCGTGGCGTTAGCAATCCACGGGGCGACGTACATCGCGGTAAAGACCGAAGCTGAGTTGCAATGGCGCGCGCGCAGGTGTTCGATCCTGCTGTGGCCGGTGCTGCTGGTCGTGACCCTGCTGAGCCTATGGGGCACGCTGACCATCCGTCCGGAATGGCTGACAAACTACAAAGCCTTCCCGGTGGCGTTCGCCATTCCTGTGCTGGTGCTGGCGAGCATCGTGGCAATTCCGTACTTCACGAAGAGGGGTGACGACAAGAAGGCATTCCTGGCGTCGTCGGCGTACCTGGTGTTCATGCTCGTGGGCGGCGTGTTCGCCGTGTTCCCGAACGTGCTGCCAGCGAGCACGGGCGCGCAGTTCAACCTGACGATCGCCAACACGGCGACGACCCCATATGCAATGAAAGTCGGACTCGTGTGGTGGTCGATTGGCATGGTGCTGGCGCTTGGTTACTTTGTGTTCGTCTACCGCATGTTCAGGGGGAAGGTGAACCTGGATGATGCAGGATATGGACACTGAAGGCAGTAGTCCGTAGTCAGCGGGGAGCCGCGCAGGTTGCGGCTCCCTTTTGCTTGGCACGCGGCTGGGTTGCAGTGGAGTGGTAGTCTTTTGACGAGATGAGATTGAAAGACAAGATTGCACTGATCACCGGTGCGGGAGCGGGAATAGGAAGGGCTACAGCGCTGGCGTTTGCGCGAGAGGGTGCGCGCGTGGCGCTGATGGGAAGGAAGCGAGGACCGCTGGAGGATGTGGCGCGGGAAATCGGAGACGCGGCGCTGGTGGTGCCTGGAGATGTTGGCGACCGCGAACAGATAGGGCCGGCAGTGGAAGAAACAGCGCGGCACTTCGGCGGGCTGAATGTGGTGGTGAACAACGCGGGAGCGCTGATCGCGGGTACGGCGGAGTCGCACACGGAAGAAGAATGGGAGGTGACGTTCGCGGTGAACGTGAAAGGTCTGTGGTTGCTTTCGAGGGCGGCCCTGCCGCACATGAGGAAAGCGGGCGGCGGCTCGATCATCAACCTTTCATCGGTGCTCGGGTTAGTGGGCGCACGGAACCGAGTGGCATATGCGGCGTCGAAGGGAGCGGTGACGCTGATGACGAAGGCCATGGCGCTCGACCACGCGCACGAAAACATCCGTGTGAATTGCATTTGTCCGGGCGTAGTAGATACGGAACTGGTGGCAGATTTCGTGAGGAAGGCTCCGGACCCGGAGTTTGCGAGAGCGGCGAGGATCGCCCTGCATCCGCTGGGGAGATTTGGCGAGCCAGAAGACATTGCTTCGTGCGCGGTGTTCCTGGCCAGCGACGAATCGAGTTGGATGACTGGAGCCGCCGTGCCGGTCGATGGCGGGTACACGGCCGTTTAGCAGGACCGACGCAACACACGCTAAATCCGCCGGTACGGCAGATGCGGCGCACAGTTACTTCGTTAGCTCCCATTCAAACGTAGGCTTCGTCAACATAGCACCAGCGCCAGTTGCCGCCGTTGAGAGGCTTCATGATGGCGTGCTGGGTATCGTGGAAGTGTTGGTTGGCGTGCTTGCCGGGTGAGGAGTCGCAGCAGCCAACGTGTCCGCAGGTCTCGCATACGCGAAGTTGAACCCACTTCTGGCCGGCATCGAGGCATTCGCGGCAGACATCGCCTTCGGGAGTAACGTTCGGATTAGCCTGATGTAGATGAGTGCACCTGGGCATGGCGGCCTCCGTGGAGGTTGGATTCCGCGAGTGCGGCAGAAGGTCGAGAGATTTTTCTGGTAAGAGTGCAGGAATTCTCTGGTTTGACGACGAACAAAGCTGTGATCCCATTGGATCAACGCGACCCTATATAATCGAAGGTTACGTTAAGGTCGAGGAACTTACTGTGAGTCATATGCATACACATGGAGGGCCGCAACAGCAGGGTCCTCAGGCGATACCGGGAGTCGGAACGATCATTGCGGTTGGATCGGGCAAGGGCGGCGTGGGAAAGACCACGCTGGCGGTGAACCTTGCACTGGCGCTGGCGCGGCTTGGGAACAAGGTCGGGCTACTCGATGCAGACGTCTACGGGCCGAATGTGCCGCTGATGCTGGGTACGAGCGAGACCCCGCACGTAGTCGGCGAGAACCGCATTGTGCCGCCGGAGCGGTATGGACTGAAAGTGCTGTCGGTCGGGTTGCTGAACCCCGGAGACAAGCCGCTGATCTGGCGTGGACCGATGCTGCACTCAATCGTGCGACAGTTTCTTGGCCAGGTGGAGTGGGGGCAGCTAGATTACCTGGTTGTCGATCTGCCGCCCGGAACCGGTGATGTCGCGATCTCGCTCATTCAGACGGTTCCGCTGACTGGGGCGATCGTGGTGACAACGCCGTCGGACGTATCGCTGCAAGACGCGCGGAAGGCGATCGAGATGTTCCGGCAGGTGAAGGTCGAGATCATGGGCATAGTGGAGAACATGAGCCACTTCGTGTGTCCGCATTGCCAGCACGAGATTGACATCTTCAGCAAGGGCGGCGGCCAAAAGACCGCGGAGCAATTTGGAGTGCCGTTCCTGGGACAGATTGAACTGGATCCGCAGATCAGGCAAGGTGGGGACCACGGGCATCCAATCGTGCTTGAAGGCGAGGAGTCGAGCCATGCGAAGTCGATGTTCGCGTTCGCGCGGAAAGTGGTGGAGCGGACGAAGGAGATCAAGGCGCGGCCGGATGAGAATGTGATCGAGATAAGCTAGGCGTTCATCAGAAACGATCTTTGTGGGGCCGCCTGAGGGCGGCTCCTATTGTTGTAAGTCGCTGAAATGCCGGGGCTGCCGAGGTAAGCCAGTGGGCTGGCGGAGGCTTTAGCCACCGAGCATGAAGAGTGCTAAGTGGAGTATTGACAGGGGATTGAGAGGTTCCTAGAATCGAAGTACCAGCCGCGAATCCATTTGCTAAGATGCTGCATCTAAAGGGGATGCGAGTAGATGGACGCTTGAGTTAATCCGCACCTATGGCTCATATTCCACAAGTCGGGCGACGCGAACAGGAAATCCTGACGGCCATCGTTGAGACGTATATCTCGACGGGTGAGCCGGTCGGGTCGCGTACGCTTGCCCGGACGAACCGGGAAGGACTGAGCGCGGCTACGATCCGAAACGTCATGGCAGATCTGGCCGATGCCGGGTTGCTGGAGCAGCCGCATACGTCGGCGGGGCGAGTCCCGAGCATGGAAGGGTACCGCTATTACGTGGAGCGGATGTCGGGCCAAACGCGGCTTTCGCCGGAGAACGAGCAGTCCATCCAAAATTTCTTCCACGGCGTAACGGACGTCGAGGAGTTCCTGGTGAGGACGTCGCACGTCCTGTCGCTGGTCTCGCGCGGCGTGGGAGTGGCAATCAAGAGCACCGGGCCGAAGAACGCGCTGGAGCATGTGCACTTCCAGCGGTTGGCGGAGCACAAGGTGCTCGCGGTCGTGGTGACGAAGAGCGGAGTGGTCCGGGATCGCGTGCTGCGAATGGAGATGGACCTTAGCCAGGGCGATCTCGATATGGCTGCCCGGTATGTTAATGAAAACTTCCGCGGCTGGAGCATTGAGTCTGTGCAGGCTGAACTGGCGCGCAGGCTCGAGGCGGAGCGCAGCGAATACGACCGGCTGGTCAAGACGGTGCAAGAGCTTTGCAGCCGGGGTGCACTGGCATCTGACCAGACGTCGCAGGACGTCTACGTTGAAGGTGCGGCCAACCTGGTAGTCTCGGAAGGCGACCAGGAGCGACTGAGGGAGTTGCTGCGAACGCTGGAGGAGAAGCAGCGGATAGTGGAACTGCTTTCGGCATATTTGAACGAGCGGCAAGAGGCGGTGCGGGTCGTGATCGGCCTACAGGACGCTATGCCGAACCTGAGCAACTTCGTTCTGATCGGCGCACCGGCGCGGTCGGGCGAGGAGGTGCTCGGGTCTCTGGCGGTGATCGGGCCACCGCGCATGGATTATCAGCACACGATCACGGCCGTCTCTTACATTGCGCGGCTATTCGATAGAGTTCTGAACGAATCGGAAAAGTAAATTCCCATGGGCAAAACAAACGGAAAGACAAACGTGGACGCGAACCGTCTCGACATCGATCACGAACTTCCGACGGGCGAAGAGCAATTGGAAACGACTGCGGACGCGGGTGCACCGGAGAACGAGGCACGCACATCCGCGGTTGCGGAGCTGGAGACTGAACTCGAGAAGCTGCGTAGCGAGCGCGCATTATACCTGGATCGGCTGGCGCGCCTGCAGGCGGAGTTCGATAATTTCAGGAAGCGCAGTGCGAAGGAAAACCAGGATTACCGCGATTACGCGCTGACAGACGCGTTACGGCAGTTGCTGCCAATACTGGACAGCCTGGATAGGGCGATCAAGACGGACAACGCCGAGGCGGCGGATTTCCGCGCGGGAGTGGAGTTGATCGACAGGCAGTTCCATGACGTCCTGGCGAAGCTGGGAGTTGAGCCGATAGAGGCGAAAGGTCAGCCGTTCGATCCGAACCTGCACCAGGCGGTGCAGATGGTAGAGACGGAAGAGACTCCGGACAATCATGTGATCGATGAGTTGCAGCGCGGGTATCGGGTGAAGGAGCGGCTACTGCGACCCGCAATGGTGCGCGTGGCGAGCAATCCCGGGAAGTAGCTGATCGAGAGCGCGTAGCTGCAAGGTGAGTCGGGGCAAGCTCCACAAAGTTAGAGGGCGCGCAGCGCGTAGCGTGGAGCGGGCGTGGGCCCAAGAAATCCAAGAAAAGTTAGGGACGTACTCTGGCGACGAATACAAAACGCGACTACTACGACATACTAGGCATCGGGCGGACGGCGAGCGAAACGGAAATCAAGAGCGCTTACCGTAAGCTGGCGATGACCTATCATCCCGACCGCAATCCGAACAATCCCGACGCGGAAGAGAAGTTCAAGGAATGCAGCGAGGCGTACGCGGTGCTGAGCGACTCAGAGAAGCGCGCGCGGTACGACCAATTCGGGCATGCGGGCGTCGGCGGCGGGCCGGGAGGCTTCGGCGGGTTCGACGCATCGAATATCGACTTCGCGGACATCTTCGGAGACCTGTTCGGTTTCGGCGACATGTTCGGCGGCGGGCGCGGCGGTCGGCGGACGCGTGCACAACGCGGCGGGGATCTCCGGGAAGACCTGACACTGACCTTTGAAGAGGCGGTATTCGGAACGACGAAGCAGGTCAAGTTCAGGCGACACGATACGTGCAGCGCGTGCAAAGGGAACGGCTCGTCTCCGGGGAAGGCTCCAGTGACGTGCCGGACGTGCGGAGGCCGCGGGCAAGTCCGGTATCAGCAGGGATTCTTCAGCATCGCGAGGACGTGCTCGGCGTGCCAAGGCGCAGGGACGGTGATCCAAGACCCGTGCACGCGTTGCAAAGGACAGGGCGTGGTGGTCGGCGAGCACACGCTGGAGGTGAAGATCCCGGCGGGTGTCGAAGAAGGGACGCGGATTCTCTTCAGCAACGAAGGAGAAGCGGGACTGCATGGCGGACCTTCTGGCGACGTGTACGTGGTGCTGCATGTAAAGGAGCATCCGTTCTTCGAACGCGAAGGGAAGGACCTCTACTGCGTGGTGCCAGTGTCGTTCTCGCAGGCAGCGCTAGGGGCGGAGATACGGATCCCGACCATGGACGGCGATGCGACGGTAAAAATTCCCGAGGGGACGCAGACGGGGACAAATTTCAGATTGCGGAACAAGGGAGTACCGGTTCTAAATGGGCACGGAAGGGGCGACCTCTTCGTCGAGGTGAAGGTGCAAACGCCGACGAAGCTGACCAAGCAGCAGCGGGAGTTGCTGCAGCAACTGGACCTCATCGGCAAGGTAGAGAACAAGCCGGAGCGGCGGTCGCTGCTGAGTAAAGTGAAAGACATCTTCGGATAGAGACGGGGCGCGGTGGAGGACATCGCGCCCTTCGTGTATTTGCGAGCGAGTGTCGGCGTGCAGGTTGACCTTACGAAGTATGAACGGACCTATGCGTGGCTGTTGCTGATTGTCACAGTGCTACCGGCGATCGTGCGACTGGCGCGTCCGTACGACCTTGCGAAGGTCACCTGGGAGCGGTACGAGAAGTTGAAGAGCAGGCGGCGCTACCTGATCATTGGAGCCGGGTACATGGTGCTGGCACTAGGTCTGCTGCCAATGTACTACGTGTTCTGGCGGCAACAGAGGTGGGTACTGCTGGCGTTTGTGTATAGCCTGGTGAGCGCGGGAGAGTTCATCCTGAACGCTCGGGCTGACAGCGTGCTCAAGCTGGCGCAACAGAACAAGGTGTTCGCTGGGCTGTATACGATGATCGCGATCGCCACGTGGCTGTTGCTGTTCCATTCGTGACATGACGAGAAGACGCTGGATTGCTGACGAGGTGTCGGGCGACCGCGCGGCCTTAAGGGGCGCGCATGCGGCGCATCTTGCTCGTGTGCTTCGGGCGCGGGTTGGGCAGGAATTCGATATCTCGACGGGAGAGACGGTACGACGCGGACGCGTGGTGAGCGTCTCGGACCAGCGCGTCGACTTTGAACTAGGGGAAGAGGTCGGAGCGGCGATCGAATCGGCAATCACTCTGCTGCTGGCGGTGTTCAAGTTCGACCGGTTCGAATGGGCGGTGGAGAAGTGCACGGAACTCGGGGCGGGACGAATTGTTCCGGTGATTGCACGCAGAACGGACGCGCACCTTGCACACGCGGCGGTGAAGCGCGTTGAACGTTGGGAGCGGATCGCGCGCGAGGCGGCACAGCAGTCACGGAGAGTGGCTCCACCTGAGATTGCGAGCCCGGTGAAACTGAAAGAAGCAATCGCGCAGGTTGAGGGCTCGCGGATCGTACTGTCGGAGGTTGAAGACGGGACGATGCTCCGCGACGTTCTGGCCGACGCCGACAACGCGTCCATCGTGCTGGCGGTAGGACCGGAGGGCGGATGGAGCGAAGACGAACAGAAGATGTTCGCCGACGCGGATTGGAGAGCTGCGTCATTAGGGCCAACGATCTTAAGGGCCGAGACGGCAGCAATTGCGGCGTGTGCGGTAGTCAGTAGCAGCCAGTATCAACCTCAGTAACAGCCTATCCTCAACTTTTCCTCAGAAAACAGCATCACTAAGTGGAAATGTGCGTTGCCGCGAGCGGCGGCGAGCGCAATAATTCTCTGCTCGGCGATTCGTCTGACTCAACCTACATCGCTGCACGGCGGACGCCCGGGTTGTGTCTCGCGACGGAGACCGCAGAGAATGGCGAAAAATATCGGCGCCCCATTCACGCCCGATCCAAAACAAAAAAAGGCGATCGAGCACGTTCATGGACCGATGCTGGTGCTGGCCGGCGCGGGTACGGGAAAGACAACCGTGCTCACGCACAGGATCAAGCACCTGATCGAGGGCAGTCACGCCAGACCGAGCGAGATCCTCGCGGTAACCTACACGAACAATGCAGCAGCGGAGCTCGTGGCGCGGCTAAGGACGAGGCTCGCGGTGCGGTGCGAGGGGTTGAACGCGAGTACATTCCACGCCTACTGCTTCGGCATCCTGCAGCGGAACAGTCTTAAGTTCGAACTAATCGACGACAAAGACTTGTGGATTTACCTGAGGCAACGCATCGAGCAACTTGAGCTGAGGCATTTCATCGATGCGTCGAGCCTGGGGCAATTCCTGCACGACCTGCTTTCGTTCTTCAGGCGGTGCCACGACGAACTGGTCACTCCGGATGCGTACGACGAGTACGTGGCGAGGCTGGTGAAAGGCGAACTGCCGCCGCCTCGCGTCGCGAAGTCCAGAGACGCGGAGACGATGCCGGCCGAGGAGGCGATCGGGCGTTGCGGAGAAATCGCACGCGTCTATCGGAAAGTGGAAGAAATGCTCGCCGACGCCGGGCTCGGTACGTTCGGGCACATCATTTCGCGGGCAGTCTCGTTGCTGGAGAGCGACGCGGAGGCACGAGCGAGAGAGCAGAAGCGGACCAGATTCATTCTGATCGATGAATTTCAGGATTCGAACCTGGCGCAGGTGAAACTTGCGAAGCTGCTGGCGGGTCCCGAAGAGAACGTGTTCGGAGTGGGGGACCCGGACCAGGCAATCTACAGGTTCCGTGGCGCGACCAGCGGAGCCTTCGACCTTTTTCTGCGGTACTTCGGGCGAGAGCGGGTGAAGACTGTGAACATGGTGCTGAACCGACGCTCGACCCAGAAAGTGCTGAACTGCGCCTATTACGCAATCGACGCGAACCCGGACGTGGTGAATGCGCAGTCGGGAGTGGAGTTCAGGCGCGAACGGCTGGTATCAGCGCGTGAGAAGGATGCGCTTGAGCAGGGCCAGACATTCGTGGCGGCACCAGTGGAATTCGTGGTGACGCCTGATGCGCGAACGGAAGCCGTCGAGGTGGCAGATTGGATCTCGCGTGAACAGGAGGCAAGCGGGTGCAATTGGAACCGGTTTGCCGTGCTGTACAGGAAACACTCCCACCGGACCGAGATGGCAGAAGAGCTGCAGGAGCGCGGAATCCCGTTCGTAGTGCGTGGCGTGCAGGTCGATGAGACGACGCCGGTGCGCGACCTGACCGCAGCACTCAGGGCGATGCTCTCGATGGATGATAGCGTGGCGATGTTTCGGCTCGCAGCGCTGCCACAGTTCGAGATCGCCCCCGAGGAGTTCCGGGCTGCGCTTGCGGCAGTGCGCCGGACCCCGGTGAGCGTGGTGTTGACGGGTGTGAGCGAGGGCGGCAAGCTGCTGGTTGCGGTGGAACAAGCGAGAGCAGCGGCAAGCGCGGCGGGGATGAAGGCATTAGCGTGCGTGGATGCGGCGATCGCAACCTTTCGGCTCGATGGAAGTGCAGCCGAGCTGCGCGCGTTTCGTGCGTTCGTGGAGCAATGGCACAAGAAGCCGGAACTGGTGCGCGGATCTCATGCGCTGGATGCGTTCCTCACTTATCTTGACCGGTTCTACGAGGCGGGTGGAAGCGTGTGCATCCCGGAGCCTGATGACGAAACGGAGTTGCCGAATGCGGTGCGGTTGATGACGGTACACGCGGCGAAAGGCCTGGAGTTCGAGCATGTCTTCGTGCTGCGGGCGCGGGGCGGCGCGTTCCCCTCTTCCTACAAGGAGCCACTGGTTGAATTCCCGCAGGAGGTGCGGGACCCACTGACTGTAGCCGAAGGCGATGCAAAGAAGAACAACATGGAAGAGGAGCGGCGGCTGTTCTATGTGGCGATGACGCGCGCGAAGGACACCCTGATGCTCGTGGCGAAGCAGGGCACGGGCAAGAAGGACCGACGACCAGCGGGATTCGCGCGTGACTTGATGGACTGCAAAGAGGTTGCCGGGAGCATAGTGCTGCGGTGGGCTGAGCCGGGCCGATTCGGCCGAATGGCGGCGTCAACGATGGTCAGCACACGGTTGCAGGAGTGGGTGACGATGCGGCCGCGTGCGGGACTGCATCGGCTCAAACTGAGTGCCACGGCAATCGAAACGTACAGGCGTTGCCCGTTGCAGTTCAAACTGGAGCGCGACTGGGCTATCCCGGGCGAGCCGTCCGCGATAACGCAGTATGGGGCGGCGATGCATACGGCGCTGAGCGCCTATTTCGACGCGAAGAAGGCCGGGAAGCAGGTAGGGTTCGAGGAACTGTACGGTGCTTTCAAGTCGCAGTTCGACGAGTCGCCGATAGAAGAGGAGTACCAACGCAGGCTGCTGGAACAGCGAGGACTGGAGCAGTTGAAGGAGTTCTTGCGTTCGCCAGAGGCGAGCAGTCCGCTGGAAGTGATCGCGACGGAGATGCCTTTCGAGGTGGAGGTTGGCGGGTGCAGGCTGGTGGGGCGCATCGATCGGCTGGACCGGATCGAGGGGAACCGTGTGGCGATCGTGGATTACAAGACGGGCAAGCCGAAGTCGCAGGAGGATGCAGACGAGAGCCTGCAACTCTCGGTGTATGCGCTGGCCATGAAGGAGAACGGGTTTGTGGCGGACCGGTTGCGACTTTACAACCTGCACGACCAGACCGCGGCGGAGTCGCGGAGAGGCGAGGAGCAGTTGAAAGCGGACCGGGAGACGATCGAGTCAGTGGCGATGGGTATCGCAAACGAGGAGTTCGCGCCGCGACGTGATCGGCATTGCTATTGGTGCGCTTACTACGCGCTGTGTCCCGCGACGGAGGAGGAATCGGTGCCGGTTGCAATGAGCTTCAAGGCCAGCGGTATGCAGTAGGCGGAAAGATCTGCGCCAAAAAGCTTAGGGGACGCTCTCGCGTCCCCCGTTTCGCTTTAGCCTCTTTTAGGCCAGCTTACTTCTTTTTCTTTGCGGCCTTCTTTGCGGGCTTCTTAGCAGCCTTTTTCGTTGCCATTGTGTCTATTCTCCCTTTTCGATTTGACATCGAGTTGCAACCGAACATCAATTGCAATTGCTAGTTGTATAAGGTGATTGGAAAACGATGTCAAGAAAAAAGAGAGTGAGAAACGAACTGCGCAACTCGCGTGAGCGAGAACGCGAACGAGTATGCGAGCGATGGAAGTCGACAAGAGTGTTCTCGCGAGCACGCGAGGAGAAATGCTTGAGGCGAATCGGCTGAGCGAGTGTCGCCGGCGATCAAAGGTGAGGTGCGTGGAAGGTGCATGAATAGCGGGCTTTGCAGCATATGGCGAAACCGGGACGAAGAAGGCGCGGCAAAGACGAGTGCAGGAGAAGAGTTGCTGCACATTGAAGCCGATCGGGACACTGCGAGAGTACGAAGGCGCTACGGCCATGTCCTTAGGTGATGTTTTTTTCTGACGCGAGCGGCTGCGGACCGGAAAGAGAGTGAAGATTACGAGTGCTGGGATCGGGTCACGATGAAGTAGAGGACGCTTCCGACAGCGAAGTCATGGATGGCGTGAGTGATCATTCCAGGCCGCAGGCTGCGGCGGAAGTGAGCCAGCAGTCCGAAGAAAAGACCGTAAAAGGCAATGACGATCATCTTCTGCTGACCTTCGTAGCCGTGGCCAAGGCCAAATACAACCGCGGAGGCGATGAGCCCGATCCAGATGGTGCGCGCCCAAGCTCCAAACTGCTTTTGGAAGTAGCCTCGGAAGATGACTTCTTCGCATACGCCAGCAGTGATGCTTAATCCGGCCCAGATGAGGAGTTCGAGAGGGGTGTGAGGAATGAGCGGAGCGAGGGGCTTGATAGCCTCGCCTACATTCGAAGGACCCTTGAGGCGGAGTGTGGCGGCAACGGCGATCAGGCCTGCGAGCGCGGCGAACCAGAAGCCGAAGGCGAGAGCGACGTCGAGGAGGGCGTCTTCTATACGATGCCAGGGTCCGCCAATGAGGTCGCGCATACTGTGGCCGCGGCGCGCGATGCCCCACCAGACATAAAACAGAAGCCCCCACTCGAAGAGCATCGTGCTCAGGTAGAAGAGCGGCCGTCCCATCACGGAGATACTTTCGTGTTGCGAGTTGGCTCCGGCAGCAGAAAAAGCCATTAAAACGAGGACGAGGAGAACTGTGTGCCACACAGGCGCGATGCCGCGGGGCGCACGAACCTCGTTTGAGGGCGATTCTGCGGGGACGACGACGGGAGTTGGTTCCATAGGTTCTCGCAACGGCGCCGCCCGTGACGTGGGTCCGTGAGGGCTGCTGCGCCTAAATGGCCACTGGCGTCATCATATAATGAGTAGTTCCCATCCAACGGCTGCGTAACTTTGTGGGGGAGTACGCAGGTCCAAGCACTCAAGACAGGAGCATTCTTTTATGCCATCGCAAGATGATGTGGTCATCATTTCCGGCGTGCGTACGCCGGTCGGGAAGTTCATGGGCTCACTCGCGGACCTCACGGCACCGCAGCTTGGGGCCATCGTGGTGCGTGAGGCCGTGAAGCGCGCGAACATCACCGACCTGAACAACATCAACGAGTGCATCATGGGCAATGTGGTGCAGGCGGGACTCGGGCAAAACCCGGCACGCCAGGCTGCGATCATGGGTGGTCTGCCTCCGCAGGTCGGCGCGATGACGGTGAACAAGGTTTGCGGCTCGGGGCTGAAGTCGGTGGGACTGGCTGCGCAAGCGATTCAGACCGGCAATGCAGAGGTCGTGGTTGCCGGCGGCATGGAGTCCATGAGCAACGCACCCTACATGTTGCTGAATGCCCGGAAGGGGTTCCGCCTTGGAAACCAGACAGTGACGGACGCGATGGTCCACGATGGCCTGTGGGACAAGTACAACGACTATCACATGGGGGTCACGGGCGAAAACGTCGCGGAGAAATTCGGCATCGGACGCGACCAACAGGATGAGTACGCCGTGTGCTCGCATCAGAAGGCCGTTGCGGCGATCAAGTCGGGCAAATTCAAAGACGAGATCATTTCGGTGGAGGTGCCGTCCAAGAAGAAAGGCGCCGCGCCGGCGATGTTCGATACGGATGAGGGGCCTCGCGAGGACACCACGGCGGAAGTTCTGCGGGCCCTGAAGCCGGCATTCAAGAAGGACGGCACCGTGACGGCGGGCAACGCTCCGAGTACCAATGACGGCGCGGCGGCCGTGGTGGTTACGACGATGGCGAAGGCGCAGCAACTCGGAGTGAAGCCGATGGCGCGCATTGTGGCACAGGCGACGAGCGGCGTAGCTCCGGAGTGGGTGATGATGGCACCGGTGGATGCCATCCGGCAGATCTGGCAGAAAACTGGCTGGAAGGCCAATGAGGTAGATCTGTACGAAATCAACGAAGCATTCTCAGTAGCGGCTGTTGCCGTTACGCGGGAACTTGGACTTGATCTGGGCCGCGTGAACGTGAACGGTGGAGCGGTAGCGCTTGGGCATCCGATCGGTGCGAGCGGCGCACGCGTGCTGGTGACTCTGCTCCATGAGATGGGGAAGCGCAATGCGCGGCGCGGGATCGCGGCACTGTGCCTGGGCGGCGGAAACGCAGTCGCAATGGCAGTAGAGGCAGTTTAGATCCAGAGACTGGACTGACCGGGGTGTGAGCCAGTCTTCAATTGACGTATGAAGGCCGTCTACAAAGGACGGCCTTTTTGCTGTTTACAAAATGGCGCGTGCTGCTCATCCTATGTGCCTCACGAAAGTGATTGCGGAGGATGGAATGAAGTGGATTGTGCGTCTGCTGGGAGCGGTCGTTGTTCTGATCATCGTGGCGGTCGGAGTACTCGCCGCAATGGGAATGCGAGAGGGCGCAAACGAATTGAAGTCCAGCGTGGAGATTGGCCGGTCTCCAAGCGCGGTCTGGCCATGGATCACCCAGGCAGAGCGGCAGAAGCAATGGGTGGGCTGGTTGGTGGATATTCGACCTGTAGGCGAGCGGCGCGACGGCGTAGGTGCCCGCGAAATCTGGGTGATGGAAGACAAGAACAACAACAATCAGTTGATGGAGATCATGGGCGAACTTACGGCAGTGGAGGTGAACAAGTTCGTCGAGGTGAAGCTCTCGTCCGCGGAACTGTTTGATGGGACTGCAAGCTACAAACTGACCGACCTTGGCGATGGTCGTACGCGAATGGAGACCGTAGGCAAATACCACTTCCAGAGCGCATTTGCGCGGCTGCTGTTGCCGGTGATCATGCCGCAAGCGAGGAAGAAGATGGAGAAGGACCTGGCGAAATTGAAAGAACTGATTGAAGCCGAACCAGCAGCGACTCCGGGCCTTGAACAGGTCAGCGCGCCAGCAAAGTAGCACTAAGTTCGCGGGGTTTGGTTTAAGTTCGAATTGAGCGGCGAGGGCATCTCCTTGCCGCTTTTGTTTTCTCAGAAGATGGCAAAAGCAGCAGGATTGATGTCCGCGGTATGGAATTGCTGCATCATCAGTCGATGCCGCGCGAAGAGGACAATGTCTTCGTGTGCAGCCGGTGCGGGCTGGAGAATCCTCCGGACGATCAGCCGCGCATACCCGTCCGGACGAAGCCTTCGACGCAAGAAGAGGCACCGTAATCGGGGAGAAATATGTGCCCACATCTGCCGGGCCAGGCGGATGTGGGCATTGCCTGCGAACCTGGTATTACTTTGAGAGAAGCTTGGTGCCACCGCCGGAGACAACGGTCACGGCACGGGCGACCATGGTGTCGCGCCGCTTTTTGCTCAGTGTTCCCATGTTGATTGCACGCCCGGTGCTCTCGCCAGCGGTCCACAATTCGGAGAAGTAATACTTGTCCCCGACCTGATGGAAGATGAGCAGATTGTTAGAGCCAGCCTCGCCACGCAACGTGCGGAGGGCAAAGGCCATAATGCGTCCGCCCGGGCCGTCGAGAGTCTCCCAATCTGTGTTGTACTGGCTGACGGTGTATTCGCCTGCCGGGTACTCCTTGTCATTCACGACGAAATCGATCGGAATCTGAACGCGGAAAGGCGCGTGACCCTGGGCAGCGAGGTTGACGGCTGAGAACGCGACGAGCAGGACAACACTGACGGCGAAAACTTTGAACCGCATGCTACTCCTCCTGCGCTCCGGCGGTGCTGCCCGACATCGGTACGAGAGCGATTACCTGGTTCTTTGACGAAAAGACGAGTGCGACGGTAATGAAATGTGCCGGGTCGCGTGTGGAACGACGCGAGCGGAGGCGGGCGCGTGACAGGCAGAGTACATCACCTTAGGACGTGACTAGGGGCACATACCGATAGTGCGAGTAGCTGGTACCAACAGAAGCTCGGCCATATTCCCAGGGTGCCCATGCTTTTTAAAACGCTCAGTGCTGCCGTTTACGGAATCGACGCCAACATCATCGAAGTCGAAGTAGATGTTTCGGGCGCAAAACTCGATAAAGACAACTTCACAACGGTCGGTTTGCCCGATGCTGCGGTACGCGAGAGCCGAGAACGGATCCGTGCGGCGCTGAAAAACTGCGGCTACGACGTGCCTCCGACGCACATCACCATCAACCTGGCACCGGCGGACATAAAGAAGGAAGGGTCAGGCTTCGACCTGCCGATGGCGCTCGGAATACTCGGTGCGTACGGTGCATTGAACAAGCGCGAATTGGAAGAATTCGTAATGGTGGGGGAACTCTCGCTCGATGGGGGCCTCAGAGGCGTGCGCGGCGCGTTGCCTATCGCTATCGCCGCGCGAGGGAAGAAGATCAAGAACCTGCTGGTGCCGGAGATCAACGCGCGAGAAGCGGCCGTGGTGGACGGCATCAAGGTCTTCCCGGTGAAGTCGCTGCTGGAGGTGGTACACCTTATCAACTCGGGGGCTGGTGTGACGCCGCTCGAGGTGAACACGCAGGCGCTGCTAGGCACGACAGAGCACCAGACCGTGGACTTCAAGGACGTGCGAGGACAGCACACCGCGAAGCGAGCCATGGAAGTGGCCTGCGCCGGAGGCCATAACATCCTGATGATTGGGCCTCCCGGCGGAGGCAAGACGATGCTGGCGAAGCGAATGCCAACGATCCTGCCGCCGCTTACGTTCGAAGAGGCTCTCGAGACTACGAAGATACACAGCGTGGCGGGTGTGCTGGACGCGAAGGCAGGACTGGTGACGACGCGTCCGTTCCGTTCACCGCACCACACGATCAGCGACGCGGGGCTGATCGGCGGAGGAGTGGTGCCGAGACCGGGTGAGGTTTCGCTCTCGCACAATGGCGTGCTGTTCCTGGACGAGCTGCCAGAGTTTCCTCGCAACGTGCTCGAAGTGATGAGACAACCGCTGGAAGATGGGACGGTCTCGATCGCGCGAGCGGCGATGTCGCTGACGTTTCCGGCCCGGTTCATGCTGGCCGCGGCGATGAATCCCTGCCCCTGCGGATATTTCAACGACAAGACGCGCGAGTGCCACTGCACACCGCCGATGATTCAGCGTTACGTCTCGAAAATCTCGGGGCCACTGCTCGACCGCATCGACATTCACATCGACATCCCAGCGGTGAACTACAAGGAGTTGCGGAGCGGATCGACGCCGGAAGGCTCGGACCGAATTCGGGAGCGTGTGTTGCGCGCGCGGGAGATCCAGCTGAACCGCTTCGCGCAAGCAGGGGAGCGGATCTATGCGAATGCGCAGATGGGATCTCGGCAGATTCGGATGTTCTGCGAACTGGGCACGGACTGCGAGCGGCTGCTGGAGAGGGCGATGACGCAGCAAGGGCTGAGCGCTCGTGCTCACGACCGCATTCTTAAAGTGTCGCGCACAGTTGCGGACCTCGAGGGCGCTCCGATGATCGAATCGAAGCACATCGCGGAGGCGATCCAATACCGCACGCTGGACAGGAGTTACTGGGCTTAAAGCGTCCTCCCGCATGGACCTGAACTGCTGCTGACTGGAAATCTGGCCAGTCAGCGCGTACTCTTGTCACTTCCGTATCACTTCAGTTTGCGGAATCCGAGATGAAGAGAACTATCTTTTTCATTCTTGTACTCACGGCCGTCGCATCGTTGGCACAGACAACTACGCCACCGCCACATCCACGCGCGCGCGACATTGGTGTTCCTTTCAACGGGCGGCCTGGGCCGCTGAACGCCATCACGGACGTGAAGGGCGTGGAGGTCGGGCACACGACGCTGATCTCGGGCGAAGGCCCGCTGAAGCTGGGGCAGGGTCCGGTGCGCACGGGAGTGACCGCCGTACTGCCGCGCGGAAAGGCTTCGACGGACCCGGTTTTCGCGGGATGGTTCTCGCTGAACGGTAACGGCGAGATGACGGGAACGACTTGGGTGGAGGAGTCCGGGTTCCTGGACGGCCCGGTTCTGATTACGAACACGCATAGCGTGGGCGTGGTGCGCGATGCGGCAATCGCATGGAGGCAGAGGCGACTGCCAAGGGCCTCCTGGGATTCGTGGTCGCTCCCGGTTGTGGCGGAGACGTGGGACGGTTGGCTGAACGACATCAGCGGATTTCACGTAAAGCCTGACCACGTATACAACGCACTGGACAATGCGCACAGCGGGCCCGTGGTGGAGGGCAGCGTGGGCGGCGGCACAGGGATGGTCTGCAACGAATTCAAAGGTGGGATCGGAACATCGTCACGGAAACTGGAAGAAAAGGCCGGTGGCTATACGGTTGGCGTGCTCGTGCAATGCAACTACGGACGCAGGCAGGACCTGATGATTGCGGGCGTTCCGGTCGGACGAGAGATTCCAGGCTCCATTTTTGCCCGAGAGCAGGGCTCCATCATCATCGTGGTCGCGACTGACGCGCCGCTCATTCCGACACAGTTGAAGCGCCTGGCGCGGCGGGCTGCCCTGGGACTGGCACGGAACGGCAGCAATTCCGGCAACGCTTCAGGAGACATCTTCATCGCGTTCTCGACGGCGAACGACGAGTTCAGGAGCGACAAGAACCACAAGCTCACCATGGTGCCAAACGACCGGATGGACCCGATCTTCGAGGCAACGGTGCAAGCGACGGAGGAGGCCATCATCAATGCGATGGTGGTCAATGAAACGATGGTCGGAGTCGATAACCATCGCGCTGAGGCGCTGCCGCACGAACGCCTAAGGGAGGTGCTATCGAGATACAACCGATTGGTTGGGTCGCCCGTGCCGGCACAGCAGGTACCGCAGCAGCCGGCTCCGCAGCAGACGCCCCCACAGACGGCTCCTCCTTCGCAGCAAACGGCCCCGCAGCAATCTCCACAGCAGCCGCAGCAGGCTTCGCCGCAACCGCTGGGACGGTAGCGATACTGACAAAACACAGGCGCCTACGGGGCGCCTGTTCTTTTTGGAGCGAGCTGCTAAGTAGCTTGTGCGGCTGCGCGACGCTTGGTGATCAGGTCGAGGAACTCGCGGACGGTCTGCGGTGCGTGCCCGGCATAGTGGTTGTTAACGTAGGTGTAGACGGGAACGCGCGCTCGGACGGTGCCGGTCACGTCGGCCCACTCCCGCAGCTCGCGACTGCGGTCCACGATCACCTTGTCCCAAGCCTTCGTCTGTTCCTCAATCGCATAGCGATCGCCGAGCAGCCGGATGTACGTAAAGTCGGCGGTCAGGCCGCCCCACTTCTGGATGATTTCCGAGGGGCGCGGCATCCAGGGATGATCAATGAGCGCGAGGGCGACGTTGCTGCCGGCGAGGATGTCCATGAACTTGGGGCCGAGCCATGCCTTATTACGAATTTCGAGTGCCCACTTCATTTCCCGCGAGAGCTTTGGCAAGAATTTCTCGAGTCGGAGAAGCCATTCGCCGCTACTGCTAAACGTCTTGCGATTGAAGTAGGGGAATTGCAGGAGCAGTGGCCCCGTTTTTTCCTGAAGCAGCGACATCGTACGCGTGAAATGTGCCAGGTCGTCCTCGCAGTCGAGCATGCACTTTTCATGTGTGATGGTCTGGGTAACCTTGGCCGCTATCGAGAAGCCGGGCGGTGTCTGCTCGTACCAGTTGCGAACCGTTTTCTCGGAGGGGACGCGGTAGAAGGTCGCGTCCACCTCGACGGTGTCGAAGTGCTCGGCGTAACGCGAGAGATATTCCTTGGGCTGTGTCTTGTCCGGATAAAAGGTGCCAACCCACCCTTCTGCGCTGAAACCGGAAGTGCCGACGCGAACGAGGTTCAACTCACCCATTAGTCGTGGATTGTACGCGAAAAAGCTGTCGCTGACGGAGGGCGATTCTTTGGCGCGCACGGGATTTTGTAACTTCCAGCCGCGAAAGCCATCGAACTTAGCAGCAGACGTGTGTCGGCAGAGGAATTATGAGCAGATGGAAGTCGGATGTCGGCTCCTCGGAGATTACGCCGGAGAGCCTGTATGTGAGTCGGCGGAAGTTTATTGGCGGCGCGGCGGCGATTGGCGTGACAGCCCTGGCGGGATGGAAGGGCCTAGAGATGCTTTCGCCGGAAGAATCCGTGTCGGCAGGCGCAAAACTTAACTTTGCGAAAGGCCCATTCAGCACGGACGAAAAGCAAACGCCGCTCAAGGACGTGACCAGCTACAACAACTTCTACGAGTTCTCGACGGACAAATATGGTCCGGCGGAACTGGCGGGGAACTTCCAGCCGCGACCCTGGACTCTGACGCTTGACGGCGACGTGAAGAAGCCAAAGACTCTCGACTTGGACGCAGTAATGAAATTGGCACCGCTTGAGGAGCGCATTTATCGGCTTCGCTGCGTTGAGGGTTGGTCGATGGTGATCCCGTGGGTCGGCTATCCGCTGAACGCGCTCTTGAAGCAGGTTGAGCCGCTCGGGAAAGCAAAGTACGTCGAGTTCACCACCGTGCTGCGCCCGGAGCAAATGCCAGGGCAGAAGCGAGACGTGCTAGTGTGGCCGTATAAAGAGGGACTGCGTCTGGATGAAGCGATGCATCCCCTGACGATCATGGCTGTGGGACTTTACGGCGAGGTGCTACCGAACCAGAACGGCGCGCCCATGAGACTTGTGGTGCCGTGGAAGTACGGATTCAAAAGCGCCAAGTCCATCGTGCGGATTCGCTTTACGGACAAGCAACCGGCGACTGCGTGGAACCTGGCGGCACCGAATGAATACGGCTTTTACTCAAATGTGAATCCCGAGGTAGACCATCCGCGCTGGAGCCAGGCACGGGAACGGCGGCTAGGCGAATTCCTGAAGCGGAAGACGCTAATGTTCAACGGTTATGGCGAGCAGGTGGCGTCCATGTATGCGGGAATCGACTTGCGGAAGAACTACTAGCTACGGTGTGGGTTTGCTACAGGGGAACCCAGTGGAAGCTGATCTGGATGGCGATTCCTAACAAGATACTCAAGCCGGTGGTGTTCGTGGCAGCACTGGCGCCGCTGTTGCGCCTGGTTGTGCTTGCGGTTCAGTCGGAGCTTGGGGCGAACCCCATCGAGGTGATCACGCATGAGACTGGCCTGTGGGCGTTGATCCTCCTGCTGGTTACGCTGGCCGTGACACCGATCAGAAGGCTCGCAGGGTTTTACTCGCTCATCCGGTACCGGCGGATGATTGGGTTGTTCGCGTTCTTCTACGGTGTCCTGCACTTCCTTACGTACGTGTGGCTGGACCAATTCTTCGACGTGCAGAGCATCGTGAAAGACGTCTACAAGCGGCCGTTCATCACCATGGGATTCGCGGCGTTCGTGCTGATGATCCCGCTGGCCGTCACTTCTACGAAAGGCTGGATTCGCCGGCTTGGGAAGCGCTGGCAGTTGCTGCATCGACTCATCTATTTCAGCGCTGCCGCCGGCGTAATCCACTTTATTTGGCTGGTGAAGAAAGACCTTCGCGAGCCGCTCATGTACGCGGCGATCCTTGGACTTCTACTGGGCTACCGAGTTGTTGACCGGCTACTCACCCGCTCAAGGGCGGCGGCGCGAACCTCGGCCGCGAACGCCGATTAGTGCTTTGTAAATTCGTACAAACACTGGGTCGAGCAGGGCGAAGATTCGTGTTCTGCTACCCACCCCTGTGCTCCCGATTTCATCTAACTTCCAATGTGGTGTGCTTCCATGCGGAGGCACGTGGGAGGTTTTCTTTGATCTGCCCCAGTTGTGGAAAGAGGAACGCGGCGGAAAACCGCTTCTGCGGAAATTGCGGGGTCCGCCTGGAGAGTGCATCCCGGCGGGAGCCTCCGCCCGAAGAGCCGCGCACACGAGTAGCACAGAGGACACCGACTCTGTTGGGTCTCGATCTCCCGGTCCGCGAGACGCACTACCCGCGGGAAGGCTACGAGCCAGAGACAGAGACGCCACCTGTGACTTCGTTACATGAAGAACTGCCACCTGAGTTGATCGAGTACGACAGGCGCATTCCTCTGATCGCCGAACCTGGAATGGAGCGCCGGCGGGGTTGGGAAGAGAGCGACTCCAATCAGGATGTCTTCCGTGAGGACACGCAGTCGAGGGACCTTGCTGCCTCGCGCAATCAGAATGATGAAAGGAACGATGTTCGGTGGGCGAGAGATGATATTCGTGCGCATGAACGGGCGCCGGTGCGCGAATCCGAGCGTGTCGAGGAAAGGCGCGCGCCGCGCGCGCCACATTCATCGGGGGTGTTCAGTTCGATCGTTGGACTGAACTCGCCTACTGCAGACGAGTTGGGAATGACAGAGACGGCGCGCACACCCGCAGAGCAGGAGCGTGCGACTGTACCGATCTTAACGGAACAGCAGAGGGAACCGGAACGCGGCCACTTCCTCGACTTTAGTGAGCCGGTCCGCGAGCGGGAGCGGGAGAGTACGTCGCTGCATGGGCCATCGTTCCTGGGGCTGAGCAGTGCAACGGATGAGGAGTATGTAGAGGAGCCGACGGTTTCGCACGCGCGCCGGAACTTTGCCATCGCGGTTCTGGTCCTGCTGGCATTGCTGATTGCACTGCAATGGAGGTCGATCCGGGATTTTGGCGCGAGATACACGCAGAATGGTGGGATCAGCATTCCGGGTATGAAGAAGCCAGCGGCGGACAACGCCGCTGCGCAGAATGCGAACAACAGCACCGCGGTGAACAGCGGTGCGGCGGCGAACGGCGGCAAGCCGCAGGAGGGCAGTGGGGAGGGTCCGAACATCGAAGTCGCGCCCGCACAAAGCCCAGCGGCAAATAACAACCCAGGAAACGACAATTCTCCAGAGCCTGCTGGCAAGAATGCAGATCCTGCGGCAGCGGCCGATGCGGGCGCAGATATCAAGGCACGGCAGGAGGAAGCGTCCGGAGCTAACACTACAGACGGCAACGGGGCCGCGGCAGGCGAGGCCGCCAAAGCACAGAACGCGGGCACAGGTACTGATGTTGCGGCGAACACCAAGGCGGGCACGAAGAATGGCGACACGATGCCGCAAGCCGAACCGGATGAGGTCGCAGATGAACCAGAGCCGCGAACGGCGGCGAAGCGGCAGCCGTCGCGTCAGCCTACAGAGGATCCGCCAGAGGGTGGTGCTGCCGAACTGACGCGGGCAAACGCAACTGACGATCCAGGGGCCAGGGCCAACCTGCTATGGAGATCGACTGCGAAGGGAAATCCCATAGCGCCAGTGCAATTAGCGGACCTGTATCTCTCGGGACGCGGTGTGCCGCAAGACTGCGAGCAGGCGCTGATACTACTGCGATCAGCAGCGGCAAAAAGGAATCCGCGTGCACGTACGAAGCTTGGCTCGCTTTACGCGACCGGACAGTGCGTAGAGCAGGACCGCGTACAGGCTTATCACTGGATGAGCCTGGCTTTGCAGGTGAATCCGGGTTCTGAATGGGTGGAACGCAACCGCGAGTCGCTGTGGGCGCAGATGACGCCGGATGAGCGGCAGCGAGCGGCGCGAGATCATTAATCGATCAGCTAACAAACAAAGGCAGGGCATCGGCCCTGCCTTTTCGTAGTCAGTTACCTGTTGCCTTGCTGGAAGCGCTTGTTGATCTCGTCCCAATTGACGACGTTCCACCATGCCTTCAGGTATTCGGCGCGTCGATTTTGATACTTCAGATAGTAGGCGTGCTCCCAAACGTCATTGCCCATGATCGGGTAGAGACCCTGGGATAGAGGGCTGTCCTGATTGGGCGTCGAGATGATCTGAAGTCCACCACCGCCCTGCACGAGCCACACCCATCCGCTACCGAACTGCTTAGTGCCGGCGTCGTTGAACTTCTCCTGGAACTGCGCGAAGTCGCCGAAGGTGTTTTTGATGGCGTCGGCGATAGGGCCGCTGGGCTGGCCGCCTGCATTGAGACCCATGATGGCCCAGAACATCGAATGGTTCACGTGACCGCCACCGTGGTTGCGGACCGCGGCTCGAACTGCTTCAGGCACGCTGCTCAGGTTACGCAGGATCTCTTCGGGACTTTTCCCGCTCAGTTCAGGCGTCTTATCTACGGCGGCGTTGAAATTATCTACGTATGCCTGGTGGTGCTTGTCGTGATGCAGATGCATGGTCTGCGCGTCGATATACGGCTCGAGTGCTTCGTAGGCATAAGGAAGCGGTGGAACTTCGAAAGCCATTTCTTTCATATCCTCCAGAGAACATTGATGCGCCGCGAGGTATGCTGGTTCCAAAAATATCGGGGAACGATGCACATTGCTGTGCCGTAGAAACCTACAACTCGCTTGAGAGTGAACGGCTTGAGCGTCTATTAGGCAGGTTGCGTGTGGGGCGCGACGAGACTTTCCTGTTTTGGGATAACAGTCAATGAGTTCTAAAGAATACAGCGCTGTTTACGGCGCTAGCTCGTGCTGTCGTGTCGCAAGTGTGCGCGCAGAGGTCGACCGGCGAGAGTGATTCGGCGGCACAGACGAAAGGGCAGCTTTAGCTCGCTGCCCTCTCCAAGTTTAAGTTTATTTCTACCTGCGGGCTGCGCGCACCTGCACGGGTGTGCCTCGAAGGCCGCTTGTGCAGCGGCGAAATCTAGTCAAGAACAAAAGTCTGACTCGCACGGGAGAAGAGACCGCTGGGACGCGGCTATGCGCGTTTATACTCTTAGAATAAATGGGCTCGAAGTTGGATCAACTTATGGCTGCGGCGCGGCGGCGCGTGAGCGAAAGCAAACGTTCCGCAGATATGAAGGCGCTGGAGCGGGCGGCGGAAGCGCACCTGGTGCGCGGATTCCGCAGGAAGTTGCAGGCGGTGTCCGGGACCCGCCCGGCGATCATCGCGGAGCTGAAGAAAGCCTCGCCTTCGAAGGGCCTTATACGCGATCCGCTTCACGTTGGAGCGTTGGCAGCGGAACTCGCCAGAAACGGTGCCGCTGCACTCTCTGTGCTTACAGAGGAAGAACGGTTCCTCGGCTCGCTGGCAAACCTCTGCGAGGCGTCAGCGGCTACCGAGCTGCCGTGCCTGCGGAAAGACTTCATCGTAGACGAGTTCCAGTTGCTGGAAGCGAGGGCGAACCGCGCAGACGCCGTGTTGCTGATCGTTGCGGGCCTTGAGCAGCGAGAACTCGTCTTTTTGAATAGCAGGGCGCGCGCACTGGGCCTGGATGTCTTGTGCGAAGTGCATGACTCCGGGGAACTGAAGCGCGCGGTTGATGCGGGATTCGAAATCATCGGCGTGAACACACGCGACCTACGGACTTTCAGCGTGGACCCGCGTAGGGCTTTTGAACTCGCGCCAATGTTCCCCACGTCGGTAGTGCGAGTGGCCGAGAGCGGAATCACAAATGGGGAGGATGTCGCTGCGCTGAGAGCCGCCGGATACGAGGCGTTCTTGATAGGCGAATCGCTGATGCGGGCGGAGTTCCCCGGTGTTGCGCTCAAGGAGTTGTTGCAAGAGGCGACTGCCGCAACTTCGAAACAGGTAGCGCCTTCATGACATGGGTCAAGATCTGCGCGACAACGAGCCTCGATGATGCACAGATTGCGGCGGAGACGGGTGCAGACGCGCTGGGGTTCATCTTTGCACCAAGCGCGCGCAGAGTGAGTCCGAAAGACGTTGCGAAGATCACGGCCAAGCTTCCGAAAGCGATTGAGAAGATCGGCGTTTTCGTAAATCAGAGACCGGAGATCATAGTGGATACGGTGCAGGACGCGGGGCTCACGGGCGTGCAGTTGCACGGCAGCGAGGAACTGGCGCTCGTGCGCGAATTGCGTAAGCGAGCCATCGCCGCCGGCATTGGCGGTCTACGAGTGCTGAAGGGGCTTCACGCGCGCGAGTTGATGCCGGAGCATCCAGAGAGCGCATACGGCATTACGTTTGTCCGCGGCGCAGCAGAACTGGTAGACGGCGTGCTGCTCGACTCGGGCACACCGGAGCGTCGTGGCGGGACGGGCAGGACGTTCGACTGGGACGAGGCGGCACCGATGGTGCGGCTGCTGGCACGCAAACACAACGTGGTAGTGGCTGGTGGCCTGAATGCCCAGAACGTCACGCGGGCGATGAAGCTGTTTGGGCCATGGGGCGTGGACGTGGTCTCGGGCGTTGAGCGTGAGCCTGGGAAAAAAGATCCGGAGAAGATCAAAGCATTCATCGCCGCGGTCAGAGCGGCAGAAGGCGCTTAGAGTGGCGGTCCCGAAGAAGAAAGCGGCGAGAAAAGACGCCTCGGCAGTTGGACGCTTTGGTGCGTATGGGGGACGTTATGTTCCGGAGACGCTGATGGCGGCGCTCCATGAACTCGAAGCAGCTTACGAGAAAGCGAAACGCGAACCAAAGTTTCATCAGGAACTGAATCGCCTGCTTCGACAGTACGCGGGACGGCCAACGCCGCTTTTTTTCGCACGGAACCTGACGCAACGACTGGGTGGCGCAAAGATCTACCTGAAGCGCGAGGACCTGCTGCATACAGGCGCGCACAAGATCAACAACTGTCTCGGGCAGGCCTTATTGGCCAAGCGTATGGGGAAGCACCGCATCATTGCCGAGACCGGTGCAGGGCAGCACGGGGTCGCGACTGCGACGGTATGCGCGCTATTCGGCATGGAGTGCGTGGTCTACATGGGCACGGAGGACATGCGGCGGCAGGAGTTGAACGTGTTCCGCATGCGCCTGCTGGGGGCGGAAGTTCGAGGCGTCGATTCGGGATCACGCACATTGAAGGACGCGATCAACGAGGCGATGCGTGATTGGGTGACGAACATCCGCACTACGCATTACATGCTGGGCAGTGTGCTTGGCGCACATCCCTACCCAACGATGGTAAGGGACTTCCATCGCGTGATCGGACGCGAAGCGCGGGCGCAGATCCTGAAAGCCGAGGGCAAGCTGCCGACTGCGGTAATTGCGTGCGTGGGGGGCGGGTCGAATGCCATTGGCGCGTTTTACGACTTCATTGGCGACAAGCGTGTGCGGTTGGTCGGTGTAGAGGCTGGGGGACGTGGGCAGATGCTTGGGGAGCATGCAGCGCGGCTCGCCTCGCAGTACAAGGGCGGCGGTGAACCCGGAGTGCTGCAAGGAACGTTCTCGTACGTCTTGCAGGATGACGGCGGCCAGATTGCGGCGACTCACTCGGTAAGTGCAGGGTTGGATTACCCGGCGATCGGTCCGGAACACGCAATGCTGGCGGACAGCAAGCGGGCGGAATACGTGGCTGCGAGCGACGAGGAAGCGCTTGCCGCATGCAGTCTGCTGGCGCGGACGGAAGGAATCATCCCGGCGCTGGAATCTTCTCATGCAGTGGCCGAGTGCCTGAAGCGCGCGCCGCAGATGAAGAAGCGCGATATTCTCGTGGTCAACGTATCCGGTCGCGGCGACAAGGACATAGGCATTCTGCGCGAGAAGTTGAGTTTCTAGTCAGATCAGGTGAAACCGAGCTACGCATTGGAGGAACGAGGATGACGAGCAAATATCTCCGGAGCTTCTGTGCGACTGCCGTAGTTCTGACGTTGTTTTCCGGAGTCGGATGCCGCAATGAAGGGAAGCCGAAACGAAGCAAGATGATGGGCCCGCTCTACAGCTACCAGAGTCTTCAGGCGGTGCAGCGCTCGCTCGACTTGAATGTCGGCGACTGGGACGTTTTAGAAGACAGGCGTCCGCTGTCGAGCGACAAGCGGCCACCATTCCGGATGTTCACCATCTCGCGCAAGAACTGGGTACAGTGGCGCAACGCAGGCGACCTGCAGCTTACGTTCTTCAACGATCGGCTGATGATCGTGCGGTTCTACCCGATGAACATCGACATGTTCAAAGGCGCACTGTCTGCGGAGGACGGCATCGGGTTCACAGCACAGGGCGATGCGTGGATCGATCCTTCGACGCGAGTGTGGGTGGGCAAGGATGATAGTGGAAAGATCTACGTAGGGTGGATTGACAAGGTACTGCAACACGAGATGGACGAGTGGATCAAGAAGTACTCGTAAGTGGAGAGACGGGACACGAATTGAGCATTGGATTCAGAAATCGTCCGGGGCTGGTGGTTTACCTCACCTGCGGAGATCCATCGATTGAAGCGACCCGCGACATCGCCATCGCGGCGATCGGCGCGGGAGCGGATGTGATCGAACTCGGTGTGCCGTTCAGTGATCCGGTGGCCGACGGGCCGGTGATCCAGCGCGCCAGTGAACGCGCACTGCGGCACGGAGTGACGCTGGCGGACGTGCTGAGGATCGGGCGCGAGATACGGCAGCAGTTCGATGCTGGGCTGATCGTCTTCTCATACCTGAATCCGCTAATGCGATATGGGCTCAAGCGATTTGCGAGTGATGCAGCGGATTCGGGCATCAATGGTGCTCTGGTCACCGATCTCCCCGTAGAAGAGGCAACGGAGTACAAGCGCATACTGGATGCGAAGCGGCTCGCCACCGTTTTCCTGGCGGCGCCGACGAGCACGGATGAGCGGCTGCGCAGGATAGCCGAGGTCTCGTCCGGCTTCGTTTATGCAGTTTCCCGGACGGGCGTGACGGGAGCGCAGAAACAATTGGCAGGCGACGCGGAGATGCTCGTATCGTGTCTGAAGAAGTTCACGGACCTGCCGGTTGCGGTAGGATTCGGAGTGTCTACGGCGGAGCACTTCACCGAAGTAGGACGGTTCGCCGACGCAGCGGTTGTGGGCAGTGCCGTCATGGAACTGATCGAGCGGAATCCGGAGACCGCAGCGGCGGCAGTTGCGGAGTTTGTGCGGAAACTGGTTGCCGGAAGAGGATCGGCGCAGGCTAGAGGGCGATAGCAAATGGGAGAAAACGATATTCGCGGGTGGCGCAAGAAGATTGACGAGATGGACCGCCGGCTGGTCGAGTTGCTGAACGAGCGTGCCCGCGCAGCCCGCGAGATCGGGCGTTTGAAGCGGCAGACACAGATGCCGATCTATGAGCCCGACCGCGAGAAGATCATTTTCGACAACGTCGCCGGAGTGAACCGTGGACCACTGGCAAATACCGACCTGCGCGAGATCTACGAGCGCGTTATAGACGTCATGCGTCGCATACAGAAAGAAGAGATCGCGCCTCGCATGGAACCCGTGAAGCACGAGACAGAACTCGACGAGAACGACTGACGCATGATTGTCGCAATGACCGAATCCGCGAGCGAAGACCAGATCCAGCAGGTGATCGAGCGTTTGGTGGAGATGGGCTTTGGTGTGCACCGCAGTACAGGCGTAAAGCAGACGGTGCTGGGGGTGGTTGGCGCGCGCGTAGATTTCGATACGCGCGAACTCGAGGTGCTGCCCGGTGTACAGGAGGTACACCGGATCAGTTCGCCGTACAAACTTGCGGGACGCAGTTTCAGGCCTGAGGGTACGGTCGTCAATCTCGCCAAGGGGCTCTCTATCGGTGGTGAAAGCGTCCTTGTGATGGCTGGTCCGTGCTCGGTGGAGTCGCGCGAGCAGATTTTCGCGTCGGCCAAGCAGGTGAGTGAGGCCGGCGCGCGGGTGCTTCGCGGCGGGGCGTACAAGCCTCGTTCATCACCGTACGCCTTCCAGGGGCTTGGGGTAGAAGGTCTCAAGCTGCTGCGTGAAGCGGCAGATCAGCACGGGATGCTGACGATCAGCGAGGTGATGGAAATCTCGCAGATCGAAGCGATGCTGCCTTATGTCGACATCCTCCAAGTGGGCGCGCGCAACATGCAGAACTTCAACCTGCTGCGCGAACTTGGCAAAATACGCACACCGATCCTGCTCAAACGCGGCATAGCCGCAACACTGGAAGAGGTGCTGCTCTCGGCGGAGTACATCCTGAGCGGCGGAAATTACGATGTGATCCTTTGCGAGCGGGGCATCCGAACGTTCGAAACATACACGCGAAACACGATGGATATTTCCGCTATTCCCATCCTGCACAAGCTATCGCACCTCCCGATGACAGCGGATCCCTCCCACGGGACCGGGCGTCGCGACAAAGTGGCACCGATGGCCCGGGCGTCTATCGCGGCGGGAGCAGATGCGCTGCTCATCGAGGTGCATCCGCATCCGGAGAAGGCGCTATCTGACGGAGCGCAGTCGCTCTATCCGGAACAGTTTGCCAAGCTGATGGACCAGTTGCGGATCATCGCACCGGCGGTCGGCAGAACGATCGCCTGACTTCCCAGTTCTTCGCGGCTGACATATAGTTCTTAGGTCGCGCGGCTGCTCGCGAACGCACCTGTGATTCAACAGATCACCATTATCGGCACCGGACTTGTGGGTGGCTCATTCGCACTCGCCCTGAAGAAGCGAGGGTTCGCGGGGCGCATCGTCGGGTGCGATCGCGCGGATGTGCTTGCGCGGGCCGGTGCAATGGGCGCACTGGACACGGCGGAAGAAGATCCGGTTCGTGCGGTGAAGGGGAGCGAGGTCGTGCTGCTTGCCGCGCCCGTCGGAGCCATCATCGACCTGATCGAACGGGTCGGTCCCTTGATGCACGAGACCGCGTTGCTGGCCGACGCGGGCAGTACAAAGGGCGATATCGTAGCGCGAGCGCAACAGGTGTTCGGGGACGCATCAATTCGCAGATTCCTGCCAGGGCACCCGATGGCCGGCAAGGAAGTAAGCGGGGTGGAGAGCGCGGATTCCGATCTGTTTCAAGACCGCGCCTGGGTGCTGACGCCTCCCGGGGGCATGGCAGCGATGGTTTCGCCGGAATTCGGTCGCGGAAACCATAGCGAGTTCATCCGCCTACTGGAGTTGATCGGAGCGCGGGTAGTGGTGCTGACCGCCGAGCGGCACGACCGCATATGCGCGTATACCAGCCACCTTCCACAGATGCTTTCAACGGCGCTGGCGGCCTGCATCGAGGAAGAGGTTGGTGCGGAGAAAGCGCTCGGCGCCCTGAGCGGGCGCGCACTCCGCGAGATGACGCGGATCGCGCAGAGTCCATACGGCATGTGGCGTGATGTTGCGCTGACGAATACACGCAACCTGCACGATGCGCTGCTGAAAATGGAGCAGCGGCTTGCGCACATTCGCGAGAACTTGAAGACACGCGCGCTTCAGGAGGAATTCGATAGGGCGCGGGAACTGGACCTGGATGGCGTCCGCCCGAAGCAGGACGACTTCGAGCCGCCGAAGTTCTAAAGCGGATTCAGAGCATCCCGAAATAGTAGCGGGGCAGAAATGCACATTTGCGCTGGTGCATTCGCCTATTTAGAATCACCCGTTGCTCAGTGTGGGGACACCGGACAATTTATGAACAAAGTCTTCGCGAACGCTGACGAAGCCATATTTGACATTCAGGACGGCGCGACGTTGTTGGTTGGGGGATTCGGACTCTGCGGTATTCCGGAAAACCTTATCACCGCGCTGGTGCGCAAGGGTGTAAAAAATCTGAACACCATCAGCAACAACATGGGCGTCGATGATTTCGGGCTGGGGTTGCTCCTGCAAACAGGACAGATCAGGAGCCACAAGGGCAGCTATGTCGGCGAGAACCGGCTGTTCGAGGAGATGGTGCTCGCCGGCAAACTGGATCTCGAACTCGTCCCGCAAGGCACGTTTGCAGAGCGAATCCGCGCGGGCGGGGCAGGTATTCCGGCGTTCTACACGCCTACCGGATACGGAACGAAGGTGGCCGAAGGCAAAGAGACGCGAGAGTTCGACGGGCGAATGTACGTGATGGAGCGTGCGATCACTGGGGATTTTGCACTGGTGAAGGCATGGAAGGGCGACAAGTGGGGCAACCTCGTCTATCGCAAGACTGCGCAGAACTTCAATCCGATGATCGCAACAGCGGGCAAGATCACCATTGCGGAGGTGGAGCACCTTGTTGAGCCGGGAGAGATTCCGCCAGAACAAGTGCACACGCCGAGTATCTATGTGAAGCGCATATTTCAGGCAGTCGGGGAAGAGAAGCGCATCGAGCGACGGACTGTGCGGAAGGCGAAGGCGTAGACGAGGGCGACGATACTATGGGAAGCGGAACGATCTCAAAGGTCGGCAAGGCGGGGATGGATCCGGCAAAGCGTGAGCGGATCGTTAAGCGGGTCGCGAAGGAACTGCGCGACGGCTTCTACGTGAACCTGGGCATCGGGATGCCGACGCTGGTGGCAAACCACGTGCCGGAAGGCATGGAGGTGGTGCTGCAGAGCGAGAACGGCATGCTCGGCGTAGGGCCGTATCCGATCGAGGGAACAGAGGATCCAGACCTGATCAATGCCGGCAAGGAGACTGTGACGGAGATTCCGGGAACGGCGTACTTCTCAAGCGCCGAATCGTTCGCGATGATCCGCGGTGGGCACATCGACCTGAGTGTTCTCGGTGCGATGGAGGTCGATAAAGAGGGCAACCTCGCGAACTGGATGATCCCGGGCAAGATGGTGAAGGGCATGGGTGGTGCGATGGACCTGGTGGCCAGCGCGCGCCGAGTCGTGGTGGCAATGGAGCACACGACGCGAGACGGGAAGCCGAAGATCCTGAACAAATGCACGCTGCCCATTACGGGGTTGAACGTTGTTGACACGATCGTGACGGAGATGGCGTACATCAAGGTGACTCCGCAGGGTTTGGTGCTCG
>Ga0196976_1000287_pt1 | contig 33672 bp, 29 predicted proteins | sample S3v_513CmetaG_FD_148644 | JGI IMG/M metagenome (GOLD analysis project Ga0196976, IMG submission 148644) | Soil microbial communities from Anza Borrego desert, Southern California, United States - S3+v_5-13C | ecosystem: Environmental > Terrestrial > Soil > Desert | place: USA: California... | reverse complement strand
GGGGATGGGGAGGCGGCGGAACGACACCAGGCCCGCACGGCCGCCGGCGAGCGCGCCGAGGGCGAAGAAGACGGCCAGGAGCGTGCGGACCACGCCGAGATTATCGACGTAGAATGACGCCCCGAGGTCCACAAAGTCATGGCACGTGCGGCGGTATGCATCGGCGTCGCGAAAACCGGCGGAGGTCTGCCGACACTGAAGGTTGCGCGCAGCGGCGCGGAGCAGGTGCACGAGTGGGCGCTCGCCAGCGGGATCGACTCGCACCTCATCACCGATGCCGAGGGGCCGGTCACCGTGAAGCAGCTCCGCGCGAAGATCAAGGAGCTGCTCGCGCCGTCGAACCTCGAGCAGCTCATCATCTACTTCAGCGGGCACGGCGTGAACATCCGCCGCGAGGAGTACTGGCTCCTCTCCGGCGCACCGGATGACGACGAGGCGATCAACGTGGCCGCGGCGGAGACGCGGGCTCGCTACTGTGGCGTGCCGCACGTGGTTTTCCTGTCGGATGCCTGCCGCACCGCGCCGGCCGACACGCAGGGGCAGTCGATCGACGGCGATCCGCTCTTCCCGAACTCCGACTGGGAAGGGCTGGAGAACAAGGTCGACCTCTTCTGGGCCTGTACCCTCGGCGCACCGTCGCTGGAGATCAAGGATCCGAACGACTCGGCGAAGCGCCACGCCGTCTTCACCGACGAGCTGATCGCCGCGCTGAAGGGCACGTACCCGGAGATCCTCAAGGAGGCGGAGACGCCGCCCGCCGTCGTCCTGCGCCCGTGGCCGCTGCGCGACCATCTGATCAAGCGCGTCCCGATGCGCGTCAGCGAGATCCTCGGCGGCGTGGCGGTGAAGCAGCAGCCGGACGCGCGGATCAACTCGCCGGAGACGGCCTGGCTGGCGCGCTTCGAGACGCCGCCGATCGCGCCGGCGGCGCTGGAGTCGCTCGGCTTCTCCGACGAGCCGGAGCCGCAGCCGCCGTCGATCGCGGAAGAGGCGCGCGCGGCGGTGCGACGGGCGATCGCGGTGGGAATGCCGACGCGCGAGTGGTTGGAGGGCCCTGTACGAGGGACCACGCTCAGGGATGCCCCCTCCAAGGCCACGCACTGCGGCTTCGAACTTCGGGGCGGAAACGTGCGCGCGGCATTCGCGGAGGGGATCGACGTCGAAATCCATCGGCCGAGGCTCGTCCACGTCTGGCCGGAAGATCGCGCGCACGACGTGCTGCTGGAGCTGGAGGACGGCCGCGCCGTGCTGCTGCCGGTACTGGATGGCTTCCTCGCCACTCTCACCTTCGAGGAGGGGGAGCTGCGCAACGTCGCCTACGAGCCGTCGGATGGCGAGAAGCGGGAACCGCTCACGAGGCTGCGCAACCTCGTGGCCGCGTCCGCGCACGTCGGCGGCTTCCACATGGAAGAACGGGAAGCGCTCGAGCTGGTCCGCATGGGCGGAGGGCTCGACCCGACCCTGGCACTCTACGCCGCCTACACCTGCCACAACCTCGGCCGGCGCGATCTGATCCGCGACCTGCAGCAATCGCTGCGCGAAGAGCTCGGCGTCACGCTGTTCGACATCGCGCTGCTGGCCGACCGGAAGATCGATCCGCAAGCGACCTTCCCGCTCGTGCCGATGCTCGCGCAAGGCTGGTCGCTCGCGGACGCCTTCGGCATCGCCCTTCCCGAGGGATTGAAAAAGCACGTCGGTCCCTCGCTCTGGACCGTCTTCGACCACGCCGCGATTCCCGCGCTTCGCACCGCAATGAGAGGGAGAACCGCATGACCAAGAAACTGGTGTTCATCCACGGCCGCGCGCAGCAGAACAAAGACGCCACGGCGCTCAAGAAAGAATGGATCGCCTCCTTTCGCGAGGGGCTGGAGCGCAACGGACTGGAGCTGCCGATCCCCGAGACCGACATCCGCTTCCCCTACTACGGCGACACGCTGTTCCAGCTCGCCCAGGGCGTCGACCCGGCCACGGCGGCGGCGATCGTCGTGAAAGGCACCGGTCCGGCCGACGCCGCCGAGCGGAAATTCATGCAGGACGTGATCAAGGAGATCGCGGAGAAAGCAGGCATCACCGAGGAGGAGATCGAGGAAGAGATCCCCGCGGAGGTCGTCGAGAAAGGCCCGCTGAACTGGGGGTGGGTGCAGGGCATCCTGAAGGTGATCGACCGGAAGGTGCCGTTCGGCAGCAGCGCCTCGGTGGCCCTCTTCACGCGCGACGTCTATCAGTACCTGACCAACACCGCGCTGCGGGAGCACATCAACAACGGCGTGCGCGCGGCCATCAACCCGGACGAGCCGACGGTCGTCGTGAGCCATTCGCTCGGCACCATCGTGGCGTACAGCCTGGTGCGCGGCGAAGCCAAGGCGCGGCGCTGGCAGATCCCGACGTTCGTCACCGTCGGCTCGCCGCTCGGCGTGACGAAGATCCGCCAGTCACTGGCGCCGATCTCCGCGCTGCCGGGCGTCGGGACGTGGTTCAACGCATACGACGAGCGGGACGTGGTGGCGCTCTATCCGCTGCAGAAGCCGCACTTCGACCTCTCGCCGTTCTCGATCACGAACAAGAGGAATGTGAAGAACCAGACGGAGAACCGGCACGGCATCTCGGGCTACCTGAATGACCCTGAGGTGGCGAAGAGGATTTACGACGCCATTGTGTGAGCGGCGCGGCGAGCTCGTCGAGCGTGGTTGTTCTGCGGAGGTGCGCCAGTCGGAGGCGTCGGGGCCGAGAGAGTCGTGACAATCGTCGCCGATCTGCAGGAGACGGCCGAGGGGGACGGCAATTACGCCGCCGGCGGCGGCAGCGGGAAGAGCGTGAAGAACTGGCGCGCCAGCGCCTTGTCTCCCTCTACCTTCAGCTCCCCCGCCTTGACCGCGTCGTTGAACCTGCGGCCGCCGTAGGCCACAGCGACGAGCGTGCTCGCGTCGGTGTCGAGGATCGCATCCGGGCGCTCGGCGGAGCCGCGGGTGAGGTCGAGCTCCCCCTTGGCGACCTTCGCGCGGAAACGCTCCTCGCCGATGCGGATCTCGAGCGTTCCCCTGAAGTCGCGCGCGGCCTCGCCGGAGAACATCGTCCGGAAGGAGAGGATGACGGCGTCGAGGCTGAGGGGATTGCCCTGCATCAGATTCGGCGACCGCGCGCCCCAGCGGCCGAGGGCCATGATCACGCGCTCCAGCTCCAGCCCCCACTCCGTCAGCTCGTACACCCACGCCGCCGCGGGCGGCGGGAGCTTGCGGCGCTGGAGGATGCCGGCACTCTCCAGTTCCTCCAGCCGCTGCGTGAGCACGTTCGGACTGATGCCCGGCAGCCCGGCGCGGAGATCGGTGAAGCGTTTCGGTCCGAGGATCAGCTCGCGCACGACCAGGATCGCCCAGCGCTCGCCGACGAGGTCGAGCGCGTGCGCGGTCGCGCATCCGTCTTCATAAGTGCGCTTCCCTGTCACGACTCGTATCTTAGCACAACCTGATAGTTGCTTTTTAGGACTAGTAAGTTTAGATTGAGGATCAAGGAGAACACAAACATGCCTCAACTGGCCCCTTATCTCTCGTTCGACGGCAACTGCGCGGAAGCGATGCGCTTCTACGAGCGCGTGCTGAACGGGAAGCTCGAAGCGATGATGAAGAACTCCGACACGCCGGCCGCCGACCAGCTCCCGCCCGGCAATGAAGACCGCATCATGCACGCCATGCTCACCGCCGGGGAGCTCGTGCTCATGGCCGGCGATGCACCGGTCGGGCAGCACTCGCCGATGCAGGGCTTCACCCTGGCCATCACCTACCCCACCGCCGCCGAGGCGCGCGCTGTTTTCGACGCTCTCAGCGAGGGTGGTAGGGTGACGATGCCGTTCGAGAAGACGTTCTGGGCGGAAGGGTTCGGGATGGTCAGGGACCGTTTCGGCACCCCGTGGGCCGTCAACGGCCACAACCTGATGCGCTGAAGGAGAGCACGACGATGAGAGTGATGGTGATCATCAAGGCGACCGCGAATTCCGAGGCCGGCGTGATGCCGGGCGAGCAGCTCCTCACCGACATGGGCAACTTCAACGAGGAGCTGGTGAAGGCCGGCATCATGCAGGCCGGCGAGGGACTGCAACCCAGCGCGAAAGGCGTGCGCGTCCGCTTCACCGGCGACCAGACCAGCGTCGTCCCCGGCCCCTTCACCGGCGACCTGATCGCCGGCTTCTGGCTCTGGAAGGTGAAGTCGATGGACGAGGCCGTCGAGTGGGTGCGCCGCTGCCCGAATCCGTACGGCGAGGACGGTGAAGTCGAGATCCGTCCCGTCTTCGAGACGGAAGACTTCGGCGAGGAGCTGACGCCGGAAGCGCGCGCCCAGGAAGAGCGGCTGCGGGCGCAACTGGGGAACGGATGACGAGTTGCTGTGTTGCTGGTGGCTGTGTTCGTGGCGGCTTCGCGAAAAACCGCCACAGCAACCAGTCACCAGCAACACAGTCACATCATGGATACGTGGTCACGCTCGGCGGCAGATTCGGGCCGGCGTGGTTGCTCCGCGTGTACTCGATCTTCTTCTTCAGGACGCCCGAGGCATCGAAGATGAGGACGAGGCTCGACTCCGTGGAGATCGTGCCGCTCGACTCCACGGCCAGGCCGGCGTCGACGTTCACCTTCAGTGTCGACGATCCCGCGATCGAGGCGATGTCGAGGCGCACGGTGTACGGGAAGCTGGTGGTCTTGCTCTGGTTCATGATCAGCACCGCGGTCTGGTCGCTCGCTTTGGCGGCGAATGTTTTCGCCACCGATTGATTGTCCGAGGCCGTGACGGCGTTGCCGCGGAAGTTCTGGGCCGTCATCTGGAAGTGGTACCAGGACGGCCGTTTGGTGGTCCCGTCCGAGCTGATGTAGCCGAGCTGGTTTCCTTCGATCGTGCTCCAGAACGTCATGATGTCGACGCCGTGCTTCATGGCGATGCCCAATGCTTCGGCCCACCACTGTCCGCCGACGAAGCTGATCGCGCCGGCGCCGGTGAGACTGTCGGTGCCGCTGTTGGTGTAATTGACGTTCGCTTCCGTGACGGCCATCTTCAGCGCGTTCGTGCCGGTGCGGTTCCAGTAACTGTTGCAGTTCGCGATCCGCGCTTTCAGCTGCACGAGGTCGTCATTGAAGCCGCCTGCCGCCATCAGATTGCCCACGACGTCGTCGTGGTTCTGCGTGCCGTCGAAGCCGTACAGGTGGAACGAGATGATGTCGACGTAATAGCGGCCGTTGGAGTCGGTGCCGGTGATGTCGCTGGCGCCGCCGCAGGTGGTGAGGCCGTTGATGATGGTCTCGTTGTACCAGGCGGTCTCCGGTCCGATGATCTTGATGGTCGGGTCGACGGCCTTCATGGCCGAGGCGATCGGCTTGAAGTACGAGGCCACCTGCGCGGCGGTGGTGTAGCCGTATCCGCCGCCCTGAAGATCGGGCTCGTTGCCGATGATCCAGTACTTGACGTTCTCCCCATGCGTGACGTTGACGTACTGGACGATGGCGGCCGCGTCGCTGGCGTCGTAGGTCGTGCCGTAGACCGGCACCTGCAGGATCGGCTCGATGCCCTGGGCCTGCATGCTGTTGACGAGCGCGAGGTATTGCTTGAGTGTCGACTTGTTCGCGTCGTTCGGGTCGACCCACGACGGGTCGGCGTAATGGTCGACGCCGTTGCCGCCGTAGCGCATGCTCTTCGCGCCGCTCGCGCCGATGTTGTTCCAATGGTTATCGAGGCTGCCGTAATAGATGTGTGCGCCGATCTGATACGGCATCCAGGCATTGATGCCGAATACACGCGGCGAAATGGCCTCCGCCGCCGGCGGCGTGGTGGTCGCGCTGGCCGTGGTGGTCCAGCCGGAGTCGAGCGGGTCCGACGACCCCTCGGCTTTGATCCGGTAGTAGTACGTGGTGGCCGTGCTCCGGCCGCTGTGCACGTAGGAGGTGACGTTGGCGCCACCGGTCCAGACATAGGAGGGATTGGTGAAGGCGCTGTTCGTATCGAACATGAACGTGAAGCCGATCTCGTCGGGGGAGTTGTCGGTCCACGTGAGAGTGATGCTGCTGTTGGAAGTGGCAGTGGCCACGAGGTTGGACGGAGCGTTCACGGCGAACGCCGCCGCGGCGAAGAAACAACAGGAGAACAAGGCCAGGAAGCGGCTCTTGCTCGCGAGGCGGGACATGAGGGATCTCCTTGAAAATCAGTACTTTGTAGCGGCATATGGCCGGATGGATCCATTGCCACCAGCATGCCGCTTCGGGCTTTTTCAGCCGCCTTTTCTGATTCTTTTCTGAAGCTCCGTGATGACCATGCCGGCGGCCGTATCGGCCACTTCGACCCACTCCCGCAGCGAGTCTTCGATGCTCGGATCGAGGCCGTCGTCGTGCATCGGATGGAGTACCGGTCCGCGCCGCTGGGCAATGAGATGGCGCAGGTCGAAGAGCCGCGCCGAGGCCTGGGCGACGTTCAGGGCCTCGGCCGCATTCGCGAGCCGGAGAATGGCCTGCTCTTCGTCCTCTTCGCCGCGCGCGAGGTGCAGCAACTGAAAGAGGGCCGCCGCCTCGGCGCTGTGGGCGACCTGCCGGGTGCCGAGGTCGAGGCCGTCGTACCAGCGCACGACCTGCTCGAGCGGCACGCGCTCCAGTCCCGAGGCGTACTCGAAGACGCGCGGGCTGAACGTCAGCTCGCGCACGCGCAGCTCGCCGCCGAGGACGGAGACCGTGCCGCCGAACGATCCGGGCGTGGAGAGGTTGAGCAGCAGATAGATGTCGTGGAAGAACAGCTCGACGTAGGCCGGCGCGTTGCGCGGGTCGGCGACGCCGCGGACGTGCAGCGTGACGCGGATCTCCGGCGTGGAGCGCTCTCCCGGCCATTCGGCGTCGACGCGGACGTTGCCGTACAGGCGGGTGCTGACCACGTCCGCGGGCACTCCCTCGCCGCGCAGAATCTCCGCTTCGAATTGCAGCTCGTTCATCGGATCGTACCTCCGCGGAAGAGCATCCCCCGGTGTGTCTGTGACCCCGGCGAATCTCTACTCCGCGTGCCTCGGCCGGTCCGCAAGTCCCTCGGAATGGAAAGTAAACGCGCGATGGAAATCCACCGCCGGTGGACTCTACTCCGAGCGGACCGCCGGCGTCCCCGCCGGCTGTCCGTGGCGGCGTCCCGCCGCCACGGTGCGGGCGAGACGCCCGCACAGACAGCCGGCGGGACGCCGGCGGTCCACTTGGTCAGGCCAGCACGTTGCGGAGGCTGGCCGCGTTCGCCGCCAGCCAGGTGTCGAAGCTCTGCAGCTCCGGGGCGAGGGCGCGGCACGTCTCGATGTCGCGCACGCGGCTGGGGATGTGCAGGCGGTAGTACTCGAACATGTCGGCCAGGTCCGCCGCGCCGGGGAAGCCGAGGGCGGCGAAGGTCTCGCGCGGCACGTGGGTGAAGCGCACGTCGGCGCCGGTGGCGCGGCTCATGGCCGCCGCGTACTGGGCGGCCGGCAGCTCGTCGCCGGCGAGCTTCAGCACCTTGCCGACGTACGTCGCCGGCTGCTCGAACAGCACGGCCACGATGCGGCCGACGTCCTGCACCGACATCGCCGCCAGCGGACGGTCGCCCTGCGGGAAGCCGAACTGGTACGTGCCGTCGCCGGCCGGCCGCGGCGGGAAGAAGTAGAGGAAGTTCTCGTAGTAGAACGGCACGTGGACGAAGGTGGCCGGGATGCCGAGGGTGCGGATCAGATCCTCGTGCGCGGCCTTGATGTCGAAGTGCGGGCTGCGCAGCAGGCCGTTGGTGGCTTTGGCGATCGGCGGCAGGGAGCTGTAGACGAGGTGCTCGACGTCCGAGCCGGCGATGGCGCGGATCATGTTGCGCCCCTGCTCTTCTTCCCTGTCGAAGTGCTCCCAGAAGTTGGTCACGCCGAAGACGCCGTACACGCCCTCGAGCGCTTTGCGGATGGAGGTCTTGTCGTCGAGGTTCCCTTCGACGACCTCCGCGCCGAGCTCGCGCAGCGCCTGCGCGGCGGGCGACGAGGCGTTGCGGGTGAAGGCGCGTACGGCGTACTGGCCGCGGGCGAGGAGGTTGCGGGCCACGCTCCCTCCCTGCGCGCCGGTGGCTCCGAAGACGAGGATGGTTTTCATGGTCGTGGTGTCCTTTCTTTCACGTTATGAGTTGGCTGGCGGAAGCGGTTGCGGGACTTCGTTGCGGATCGGTTTGAGGGTGCGGAGATAGGTGTAGACGGCGAGCAGGTCCTCGTCGGTCATCTCGCGATAGTTGAACCACGGCATCGGCGGGAGGATCGGGCGTCCCACGCCCCAGTGGCGGCCGTTGCGGATCGTGTTCTTGAAGATGTCGAACGTCCAGATGCCGGTGCCGGTCAGCTCGTCGGGCGTGAGGTTGGCGGCGAAGCTGACGCCCCACGGGCCGGAATAGGAAGTGTTTGTGGGCGCGATGGAGACGGTGAAGCGGTCGGACGTGTGCTTCGCCGGCGCGGCAATCTTGAAGTCCTGGGGGTGGCCCGAGAGCGCGCGGCTCATGTCGGGGCCCGGCTGTCCGTTGGCCTGCATGACCCAGGGGGTGTGGCAGTCGTGGCAGCCGCCGATCGTGACGAGGTACTTGCCGCGCGCGACCTGCTCGGCTTTGGTCACGGTCTTGATCGGGTACTGCGCCGGCGCCGGCTTCGAGGCATTGGCCGCGGCGATCACGGCGACGGTCGCGACGAGAGCCGCGACGGTGGTGGTGAGCATTTCTCGTTTGGTCATCGTCGTCCTCCGCGGCACAAGATGGGACGAGGCGATTACCGGGGATTTACCGGAGCGATTACGCGAGACCGTTCATCGTTTTGTAACACTGTTGCTGGTTGCTGGTTGCTGGTTCAAGGCGGTGCATGGCGGTCGCGACGAATTGCCTTGAACCAACAACCAGCAACCAGCAACAGCCGTCACACCGCTTCGTTCTGGCGGAGGCGGCGGTACAGCGTGGCCGTCTCCGGCTCGGGAGCGGCCTGGAGGTCTTCGCGGAGGCGTTGCTCGAGCTCGCGGTAGACGGAGAGCGACGTGCTCCGCTCGCCGAGGCGGGCGCGGCAGATCATGAGCTGGCGGGCGGCGGGCTCGTGGAAGGGGTCGCGGGTGACGACGCGCGTGTAGGTCTCGGCGGCGTCGGTGTAGCGGCCGCGCGCCTCGTGCGCCTGCCCCAGCGCGAACAGGCCGCGCAGGTGGAGCTGGCGGAGGCGCGCGCGGATCGGGAGGCACCACTCCCCCGCGTCCTCTCCCTGCAAAAAGTCGCCGTGATGGAGCGCGAGCGCGGCCTCGAGCGCCGGGACGTCGTTCTTCCGCAGCGCGGCGGCCATCTCGGTCTCGAAGCGGCGCGAGTCGGCGATGTGGGGGATGCCGATGAGGTAGCGCGCCCCGTCCGCGACCACCGCGTCCGCGCCGCCGAGGAGCTTGCGCAGGCGGTGCAGCGTGACGTGGAACGAGTTCTTGACCTGCTCGGTCGTCGCGTCGGGCCAGAAGGCGACGCCGACTTCCTCTTTGGTCGGCCCGGGCGGGTGCACGGCGAGGAAGACGAGCAGCTCCCGCGCGCGATTCGAGGCGCGGCCTTCGCTGGCCAGAGGTTTTCCGCTCAGCTCGATTTTCAGCGGGCCGAGGTCGGAGATGTGGAGGAGGATGGGTTGGCGGTTAACGGTTGACGGTTGGCGGGTTTCTTCGGCCAGGGCCAGCTCGGTGGCCTGGTCGAAGGTGAGTGTGGCGCCCTCTTTCAGTGCGCTTTGCAGTTCCTCGCTGTCGAGCATCTGGATGAGGCGCTCGTGCTCGATGTTCTCGTGGACGAGCATTCTCGTGCCGATGGCGCGGAGCATGGCGTCGGCGGCGCCGAGGAGCCGTGCGGCGCGCGGGAGGTCGTTCGTACTGGTGAAGGCGAGGATGCGCAGCGAGCGGGCGGAGAACCAGAGGTCGCGGCGCGGGCGCGTCTCGACGAGGGCGGCGCGGGCGAAGCGCGCGGCGGCGGCTTCGTCGCGGCGGCGGAGCGCCAGGAGGGCCCGTGCGTTCAGCACGAACGGCAGGCCGAGGGGATGCTTCGAGGGAGACCAGATGGCCTCCGCCTCCTCGAGCGCGCGGTCGGCTTCTTCGAGCTCGCCGCGCCGCTGCGCGACGAAGGCCGCGCCGTTGGTCAGGGCGTAGCCGAGGTCCCAGGGCGTCCCCGCGCTGCGGGCCAGCGCGACCGCCTCGGCCGCACGCACCTCGGCGGTGTCGAGCTCGTCCGCGCTGGCCAGCGTCTGCGCCAGCGCGGCCAGCGTGAAGGCCAGCTCGCGGTCGTCGCCGAGCGCGCGCCACAGCGCCTCCGCTTCCTCCAGCTTCTCGCGTCCCGCGGCCAGGTCGCCGAGATACGAAGAAAAGACCCCGGCGCCCGTAAGGGCGACCGCAAACGCAGGGCGGGCTTCAGCCCGCTCCGCGCGCTCCAGCGCCAGCGTCAGCCAGCGCAGCCCTTCGCTCCAGAGAATGCGGTAATACCAGTACCAGCGGAACGCCGCCGCAAGCGGCAGCGCGAGCGCGTCCGGCTCGTGCTCGAGGCTCCACGCCAGCGCGGCGCGGACGTTGTCGTGATCGGGATCGAGACGCTCCATCGGCTCGACGGAGGCGACGGAAAGCTCCGGCACCGCCTCCCGCGCGATGGCCAGAAAGGCCTCGGCGTGACGGCGGCGCACGTCCGCGGCGTTCCCGAGCCGCTCCGCCGCGTACTCGCGGATCGTTTCGAGGAGCGAGTAGCGCACCGCGCCGCGGCGGCGGTTCGCCACGACCAGAGACTTGTCGACGAGGCCGGAGAGGAGATCGAGCACGTCTCCCGCGCACACCGCCTCCACCGCCTCCAGCGAGAAGCTGCCGCGGAAGACGGAAAGCTGCGCGAGCAGCGTCTGTTCGCGCTCGTTCAGCAGGGCGAAGCTCCAGTCGATGGCGGCGCGGAGCGTGCGGTGCCTCGGAACCGTGTCCCGTGCGCCGCCGGAGAGGATGGAGAAGCGGTCGGCGAGGCGCGCCGTCATCTGCTCGGGGGTGAGCACGCGCACGCGCGCGGCGGCGAGCTCGATGGCCAGAGGGATGCCGTCCAGGCGGCGGCAGATCTCCGCGACGGCGGCGCGGTTGGCATCATGCAATGCGAACGAGGGATCGACGGCAGCGGCGCGCTCGGCGAACAGCTCGATGGCCTCCGACTCCGCGATCGGCGGCACGGGCCAGACGCGCTCCCCCGCCACGCCGAGCGGCTCGCGGCTGGTGGCCAGGATGCGCAGCTTCGGGCAGCAGCGCAGCAGCGTGGTGGCCAGCTCCGCGCACGCGGCCACGACGTGCTCGCAGTTGTCGAGGACGATCAGCAGCTCGCGCTCGCGCAGGGCGTCGACGAGCGCCGTGGCGTCGCGGAGCGCGAGCGCGGCCGCGACCTGCTGCGCCACGAGCTCCGGATGGGTACACGGGCCGAGCTCGACCCACACCACGCTGTCGGCGCGCTGCCAGTCGACGCGCAAGGCCAACTCCGCCGCCAGCCGCGTCTTGCCGCTGCCGCCGACACCGGTGAGCGTGACCAGCCGCTGCGCCGCGATCAGCGCGCCGAGGTCGCGAATCTCCGACTCTCTCCCCACGAGTGAGGTGAGGGAGATGGGGGGCCTCGGGGATGCGGACATTGCGCTCGATTTTACCGGAGCGGATACGCCATCGCGTACAGCCGCACCTGGAACAGCGCCGTCCACGCCGCGGCCAGGAGGGTGACGACGGTGACCAGTCCCGTGCGCGTCCTGGCCTCGGCCAGCGCGGGCAGGAGCGTGAAGAGCGCCAGGACGAGCGCCGGCGCGAGCAGCAGGTCATAGAGATAGGGATGCAGCGCCACGGCTTGGCTGAACAGGCCGGCGTAGAGCAGGTACGCGCCGAGGAGCGCGAGCAGCGGGACGACGGCAATGCGCGGCACCTTCCCGCGCACGTAGGCGATGAGCATGAGGACCACCGCGGCGGCGCCGGAGAGAAAGAGGATGGGCCAGCGGAAGAGCTGCTCGCGCGCGGCGGGCCGCTGCGCGCGGACGATGTCGCGGCCGAAGGCGATGTCGAGCGGCGTGCCGTACAGCTCCGCATCGCCGTCCAGTCCCGTGCGGTAGAGGAAGCGGCTGCCGACGAGCTTCACCTCGGGATCGGCGCCGGCCAGCGCGAGCTGCAGCCCGAAGAGGGCCATGGCCGCGACCCACGGCGCGCCGAGCATCAGCAGGAGGCGCTTCAGCGGCGGACGCGCGTCGCTCATGAACAGCGCGGCGAGCAGGTACGCGGCCAGGAACATGGTGGCGCAGACGTATTCGAGCCAGGTCATGGCGAAGACCGCCAGCGCCTGCGCGACGTTCATGCGCCGCGTGCGCCCTTCCACGACGCGCTCTTCGATGAGGAGGAACGCCAGCGCCGGTACGAGCCAGTAGGCCTGCGCGGTCATGTCCCAGTAGAGGGCGAGGTTCTCGGGGAAGGTGAAGAACACGAGCTGCGCGGCGAGGGCCAGGGCGACGGCGTGCAGCGGCTCGACGCCGAGGCGCAGCGCGAGCCGGAGGGCGAGCAGCGCCAGGAGCACGGACGTCAGCAGCGAGACGACCTGGTTGTGGACCGCCTGCGCGTGTGCGTCGAAGCCGGCCAGCGCCACGAGGTAGGCGGTGATGCGGTACGCGCCGGTGGAGGAGCGATAGAGGACGCTCGGATCGTCGGTGGGCCTGAGGAGGCCGTAGGAGGCGAAGTAGCCGTGTGCGTCCCATTGCGTGAGCTCGATGCGCGTGCGCACGGCGCCGGGGCTCGCGGCGAAATCGCGTTCCGCGCGGCGATGCACGGTAAGGGCGAGATACGCGAGCACGCAGACGCCCGCCGCCACGAACAGAAGGACGAGCCAGCGCGGACGAGTCACGTCCGCATGGTAGCGCGAGGCGGGCTGAAGCCCGCCCTACGTTGAGCATGCTGAACGTAGGGCGGGCTTCAGCCCGCCGGCACCCGCCATGAACAGAAAATCGAGCACCGTCACGTGCGGGTCGAACGGCGGATAGAGCTGCTCATACTCCGGAACGTCGTACGTCATCCATTCGACTTCGATCCCCGCACTCGCGAGCAACTCCACATCGAGATACGCCCGCGCGCTCGGCCCGCTCAGATACCGCGTGGCGCCGACCGCGCGCAGAACTTCCAGCAATCGCTCCGTCTTCGCCCCATGCACCTGCAACGACGAGGACCGCAACGTCGGTGTCGTGATGCCAAGGAATCGCGCGACGTCCAGCGTGAGCGCGATCGTAAAGTCCGCCAGCTGCCGAGGCGGACTCGCATACACGCGCTCCAGCCACGGCCGAAACTCGTCAAAGTGCGGCGCGCGCAAATACGAGCGTGTCAGCGCGGCGAGGTGCTCGCGCGGCCAGTCGCTGTCCACGGTCTCGATCTCACAAATGGGAATCCGCCGCGCGTGGACCGGAACGGTCAGCCACTGCGTCCCGCGCGGTGTCTTGATGCGGTTGCGGTTGCGCCATCCGCGATGGTCGTACTGCACGTCGTCATAGAAGACGAACCGGTCGACGCGCGAGATCAGGTCGAAGTAGCCGCGCCAGGGGATGTACGAGGGCTGGACGATGGCGCATCGCACGGCGCCCAAGGTAGCACGGCGTGATTCGCCGCTGATCGCGTGGGCGCTGTTGTCGGTGGTCGGTGGTCGGTTGTCTGCGATTCCTCGGCTCACGGCTCTCGCGCCGCGAGCTTGATGGACGCTGCAGCACAGACAACCGACAGCCGACAACGGACAACCGCTTGCTATCCTCTCGCGCATGAAAACGCGCGCCATCGTCTTCGGCAGCGGCGACTTTGCGCGCGTCCTTTCCTTCCATCTCGAGCGCGACTCGCCCTACCGCGTTGAGGCCTTCGTCGTCGACGATTCCCACCGCACCACCAACGAGCTGCTCGGCCGTCCGGTGTTGTCGTGGGAGCGCGTCGTGCGCACGCATCCATCCACGGACTTTGCGCTCTTCGCCGCCATCGGCTACAGCAACGGCAACCGCAACCGCGCGGCGCTGTTCGAGCGGGCGAAGATGCACGGTTACGCGCTGCCTGGCTACGTGTCGTCGCGGGCGACCATTCACGGCTCGCTCGGTGAGGCCACGGTCGTCTTCGACGGCGCGATCGTCGAGCCCTTCGCCACCGTCGGCGCGGACGCGGTGCTCTGGAGCGGCGCGCACGTCGCACATGATACGGTGCTCGAGGATCACGTCTTCCTCGCCCCGGGCGCGGTGATCTCCGGCAACTGCCGCGTCGGCGCACGCACCTTCGTCGGCACCAACGCCACGGTCCGCGACGGCATCACGATCGGCGAGGACTGCGTCATCGGCGCGGGCGCGATCATCCTGCACGACGTCCCGGACGGGATGCTGATCACGGGAAGGGTAAAAGCGTGATCTCTGTGGTCAGCCCGGTCTATCGTGCCGCGGGGTGTGTGGCCGAGTTGCACCGGCGCCTCGTGGCCACGCTCGAGGCGATGCACGTCGACTACGAGATCGTGCTCGTCGACGACGGCAGCGACGACGGCTCGGCCGAGGAGGTGGCGAGACTGCCCGTGAAATCGATCCTGCTCCAAAGCAACGTGGGGCAGCAGCGCGCCATCGCCGAGGGACTGAAGCACGCGGCGGGCGAATGGATCGTGGTCATGGACTGCGACCTCCAGGATCCGCCGGAGGCGATCCCGCAACTCTACGCCGCGCGCGAAGAGCTGGACGTCGTGATCGCGCGCCGCGTGAATCGCAAGGACTCCGCGTTTCGTCGCATTGCCTCGCGCGCGTGGCAGGCGTACGCCGGCATCGAGCGGGGCCTCGGCAACTTCTCGGTCATTCACCGCCACGTGGCGCAGGAAGTGGTGCGGCGCGCGGGAGAGCCGTATCTCCTGGTCATCATCGAGCGCGCCTATCGCACGGTGGACGTCGAGCACGGGCGGCGCTTCCACGGGCGGAGCGCGTACACGCTCCGGCGGCTGCTGAGGAGCGCGCGCCGGCGATGAGCATTCCGTTCCGCCGCCTGCACCTCACCGGCCGCGAGCTCGACTACGTGCGCGAGGCCATCGACAGCGGCTGCCTCGGCGGCGACGGTCCGTTCACGCGCCGCTGCGAGGCGTGGCTCGAGGCCAACACCGGCTGCGCGAAGGCGTTCCTCACCCACTCCGGCACGGGCGCGCTGGAGATGGCGGCCATCCTCGCGGACGTGCAGCCGGGCGACGAGGTGATCCTGCCGTCGTTCACGTTTCCATCGACGGCCAACGCCTTCGTCCTCCGCGGTGCGACGCCGGTGTTCGTCGACGTCGCCGCGGACACGCTGACGATCGACCCGCAACGCGTGGCCGCGGCCGTCACGCCGCGCACGCGGGTCATCGTGCCGGTGCATTACGGCGGCACGGCGCCGGACGTCGAAGCCCTGCGCGCGCACGGCCTGCTGCTCGTCGAGGACGCGGCGCAGTCGCTGCTGGCCACGCCGCCGGCCGCGCCGCTGGCCGCGGTCAGCTTTCACGAGACGAAGAACGTCTCCGCCGGCGAGGGAGGCGCGCTCCTGGTCAACGACCCGCGCTTCATCGAGCGCGCCGAGCGCGTGCGGGAGAAAGGCACCGACCGCGCGGCGTTCCTGCGCGGCGAGGTGGAGGCGTACACGTGGGTCGACGTCGGGTCGTCGTACGCGCCGGGCGAGCTCGCGGCGGCGTTCCTCCTTGCCCAGCTCGAGCGCGCGCACGAGATCACGGCACGCCGCGTGGCGATCTGGAACCGCTACCACGCCGCGCTGCACGGCCCTCAGGCCGCGGCGGGCAACGGCCACCTCTATTACGTGCTGCTGGAGTCGGAGGAGGCGCGCCGGCAGACGATCGCGCGGCTCGCCGCGCAAGGGATCGCCGCCGCGTTGCATTACGTCCCGCTGCACAGCTCCGCGGCCGGTCAGAGGTTCGGCCGCGTGGCCGGACCGATGACCGTGACGGACGATATCAGCCGCCGTCTGCTGCGCCTCCCTTTGTGGCCCGACATGACGGACGCGCAGGTGGACGCGGTGATCGCGGCGCTGGCGTAGGGCTACCCCTGCGGCATCACCGCGAGCGCCACCACGTTCGCGACCGTGTGCGCCACGATCAGCGGCCAGACATTGCGCCAGCGCCAGAACATCGTCCCGAAGAGCAGGCCGAGGGGCAGGATACTGATCGAGGCGAGCGGGCCCTGGTAGAGGTGATAGGTAAAGCGGAGCAGCGTGCTGGCGGTGATGGCCATCGCCGCGCCGTTGCGCGACAGCGCCGTGACCACGTACGCCGTCACCACCGTCTCCTCGAAGAACGAGTTCACCACGATGAACAGCAGCAGCAGCCAGAACGGCGCGCTGTTCGCGAAGCGGAACGTCAGCGCGTAGCGCGCGCCCGGCCACACCTGCAGCAGCAGCGTGGCCGTGACCAGATAGATCAGCAGGTACAGGATGAACAGCGGGATGCCCGCGGCCGCCGCCTTCCAGGAGAACCGCAGGCCGAGGCGGTCCAGCGTCCAGCCGCGCGTCCGGAGGATGAAAAACGACAGGGCCAGGAGCAGCAGTTCCAGGGCGATCGCCCCCGCCGCGGCGCCGGACGTCATCTCGAACCGGCGGTGCCCGGCCAGCAGCACCAGCAGCGAAGAGACGATGAACCAGGAGAAGCAGAGCGCCGTAACGAGCAGCAGCTCCGCGCGGTCCGACAGCCTGCGGATGGCCTCGCGCATCATTTCGCCGGCACCGTGCGGAACGCGCGCAGCGCCGCGGGGTGATAGATCGTCGCGTGCCGCTCCCGCGGCATCGGCTCGTAATGCAGGCGCACCGTGCCGCGCAGAGCGGCGGCGTTGTAGAGCACCGGCAGCGGCGACGCGGGATCGGCCGGCGGCCGATAGACGTTGATGCGCCGTTCCTCGCCGAGGATCGCGGAGCGGATGGTGAAGGTCTCGCCGATCGTCAGCGGTTCCGCGTGCGCCGCGAACGTCGCGAGCAGGAGGAGCAGCAGGCGTCTCAGCATCAGGCGTCTCATTGAGGGGAGTGTATCCTCGCGCCGCGAGCATGCCCCTCCTCCTTTATCTCCTGACCGCGGCGCTGCTGCTGGGTCTCGCGCACCGTTTCGTGCGCACGCTCTCCCGCACGGCGGCGGTGGTGCTGCTGCTGATCCCGTTCGCGTTCTGCGGCTTCGCGCTGCTGACGAACCGCGTGTACGCGCCGGTCGACCTGCCGTACGAGAGCGAGCCGCTGCGGGCGCTGAAGGGGGAGTACGGAGTCGAGAACGTCAGCACCGGCATGCACACCGATGTGTACACGGAGTTCATCCCGTGGCGGCACGCGGTGCGCCGCTCGCTGGCGCGCGGCGAATGGGGGCTCTGGAATCCGTTCGCCATGTCGGGCGACGTGCTCCTCGGCAGCCAGCAGACGGCCGTCTACTCGCCCTTCACCCTCATCGCCTGCCTCATGCCGGTCGCGCTCAGCTTCACCTACACCGCGGCCATCACGTTCTTCATCGCGGCGCTGTGCGCGTTCCTGCTGGCGCGGGAGCTGGGATGCGGCGAGGCGCCGTCGTTCGTCGCCGCGGCGGGATGGGCGTTCGCGACACCGATCACGCTCTTTCTCCTCGTGACCATGGGGCAGACGTGGGCCTGGTGTCCGCTGCTGCTGCTGGCCGTGCACCGGCTGGTCGAGGCGCCGGCGCTGCGCAACGCGGGACTGTTGACGTTCGCGTTCACGGCGATCCTCTATTCGGGGCATCCGGAGTCGGTGGTGTTGTGCGTGATGGTGGGGATGATCTGGGGGGTGTTTCGCCTGATCCGAGGCGGGCTGAAGCCCGCCCTGCGTTCGATCGGCTATGCTGCCGGCGCGGGAGTCGTGGCGCTGCTGCTCTCGGCGATTCATCTGCTGCCGTTCGTGGAGGCGTTGCGCGCCTCGGCGGAGTACTCCCTGCGCGAGGCGAACTTCGTCGACGCCCGTCCGCTGATCACGATGCAGGACTCGCTCATCCGCGTGGCCACGTCGCTCTTCCCCTACCTGCACGAGCGGCAGAGCGCGGAGCTGGAGATCGGGGCGGTGGGGAGCATCATCCTGGCCCTGGCCGCCTACGCGCTGGTGCGCGTGCGCACCGCCACGACGTGGTTCCTGGGCGGGCTGGCCGTCTTCTCGCTGCTCGCCCACGCGGAGTGGAAGCCGCTGGTGATGCTGCTGCGCGCGATCCCCGTGGTCGAGCTCGCGCTCACGGACCGGCTGTCGTTCGCCTTTGCACTCTGCGCCGCGCTGCTGGCGGCACTCGGCGTCCAAACACTCGACCGCCGCGCGTGGATGGTGATGGGCGCCGTGCTCGTGCTCATCGCCGCCGGCAACTGGTGGGCCACGCACACGCCACTCGTCGCACACGGGCCGCTGAAGTTCGGACAGTATAAAGTCCTCGCTGAGATCGCGGGGCTGCTGCTCGCCATCGCGGTCGTCATCATCAAACCGCGCGCGGCCTTGCTCGTCGCATTGATCGTCGGGCAGCGCGTCGCCTCGGACGGCGGCCTCTATCACTCCTTCACGCGGCGGCAGGCGTATCCGCCCGTGCCGCTCCTGGCGAAGATCGAAGGCGGCCGCATGGTGGCCACGGGCAACCTGCTCATCCCGCAGACCGCGTCGATGTACGGCCTCGAAGACATCCGCGGCGTGCCGTCGCTGACGCTGCGTGCCTACGCCGAAACGTACGCGCTCTGGTGCACGCCGCAACCGGTCTGGTTCCAGCGCGTGGACGACCTCACGCGGCCGTTCCTCTCGTTCCTGCACGTCCGCTACGCGCTCTCGGACCGCCCCGCGCCGCCGGGCTGGCGCGAGGTCGCGCGCGACCGCGGCACGTACCTGCACGAGAACACGCGCGTCCTGCCGCGCGCCTTCGTGCCGCGCAGCGTCAGCGTCGGCTATCCGCGGCTCTGGAACCTCTCCGACCTTTTGAAGGAGACGGACTTTGCCGCGCGCGCCTGGATCGAGACTCGCGCGCCGCAACAGACCGTCGAGGCGACCGGCCGCGTCACCACCCGCGAGGCGAGACTCGGCTACCTCCTCGACGCCGACATGGACGCCGCCGGCTGGATCGTCACCTCGATTCCGAACTGGCCCGGCTGGCGGGCCACGCTCGACGGAAAGCCGGTCGACACCGCCATCGCCAACCACGCCTTCGTCGGCGTGCCCGTGCCGCGGGGACGGCACCGGGTGCGCCTCGAGTACTGGCCGCGCACGTTCGCCTGGGGCGCGGGGATCACGATCGGCACGCTGGCGCTCCTCGCCTGCGTTATGCTTTTCGGTCCTCGCTATGCCCAGCGATAACCTGCGTGCGGTCGGGTCGTCCGGCCTCGGGCCCGGAACGGTGCTCGACGGCAAGTACGAGATCCTGAGCCGCATCGGTGCGGGCGGCATGGGGGAGGTCTTCAAGGCCCGGCACCTCCACCTCGACACCTTCCGCTGCATCAAGGTGATGAAGCAGGAGCTGCTCGTCGACGAGGTGTTCCGCTCGCGCTTCCTGCGCGAGGCGCGGCTGGCCACGCAGATCCACCATCCGAACATCGCCGTCGTGCACGACTTCTTCGTCGGCGAGGGCGGCAACTACATGGTCACGGAGTTCATCGAGGGGCGCACGCTGCGGCAGTGGTCCGCGCAGCACGGCCCCTTCCCGCTTCCGCTGGCGGCGGACGTGGCCTCGCAGGTGCTGGCCGGCCTCGACCACATCCACCGCCGCGGCCTGCTCCACCGCGACATCTCGCCCGACAACGTGATGCTCTCGTTCGACCAGGACGAGCGCTGCGTGGCCAAGATCATCGACCTCGGCATCGCCAAGGACCTGGCCAGCACGGCGTCGGCCGACACGACGCAGGCGGGCGTGCTGATCGGCAACCCGAAGTACATGTCGCCCGAGCAGCTCGGCCTGCTGAATGACGGCGAACAGATCGACGGGCGCACGGATCTCTACTCCCTGGCCGTCGTGCTGTACGAGATCGTGGCCGGCGTGCCGCCGTTCCTCAGCGACACCTCGCACGGCTACATCATGAAGCACCTCACGCAGCCGCCGCGGCCGCACGAGGCGATCCCCGAGCCGCTGCAGCATGTGGTCTTCCGCGCGCTGGAAAAGGACCGCTCGAAGCGCTTCGCCAACGCGCGCGAGCTCGCCGCCGCGCTGGCGCCCTTCCTCGAGGCGCCGGCCGGGACGCTCACTCACGCCGACGTCAACCGCCTGCGCCGCGTCGGCCCCGAGACGACCGCGGTGGTGCCGATCCCGACGATGGTGGCGGACCTGCCGTCGACGACGACGGCGAAGGCGCGCGCGTTCGAGCAGTCGCTGCTCGAGGAAGTGAAGGAGCGCGAGAAGAACGGCGATCGCTCCGGCTTGCAGCGCCTCGGCGAGGGGCATCCGCGCGGCTCGGCCGTCGGCGACGCGGCGCGCGAGGCGCTGGCGCGCGTCGTGGCGCAGCAGGATCGCGCGGCCGAGGCGGAGCTGGCCTTCCAGCGGGCCTGGGAGGACGGGCGCAGCTCCGCGTGGCGCGATTTCCTGGCCAGGCACGGCGACTCCGCGCGCGCCGAGGAGGCGCGCCGGCTGGTCGAGGAAGCGGAGTCCTTCGAGCGCGCCAGCGCGAGCGACTCGGAGACCTCCGTCCGCCAGTTCCTGCAGGCCTGGCCCGATGCGCGGCATCACCTCGAGGCGGGCATCCTCCTGGCGAAGCTCAAGCAGCGCGCCGCGGAGCAGCGCGCCTTCGACGATGCCCGCGCGCGCAACACGCTCAGCGCCTGGGAGCTCTACCTCACCGCCTATCCCGCCGGCGCGCACGCCGACGAAGTCCGCCAGCGCGTGGCCGCGCTGAAGAAAGCGGCCGCCGACGCCGCCCGCGCCAAAGAGCCCGCGGACTTCGAGAAGGCGTGGGAGAGCGGCACCTCCGCGGCGTGGGACCGCTACCTCGCCGTCCACCCCGAATCGCCACGCCTGGCCGAGGCCCGCAGTTGCCGCCAGGAAGCCCTCGACTTCGAGCTCGCCTCCGCCACGAACACCCCCGCCATGTGGCGCGCCTTCATCAAGACGTGGCCCGAGGGAAGGCATCGGATCGAGGCGGAGATCCGGATGAGATAAAGCGGTTGCTGGTTGCTGTGTTGTCGGTTCGTTGTCAGTGGTCGGTTATCAGTTGCCTGTGATGTGCGTCCAACCAGATAGCACAGACAACCGATCACCGACACCCAGGTTGGTACTGGTCGATGCGTACGCTGCTCGCTCTCGCCGTACTGTGGATCGCGATGCCGATCGCCGGAGGAGCATCGCTTCGCCTTCGCTGGGCTGGAGCGAAGGACCGGCCCGGGAATCTGTCTCTGCTGCCAGTCGATGTCACGCTCCCCGAGGGATTGACGCGTCAAGGCGCGATTCGGCTCTGGACACGTCCGATCGCCGGAGGAGAGGCTGAATGGAGCTCCCTGCCGGCTGGAACGTATCGTCTCGTTCTTCGCCATGACCACTCCGGGAGCGATGCGCTGCCGCCGGTCGAGATCAGCGAGGTCGTGCTCTCCGCAGGAGGGCATGCGATTCTGCAGATGGTGCTGCCTCCCATTCCGTCCGCGGAACCGGTGAGAGAACCTGTCGACCTTCGCATCTTCGTCCCGGATACCTCGAGCGCGGGCAGCAGCTTTGTCCTGTCCCAACGGCGGTCGGGTGGCGTTCACCGGCTGACGGCGACGACGGAACGAGCATCCGGAGGCATGCTTTCAGTGGCTCGGGCACCGTGCGTGCCGGGAAGCTCGGTGATGCTGGAGACCGGCACGGCCATCGGCATTGCGGTACTCGACGGCACATGCAACGACGTGTTGCGCATGCCGTTGCTGCCCGCGGCGAAAGTCATCGCGCGCGTGACCGTGCCGGCCGGAGTGAGAGCGCCATCATCGGCGTCTCTGCGCCTGGCGAAGTGCATTGCCGGACGGCCGGAGATCGAGATCCCCGTGGCCGTGCAGGAATCGCGTCTGCACGCAACCGTGATGGCGGGATGCGAGGAGATGTCGTTGCGCGCCGGAGGGTTCGCACCGGCAACGATTCCGCCGCCGCCATTGAAGACTGGAGAAACGCGCGAGCTCGGCGCGATTGCTCTATCGCGGGGAGCGGCCGTTTCGATGCAGGTGCGCTCCGCGCGCGATGCCGAGCCGCGGCCCGGAGTGCGGATCACCGCCGTCCGCGCGCACGAGCTGGCCACGATGCGGCGCGACCTCGATTTCGATCGGCTTGCAATCGCCAGTGGGGTCACGGATGCCTCAGGATGGGCGCGGCTCGAAGGACTGCCGGAGGAGAAGGTGGTGTTTCTGCTCCGCGCGCAGGGCCGGGCGCTTCCGCAGATCACCGAGCCGTATGCGTTGAAGCCGGGCGAGGAGACCGTGCTCGATGACGTCACGCTCGAGGTGCCTTCGACTCTGTTCGTCAACGTGGTGATTCCCGACGCGCTGCGCGACGCCGTGCAGTTGTTCGCGGCGGAGCTGACGCCGGCGGGGCATAGTCACTGGCCGCAGATGTCCCCCATCACCGGCGAGCTCACCGCGTCCGGGGCAGAGATCGCGGACGTTCCCCCGGGCAAGTGGAACGTACGCGTCGTGGGGCGGCTCAAAAACGGGTTTGCCTTGAGTGCGGCTTCGCGGGAGATCGAAGTTCTGTCCGGAGTCGATCAGCAGGTGACGCTCACCATCACAGACTCGCTGTTTCATGGACGCGTGACGCACCGTGGCGAGCCGGTGGCCGGGGTCATCAACCTGAAGCCTGTGGGGCGGGGACGGACGGCCGTGGCCACTCTGGCCGCGGATGGGACGTTCCAGGTCCTTCTCGAAAAGCCCGGCAGCTACACAGTGTTCGTCCAGAAATTGCCGAGCGGCTCATCGACGCGGCACGATCACCCCGTTGCCTTCGAAGACGCAAACGAGGAAGTGGCGATCGAGCTGCCGACCGGACGCATTCTGGGTCAGGTCATCGACTCTACGGGAGCGCCGGTCAGGGACGTCTTCGTTTCGGCGACGCGGCTCACCGCCGAGCCGAGAGCGTCGGCCGGCGCCCGCGTACCCGCGGACGGCCGGTTCATTCTCGACTTCGTCTCCCCGGGACGATGGGAAGTCGTGGCCGAGTCGAAGAACGCGCGGAGCGAGTCGGTCATGATCACGGCAGGCGACGGAGACCTGGAAGACGTCACCTTGATCCTCGATCCCATCGAGGAGATCGCCGTCCGGGTCGTGGATCAAAGCGGCGCGCCCATTCGGGAGGCATCCGTGCTGGCCGAGTTTCTGCCACCGGGCGCCTCCGAGCCGAAAGTGCAGGTGGCATTTTCCCGAGGCGATCGACTCTCCACGCTCTTTCGCCTTGCGCCATGGCAACAGACGATGCCGACGAATCTCGTGATCCGGACGCCGGACGGCCGCCTGGCCTGTGCGATCCGCAAGCTCGATGCGGATCAGACAGTCGCCATACCGGCGGCAACGGGCGAGTTGCGACTCATCGCGCCGCAGTGGAGCGGAGGGCCGCACGACCAGGGATGGCTGGTGTCCTCCGAAGGCTGTGCCGTCGGGTTCTACGCCATCAGCGAGCCCGAAGGGGTTGGCGAGACCGCAAAGGTCTTCCGGAAGCTGTCGGCAGGGCGCTGGACCTACGTGCGGACGCGGCATCCGCGCGAGCTCGCCGCAGTGCTGACGGGTCGCGGTGCGAGCCTGCCCGCGATCCGCACATTCGACGTGCAGCCGGGGAGGACAACGCGGGTACCGGTGCATCGATGAAGCCACTGAAAACATGAAAGGGCTCGTGATGATCGGAAAGACGGCTGTTCTTGCCACGGTGGTCGCTGCAGCGGTCGTCGTACAAGTCGATGCGCAATTCACCAACAACTGCATGGATTGCCTGCAGAAGTGGTGGAAGTACGTTGAGAACGGTGACGACAAGACTGCGTACGAGGCGATCTGTTGCCCCGCACCGTGTGAGGGCGGTTACGCCATGAACCAGCCGGACGTCGGAGCCGGTTGCATCGTCAAAGACCTCGGCCAGGAAGGCACCGAGACAGGGACGAAATGCGACTCGTTCACCTATGACCTTGGCTGCCCAAACCCCGACGAGCCGCTGCCGCCTGTGACTCCGAAGGATCCTGAGCCGGAGCCGCCGGACGACGAGGGCCAATTCCCTGGGGGCCACACGCCGCTCGTGATCGACGTCGGAGTCGCGGGATACCGGTTCACGTCCGTTGCGCAAGGTGTGCGTTTCGACATCCGGAACGACGGCACCCCGATGCAGATCGCGTGGACGCGTCTCGGCGTCGAGAACGCGTTTCTCGCGCTCGACCGCAACGGCAACGCCCGCATCGACAGCGGCGCGGAGCTGTTCGGCGACCATACCCCGCTCCGGTCCGGAGGGACCGCCTCCAATGGATTCGTCGCGCTGGCGGAGCTGGATGAGAACCAGGACGGTGTGGTCGACTCCGGTGACCTCGCGTGGGAGCAGCTTCTCCTGTGGACGGACCGCAATCACGACGGCATGTCCACGAGTGACGAGTTGCAGCCGATCGTCACCAGTAGCGTGTCGGCGTTGGAAACTGAATTCAAGACGATCGGCCGGCGGGACCAGTGGGGGAACGCGTATCGATTCGCCGCGCGCTGGCGTACGGCAACGGGGTCGGAAGAAAAGTATTACGACGTCTTCCTCCAGACACAGAACTGAGCCACTCGGTTATCAGTTGCCTGTGATGTGCGTCCAACCAGATAGCACAGACAACCGATCACTGACGACGCACCACGAACCGGCAACACAGCGACCGCACAGTTGGCACTACTTCGGCAGAGTCCGACTCGTGCTCGGCGAAAGAGGGGCTCGAGATGTTCGACGACGTCCTCATCGAATCCGCGGGGAAAGACAAGCAGAAAGGCGGCTGGGTCACGGCCTTGATCTCCGCCGTCATTCACCTCGGCATCGTCGGCGCAATCATCGCGGCCGGCATGTACGTCAAGGAGAATCCGGAGGTCATCGAGAAGCCGATGGCGGCCTTCATCGCCGTCTCGGCGCCTCCGCCGCCTCCCCCGCCGCCACCGCCCGCGAGCAATGCCGGCAGCCGTCCGCAGGTCACCAGAGTCGAGACGCCGCAGGAGCGGCCGCGCCAGGAGTTCCGCCAGCCCACCGAGACGCCGCGGGAAGTCCCGCAGGTCGCCGACGTGCCGCAGGACGAAGACTCGGGTGCGGTCGAAGGGGGACAGGTCGGCGGGGTGAAGGGCGGCCAGATCGGCGGTGTCGTAGGCGGGCAGATCGGCGGCCAGATCGGCGGCACGCTGGGCGGGCAGATCGGCGGCGAGATCGGCGGCACGGGCACAGGCACGGGCAACACGCCGGTGCGCGTCGGCGGGAACGTCAAGGCACCCGTGACCATCACGCGCGTCGACCCCATCTACAACGAGCCCGCGCGGCGGGCGCGCATCCAGGGATTAGTGATCATCGAAGCCGTCATCGACCGGCAGGGAAACGTGACCGAGGCGCGCGTGCTCAAGCCGCTCCCCCTCGGGCTCGACCTGGCCGCGCTCGAGGCAGTCAAGAAATGGAAGTTCCGGCCGGGCACACTCAACGGACAGCCGGTCCCGGTGTACTACAACCTCACCGTCAATTTTCAGCTGCAATAGGAGAGAAGTCGCATGGAAGGGATGGAAGCCCATTTCACGATCCAAGGCATGTGGGCATCGATGACGTGGGCCGGCAAGGCCGTGGTCATCATTCTCCTCATCATGTCCATCTGGTCGCTGACCATCGCCGTGGAGCGCCTGTGGCGTTTCCAGAGGGCGAAGAAGGAATCGCTGCAGGTGGCGCTCGGCGTCACGCCGCTGCTGCGCGAGCACAAGCTCGAACAGGCCATCGCGCTGGCCAGGGACAAGAAGTTCAAGCACAGCCATCTCGCGCGCGTGCTCGCCGCGGGGCTGACGGAGTTTCAATACGAATCGACACAGGCTTTGCCCGAGGACTTCGACATCGTCGAATCGGGCAAGCGGGCCATCGAGCGCGAGACGCTGATGACCACGGCGGAGATGAAGAAAGGGCTCGGCAACCTGGCCACCATCTCCACCACCGCACCGTTCGTCGGCCTCTTCGGCACGGTCGTCGGCATCATCAACTCGTTCCGCGGCATGGCCCTCTCCGGGTCGGGCGGCCTCGGCGCCGTGTCGGCCGGCATCGCGGAAGCGCTCGGCGCGACCGCGCTCGGCCTCGCCGTGGCAGTCCCCGCGGTGTGGATGTACAACTACTTCCTCGGCAAGATCGAGCGCTTCCAGGTGGAGATGTCGAACTCCTCGTCGCAGCTCATCGACTACTTCATCAAGAACGAGGCGCGCGCGCGGACGCGCGTCTAAGACGGAGGCCGCGATGGCATTCGGTGCAGGTGGCGGCAGTCCCGAAGAAGTCAAGGGCGACATCAACGTCACCCCGCTCGTCGACGTCTGCCTGGTGCTCCTGATCATCTTCATGGTCGTCACGCCGATGCTGCAGTCGGGCGTGGACGTGCTCCTGCCGCAGGGGCCGCACTCGGAGAAGAAGCCGGGGCAGTCGGGCGACCTGATCATCTCCATCAAGAACGACGGCACGGTGTTCGTCGGGCAGAACTGGATCCCCGACAAGGACCTGCCGACGTATCTCCGCGCCGAATATCAGAAGGACCCGTCGCGCGCGGTGATGCTGAAGGCGGACAAGCGCATCAACTTCGGCAAGGTGCGGCTGGTCATGCGCGCGGCAAACGAGGCCGAGTTCACGCGCGTGGCCATCCTCACCGAGACAAAGCAGGCCGGGGTGGAGATGGCCAAGGGGAGGATGTAGCCCATGGGCATGAGTACAGGCGGCGGCGCCGGCCTCCGCTCCGAGATCAACATCACCCCGCTGGTGGACGTTGTGCTCGTGCTGCTGATCATCTTCATGGTGGCCACGCCGATCCTGCAGATGGGGCTCGACGTGGAAGTGCCGCCGAAGGTGGAGCTGGCCACGCCGCGGCCCCCGAGCGAGCAGACCCAGATCGTCATCACCATCAAGGGCGACGGCGTCTACCTGAACACGCAGAAGATGACCGACCTCAAGCAGCTCCGGGACATGGTGGCGCGGCAGATGCTGTCGCGGCCGGCCGACGAGCGCGTCGTGTTCATCAACTCCGAGGACAACCTGCAGTTCGAACGGGCCGTGCAGGCGATGGACGCCGCGCACTCGGCCGGGGCGCAGAAGGTGGGGTTTTTGACGGACGCGCCGAAGCGGTGATCTGGAGTGCGGCGGCGCCAGCCGCCGCTTTCCATGCGGAGGCGCAAGCCTCCGCCCCCGCCGCAGCTTGCGCTGCGGCATAGAGAGCGGCAGCTGGCGCTGCCGCACTCCATATGGCGGAGGCGTGTCGGAATCGAACCAACCTTTCGACGCTTCCGCGCCGAAACAACGGTTTTGAAGACCGCGGAGGCCACCAGACCCCATTCGCCTCCTCAAAAAGGCGCGCAAGGATAACATTCGCCGCCAATGATCTGGCTCGCCGCCGTCCTCGGCGCCATCGTGGGGTCCTTCCTCAACGTCGTCATCCATCGCTATCCGCGCGAGGAGTCGATCGTCTTCCCGCCCAGCCGCTGCCCGCACTGCGGCACGCAGATCAAGCCGTACGACAACGTGCCCATCCTGGCCTGGCTCTGGCTGCGGGGGCGGTGCCGCGCGTGCCGGGAGCCGATCACCGCGCGCTATCCCCTCGTCGAGCTGGCCAACGCCCTCTTCTACGCCGCCGCCTTCCAGCGCACCGGGCTCACGCCCGGCTTCCTCGCCGTCGCCGCGCTCGTGTCGATGACCATCGTCCTCATCTACATCGACCTCGACATCCAGATCCTCCCCGACGTCATCGACCTCCCCGGCGTCGCCATCGGGCTGATCATCGGGGCCACCCATCTCGGCGCCCTCTATCCCGACCTCATGCTCTCCAAGACCCTCCTCGAGTCCATGGTCGGGGCGGCCGTGGGAGCGGGCGTGCTGCTGGCCATCGCCCTGGCCTACAAGCTCATTCGCAAAATCGAAGGGATGGGGATGGGCGACGTGAAGATGATGGCCATGCTCGGCGCCGTCATCGGCTGGGAGCCGCTCTTTCCGCTCTTCCTCATCGCCTCCGTCACGGGCGCGCTGGTCGGACTCTTCGTGGCCGCCAGGAGCGAGGCGCGGATGCAGGTGGCCGTGCCGTTCGGCGTCTTCCTCGGCCTCGCCTTTTTGGTGGTCCTCTTCTTCGGCTCTACACTGTGGGACCTGTGGATGACACTGCTCCTCGGCGGCTGACGAAGCTCAGCTTCCGCCGCGACGTGCGCCTCTTCCTCGGCGCCCTGGTCGGCTTTCTGGGCATCCTCATCGTCCTGCTGCTCCTCTTCCTGCGCAGCTTCCTCGAGCACACCACCGACTCCATCGCCGCCGAGCGGCAGACCATCGCCAACGTGGCCGCGGGCGACATCGCCGACGGCTTCGACCGCAACGTCGCCGAGCTGCAGCTCTCCGCCATCCGCGCGCGCTACGGCGTGGCCGGCACCGCCATGCTGATGCCGGACGGCCGCCGCGTCACCACGGGCGTGGTTCCCGAGACCGAGGGCGTGGCCGTCGTGCGGCGCGCCACGCCGGCCGGCACCCTCGTCCTGGTCTTCGACGAAGGACGCGTGCGCACGCTGCGCGGCACCTTCTTCCTCACCGCGGCCGTGTCGCTGGCCGCCGTGGCCGCGGGGGCCCTGCTGCTCTGGCTGTACCTGCCGCGCATCACCCGTCCCATCGAACAGATGCTCGACTCCGCGGCCGAGATCCGCGAGCGCGCGCCGCACGTCGACGAGCAGGAGTACCTCATCGACACCTTCCGCGCCTCCATCGACCTGCTCAAGGCGCAAAAGCAAGAACTGCAAGCGCTGCACGACGCGCAGAAGATCCGCGCCGACGACCTGGAGCGCATCACCTCCGCGCTGACGCGCAGCCTCACCTCCGGCTTCCTGGCGCTCGACCCGGACGGCAGGATCGTCGACCTCAATGCCTCGGCGCGGGAGATCCTCCGCGCCGGCGACGCCTCGCTGGCCGGCGTGCCGGTCGACGAGGCGCTGGGCACGAACGGCTTCACGAGCGCGCTGCTGGCCGCGGTGCGCGACCGCGCGGCGCTCACGCGCGCCGAGGTGGCGGTGGGCACGCAGCTCATCGGGCTGACCACCGTCCCTCTGATCGACGCCGGCCAGCGCTTCCTGGCGTTGCTCGCGCTCTTCACCGACCTCACCCCGTACCGCGAGCTCGAGGCGCGCGTGCGCGACCTGCAGACGCTGGCCGACCTCGGCGAGATCTCGGCCGGCATCGCCCACGAGTTCCGCAACTCCCTGTCCACCATGCTCGGCTACCTCAAGCTCGCGCGGCGGGCGGGGACGCTCGAGGACACCTCGCGGGCCATCGAAAAGTCCGAGCGGGAAGCCGCGCTGCTGGCCGAGGCCGTCGACCGGCTGCTCGCCTTCGCGCGGCCGATGAAGATCGACCGGCACCGCATCGACCTCCTCGAGCTGACGCGCGAAGTGTGCGAGCGCATCGACGCCGGCGCGGTCCCGCTCACCTGCGGCGGCGAGGCGGTGGACGTCCACGGCGACCGCGCCCTGCTCGTGCGCGCGCTCGACAACCTCGTGCGCAACGCCGTCGACTCCGTGCGCGAGAAAGGGAGCGGCGGCGTGCGCGTCGTCGTCGCCGATGGCGACCCGCCCCACGTGCGCGTCGAAGACGACGGCGTCGGCATCGACGCCGCCGACGTCCCGCGCCTCCTGCTCCCCTTCCAGTCGCAGAAGCCGTCCGGCTACGGGCTCGGCCTCCCGCTGGCGCGGAAGATCGTGCTGCTGCATGGAGGCTCGATGCGGCTCACGGGAGAGAAAGGGGTGGGGGCGGTGGCGACGATCGAGTTACCGGGGGGGAGGGACGAGGGACGAGGGACGAGGGACGAGTAGCGCGCTTCGCGCCCGAGACAACTCGTACCTCGTACCTCGTACCTCTTGTTACCTTTTGTATCACAAGCGTGCATCGCCTGAAGCACGATCATCCCCCAACCCCCGCCCCATCAACCACTTGACCGCGTGGCACATCGCTCGCTCAAGGAGGCCGCCCATGAACATGCGCAGCAGCCGCGGATACTCGGTGATGGAGATGCTGGTCGTCGTGGCGATCATCGGGGTGCTCAGCCTGGTCACCATCCCCTCGTTCATCAACTTCCAGCGGCGCAACCAGGTGCGCTCGGCGCTGCGGTCCTTCACCGCCGACCTGCGCGGCTTCCGCCAGCACGCCATCACCAAGAACGCGTACGTGCGGGTACAGTTCCGCAGCGAGCGGGAGTACGAGGTCTTCCAGTCGCGCGACTTCGGGCAGACCTGGCAGCGGCTGAACATGGGCACCGCGGCCAACGACGGCGGCCGCAACATCCGCACCCTGCCGGAGACCCTGCGCTTCTCCGCCAACACCTACAACGACAGCGACAACCCGGTCGACCAGAAGCCGGACATCGACTTCCGTCCCGACGGCACGGCCGGCGACTACAACGGCGGCAGCGTGACGGCCGGCAAGATCACCCTCCGCACCGAATGGGCGCACATCATCAACCAGGTCGTGGTCGACATGTCCACCACCGGGCAGATCAAGACGACGGAGAGCAGGACGTAAATGACGAAGCAGAATCAACGCGGCTACAACCTCATCGAGCTCCTGGTGGCCATCGCCATCCTCGGCGTGGTGCTGCTGTCGATCCTCAGCCTCTTCCTCTGGGGGCGCAAGAACGTCTACAGCGGCAAGCAGATGACCACGGCCATCGCCGTCGGCACGCGCGTCATGGAAGACCTCCAGCCGCTGACCAAGGAAGACATCTACGAGGGACTCTTCCAGATCAGCGACTCCGTGGGCGGCACCAACTTCAAGTTCGGCAACCCGTCCAAGGACTACACCAACGCCGCCATCCGCTCCACCAAGGCCCTGAGCGGCTATACCGACGTGCAGAAGCAAAACCCGAACGGGCCGATGTTCCTCACCAAAGGGTGGAAGGACCAGCTCGAGCAGACGCAGTCCGACGGCACCACCAAGAAACCGCTGCTCGACGACGGACACGTCACCGTCATCCTCATGCCCCGCGCGGGTGAAGAGACTCCCGCCAAGTTCGGCTCCGCCGCGGTGATGCAGATCCGCGTCGTGGTGTCGTGGCTGGAGAACCGCCGCCACCGCGAAGTCATCCTCGACACCGTCAAGGCGCAGTAGCACCGGAGATCACGATGCAGACACGTACCTTCAGCAGCATTCAGCGGCAGCGCGGCTACACGCTCATCGAGATCCTCGTGGCCGTGGCCATCTTCGCCACGGTCATGATCGTGGCGCTGCTCCTGTACGACCAGAGCAACCGCGTGTTCAAGCAGGCCAACGAGTCGGCCGAGATGCAGCAGAACACGCGCGTGGCTTTCGAGAAGGTCGTGGCCGATCTGCGCATGGCCGGTTTCGACTACAAGCGCGCCGGCGCGCCCCCGGGCGGCACCGTGCAGGAGTGGAAGGCCAACACCGACTACAGCGTCGGCACCATGGTCACCCCCTCCCCCCCCAACGGTCACGTCTACAAAGTGATCACGGCCGGCAAGAGCGGCGGCGGACCGGCGTGGAAGACCGGCACCGGCGACATCGTCGACGACGGCACCGTGCAGTGGCAGGAAGCCGGCGCACCCACCTACGAACAGCCCGACGAGCAGATCGAGTTCGCCCACGACAAGGCCATCACCATCCGGGCGAACTTCGACTACGAAGATCCGACCACGCCGAACCAGGGACGCGAGACCGACCTGGAGACGGCCAGCAAGGGGCACTTCCCCGTCGTCACCACCGGCAACGACGAGATCGTGACGTACGCGCTCGTCTCGCGCTCCGGCAACGCCTCCGCGAACAAGGACAAGATCACCTTCTTCGCCGACGTCAACAACGGCGGCACGCCGTCGCGCAACGCCTATCCGGGCGGCAGCCCGGAGCGCGAGATCACCATCACCGGCGTCGACCTGACCAACAAGTACCCCCCGTACACGCTGATGCGCTACACGCTCAACGCCGCGGGCGAGGTAGTCACCACCGCGCTGGCGGACAACATCCGCAGCATCGAGTTCAAGTACTGGGAAGACGCCTCCGCGAAGACCGCGCTGCGCGACCTCACCGAGAAGAAGATCACCGACTTCACCACCGTGGCCGGCCTCGGCCAGTACGATCCGAACGACCCGAACGCCATCGTCGGCCCGCGCCTGATCCGCGGCAAGGTCCGCGCCGTCACGGCCACCATCGTCGGCATGAGCCCGCAGGCCGACTACGACTACACCAGCGCCACCGACACGGTGGCCAAGAACTACCGCCAGTACACCCTCCAGAGCACGATCGTCGGCCGCAACCTCGGCTTGCGCGGCATGCCCCAGAGCAACACCAATCCTCCCGGCCCGCCCACGATCAAGAACTCGTGCAACGGCTATTGCGGCGTGGCCTATCTGACCTGGGCGCCCGCCCCGAACAGCGGAGACGAGACGTACACGATCCTCTACGACACGTCGCCGTCCGGCTCCTTCAGCGGCGTGATCCCCGCCGGAACGCAAACGTACTACGCGGTCGACCTCACGCAGCTCGACCTCTCCAAGACCTACTACTTCCGCGTGGCCGCCACGAACGCCGCCGGAACGACCGTCTCCACCGGCTCGGCGTTGGCGCTGAACCTCAAGAACGTCACCAAGCCGAACGCGCCGAGCATCAGCGCCGTCAGCACGGACCAGAAGAACGCCATCCGCGTCACCTTCTCCCCGGGCGGCGGCAACGCTACCGGCGCGCCGAGCTGCTCGAGCGGCGCGCCTCCGTTCCAGACCGCGCCGGCCGAGATCAAGGGCTATCGCATCTATCGCCACACCGAGGCCGACTTCGACCCGAACGCGGACGAGGGGACGCTCGTGCTCGACGAGAACACCCCCGGCCTCTCCTCCACCGGCGCCGGCGGCTTCGTCTTCACCGACACGAAGGTGGCCAACTGCCAGGATTACTACTACAAGGTGGCCACGGTCGAATGGTGCAACGTCAAGGGTGAGTACAACACCTCCGGCAGCGCCACCAGCGCGCTCAGCGACTTCTCCGCGGCCAACGCCACGGCGGCCAGGGCCGTCTCCACCGAGAAGCCGAAGAAGCCGACCAACCTCAAGCCGCACGTCACCAGCGTCTGCGATCCGGTCGCCAATCGCTGCGACCCCGTGACCCTCCTCTGGGACAAGGTCACCCGCGACGTCACGGAGGCCGAGATCGAAGTCATGCGCTACAAGGTCACGCGCGTGACGAAGCTGAACAACGCGACCGTCGACACCAAGGAGCTCGGCACCGTCACCGACGGCACCACGACCTTCACCGACAACGACAAGCTCCTCGAGCACAACCCGGCCCTCGAGACGATGAAGTTCTTGTACGAGTACCAGGTGCAGGCCGAGCAGTGCAATGTGCAGGGCGAAGCGGCCACGCTGACCTATCCGGGCGCGTGCGTCACCGGCGCGAAGGTCGTCGCCGACGCCGACGGACCGGGATCGGGCACGCAGGACGATCCGCTCCAGAACGTCACCAGCCTCGGCGTGGCGGAATACCCGGGCCAGCCGATCAAGGAAGCCTCCGTCTCCGTCGACGGAGACGGAGGCTTCCTTG
>Ga0196976_1000286_pt1 | contig 33680 bp, 28 predicted proteins | sample S3v_513CmetaG_FD_148644 | JGI IMG/M metagenome (GOLD analysis project Ga0196976, IMG submission 148644) | Soil microbial communities from Anza Borrego desert, Southern California, United States - S3+v_5-13C | ecosystem: Environmental > Terrestrial > Soil > Desert | place: USA: California... | reverse complement strand
ATTCGCAACTTCCGCTATGCGGTGCTGGTGATCTTTATGATCGCCGCTTTCATTACGCCCACAACAGACATCATGAACATGATGATCTTCGCTGCCCCGATGGTGGTGTTGTACCTGGTAAGCATCGGGATTGCTTGGTTAGTACACCCCGCGCGGAGACGCGCAAAGGCGAAGGCGACCGCATGAAAAGCGCAGCTCTGGTTGCCATGGCTGTGACTCTGTGCGGCGTGGGATGTTCGCAGGAAGCGAAGAAGGAAGTGGCGGTCCCTTCCGCAACCGCCCAGGCGGCCCAGCCGGCAGCCCCTAACGGCATGTCCGAAGTCAGTCGCCAACCTGCACCGCGAGTAAACGGCGGAAGGGCCCTTCAGTACACAAGGGAAGTTGTAGCGATTGGACCAAGGTGGCCGGGCAGCGCCGGACACGCCAAACTGCACGCGTACCTCCGAAAGAACCTGAAAGCCGACAAACTCGAAGAGCAGCCATTTACGGCGGCAGTCGGCGAGAAGCGCGTCCGGATGCTGAATCTCATCGCGAAATATCCGGGCACGACCGACGACGTCATCATCATCGCAGGCCATTACGACACCAAGCCGCTCAAGGGCTTCGTGGGGGCAAACGATGGCGGGTCCAGCACCGGACTGCTATTGGAGCTTGCAAACCAGTTACGCGGCAGGCATCGGGAAGGGCCTGCGATCTGGCTGGTGTGGCTCGACGGGGAAGAGTCGTTGCAGGAAGACGACTCGATGACGCTGGAGAACAGCCTTTACGGTAGTCGCCATCTGCTGAAAACGATGCAGCAGGACGGCTCGGTAAGTAAAGTGATTGCGTTCATCCTGCTGGACATGGTCGGCGATGCAGAATTGAACATCGACCGCGACCTGAATTCAACGCCCGAGTTGCAGCGCGCCCTGCTGGATGCGGCGAAGCGGTTGGGGTACCAATCGCATTTCTTTGCGCGCGAGGCAGCGATCTTTGACGACCACGTTCCGTGGATTCGTGCCGGAGTACCGGCAGTGGACGTAATCGATCTCGACTACGGATACCAGAACGCTTTCTGGCACACGCAACAAGACACCGTGGACAAGCTGAGTCCGCGGAGTTTCGAGATTGTGGGCAATGTGGTGCTGGAGACAGTAAACGCGCTATCGTCCCGCTAGCAGGTAGTCGCGAGGCCCGGCGGGTCGGATTTCATGCCGCTTCGCGATCGGCGGGAGCTTGGCGACGAGGCATTGGCTCTTCTTTCCTGACGTAAACCTCGCCTCTCTCGATCCGAATCGGGTACGTGGAAATTTGATGGTGGGCCGGGCCGGCGACAACCCGTCCGGTGCGAACGTCGAACTGCGAGCCGTGCCAGGGGCACTGCACGGTACACCCGGCCAGCGCACCGTCTGAAAGCGGGCCGCCTTTGTGAGTGCAGTGATCGCTAAAGGCGACAATCCCTTCGCTGCAACGACCGATTACCACACGTTCGCTGCCGACGCGCACCAGCATCATCTGTCCGTAGGCAAGTTCACCCTCATTGCAGACGGGACGTCCCCAGTCGGGGAGCTCGCGTTCGCGTTGCCTGCCGGCATTCGCGTAGCGGTGATCGACGCCGATTTGATTCCGGTAAACAAGAGTTCCCCCCAGCCACCCCGAATAAGAGAGGGCGACGACGCCGATGAACGATAGCAGCAGAGACGTGCCATCGGGTTCGGCCCCTGCTCCTCCGCGCCGGAAGGCAACGATCACGAAGAGGATGAGAACGGTAACGTTCATCACACCGTGTGTGAGTCCGCGCTTTTTCGCGCTCGAGGCTGGCGGTACAACACTGAAGAGATCGATCGCACCGGGAACCGCAGCAACAAGGGCACCGATGATGCCGAGTATAACGGTGTACCAGCCAGCGCCCCACATGGTTGCGTTATTTCGCCATGCGCCAAGCAAATCGAGCACGAAACTCGCCGTCCAAAGAGCGAATGGAAACGGTATCAACATTGGGTGAATGGGGTGCGATCCGAGGTGCGCGCGCGAACGCATAACGGCTCCTGGTCCGGCGGTGACTGGCAATATGTTCAGTTGCCCTTCTGAATGTTGTAGTTGCCCCGCCTGTATGTTCGCGCGCAGCCATCGGATACAATTGTTCCTTAGCAAATGGAAACCAACCTGATCTTCTGGATAGTCTTCAACATCTTCATCCTTGCCATGCTCGCGCTGGATCTGGGTCTCTTCCAGCGCAAAGAACACACGGTCAAGTTCCGGGAAGCACTTGCGTGGGTATCAGTATGGGTCACGCTGGCCGTGCTGTTCGCCATTGGCGTGTACTTCTGGCGAGGGTCGGGGAAGGCGCTGGAGTTTACGACTGGTTATCTGGTCGAGCTTTCGCTCAGCGTCGATAACCTGTTCGTCTTCCTTCTGGTGTTTCGCTATTTCCGGGTTCCGGACAAGTACCAGCACAAGGTGCTGTTCTGGGGAATTGTCGGCGCGCTGATCATGCGAGCGTTGTTCATCTTCGCCGGCGTGACGCTGATCAACCGTTTCCACTGGATGATCTACATCTTCGGGGCGTTCCTGGTGTACGTGGGTATAAAGCTGGCTATCCAGGGTGAAACGGAAGTTCACCCCGAACATAACCAGTTGGTCAGGCTGTTCCGGAAGTTCATGCCCGTCACGAAGGACTACGAAGCCGGTGAGTTCTTCGTCGAGAGAGACGCCAGGACCTACGCGACGCCGTTGTTCATCGTGCTGCTGGTAATCGAGAGCAGCGACGTGCTGTTCGCAGTGGACTCCATCCCGGCAATCCTGGGCATTACGCACGACGCGTTCATCGTTTACACCTCGAATGTATTCGCGATCCTTGGCCTGCGGTCGATGTACTTCGCGCTTTCGGGGCTGATGAACATCTTCCACTACCTGCCGTATGGCCTGTCAGGCATCCTGGTGTTTATCGGAATCAAGATGCTGGGTTCGCACTGGTTCAAGATTCCTACGGGGTGGGCGCTTGGCGTGGTGGCGAGCGTGCTGGCTATTTCAGTGGTGGCATCGCTCATGTTCCCCGACAGGAAAAAGGAACAACTGGCCGAGGTAGCGAAGGAAACGGCGGAAGCTATCGAGTAGCTTCTATTCGAAGCCGATAGCGTCTTCGCAAATCACTGAGTGCTTGCGGAAGCGCGCGTCATCGTGAGCGGGATAGTCCACACGATAATGCGCGCCCCGGCTTTCCAGCCGGGCAAGTGCAGAGCGAGCGATGAGCAGCGCTGTTTGCCAGATGTTGCGAGCTTCCCAGCAGCGTCGCGTGTCAGGCTGGTTGTTCAGGCACGGAGCGATATCCTGCAGTTCTTCAATGGCGCGGCGGAGACCCTGCCCGCTGCGCACTACGCCCACTTCCCGCCACATCAATTCCTGAACTTTGCGGGCCAGATCTTCCGGTGAGCGGGTGCTTTCGTCTCCGTTGCGGGGCGTAGCAGCCTTGGCCGCAGCAGCCGCAGCGGTCGAGGAGCACTCTCCGCGCATGGCCCGTGCCGCGCGAGCGCCAAAAACAAGCCCTTCCAGCAGGGAATTGCTTGCCAACCGATTTGCACCGTGAACGCCGGTGCACGCAACCTCACCAGCAGCGTAGAGTCCGGCCAGACTGGTGCGGCCGTCAAGGTCGGTCCTGATGCCGCCCATAGAGTAATGAGCTGCAGGGCGGATGGGCACCATGTCAGTAGTGATATCCACGTTGTAGCGCAGGCAAGTTGAGTAGATCTGCGGGAAACGCTTCTGGATGTGTGCGGCTGGCAGGTGCGTCATGTCCAGATAAACAGTGGGGTCCTTCGCGCGGCTGACCTCCAGTTCATGCACGATGGCGCGGGCAACAACATCTCGGGGCGCCAACTCTGCCATCGGGTGGTACTTGGGCATGAACCGTGCCAGTTCGCCGTTCCGCAGGATAGCTCCTTCGCCTCGCAATGCTTCGGAAAGCAGAAACCGCGGCGCACCTTTCAAATAGAGCGCGGTCGGGTGGAACTGGATGAACTCCATGTCGCTCAGTTCGGCACCCGCCCGGTACGCCATTGCTACGCCGTCGCCAGTCGCGACGCTCGGATTGGTTGTGTCCCGGTAAACCTGTCCCAGCCCTCCGGTGGCCAGAAGAACGGCTGAAGCGCGTACCTGCCGGAGATGCCCGGTTTCGTCGATCACAGAAATTCCGCAGACAGCGCCGTCTTCAACTACGAGGTCTGTTGTGAACGCAAACTCGCAGACAGAGATTTTCTTCGTGGTGCGTGCCTTCTCCCAGAGAGAACGCGCAATCTCGCGCCCTGTGGAGTCGCCGTGTGCGTGCAGCACGCGAGAGCGGCTGTGCGCGCCTTCGCGAGTAAAGGCCAGCTTAGTTCCGGCGCGGTCGAACTCGGTGCCCCAGTGGATCAATTCCTCAATGCGGGCCGGACCTTCTTCGACCAGTATCCTGGCAGCATCTGGATCGCAAAGACCATCTCCGGCATTCAGCGTGTCCTGCAGGTGAAGGCTGATTTCGTCTTCGTCGCTGAGCGCGGCGGCTACGCCGCCCTGGGCATAGTGAGTAGCCGATTCGGTGTGCTCCTTCTTTGCGAGCACGAGTACGCGGCCCGCGTGTGCCAACTCTATGGCTGCGCGCAACCCGGCAACGCCCGCGCCGATGACCACGAAGTCAGTTTCTGCAGGAATGCCTTTCATCACGCGTCGATGGTAACACTCGGCGGCCAAGAAGTGATGCTCCGGTTGTGGCGGCGTGCGGATGCGGGGCGCAGGCTGGGCTATGATGGATGGAGTGAACAGGGTCGAAATCAAAGCGGAGAAGCCATACTACGCGCTCGTCGAAGAGGGGCTGCTGAAGCGAGCCGGTGAGCACATCCGGGAGAGGTTTCCGGACCGCAGCCGCTTCTACGTAGTCACCGTTCCCCCGGTCCACAAGCATTGGGGCGCGGCGCTGGTCGAGTCGCTGCAAGCGGTGGAACTCACGGCGGCGTTTGTCGAGATGAGAGACGGCGAGCGCTATAAGACACTCGATACGGTCGAGGAACTTGCGGACAAGCTTGTCCGGCGTGGAGCTGACCGGAGAGCGGTCATTCTGGCTCTAGGCGGCGGTGTGGTCGGAGACACGGCTGGTTTTCTTGCCTCGGTGTACATGCGTGGCGTGGATTTCGTGCAGATCCCGACAACGCTGGTCGCACAGGTGGACGCCTCGATCGGCGGCAAGACGGCCGTTGACATGAAAGCGGGCAAGAATCTGTTGGGCACGTTTCACCAACCAAGCCTGGTAGTCACGGATCCGCTGACGCTTTCAACACTGCCGGACAGAGAATATCGGTCGGGACTTTACGAGGCGATGAAGTGCGGGGTCATCGCGAATCCTGAGATCTTCCGGTACATGGAGGAGAACCGCGAGCGCATTCTTCAGCGCGACCCGAAGGCCCTGGAATGGCTCATCGCCGAGTGCGTGAAAGTGAAAGCCGAGATCGTTTCGCAGGACGAGCGCGAAAGCGGACTACGGCGCGTGCTCAACTTCGGGCACACGATAGGGCACGCGCTCGAAGTGGAGACCGGCTATAAGCAGTTCCTGCACGGAGAAGCCGTTGCATGGGGCATGGTGGCGGCTGCGATGATCGCGGCGGCGATGCAGAAGGCCGATGCCGATACGGCGCGACGTATCATCTCCACGGTGCTTGCATATGCTCCACTTCCCAAAGTGGATACTCGTGGAAAGCGAGTCGTGCGCAGGATCGGCGCAGACAAGAAGACGACCGATGGAATCCCGCACTTCATACTGCCGGTTGACATTGGGAAGGTCGAGATCGTACACGACGTGCCGGAGCGCGCCGTGGTGCAGGCAGTTGATGAGCTGCGATACCTATCGATGGCGGGATGAATAGCGTGAAGGAAAGAGTTTCGGTTGTCGGCGCCGCTCCTGCGCAGTCGCGGGACGAGCAGTCTGCCGCCCGCGCGGTGCGGCGCATGTTCAGCGATATTGCCCCGCGGTACGATCTGCTGAACCATCTTCTCTCGTTCAACATCGACCGGACATGGTGGTGGCGAACGGCACGCACCTTCTCGCACATCCTCAGCCGCGACGGTGTTCAAGTCCTTGACTTGTGCTGCGGTACGGGCGACATGACGCTGGCGCTGCGAAGGCGCGTGCGTGGGCGCAATCCGAGGATCGTCGGGGTGGACTTCGCTCATCCGATGCTGGTTCGAGCCACAGCGAAGTCCAGCGGCGATGGAGTGAGTTGGGCAGAAGCGGATGCGCTAAACCTGCCGCTTCCCGAGAACAGCTTCGACCTTGTTACATCTGCGTTCGGGTTCCGCAATCTTGCAAACTACGACGCCGGATTGAGCGAGATACACCGCGTGCTGAGGAGCGGTGGCGAAGTCGGCATACTGGATTTCGGAGAGCCGTCAGGGCTGGTTGGCCGCTTATACAGGGTCTATTTCAAGCGGGTGCTACCGGCGATAGGAACGGTGATCTCCGGTGTGAAAGGGCCGTACGCATATTTGCCCGCCTCGGTGGAACGCTTTCCCGCACCGGACGAGATGCTGACACGGATGCAGAAGGCGGGCTTCCACGACGTCAGTTGGACGCCCTACACGTTCGGTGTCGCTGGACTGTATAGGGGTAGGAAGTAGAAATTCCAATCAATCATTTTTCAGTCTTAACCTTCACGCACTTCCCACTGCTTCGTGAATGTTTTCTTCCTGCCTGCTGTTCTCTGTCGCGAAGCTGTCCCGCAAGGCTTCTTCGTTCGCGAAACGAATGACGCGCTCGTAGTCGCCGCCCAGAAACGAGCGAAGGCGAGCGGTATCCATCAGGTAGGAGCCAATCATGTATGGAAGCGCCTCGGGCGGGATGCTGGACATTCCCAACGACCAGAGAATCTTCAGAACCTTCGAACACGCCCATCGAGAGGGCATCCGCACGATTTTCTGATCGGCAACCTGCGCGCACTGCGCAATGCTCAGCGGTTCTCCGCGGCCGGCGACGTTGAGAGTGGTCAGGCTCTGGCGGCCGGAATCCTGCTTGCACAGAATCCACGTGATGAGTCGGGCGACATCGTCCACGTGAACGAATTGGAAGAGCTTGTGCACATACTGCTCTCCGAATGGCAGCATCAACGGCAGCCGCTTTCCTGCCGCACGCCAGCGTTCCGCGCGTTTGCTCTTGCCGCCGGGAGTGCCACGGAGCATGCCGATCAAGTAGTTCTGCATGGTGGCGCCGGCATAGATGTGGGGGCGCAAAATGTAGGTATGGCACGCTCCCAGGGACGACGCGCGCATTTGGACTACCTCATCAGACTCGCGCTTGTGAACCGCGTAGGGGAGCGTGTGCGCGCCAAAGGGAGAGTTCTCGGTCGCGGGTCGCGCCAGTTCGGGGCCGTAAACAGACACGCTGCTCGGGAAGATGAACTTGCGGACAGAGCCGCCGCTGCGGTTCACCTCGCTGATGGCCTCCATCACGCGAGCAGTCCCAGCGACGTTGATCTGCCACATGCGATCGAGGTCGAGCACTCCCGTACGCATCGGATCGATCACGAACGCCAGATGCACGACAGCCGCGGCCTCGGTCGAGCGAAGTATCGACACCATCTCGTGGCAGGAAGCTTCGCGCCCGAGGTCCACCTGGAAAAATCGGGTGGCTACGGATGTTTGTGGCGGCGCGAAGTCGAGTCCGACCACATCGAAGTCGGCCAGTTGATTAATGAGCCGAGTACCAAGATTGCCGGAACTGCCTGTGATCAGAACCGTGCTGCGTTCATGGGTAGTGTTCATGGTTGCGGTTTTATCGGTGGCCCTTGTTGAGGCGATGTCTGCTGCGGAACAGGTGATCCGGGCGGGGCAGGAGTCTGCTGCCGTTGCCCGCCGGCTTCGTCTGCCGGAATCTCGCGCATCTGTTCGAACCCAATGATGGGTGAAGACCCGAAGTAGTCTTCGTTCAACTTCGGCGAGATGTTCTTGAGCATGCTCTCCATCGCCGCCTGAAACTTCTTCTGCTGGAGTTCGCGGGCGATGCCTTCATTCACCTGGTCGAGAGGGAGGGGCTCAATTGATCCCATCTTGTAGAAGTAGTATGCGCCAGGCTGATCGAACAGCTGCGATACCTCGCCGGGCTTCAAGTCGAAGACGTTCTGGTGCTGCGGCGGAAGTGCGTCGGGCGCTGCGCTGAAAGTCGTGTCCGGCGGATTCTGCAAGCCGAGCGTCTGGAAGCCCTCGGCCTGAAGCTTGTTGAAATCCGCACCGGCCTTAGCTTGTTCGTAGAGCTTCTTCGCGACTTCGGACAAGGGAGGCGCGTCCTGCTTATTCGTGCCGGTATCAGCGGGCAACATGACGCGCTGGAGTTTTGCCTGCCGCATCCTCGCCTTGTTCTTCTCGTAGAACTGCTGGATTTCGGCGTCACTGGGCTTTGATTTTTCGAGCACGTTGAGCGTCAGGATCTGCGCGAGTGCCTGAAGCGTTCCGAAGCGAATGAGGTCCTGCGCCGCGGGAGACTTGTCCAACCCGGCCTGTCGCGCGCGGTTCGCAGCCGCCAGCAGCCTCGCATAGCGCATAGCCAGTTCACGTTTCGCGCCGGGAGGAGGTTCAGGCTGTGCGGCGCCCGGAGGATTCACCGCATTCAGTAGTCGCTCGAATTCCTGGCGCGTAACGATCGTGCTGCACGCGCCACCGGCGACGGGCTTTGCGCAGGTGCCTTCGATTGTAACGACCGGTGTGGAAGGCGGAACTTTAGCGGGCTTAGCCGCATTCGTCTGTCGCTGGGGTTTCTCCTGCACAGCACGAGTTGAAGGCGACGCTGACCTTTTCTGTCCCTGGGTGGGCGACTGAGCCTGACCCACAGCCAGGCCCGCAAGAAGCAATGTCACGCACGCGTAGCGCATAAGGCGCTCCGGATTGAGGTAATACGAGATGCTAACACAGCGTGATTTGCGGGCACGTTCTGTTACATTGCGGACGTAGATGCGTCGAGCGATGCGCGTGTTCGTACAAGCGAGCATGGCGAGTGCGGTGCAAGAGAACGTTGTCGCGTTGCCTGGTGCTCAGGACAGAGCGAAAGTTTTGAAGCAGTTGTGAGAAGTTGCGCGTCGAATTTGGTATGCAGAGTAAGAAAGTTGTGGTCTTCACACAACCCGGTTGACCGCCGTGCCACACGGTAAAGGCCTACCTCTCGGCGAGAGGTGTGAATTTCGAAGAGCGTGATGTAACCAGCGACGAAAGGGCGGTCGAGGACCTTGTCTACAAGTACAAGAGCCGTTCCACCCCAACCACGGTGGTCGGAGATGAAGTCATCATCGGCTTCGATGCCGAAAGGCTCGATCAGCTACTTGCCGCAGAGTGATTCCCACCGACTACGCGGCTACCTGTTCATAGCGGGTGCAACGCTGTTCTGGGGCATTTCGGCGACGCTCGGACGCGCCGTCTTCACCGGACGCCTGATCCCTGGCGAGGCGTTGAGCCCAATCGATCCGCTGATCCTTGCACAAACGCGCACCACGATTGCGTTTCTGCTGCTTGCTCCTGTGCTCCTGGCACGCCGCGGAGTGAAAGCGACGGTAATCACGTCACGCCGCGATCTTCTGCTGTGCCTTGCGGTAGGAGTGCTCGGGATGGCCGCGGCCAACTACTTCTACTATCTCGCCATCGAGCGCACCAACGTTGCGACGGCGATCATACTGCAATACACCGCGCCTGTGTGGGTCCTGCTATACATGGTTGCGCGAAGGCTGCAGCGAGCCTCAGCGCAACGCGTCATGGCCGTGGGGCTCGCGGTGTTCGGCAGTGCGATGGCAGTGGGGATTATAGGCACCGGTGAGTTCAATGCAGACCGGTTGGGCATTCTTGCCGCGCTGGTCGCTGCACTCGCGTTTGCCTATTACAACGTCTCCGGGAGCCATCTCGTACGGCGATACGACCGCTGGCGCGTGCTGTCCCACGTGTTACTGGGGGCAGCGCTGTTCTGGATTGTCGTAAATCCACCGTGGGTGATTCTGCGAGCAAACTACTCGGCCTCGCAATGGCTGTTCATGGTCGTGTTTTCCATCACGTCGATCCTGATTCCGTTCTCGCTTTACTTCGGCGGCCTGCAGTGGCTGGATGCGACACGAGCCATCGTTACGAGTTGTCTCGAGCCGGTGCTGTCAATCGTAATAGCGGCTATTTTCCTCGGCGAACTCGTGACCTGGCTGCAAGTAGCCGGAATGGCAGTGGTTCTGCTCGCAACGGTCGTCGTTCAGTTGCCCGAGAGAGGCAAGCGGAATCCGGCGATGCATATTGAGCCGATCGAGTGATGAAGAGCTAGCCATGACCAACTCTGATCGGTGATCATGAGCCGACATGGGTCCCCACAACTATTCCAGTGATTTGCCCTTCGTCTCGGGCAGTTGCGTTGCGATTGCGGCGGCTATGAGGAACGAAGCTGCGCAGAGCATGAATGCCCAGTTCAGTCCGCGTTGCTGACCGATGTACCCGATGGTGAAGGGCGCGATCGAACTCAGCGCGCGGGCTCCGTTATAGGTAAAGCCGAGCGCGCGCGCACGAACGTGCGTCGGGAACACCTCGCTGCCGACCAGTCCCGATCCCGAGAAGAATCCTGTCCCGAAGAAAGCAACGACCACGCCGAGTATGAGGAGTGTGGATTGTCCTGTCGCCAGCGCGTACAGAGGTACTAGCAACGCCGCTACGGTGAGATAAGCGACAAAAGAACGGCGACGGCCAAGATGATCCGCCACCCATCCGAAGCTCGCGTACCCAGGAAACATCCCAAACAGGTTGAGCACGACGAGCAGCGTCGTCGTGCCGAACACGCCGAAGCCGCGGCCGCCTTCCGCAACGGGCAGGGAAAGATAAGGTGGAATCCATGTAAACAGGCCCCACCACGCGAACATTCCGAAGAAGTTGACGAGCAGAAGAGTGAACGTCGTCTTCACATAGCGCGGTGAGAAGAGGAGGCCGAAGCTGGCCGTGTCAGGTCGCTGCGGTTCGGCGCGGTGCTGCCGCCAGAGTTCGGACTCGGGCACATCCTTGCGGATCCAGAGCGTAACGAGCGCGGGAAGGATTCCCACGAAGAAAACGGTGCGCCAGTTGAAGTAGCGCAGGAGCACTCCGCTGACGAGCGCAGCGGCGGCGTAGCCGATTGCCCATGAACTCTGCACAATAGCCAGCGCCTTGGCGCGGAGATGCGCGGGCCACGTCTCGGCAACCAGCGTTGCGCCGGTGTTCCATTCTCCGCCCATTCCGAGCCCCAGAATGAAGCGAAAGATAGCGAGCATCAGGACGGATGTCGCCAGTCCGGATGCGAACGAACAGACCGAATACGTGAGGATGCTGAGAATGAGTGCGCGCGTGCGGCCAATGCGGTCGGCAATGAAGCCGAAGAGAACGCCTCCGATACCGGAGGCCAGCAGCGTCAGCGTATTCAGCAGGCCGGCGGTGCCCTTGGTCATGCCAAGGTCGCGCATGATGTAGGCCAGCACCATCGCGTAGAGCATGACGTCGAAGGCGTCGAGCATCCATCCGAGGGCAGCGGCTAGAAGGGTGCGGCGTTGCGCGGGCGTGATCTCGCGAAGCGTGGCAATCGCGGCCATGGGGAGGAATTGTACAAGCAGTTGGCAGTTGCAGTTGCCAGTTGGGAGTTATCAGTTATCGGTTGGCAGTCAGAGGTTCCTGTGAATAGCCGCCAGTCTTCTACTGGCCGTGCCGGTCAGAGACCGGCACCCACACTGTTCAAGGTTGGCTGCCGGTCGGATACCCGCCCCTGCGCCCCCGGAAGAGAAGCTATTTCTGGAGGGTGGCGCTTGGCTTTGCCGCTCCTGCCTTGAACACATGGTTGAACAGGTGGAAGTAGCGGCGCGCATTGTGGACGTCTCTAGATATCTGGAAACGGAGGTCATCAACGCTGGGGAACTTAATCTCCGGGCGCAGATGCTTAAGGAACCAAATTTCGACTTCAGTGTCGGCGCTCAGTTCGATGGGGTGGAAGTTCAGCAGGTGCGTCTCAATCGCGAAAGACTCGTGCTCGAACGTGGGTCGCATGCCGACGTTCGTGACCGACTCGAAGCATTCCTCCCCAACGCGTGTGTAGGTAATGTAAACGCCGTGCGAGGGCACGAGTTCGTCATAGCGACTCATGTTTATGGTCGGAACCGTGTAGCGGTGTCCATAGCCGCGACCGCGGCCGGGTGTCCCGACGATGCTGAACGGGCGCGCAAGCAGGGAACGCGCAATGCCGACTTCTCCCTTTGCGACCAGTTCGCGAATGCGGCTGCTGGAAACCTGGTGTCCGCGATAGTACTGCTGGGGATAGATATGGACGTTGAAGCCGAGTTCCTGCCCCAGTTCGGCCAGTTTCTGCACGTTTCCTTCGGCATGGTGGCCAAAGTGGAAGTTCGAACCCTCGTGGACTTCGCGTACGCAAAGTTTCTTGAGCAGGACTTCGCTGGCGAACTCGCGGGGCGTCATGAGCGAGAGATCGCGGTTAAAGGTAAGGACGAGGACCGCGTCGATCCCAAGCTGCTCAAACAGGCGCAGTTTCATGGGCAACGGGGTAATGAGGTACTTCGGGACATCCGGGCGCAGGATGCGGACCGGGTGCGGGTCGAACGTGACCACGACGGATTTCGCCCATAGTTCACGGGCGCGCGCCACGTTTTGCCGCAGCACATGCTGATGTGCGCGGTGTAAACCGTCAAAATTGCCGATGCTGACGACCGTGCAGCCCAGGTCGGCAGGTATTTGAACCAGATCGCGAAATACTTTCATCCCCGGTGCGTCCGTTGTCCTCGGCCTTCGGGCAGTACGCTCGAAGGGTTAAATCTCAAACTCAAGTTTCATGCCGTCGTGCGCCAAACGCACGTGTTCCGGCAGCGTGGCATTCGTTGCCTCGTGCGGCAGGTCGTGGCAGATGTGCGTAAAGAACGCTCGGCGCGGCTTCAGACGTTCCACGATGCAGAGCGAATTTTCGACGGTGGAATGCGTCGGGTGCGGCTTGTGTCGCAAGGCATCGAGGAACAGGATGTCCAACCCTTCAAGCATGGGCAATGACTGCGGCGGAACGTTACTGAAGTCCGTGAGGTACGCGGCTGAGCCGAATCGGAAGCCAAGGATTTCGGCGTCTCCGTGCAGAATCGGCACGGGCACGAACGTAGCGCCGTGGACGTCAAACGGCCCGTCGATGAAGCGGAGCTCAACTTTGGCGATTCCGCCGTACTTGTAATCGGAGTCGAAGATGTACTGGAAAGCCGAGCGCAGGTGCTGCGCAGTTCGTTCGCTCGCGTAAAGCGGAATACGGCCCTCGTCGCGGTGGTAGCTGAGCGGGCGCACGTCGTCGAGTCCAAGAATGTGATCGGCGTGTGCGTGCGTATAGATAACTGCGTCGAGGCGTCGCAGTTGCTCGCGAATGGCCTGCTGGCGGAAGTCCGGCGTGGTGTCGATGACGACGACACGCCCGCCGTACTCCAGGAGCACGGACGGTCGCGTGCGTTTGTCACGCGGGTCGTCGGACATGCACACGGCGCAGTCGCAGCCGATTGTGGGCACGCCCATGGACGTGCCGCTTCCCAGTACTGTCAGGACAGCTTTCATCCCGTTCTATTTCTTCGCCGGTCCCGGTGCGCCGGTCTGTGCCGCGCGGCTGAGAGCGTTCGTGACCTCAACGTAGGCCATGCGGAGCTGATAGAGCATGGTCTGGATGAGGTTCTCCTCTTGGGCTGTCAGGCTGGCCTTTGTCTTTTCGTGGAGCAGAGACAGCGTGTCGATTGTCTGACGCGCGCCGATGATGTCAACGCGGCGCTCAGGACCTTCCTGCCCCATCATGCCCAACTGCATGAGAGCCGTGACGTAGAACGGCTCAAGAACACGCTCGAAGGTGACTTCGAACTCCTGGGCCACTTGCGGTCCGTATTGCTCGCGCAGTTCCGCTTCGAGATTGGCGGTAGATTTCTTGTACTCGCCGTGTCCCTTCTCGCGTTGCTCCCTGGAAGGGCCTGCAGGCTGCTCGGGAGCTGGCGCTGGGGCCTGTTCAACGGGAGCAGGCTTTGCGGCTTCCGCGGGGGCAGCGGCTTCCGGCTGCGCGGGGGGCGCTACATTCTCTTCCACCGTAGCGTCGTCTCGGAGTGAGCCTTCGACGGTGAACTTGCGGCGATCAGTGACTGTGAATTCCGGTTCCTTCTTGTTCATTGTTCAACACCACTCAGAGCTTTTGCTTCAGCGAATGGGATCGCTGCCACGGTTGCGCGTACGCCGGACACCTCGACCTTGGTGCCCGGTTGTGAGTGCTCCCGACGTATATAGCCTAGCGCGAGCGTCCGCTCTGCATCGGACGAAGGCACGGATGCGGCACTTGTGATCTCGCCAACATCGTTGCCGGCGATCTGGATCTTGGTGCCGGGAGCGGGAGGCGGCCCCTCGATCTGGAAACCAGTGAAGGTTCGATGCACCTGTCCTCGCGACCGGATTCGCTCTACGATTTCCTGCCCGACGTAACAACCCTTGCTGAAGTGGAGCGCGTAGGTTTGCTCCGTTTCCTGTGGAAGGTCGCGTTCGCGAATATCACGTCCGTAGCGGGGAACTCCGGCGGCGACTCGGAAGAGTTCAAGAGCCTCCATGCCAGCCGGCATCGCGCCTGCTTCAACAACGGCGTCCCAAATGGCAGCGGTGTTCTGCGGCGAGGACCACAACTCGTAAGTAAGGAACTCCTCGCTTGCCATTCGCGTAACGGACAGGCCGATACCTCGCCACGTTACGTCACACAGTTCCATCGGATCGGCGTCGAGGCCTTCGAACCCGGCTTTCTTCAGTACGTCGGCAGCGCGGGGACCGTGGACAGCGATGGACGTCAGCTTGTCCGTAAGGTCGGTGACCTCGACATCGTCCATGATGATGTAGCGGTCGAAAAGCGACTTAATGGTCTCGACCTGGGAAACCTCCGTGTCCACGATGTAGTGCTCGCCACGGTTGTAGATGTAGCAGTCGCCGAGGATGCGTCCCTGGGGGCTGAGGATGAAGTTGTAGTTGCCGCGATTGAGGGCAAGGTCGCGGACGTTGTTCGTCACCATGCCATTCAGCCAGCGATTGCGGTCGCTGCCGGTGACGACCAGCTTGGCCCGCCAGCCAAGGTCATAGACCCCGCAGCTGGACCGCAGAGCGCCGAACTCGCGCCTGGGGTCGCCAAAGGTAAGCGCCGTCTCGGCACCCGCGTAGGTTCCGATCACAGCGCCCGAACTTGCCAGCTTGTCACAGAGAGGCGTTCGAAACATAGGCAAACGTCTGATTATAACGGCAGCCGGCATCGTGGTTCGTTGTGGAGGAGCATCGACCCTCCTTCGGCAAGAAAAGCGCGTTGTGTGGTAAGTTGCTGACCCAGTCTTATGAGCGAGAGAAAGCGCATCGCTGTGGTTCCGGGTGACGGCATCGGCAGGGAAGTAGTGCCGCTTGCAATGGATGTGGTACGGGCGACAGGTGCTCCCGTAATTTTCACCACCTTCGACTGGGGCGCGGACCGCTACCTGGTCGACGGTACCACGGTTCCGCCGGATGGGTTCGAGATGCTGGACCGGGAGTTCGATGCCATATTCGTGGGCGCGCTGGGTGATCCGCGGGTGCCGTCCAACGTACACGCGAGGGAAATCCTGCTGGGCATGCGGTTCAAGATGGACCTGTACGCCAACGTGCGTCCCGTGAAGCTGCTGGACGAGCGGCTGTGTCCGCTGAAGGGGGTACGTCCCGAGGACGTGGACTTCGTAGTCATTCGAGAGAACACGGAAGGGCTTTACTGTGACGTCGGCGGAGTGTTCAAGCAGGGCACGCCGGATGAGGTCGCCGTGCAGGAGGATGTGAACACACGGAAGGGCGTGGAACGTGTGATTCGGTATGCCTTCGACTTAGCACAGCGAAGTGGGCACCGGCGCGTGTTGATGAGCGACAAGTCAAATGTCATGACGTTCGCTCACGGTTTATGGCAGAGGGTCTTCAAGGAAGTGGCATCGGAGTACCCGGAGATCGAGGCGCAGCATATGTATGTGGACGCGCTCTGCATGCAGATGGTCCGCGACCCGAAACAGTTCGAGGTGATCGTCACGAACAACATGTTCGGGGATATCATCACGGACCTCGCCGCCGCGCTGCAGGGCGGCCTCGGGATGGCGGCCAGTGGAAACATCCACCCGGGGCGAACGTCGATGTTTGAGCCGGTGCATGGGTCTGCTCCGCCCCTGGCAGGCAAGAACGTGGCGAACCCGATGGGGGCGATTCTCACGGCGGCAATGATGCTCGATCACCTCGGGCTCAGGACAGAAGCCGAAATAATGAACCGGGCAGTGTTGATGGCCGTCAAAGAGAGGAAGACGACACAAGATGTGGGCGGCGCGCTCGGTACGCGAGAATGCGCGGAGTGGATCGGCAAACAGGTGATGGGTAACAGGTGACAGCGGAGAGCTGACAGCTGACAGCATACTGCGAACAGGCTAACGACCAACGACAAACGACTGACAAAGCAAAGATGAAGCTATTACGAACTCTTCTTGTAGTACTCGCCCTCGCGCTGCTGGCAATTGCAGACGAGAAGAAGCACGACATCGCAGGTGCCGGCCTTCAGGTGCAGCAGGCTCCCGCACAGGGGCAGGGGCCTGAGCCGATATCCCCCACACCGAAGGATGCCCCGGTAGCCGATCGGAAGATGACGCCGGAAGAGGCCGAAAAGCTCTTCCGTTCGGTGGATGAGATTGCAAGGTTCGCCAGCCAGAGTACGGGGCTGGCGCTGAAGCAGCCAATCAAGCGGGAACTGGCAAGCCGCGAGCAGGTGCAGAAGCACATACAGGACCGGATGAATGAAGACGACGACGCGAAGCGGCTTGAGCGCTCGGAACTCGTCATGAAGAAACTCGGACTGCTGCCGAGGGACTTCAAGCTGACTCCGTTTCTGCTGGAGTTGCTGAAGGAACAGGTAGCGGGCTTCTACGACCCGAAGAAGGGCACAGTGTATCTGCTGGACTGGCTGGAGCCTGAGGCGCAATTGCCAGTGCTGGCGCACGAACTCACGCACGCATTGCAGGACCAGAACTTCAGCATCGAGAAGTACGCCAAGTCCGCGCGAGTGAAGGACGATCCGGATAGCGATGAGCGTTCAGCAGCGCGTCAGGCCGTGATCGAGGGGCAGGCGATGATCGCGCTTATCGACTACATGCTTGCTCCGTACGGACAGAGCGTTTCGTCCTCACCGCAAGCCGTGGACCTGATGCTCGGGGCGATGTCCACGGGCGGCGATACGCCGCTGCTGAAGAAGGCGCCGCCATATATTCGGGACGCACTCGTTTTCCCATACACCTATGGGGTGAAGTTCGTGCGCGACGTGCTCGCCAGCCAGGGCAAGGACAAGGCGTTCAATGGCCTGTTCCAACAGCCGCCGGCGAATACGCGACAAATCATGGAGCCGAAAACCTATCTTGCGGGCGAGAAACTCGCACCCATGCCCGTGCCGGATTTCGACAAGGCACTCAAAGATACGCACAAGCGTTTCGATGTCGGCACGGTTGGCCAGTTCGACGCATTCGAACTGATCAAGATGTATGGGAGCGTTGAGAGCGCGAATGCCATCGCTACGCACTATCGTGGAGCCTATGCTTACGTGGCCGCCCCGAAGAATGCTGCCGCGGCAACGCCTGCAAACGTCGGCATTGTGTTTGTCTCCCGTTGGGCCTCGCCTGCAGCGGCACAGGAGTTTGCTGCGGTTTGGGAAAAGAGCGTGAAGAAGCGCTACCCGCAGGCTGAGAACGTCACGGCGCAGCCGGTCCGCCCTGCGGCGAAGGGCAACGGCTCAGGGCAGGTGAACGTAGCGATTTCCGATCGCATTAGCGGTCCAACGGTGTGGAAGACCAACGAAGGGTCTATCTTGATCGAACCTCGCGGCGAAACGGTGCTGGTCATGGAGAGTTTCGAGGACGCTAGCTCAGGGAAGCTGCGTGACGCTGTATTCGGGGTTTCGACCGCGAAGTAGCCAGCTCTGATGAGGGAAAGCCGCGTCAGCCGGGCTGAAGACGCGGCTTCGCCTTTTTGTCAAACGTCATTTGGGTATGGTCGGGTTCTGGTTCTGCTGCTGCGCCGGAGGCGTTGGCTGGCCCGGAGTGGTTGTCCTTCGCGGCTGTGTCGGTGCGGCGACCACACCTGCTGGCGGAGTGGTGCTCTGCACGGTCCCGGTCCCAGCGGCCGCTCCTGTCACGCCACCAGTGGTACCGGTGCCTCCGGCAGGTGCGACGGAGCGGGCTGTCTCGATGGCCTCACCAGAAACCACGACTTCCACCCGCCGGTTCGCCTGCCGGCCGCTCGGAGTAGCGTTGGTGGCAATCGGCTGGTTCTCGCCGAATCCACGGGCCACGATGTTCCTCGGCGAAACTCCCTGCGAAATAAGATAGGAACTCACTGCCGCCGCGCGCCGTTGCGAGAGGGATATGTTGTAGTCGCCTGTGCCGCGGCTGTCGGTGTGACCCTCGACTTCAAGCTTAAGGTCGGGATAGGCGAGAAGGATGCCGGCTATTCGCGAGAGACGTTCACGGGCGCCCGGACGAAGCGTCGCCTTCCCGGTGTCGAAGAGAACGTCGCTCATGTTCACGATAAGGCCGCGGGCGCTCTCACGTGTCTCGAGCACCTGGTTCAGTTGTTCACGAAGACGGGCGCGGGCCTCTTCTCGTTCACGTTCGGCGGCAAGCCGGGCCTGCTCGGCCTGTTGTGCGGCCAGGCGGGCGCGTTCGGCTTCTGCCCGTAGCTGTTGCTGCTGCTGGAGTGCGGCCAATCGAGCCGCTTCAGCCTGTTCGCGCTCAACACGGGCGCGTTCAGCGGCGGCTTCCGCTTCAGCTTTGGCTCGCTCGGCTTCCTCGGCGGTCTGCTGAGCTTCGGCACGACGCTGTGCTTCAAGTTCAGCTTCAAGTTCCGCGCGTTTTGCCTGCTCCTGCGCGAACTCTGCCTCCTGGCGTGCCTGTTCAGTGCGCTCCTGCGCTGCACGTCGTTCGGCCGCAATGCGCTCTTCCTCTCTTCGGCGAATCGTGAGAATGCGCGCATCTTCGGCGGCCTGGACTGCACCGCGAGCAGCAGTGCCTATGGGAGTGCGCCCCTGCTTGCGGCGATGGTAGTCCTCGGCGCGGGCGAGCATGTCTTCGGCTTTGGCCAGTGAGTCGGGCGCATACTTGTCTGCGCCGCTTGCACGGGCGATTGCTACTGCATTGCGCGCCTGAAGCAGGTCGAGTTGTGTCTTGGGCTCGGCGGCGGTGGCCGGCAACTGTGCGGCTGGGACGTCAATCGTGTACTCGCCACGCTCGAGCAGGTCGAACTTGGCTTCAATTGGCTGCTCGAAGCCCTTCGTGTCCTGACGCACGACGTTCTCGATTACGACCATGTTGCTAGGCCGCGTCACAGCAAAATACGGCTCGGCGGTGACGATCATCCCGAAGGCCTGGAGTTCGGTGGTGACGCGGGTTGAGGCATCATCGCCGTCGCCGAGGACGACCTCACCGAGGTTGACCGGCCGTCCTTCGGGGGTAATCGCCCAGAGTACATAGGCCAGGTACTCGGGACCGAACGTACGCGGCGGCTTCACTTTGTCGAAGCGGGCACGGATCTCGAGGCGGCCTGCCTTGCCTTCGACTTCAGCCTTGCCCTCGGCTTGTGGCATCAAGTTCGTGCCGCGGAAGTCCACGCGGGTATCACCGCCGCGGTGCCGGTAGTTCACAGCGCGAGTGGTGCGCTGAATAACGTCCACCCGGAATACGGGAGTCTCATCCATTGGCTCGACTGTGGTGGGCCGCTGGGCCTGCGCGGGTTCCTGGGCAGGAAGAGACACGAATGCTAAAAGGCACAAAGCCAGCAACATGCTGCAGCGCATAAAACGCCTCTGTGAAACGTGCAGATTTGCCTTCTTTTCTGCTAGAAGAAGATGCCGTTTATGCACCTGGTGGTTGACAGGGCTATCCAGAGACTCTGTTCGCTATAATCAGCTCTACGCAGCACAATCAGGAGAGACAGTTGCCACAGGCTGAAATCGGAATCATCGGCGGCAGCGGCCTTTACAGCATGCCCGGTTTGACTGACACGCGCGAGGTGCGCCTCGAAACGCCGTTCGGAGAACCTTCGGACGCTTACGTTCTGGGCACGCTGGAGGGACGCAAGGTCGCCTTCCTTGCACGGCACGGCCGCGGTCACCGCACCCTGCCACACGAGCTGAACTTCCGCGCGAATATCCACGGCTTCAAGCAGCTTGGAGTGGAGCGCATCCTCTCGCTTTCGGCTGTCGGTTCGCTGAAAGAGGAGCACAAGCCGACCGACTTCGTCATACCCGACCAGTTCATCGATCGCACGAAGACCCGCATATCGAGCTTTTTCGGCAGCGGTATTGTCGGACACGTAGCGTTCGGCGATCCGGTTTGTGCCGAGGTGGTGGACACCTTCGAAGGTGCGTGCAAGCAGGCCGGTGTGGTGGGCAAGCGTGGCGGAACCTACCTGTGCATCGAAGGGCCGCACTTCTCGACCAAGGCCGAGTCGAACCTCTATCGCTCATGGGGTTGCGACATTATCGGCATGACGGCGGTGCAGGAAGCGAAACTCGCGCGAGAGGCCGAAATCTGTTACGCGTCTCTGGCAATGGTTACCGATTACGACTGCTGGCATCCGGATCACGACCATGTGACGGTCGAGCAGGTTGTGGCGGTGCTGAAGCAGAACGCATCCAACGCCTGCGAGGTAATTCGCAGGGCGGTCGCAGCTTTGCCCAGAGAACGGAACTGCAACTGCGGGGCTGCCCTGAAATACGCAGTGATGACCGACCCCGGACACATCCCGGCAGAGGCACGGCAAAGGCTCGGCCTGCTTCTAGATAAGTATCTCGGTGAGAGAAAGGCAGGCGCATAGTGTCGATCCTGGTAGTCGGTTCGGTAGCGTTCGACGGCATCAAAACCCGCTTTGGGCAGGTGGACAGGGTTCTGGGCGGCTCGGCAACTTACTTCTCGCTTGCGGCCAGCTACTTCACCGATGTCAACGTGGTTGCCGTTGTCGGCGAGGATTTCACACAGGAATACGAGGACGTATTCCGCAAACGGGGCATTGATACGCGGGGCATCCAGCGCGCACCGGGCAAGTGTTTCTTCTGGGCAGGCGAGTACGGCGAAGACCCGAACATGCGTACGACGCTGACGACCTGCCTCAACGTCTTCGAGAACTTCAAGCCCGCCATTCCGAAAGAGTACTCGGACTCGAAATTCCTGTTTCTTGCCAACATCGATCCCGTCCTCCAGACCGAAGTGCGGCGGCAGATGAACGACGTCGCGCTGGTCGGCGGCGACACGATGAACTTCTGGATCAACGGAAAGCGAGCGGAACTCGAAGAAACGCTCAAACTCATCGACGTTCTGGTGATCAACGATAGCGAGACGCGGGAACTCGCGCAGGAGCCGATTCTGCCGAGAGCGGCGAAGCAGGTGCTTGCCATGGGTCCGCAAGCGCTCGTGATGAAGCACGGCGAGTACGGAGCAACGATTTTCTTCCGTGAGGGCGCCTTCGGCGTGGGACGCCACCCGTTCCGTGCGCCGACGCTGCCGATCGAAGAAGTGATCGATCCCACAGGCGCCGGAGATTCGTTCGCCGGGGGATTCATGGGGTACATCGCGTCGCAAGGCGTGTTGAACCGTGAAGTCCTGAAGCGAGCCATGTTCTACGGAGGCGTGATGGGCTCGTTTGCAGTCGAGCGCTTTGGCCCGGAACGTCTCACGGAACTCACGCGTGAAGAAATCGAGGAGCGCTACCAGATGTTCCGCGAGCTTACGCACCTCGAGTAGCTCACCTTGGAAGACATCAACGTTCATTCAGAAAGCCGCGATCGCAAGCTCATCCTGCTTGCAGCGGCTTTTGCTTCTGTCGCTGCCTTCATCTATTACTACTTTCGCGGCGAAGTCCTGAACTATGGCGATGCGGTAGCCCATATCAACATTGCGCGCCGCGTCTTCGATTCGCGAACCCCTGGCCTGAAGCAACTTGGTACGGTGTGGCTGCCATTGCCACACCTGCTCACGATTCCGTTCATTGCGCCGGATTTTCTGTGGCGAACCGGAATCGGTGGGTCCATCCCTTCCATGGTGGCGTATGTGCTTGGGGTGCTGGGGATCTTCCGGCTCGTGCGTTCCGGCCTGGCGGAACTGCCCGGAGCGCGCGTTGCAGCCTGGGTGGCGGCGGGCATCTATGGCCTGAACCCAAACCTGCTCTACATGCAGGCGACCGCCATGACGGAGTCGCTTTCGGCAGCGCTTTTCATTTGGGCCATTGTTTTCATGGCCGATTTCGTTCGGGTGCTCAGGGCCGAAGGACGTGCGTCGGAGCGGTCGCTGGCACTGTGCGCGCTCATGCTCTCTGGACTCGCCGCCACGCGGTATGACGGCTGGTTTGCCATTGGAGCTTTTGGCGGCGGTTTGTTTCTGTTTTGGCTGCTTGCACGACGCAGTTGGCAGCCATTCGGGTTCGGGGTGGTGGTCCGCTTCGCCCTGCTTGTGGCGATAGTCCCGGCTTTATGGCTTGGCTATAACTACAAGCTCTTCGGAAATCCGCTGGAATTCGCGACCGGCCCTTATTCCGCCCGCGGAATTGCCGAGCGCACCACGCCGAAGGACGCGCCGCCGTATCCGGGTAAAGACAGCCCGAAAGTGGCCGCGCAGCATTTCATTAAGGCGGCGAAGCTGAATCTCGCAGGGCGTGACCTGACGGGCGAGTATCACAGGTACTGGCGCCGCACCTGGCAGGAGGACCTGTGGGTGGTGCTGGCATTGGCTGGTACGCTTGTAGCGATCAGCAACCTGCCTGTCCTCTGGCCATGGCTTCTGCTGTGGATTCCGGTCCCGTTCTACGCGCTCTCGATTGCATATGGTGGGGTGCCCATCTTCATGCCCGTCTGGTGGCCGTGGTCGTACTACAACGTGCGGTATGGTCTTCAGCTTCTGCCGGCAGCGGCGGTGTTTGTGGCGGTTGTGCCCGTACCCGCCGGCTGGTGGCCTGCGGTGCGACGGGTTGCGTTCATTCTGCTCGTTGCCTTCGTGGCAATTTCCTACTGGGGAACCTGGCGTTCGGGACCGATCACCCGCAACGAGGCGTATGTGAACTCGCGCGCACGCAACAGCCTGCACGAACAGCTCAGCGGCGTGCTGAGGGAGATACCTGATTCCGCGACGCTGCTCATGTACACGGGCGAGCATGTGGGCGTGCTCCAGCGAACAGGCATTCCGCTCGAGCGCACGATTAACGAGAACAATTGGGGACTGTGGGGAGATGCGCTCCGCAATCCAGAGGGTCACGTGGACTATGCCGTCGCATTCGGAAACGATGCGGTTGCGCAGTCCATGTATGCGAACCCCGGGTTTGAGAGCATCGCACATATTGAAGTGGAGGGGCAGTCGCCAGCCACGGTGTACCGGAGACGTAACCGCTAGGGTGGCTGCAAACTGCTAAAATCCCGCGCCAATGGATGAGATAAGAGAAGTCTTCCAGCTTCTGGGGCCGCGAACGGACAGTGCTGCACTCGTCTGGCAGATGATCGTGCGTCTTACGCTCGCCGCTTTTCTGGGCGGCCTTATCGGTCTGGAGCGCGAGATCAAGCACAAGCCGGCCGGCCTGCGAACCAATATGTTCATTTGCTTCGGCGCGGCCCTGTTCACAATCCTTTCCGAAAGGCTCGCCATGACGTACGGTGGCGACCACACGCGAATCGCAGCGCAGATCATCCCGGGAATCGGGTTCATCGGCGCGGGGTCGATCATCCAGGCGCGCGGGTCGGTTGTCGGCCTGACCACGGCGGCGACACTCTTCGTTGTCGCCTCGATTGGGATGGCGGCCGGTGGCGGGCTCTACCTGGTTGCAATGTTCTCGACGCTGGTCATCCTGCTGGCGCTCTGGTTGCTCGGCTGGTTTGAGGGCCGATTCAATCTGAAGGCAATCGAGATGACTTACGACGTAGTGGGCGAGACATTGGACGACATGCTCTCGGCAATCAATCAGAGCCTGGAGGGTGAACATCACACCATGCGTGCCGTGCAGATTGGCACAACCGATCACACGGTTCGCATGCAGTTCAGCGTGGAAGCCCCTGAACGTGAACACCTGAAAGTCATAGAAGAGCTGCGCCGGGCTCCGGGGATTCGGGCGGTGAACTCGTTCGGCGCGGTGGAGAAGGAGTAATGGGCTCAATTCCTTTTGTTAAGGCGAGTGCCTGCGGAAACGATTTCATTCTTGTCGAAGCGGCACAGGTCTCTGCCAACTTGCACGATTTCACTCGACGCATATGCGACCGACACGCGGGGGTTGGCGCCGACGGTGTGGAATGGCTCCTGCCAGATCCGCAGTGCGACATTCGCGCACGCCTGATAAATGCGGACGGCTCCGACGCTGAGATATCGGGCAACGGCACTCGATGTGTGGCCGCATGGATAACGTCTGGAGATGGCAAGGAAGTGGTCCGCATACGAACCGACGCCGGAGTGAAGACGTGCACGATGACCGGGCGGAACGGCTCGGCATACGAGTTCGAGACCATGATGGGTGAGCCGCAGGTGGGCGACGGGTTCCCAATCAAGTTGGCGTTCCGGGAAGTGTCCGGCATTCCGGTTTCCATGGGGAATCCACATTACGTACTCTTCATGGACGAGTTCATGCAAGGCTGGCAGGTGGAAGCGGCAGAGATAGGCCGCCATCATGATTTCGAGCACGGAACCAATGTGGAACTCGTGCGAGTCCTCGACGGGAACAATATCGAAGTACGGTTTTTTGAGCGTGGCGCGGGGGAGACGAAGTCCTCAGGTACCGGGTCGTGCGCGGCAGCGGTTGCGGCCATAGCGTCCGGGAAGGCTCAGTCGCCGGTGCATGTCCATGCTGAAGGCGGAACCCAGGTTGTGCGATGGGAAGGTGATGTTTTCCTGCGCGGTACGGCACAACTGGTCTGCCGGGGCGAGTTTTTCGTTTAATATTCCAGAGTGCCCTCGGTTCCAGTCATAAAACCACCAGCGCTGCATGAAGGCGACACGGTGGGCATTGTTGCGCCTGCGAGCGCGATAGACCGCGAAGCCCTTCAGGCAGGCTGCGCCCGTCTTGCGCAGCTTGGATACAAGCCCGTTTATCTCGATTCGATATTCGATACAGACTTGTATTTCGCCGGAACACTCGACCGGCGACTCGCCGAACTGGAAGAGATGTTCGCGCAGGACGACGTGAAGGCCATCATCTGTGCGCGCGGCGGCTACGGTTGCAACTATCTCCTCGACCGGCTGAACCTGGACGTGATCCGCAGCCATCCGAAGGTCTTCGTCGGTTACAGTGACGTTTCTACGCTGCTGACGCACATCACGCAGTCCACCGGATTGGTGACCTTCCACGGACCGATGGTGACGAAGGATTTCGCCGTTCAGGGTGGAGTGGACGAGTGCGCGTGGCGCGCTGCGATAAGCGGCATGACCTCATTCGGAATCGCCCCCGAAGCATGGGTCCGGCCGCTGGTCGATGGCGCGGCAGACGGAATCATCAGTGGAGGGTGCCTCTCGATGTTGGCTGCGTCTTTGGGCACGAAGTATGAGGTCCAGACCAAAGGCACGATCCTGTTCATCGAGGACATCGGCACGAAGCCGTACCAGATAGACCGAATGCTTATGCAGATGCGCCTTGCAGGGAAGTTCGACGGCGTACGCGGTATCGTCTTCGGCGAGATGCGCGACTGCGCACAGCCCGGCGGACAGGCGTATTCGCTCGACGAAGTTCTCGTTCGCATCGTCGGGGATCTCGGCATTCCGGTGGCGGCGGGTGTTCGTTCGGGCCACGTGGAGCGGTTCAATGTGACAATCCCGTTCGGCGTACGGGGCTACTTGCGAGTGATGAACGGCAAGGTGGAGTTTGGGACAAGCGAGGCTGCGGTAACAGGTTGATGAAGGAAACACGAAGCGTTCACCTGATAGGGATTTGCGGGACTGCAATGGCCTCGCTGGCGGGCATGCTCCAGCACAAGGGTTACCTGGTAACGGGAAGCGACACGGCTGCGTATCCGCCGATGTCGGACTTCCTGGCCTCGCTCGGAATTACAGTCATGCAGCCGTACGACGAGCGGAATCTCGAGGGGCGTCCTGACCTCGTCGTCGTCGGCAATGCAATTTCACGCGGTAATCCGGAACTCGAGCGAGTCCTTGACGAGCGCATTCCGTTCACTTCGCTCCCGCAACTGCTTTATGACGAGTTCCTTCGGGGCCGTGACCCGATCGTGGTCGCAGGCACTCACGGCAAGACCACGACAACGTCGATGGTCAGCTGGATCTTCCAGGTCGCCGGGCGGAAGCCGTCGTTTCTGGTCGGCGGCATCGCGGAGAACTTCGGGTCAAGTTTCGCTCTGGACGACGGCAAGGAATTCATTCTTGAAGGCGACGAATACGACACGGCTTTCTTCGACAAGGGGCCGAAGTTCCTGCATTACTTCCCGCAGGCCGTGATCCTCACCTCCGTCGAGTTCGACCACGCAGATATCTATCGCGATCTGGACGCGGTGAAGACCACCTTCAAGCGTCTCGTGAACCTCGTGCCCAGAAGCGGACGCATCGTGGCGTGGGACGGGCACGAGAATGTCACGGAATGCGTGAACGGAGCTTTCTGCCCGGTAGATCGTTACGGTTTTGCGGAGACGTCAATGTGGCGTGCAGTGGACGTCCATTTCGAGCCGCAACGCACCACGTGGACGATCTTGCGGGACGGGAAGACATGGGGAGATTTCCAGTTCGATCTCGCAGGTGACTACAACGTTCTGAATGCCACTGCCGCTGCGGCCATGGCTGCGAACCACGGCATCGCGCCCGAGGCTATTGCCGAAGCTCTGCGCAGCTTCCGCAGCGTGAAACGGCGACTTGAGATACGGGCGGAAGTCGGCGGCGTAACCATCATCGAGGACTTTGCGCACCACCCGACGGCCATCGCGCAGACACTAAAAGCACTGCGAACCCGGTACAACGGGCGCAGGCTCTGGGCCATCCTGGAGCCGCGCTCGAACACGCTGGTGCGTAACTTCTTCCAGCGGGAACTTGCGCAGAGCCTGGCCATTGCCGACGAAGCGGTGATTGCGGGTATCTATCGCGCGAACAAGATTGCAGAGCAAGACCGGCTTGATTTGGACCGGCTCGTCGCTGATATCGATGCGGCCGGGCGGCATGCGCGGCATCTGGCGGATGCAGATGCCATTGTTGATAACGTGGCGCCTGAAATGCGTAGCGGCGACGTGGTCGCGATCCTGTCCAATGGAAGTTTCGGTGGAATCTACGAGAAGTTGCCCAGGCGAATGAACCAAGCAAGCGAGGTGCGCGCGGCCCGTGAGTAGAAGAGCGGCGGTATTTCTCAGGCTTGCCGTATTCGTGCTTGCAGTCGCTTCGGCCGTTCATGCGGCGGATATCGAGTACCGCATCTCGCTGCAACATGCTCCGCGACATCAACTGCTGGTAGCTGTAGGCTTCGGACCGGGGGCGGCAGAGCGCCAGTTCCAGATGCCCGCCTGGAATGCTCTCTACCAGATCAGAGACTTCGTACAGCACGTAACCTACTTCAGCGGCAAAGACGCGAATGGATCGCCGCTTGTCGTGGACAAGGTCGACAAGAACACCTGGCGGGTTTCCGGCGCACAGAATGGCGGCGTGCTGACCTACGCTGTTTACGCCAACCGCAGCGGTCCCTACAACGCCGAAGCGAATGCGGACCACGTATTCCTTAACCTCGCCCAGGTACTGGTTTACGACGTTGCGAAGCGAAACTCACCTGTTTCAGTGACCTTCACCGAATTGCCCGAAGATTGGGAAGTTGCAACGGTGCTGAGCAGCGCCGCCGGTTCGGCGACGTTCACGGCTCCCAACTACGACGTACTGGTGGACTCTCCGGTTGAGATAGGCGAGTTCGAGCGGCTTGATGTGCAGGAGGGCGGCGGCCTTTACAGCATCGTGGTGGACGGAAAGCCGGGCAACTACCGTATCTCCGACCTGGTGACCTCGGTGCGGAAAATCGTACGTGCTGGCGTCGAATGGATGAATGACCGTCCGTGTGACCGCTACATGTTCATCTTCCACATACCTGAGGGCCGCGGCGGAGGCGGTATGGAACACGCGTGTTCCACCTCCATCGAAGTGGAAGCAGGTCGCCTGAAGGCTAACCCCGGCGCGCTGGACGGGGTGACTGCGCATGAATTCTTCCACGCATGGAACGTGAAGCGGATTCGTCCAGCCGCGCTCCAGCCTCTCGACTACACCAAAGAACAGTTCACCCGGTCGCTGTGGTTCAGTGAGGGTGTAACGAATACCGTCGAGAACTTCCTGCTCGTACGGGCCGGCATGCTGGACGAAAAAGGCTTCCTGAACCGGCTTGCGGACGAAATCCGAGCCGTGGAGACTCGTCCCGCACGTCGTTCGCAATCAGCGGAAGCGTCGAGCCTGGAGGCGTGGCTCGAAAAATACCCGGAATACTTGCGTCCCGAGCGGAGCATTTCGTACTACAGCAAAGGTGCAATTCTTGGGGCCATGCTCGACCTCGCCATGCGGGACGCGACGCAGGGACGAAAGTGCCTACAAGACGTATTCCGCTGGATGAACGAGCAATACGGACGCGCTGGCAAGCCGTTTCCGGAAGGCGATGGCGTCCGTTCGGCTGTCGAGGCTGTCGCGGGCGTACCCTTTGCCGAGTTCTTCCGCAAATACGTTAGCGGCACGGAAGAGATTCCCTACGACACGTACTTGGGCACGGTAGGCCTGCGCCTGCAACGGACAAAGAAGGTCGTACTGCGGCCCGGGTTCGAAGCTCAGCGGACGTTCACCCGCGAATGGGTTGTGACCGCCGTAGAGCCCGGCAGCGATGCGGAGCAGGGAGGTCTGCATGCGGGGGACGTCCTTATGGCGGTCAACGGTGCTCCGATTCAAGGGACGTTCCGTGATGCGTTCCGGAATGCGCGTCCCGGGAGCGAAATGCTCGTCCAGGTCCGTAGCCGATCAGGCGAAAAGGAAGTGACGGTAAAGCTATCTTCTGGCGAAGATGAGGAGTTTTCAATCCTCAGCGTCGCTCAGCCTACAAAGGCACAACTCGCGCGACGGGCGGCATGGTTGCGCGGCGAGCCGCAAGAGGCGGCACGATGATTCGGACGGTCCTGACATTCCTGTTCTGGGCCGTAATGCTTCCTTTAGGCGCTCTGGTTGGGTTTCCCGTGGTCCTGCTGACCGGGAATGTCGAGTTCCTTTACGGGATAGGTACGCGAGTGGCGTCTGCGGGCATTCGCCTGCTCGGCATCCGCATTGAAGTGTCAGGTTTGTGCAAGCTGGACCCACGAGGCACGTACGTATTCATGTCCAACCATGCCTCGAACCTCGACCCGCCCGCTCTGATCCCATTACTGCCGCGCCGAACCTCCGTGCTCGTCAAGAAGGAACTGTTCAGGATTCCGATATTCGGTTACGCGATGCGGCTGGCTTCGCTGGTGCCGGTGGACCGGAGCAATCGAGAAGCGGCGGTAGCGAGCATCCGGGCTGCCGGCGAGGTAATGCGGAAAGGCCTGAACATGACAGTGTTCGTGGAGGGCACGAGATCCCGCGATGGACGGCTCCTGCCGTTCAAGAAGGGGCCGTTCTATCTCGCTGCCGAAAGCGGTATGCCGATTGTGCCGGTAACGATCGTGAACTCACACGCGCTATGGCCGAAGGGGAGATGGTACGCTCGTTCGGGAAGCGTGAAGATCGTGTTCCACGATCCACTCGACCCTCGCGCTTATCTCGGCAACGAGCAACTTATGCTAGCAGTGCGCCGCAGTATCGCGAGTGCGTTGCCGCCCGAGACCCGGGACTAAACCGCGGAAATCGAGTGTGCATCAAAGCAGATTACCTCTGGCACGGTGCACGCGAACGTGAGAAGCTGCTGGAAAACAACTGTCACGACTTAGTAGCTGGCGTGTTCCGGTGGAGGAAGGTGGTCAACATGCGAATTGCGGTAGTCGGCAGCGGTTACGTGGGCCTTGTAGCTGGGGCGTGTTTTGCCGAACTCGGGCACCAGGTCATTTTGGTGGACAACGACCCGGCGAAGTACGAGGCGCTTGACCGTGGCGAGTGTCCCATTCATGAAGAGTACCTGCCAGAGTTGCTGGCCCGGAATCGTGGGACGAACCTCTCGTTCAGCAATAATCTTCCCGATGCCGTCCGTTGTTCGCAGGCAGTCTTCATCGCAGTAGGAACTCCGCAAGCTGAAAACGGCGAGGCGGACCTCTCGTACGTCGAGTCCGTTGCGCGGGAAATCGCGTCCGCAGTTGACGACTACAAGGTCATAGTCGGCAAGAGCACCGTCCCCGTTTACACGAGCGACTGGGTAAAGAAAGTCATGCTGTTGAATGGTGCACCGCATGGCCTGTTCGACGTGGCTTCAAATCCCGAGTTCCTGCGCGAAGGCACCGGAGTAACCGATTTCCTGTATCCGGACCGCATCGTCATCGGCGCCGATAACGAGCGCTGCGGCAACATGTTGCGCGAAATCTATAAGCCGATGGTTGAGGGCGAGTACTACGAAAAGGGCGACAGCATCGTGCCGCCACCGCCGGAATGGCCAGGGAAGGCGCAACTAATCTGCACGAGTGCCCGCAGCGCTGAGCTGATTAAGCACGCCTCGAACGCATTTCTTGCGATGAAAATCTCGTTTATCAACGCGGTGGCTAACGTTTGCGAAGCCGTTGGCGCCGACATTGAACAGGTCCGCGAAGGCATGGGAACCGACCAGCGCATCGGCAAGCGATTCCTGTATCCCGGGATAGGCTACGGCGGTTCATGCTTCCCGAAAGACCTGTCGGCGTTCCGCGTAGTGGCACGCGAGTACGGCTACGAGTTCAAACTGCTCCAGGAAGTGATGAACATAAACGCGGAGCAGCGCCGCAAGTTCGTGCGGAAAGTCCGGGCCGCGCTTTGGACGCTCCGAGGCAAGCAACTGGGCGTGCTTGGACTGGCTTTCAAGGGTGGTACAGACGACATCCGAGAGTCGCCGGCGATTGCTATCATCCAGGACCTGCTGGCAGAAGGCTGCAAAGTGGCCGCGCACGACCCCGCTGCCATGAAGCGCGCCGCCGAGGTCCTTCCTGCGCAGAGCGTGAAGATGGTCTCTTCGCCATATGAGGCCGCCGAGAATGCCGACGCCCTCCTGATCCTCACCGAATGGCAGGATTACAAAGGGCTGGACCTCGCGCGCATACGGTCATTACTGCGGTATCCCATCATCATCGACGGCCGCAATTTGTACGAACCGGCCATCATGCAGCAGCACGGTTTCATCTATCTGAGCGTCGGCAGACCCGACGTGGTGCCTAAAGAAGAAGCAATGAAGTTTCGCACCGCTCAAGGATAAACATGAAGACTTTAGTTACCGGTGGCGCCGGTTTCCTGGGCTCACACCTTTGTGATGCCTTGATTGCTGATGGTCACGAAGTGGTCTGCGTTGACAACCTGATCACCGGCAAAGCTCGCAACCTTCAGCATCTTCGTAACGAACCACGATTCGAGTTCGTGCAGGCTGATGTTTGCAAGCCGTTTGATTTCGGGCCCGTGGACTACGTGTTTCACTTCGCATCGCCGGCGAGTCCGGTTGATTACATGGTTCATGGCGTCCCGACGCTCCAGGTCGGTTCGGTCGGCACCTTCAACGCTCTCGACCTTGCGAGGAAGTACAACGCGAAGTTCTTCCTTGCGTCCACTTCCGAGTGTTACGGCGACCCGTTGGAACATCCGCAGCCCGAAACCTACTGGGGCAATGTGAATCCGGTTGGCCCGCGCTCGGTGTACGACGAAGCGAAGCGCTTTGCCGAAGCCGCGACGATGGCCTACCACCGTTACTTCGGTGTCGACACACACATTGTCCGCATCTTCAACACGTATGGACCGCGGTTGCAACTCAATGACGGACGCGTCATCTCGAACTTCATGAAACAGGCGATCCGCGGCGAGGACCTGACCGTCTATGGTGACGGCTTGCAGACGCGCAGCTTCTGCTACGTGGCAGACGAGATCGAAGGCATTATGCGGCTCGCATATTCGGACGAGCACCTGCCGACGAACATCGGCAATCCGGGCGAGTTCACGATGATCGAAGCTGCCGAACTCGTGTTGAAGGTGACCAAATCCAACAGCAAGATACGGTTCGAACCTTTGCCGCAGGACGATCCGAAACAGCGCCAGCCAGACATCACCAAGGCGAAACAACTTCTCGGATGGGAGCCGAAGATCGACCTTGAGACGGGCTTGCGCCTCTCGCTCGACTACTTCCGCGAGGCTGTTTCCGAGGAGGCTGTCGTCGTCGCCCAGTAATCGTTAACGAACCATCGAAAGGCGCGGAGATTCTCCGCGCCTTTCCATTTTGCCGATTCCCTTGCCGAAGTGCGCCGGAGAGACTAACTTAGCCGCGTATGCCATCCCATGAAGTAGAAGAGCTGCGACAACTGGTCGCGGAGCTGACGCGACGCGTTTACCGCCTCGAACGAGCGACGGGGCTGGTGGGCGAGCCTGACATCACGCGGATGCCGCAGACTGAGCCGGTCAGTGCTGTCGTTCCGCCTTCGCCGCCTGTCGTACCGCTTTCTCCGCCGCCAGTAGTGGCACCGCCGCCGACGGTCCGACCTGGGGCAAACCGTGAGGTGAGTCTGGAATCCAGAATCGGCTCGCAGTGGCTGAATCGCATTGGTATCGTGGCCACGTTGATCGGCATTTCGTACTTCCTGAAGTACGCCTTCGAGAGCAACTGGATTGGACCGGCGGGGCGGGTAGCAATCGGACTGCTCGGCGGGGCGCTCATGATTGCGTGGAGCGAGCCGTTTCGAAGCCGTGGCCACAAAGCCTTCTCTTATTCGCTCAAGGCTGTAGGCGTTGGCGCTCTCTACCTTTCGCTTTGGGCGGCGTACCAGGTTTACCATCTTGTGCCGTCAGCGGTTGCCTTCGTGGCAATGGTGCTGGTTACCGCATTTACCGCCACACTGGCGCTGCGGCAGGACGCACAGATCCTTGCCGCTTTTGCTCTGCTTGGCGGATTTCTGACCCCGGTCCTCGTATCGACCGGCCAGAATCGCCCGATCGAGTTGTTCTCGTATGTGGCACTCCTCGATGTGGCAACGCTTGTCATGGTGCGAGTAAAGCCCTGGCGGCGGTTATTGCTTGCAGCGTATGCGGGAACGCTTTTCCTGTACATCGGGTGGTATGCGGCGTACTACCGCCCGGAGGCTCTGGGGACGGCGCTCGCGATCGTGACGCTGCTGTTTGTAATTTTCCACGTGGCACCGCTGATTGCGGATGCCACTGGCGCGAACGGTGACAAAGCCCCGAACACGCTCATTGCGTTATCGATTCTGAATGCAGGCACTTACTTCCTGCAACTCTACGTGTTACTTGAAGGCTCACACCGGGGTGCGCTGGCCTGGATTGCGGTCGTGCTTGCGGCGCTCTATCTCGGGGCGAGCCGCGAAATCCAGCGCAGATTTCCAGCGACCGCCAGTGGTCGGTACGTGCTGCAACTGATCTATGTTGCGCTCGCGATTGGGTTTGCGACGGTGGCGATTCCTCTGAAGCTTGAGACGCACTGGATCACCCTCGGATGGCTTGCCGAGTCAGCCGTACTGTTCTGGGTGGGTTTCCGGGTTCGCAGCGGATTCATAAAGGCGATGGCCATGG
>Ga0196976_1000285_pt1 | contig 33715 bp, 31 predicted proteins | sample S3v_513CmetaG_FD_148644 | JGI IMG/M metagenome (GOLD analysis project Ga0196976, IMG submission 148644) | Soil microbial communities from Anza Borrego desert, Southern California, United States - S3+v_5-13C | ecosystem: Environmental > Terrestrial > Soil > Desert | place: USA: California... | reverse complement strand
GTACCCGGGCTCGCCGGGCGCGTGCCACAGCCCCTGCTCCTTGGCGTACGCCTCCACGAGGGCCACCTGCTCCGCCGAGCGCCCGGTGAGGCGCAGGTAGTCCAGCGTCACGTCGTCGATCGGGAAGATCGCACACGTCGATCCGAACTCGGGGCTCATGTTGCCGATCGTCGCCCGGTTGGCGAGCGGCACCTGCGCCACGCCGTCGCCGTAGAACTCCACGAACTTGCCGACGACGCCGTGCCGTCGCAGCTGCTCGGTGATGGTGAGGACGACGTCGGTCGCCGTGACGCCGGCGGGGATGGCGCCGGAGAGCCGGAAGCCGACCACGCGCGGGATCAGCATCGAGACGGGCTGGCCCAGCATCGCGGCCTCCGCCTCGATACCACCCACGCCCCAGCCGAGCACGCCGAGGCCGTTGACCATCGTCGTGTGGGAGTCGGTGCCGACGACCGTGTCCGGGTACGCCCGGAGCACTCGCTCCCCGTCGACGGTGACCTCACGGGTCATCACGCCGCGGGCCAGGTACTCGAGGTTCACCTGGTGGACGATGCCGGTGCCGGGGGGCACCACCTTGAAGTCGTCGAACGCGTTCTGCCCCCAGCGCAGGAACTGGTACCGCTCGTGGTTGCGCTGGTACTCCAGCTCGACGTTGCGCTCGAACGCATCCCGTCGGCCTGCGACGTCGATCTGGACCGAGTGGTCGATGACCAGCTCGGCGGGGGCGAGCGGGTTGATCCGGGCGGGGTCCCCACCGAGCTCGACGACGGCCTCACGCATGGTGGCGAGGTCGACGACGCACGGCACGCCCGTGAAGTCCTGCATCACGACGCGGGCGGGCGTGAACTGGATCTCGGTGCTCGGCTCGGCGGCGGGGTCCCAGCCGGCGAAGGCGCGTACGTGGTCCGCCGTGACGTTCGCGCCGTCCTCCGTGCGCAGCAGGTTCTCCGCCAGGACCTTCAGGCTGAACGGCAGTCGCTCGAGCCCCGGCACGGCGGAGAGCCGGTAGACCTCGTAGCTGGTGCCCTGCACCTCGAGCGCACCCTTGGCCCGGAACGTGTCCACGCTGCTCACGTCGACTCCCTCTCTGTTCGGCTTCGCTGCCCGCCGCTCACGACGGCCGCCCGGCCTCGCCGGATATCTTGACGTCAAGATATATCCTACCCGAGCGCGGCGCAGTCGGCGCCGCCAGATCGTGGGCACCGCCATCGGGCACCGACATCGGGCACCGACATCGGCACCGACATCGGGCACCGACATCGGCACCACGTCGTCGAGCGCGAGGGTACCGACGGCCCGCAGGGACCCGCCGTGCTGTCCGCCGCCGGCGCGGACCGCGCCTCAGACGCGGTCGAACGTCGCGACGCACTCCACGTGGTGCGTCATCGGGAAGAGGTCGAAGGCACGCAGGCCGGCCAGCCGGTACCCGCGCTCCCCGAGGTACCCCACGTCACGCGCCAGCGCCGCCGGGTCGCAGGCGACGTACACGACGCGCGCCGGCTCGAGCCGCGCGACCTGCTCGACCACCGCACGCCCGGCGCCCACGCGCGGCGGGTCGAGCACGACGACGTCCGCCCGCGCCACCGCTTCCGTCGCGAGGACCTCCGCCACGCCTCCCAGGTGCAGCTCGACCTGCGGTCGGTCGTGGGCGTTCCGGCGCGCGTCGCGCACGGCGCCCGAGTCCCCCTCGACCGCGACCACCCGCCCGTCCGCCCCGACGGCGTCCGCCAGGGGGACGGTGAACAGGCCGGCCCCGGCGTACAGGTCCACGACGGTGGCGCCGTCGGCGCCGCCCACGGCATCGAGGACGGCGGTGGCCAGCACCGTCGGTGCCTCACGGTGCACCTGCCAGAACCCCGTGGCCGCGACCCGCCATACGTAGCGCCGGTCGCCGATGCTCGCGTGCTCGCGCACGGAGGAGCGAGCGTTCGGTCGTCTGTCGGGACCCCCGGCCGTCCACGGCACGCCGTCCACCAGGACGAGCGGACGGTCCGCTCCCACGGGGGCGACCACCGTCAACCGCGCACCGGCCGGCCAGCGGCGCCCGAGCACGTCGAGCTCCGCGATCGCCGGGACCGCCAGCGGCATCTCCCGCAGCGGCACGACGTCGGCGGAACGGTGGCGGTGCATGCCGGCCCGCCCGGCGCCGTCAGCCGTCAGCTCGATCCGGGTGCGCCAGCCGAGGCCGTCCGCCTCGCCGGGCGTCGGCTCGACGGTCACCACCTCGTCGACCTTCGCGAGCCGCCGCAGCTGCTCGGTGACGACGTCGGCCTTCCACCGGCGCTGAGCCGGGAGTGCCACGTGGGCGAGCTCACCGCCGCCGACGCCCCCGGGACCCGCCTCCGGCCACACCGACGGGACGCGGTCCGGTGAGGCGTGGAGGACCTCCACGGCGTCGGCGCGCCAGAACGTGGCGTCCGGTGGGGCCTCGGTGAGCCGCGCGACGACCGTCTCCCCCGGCAGCGCGTGCCGGACGAAGACCACCCGTCCCTCGTGCCGGGCGACGCAGTGCCCACCGTGGGCGACCGGCCCGACCTCCAGCGTGACCGTCACGCCCCGCCACCCTCGGCGGCCTGGATCACCGACGAGTCGAGCTGCCACGGCACGGACGCCACGACGACCCCGGGCTGGAAGAGCAGGCGACTCTTGAGGCGCAGCGCGCTCTGGTTGTGCAGCAGCTGCTCCCACCAGTGCCCGACGACGTACTCGGGCACGTACACGACCACGAGGTCGCGCGGGCTCTCCCGCCGGATCGACTTGACGTAGCCGAGGACCGGGCGCGTGATCTCCCGGAACGGCGAGTCGAGGATGCGCAGGGGCACGGGGATGTCCAGCTCCTCCCAGTGCTTGCGCAGCGCCTCCGTCGCCTCCTGGTCCACGTTCACCGTCACGGCCTCGAGCACCGACGGCCGGGTGGCCCGCGCGTAGGAGACGGCCCGCATCGCCGGCTTGTGGATCCGCGCGAGCAGCACGATGGCGTGGACCCGGCTGGGCAGTGCGCGCGCGGCCGACGGGTCGTCACCCAGCGCGAGGTCCGTGGCGATCCGGTCGTAGTGGGCCCGGATCGCCCGCATGACGGCGAAGATCACGGCCATCGCGAGGATCGCGATCCAGGCGCCGCGCGTGAACTTCGTGGCCAGCACCACGACGAGCACGGTGCTCGTGAGGACGAGCCCGAACCCGTTGATCAGGCGTGACCGGCGCATCTGCTGCTGCCGCACAGGGTCGGGCTCGGCCTCCAGGTGCCGGGTCCAGTGCCGCACCATGCCCAGCTGGCTGAGCGTGAACGAGACGAACACGCCGACGATGTAGAGCTGGATGAGGCGCGTCACCTGCGCGTCGAACGCCCAGACCAGCACCATCGCGCCGACGGCGAGGGTGACGATGCCGTTCGAGAACGCCAGCCGGTCGCCGCGCGTGTGGAGCTGCTTGGGCAGGTAGCCGTCGCGGGCGAGGATCGAGCCGAGCACCGGGAAGCCGTTGAAGGCGGTGTTCGCCGCGAGCACCAGGATCACGCCCGTCGCGGCGAGGACGACGTAGATGGCCGGCGTGAACCCCTCGAACACGGCACGTGCCACCTGGCCGATCGTGGGGTCCTGCACGTACGACTCGCCGACCGGGACGCCGTCGCGGAGCAGGTGCTTCGCCGGGTCCTCGACGAAGCGGACGTGCGTCACGCGGGCGAGCGCCAGGATCGACATGAGCATGGTGACGGACAGCCCTCCGAGCAGGATGAGGGTCGTCGCGGCGTTCTTGCTCTTCGGCTTGCGGAACATCGGGACGCCGTTGCTGATGGCCTCGACACCCGTCAGCGCGGCACAGCCCGACGCGAACGCGCGCAGCACGAGGAACGCGCCCGCGATCCCGACGAGGCCCTGGTCGAAGGCGGCCAGCGGCGCGATGTCCAGGTCGGCGCTCTCCGCCAACGGCAGGTTCCCGAGGCTCGCCCGGACGAACCCGACGATCGCCATCGCACCGATCGAGAACATGAAGATGTAGGTGGGGATCGCGAACGCCGTGCCGGACTCCCGCACGCCGCGCAGGTTCATGAGCATGAGGAGGGCGATCAGGCTGACCGCGAGGGTCGCCTCGTGCCCCCGGAGCTCGGGGATGGCCGCGGCCGCGTACTGCGCACCGGAGGAGATCGAGACCGCGACGGTCAGCACGTAGTCGACCAGCAGGGCGCTCGCGACACCCAGGCCCGCCGAACGCCCCAGGTTGGTCGTCGCGACCTCGTAGTCGCCACCCCCCGAGGGGTAGGCGTGCACGTTCTGCCGGTAGGACGCCACGACCGTGACGAGCACGACGACGACGGCGAGCCCCACCCAGGGCGAGATCAGCGTCGCGCCGAGGCCGGCGATGGACAGCGTGAGGAGGATCTCGTCCGGCGCGTAGCCGACCGACGACAGCGCGTCCGAGGCGAACACGGGAAGGGCGATGCGCTTGGGCAGCAGGGTGTGCCCCAGCGTGTCGCTCCGGAACGGGCGACCCAGGAGCAGGCGCTTGGCGGCGCCGGCGATGTCAGACACGGGAGCCCATGCTAGGCCCCGGAAAGCCCCGGAGACCCTGTAGCGTCAGCAGACGTGCACTTCGTCATCATGGGTTGCGGGCGCGTCGGCGCCACCCTTGCCCAGTCGCTCGAGGACCGGGGCCACTCGGTCGCCGTGATCGACCAGAACCCCGAGGCGTTCCGACGGCTCGACGCCGGCTTCAGCGGCAAGAAGGTCACCGGTCTCGGGTTCGACCGCCAGACGCTCGTCCAGGCCGGCATCGAGGACGCCTACGCGTTCGCGGCGGTGTCCGACGGCGACAACTCCAACATCATCTCGGCGCGCGTCGTGCGCGAGACGTACGGCGTCGACAACGTCGTCGCACGGATCTACGACCCGGCCCGGGCCGAGATCTACCAGCGCCTCGGCATCCCCACCGTCGCCACCGTGCGGTGGACGGCCGACCAGATGCTCCGACGCATGCTGCCCATGGGCGCCACCGACGAGTTCCGCGACGCGTCCGGGCGGGTCGCCATGGCGCAGATGGACGTGCACCCGGGATGGCTCGGCCGTCCCGTCGAGCAGCTCGAGGCCGCGACGGGCGCACGCGTGGCCTTCCTCACCCGCTTCGGTGACGGCATCCTGACCCAGCCGACGACCGTGCTCCAGGAGCACGACATCGTGCACCTCATGCTCCTCGTCGAGGAGATGCCTCGCATCGAGCGGATCCTCACCAAGACCCCACCGGAGGTGGAGTGATGCGCGTGGTCATCGCCGGCGCGGGATCGGTCGGCCGGTCCATCGCGCACGAGCTCCTCACGGCGGGCCACGAGGTCACGCTCATCGACCGGCAGCCGACCGCCATGCGCGTCGCGTCGGTCGCGGAGGCCGACTGGCTGCTCGCGGACGCCTGCGAGCTCTCGAGCCTCGCCGACGCGCGGCTCGACGAGTGCGACGTCGTGGTCGCCGCCACCGGTGACGACAAGGTCAACCTCGTGGTCTCGTTCCTGTCGAAGACCGAGTTCGGGGTCCCGCGCACCGTCGCACGGGTGAACAACCCGAAGAACGAGTGGATGTTCGACGAGGCGTGGGGCGTGGACGTCGCCGTGTCGACCCCGCGCATCATGACCGCGATGGTCGAGGAGGCGGTCGCCGTCGGCGACCTCGTGAAGATCTTCACGTTCCACCAGTCGGGTGCGGAGATCCTCGAGGTCACCCTGCCGCCGGACTCCCCCATGGCCGGCACCCGCGTGGGTCAGGTCGTGTGGCCGCGCGACACGGTGCTCGCCGCCATCGTGCGGGGCGCTCAGCCGATCGCACCCAGCATCGACGACACCCTCGAGGTGGGCGACGAGCTGCTCATCGTGGCCGGGTCGGAAGCTGATCTGGACGGTCTGAGCGAGCTCCTCGCGACCCGACGAGCAGCCAGGTGAGCCAGAGGCCCAACGCGAACAGCGGGACGCCCATGGCGAGCTTGGCCGTGCCGAGCCACCCGACGGCGTCCTCGCCGGCCAGCCACAGCGGCACCTGAACGGCGAGGCGCGCCCCGAAGACCCCCACCCAGAGCCACGTCGCCCACACGAACCGTCGCCGCTCGTGGTCTGCCGCCGGGTCCGTGCGCCATGCCATGGACTCGCCGCGCAGGAACGCCACGACAACGCCGACGACCGGCCAGCGGACGAGGATCGACACGAGCGCCCCGAGGAACCACGCCACGTTCACCCAGATGCCCCAGGCGAAGTAGTTCTGGGCCTCCCCCGTGCGCCAGGCCCAGATCACGCCGATCCCCACGCCCAGGATCCCGGAGAACGCCTGCGTGACCGGCGTCCGCTGGACGAGCCGGAGGACGACGGCGGCGAGCGCCGAACCGAGCGCCGCGAGCAGTGACGGCGTGAGGGCGTGGGTGGCCACGTAGAGGACGACGAACACCAGCCCGGGCGCGACCGACTCGACCAGACCGCGGGTGCCGCCGACGGCGTCGGCGAACGAGAACTCGTCACCGGTCAGGGCGCGCAGACCGCGCAGCGGCTGGGCGGGTTCCGCAGCCGCCTCGCCCTCGACGTGGTCCCGCCCTGCTGGGCCGGTCACTCGCCCTGCCGTGGGGCCAGCTCGTACCGGGGGTTGAAGATCAACGGTCCGCCGTCGCTACGGGAGACGAAGCCGGTCACGCGCAGCCGGCGCCCGGGCTCGATGCCGGCGATCGTGCGCTGTCCCAGCCAGACGAGCCGCACGGAGCCGGTGCCGTCGTACAGCTCGGCCTCGAGCGCGCAGACGCCCATCCGCGGCCGCAGCGTGACGCTCCGCAGCACGCCGAAGAGCTCGACGCGCGAGCGCATCCTCAGCTGCGCCACGGCGCTGCACCCGGCCCCCTCCGCGTGCTTGCGCTCGTCCGACGCCTCGATCTCCGCGCGCGTGGCGAGCATCGACCGCAGGCCCGTGCGGACCCGGCCGGCCGTGACGCTCGGTCCCTTCGCCACTAGTGCACCTCGGTGATCTCGGGACCGCGCGTCAGCGGGTCGAACGACGGCGTCGCAGCCGCCGCACCCGGCGCGGCACGGCCGGGCAGGGTGAGCGGGAGGAGGTCGCGCGGCACGCGCGGCTCGGGGCCGCGGACCACGACGACGTCGGCGAACAGCGCCTCGAGCTCGCGGGCGCGCTCCGGGTCCACGGCGGCACGCCCGCTCAGCACACCCCGCAGGAACCAGCGCGGCCCGTCGTGCCCGATGAACCGGACCGGCCGGTGACCGGTGCGCCCCTCGGTGGTCCGGACCGGGATGCGCGCGAGCAGCTCGCGGCCGAAGGGACCCGGGAGGTCGTCCACCGTGCCGCCCTGCTTGGTGACCGACTCGGCGATCTCCGCGCGGATGTCGTCCCAGATGCCCTCGGAACGCGGCGCGGCGAACACCTGCACCTGCAGGGCCGAGCCGTGCAGCTGGAGCGACGCCCCCGTGACGAGCTGCGAGGCCTTGTCGACCTCCATGCGCAGCTCCATGCCCTCGCGCCGGGGCAGCCAGAGGGCGCCGACGTCGATGCGGTCGCCAGGGCCGTCGACGTCACCGACGTCCCACGGCCCGGCGTCCCGGCCCGGTACGGCCGCGACGTCGTCGGGCACCTCATCCGTCTCGGCGAGGTCTTCCTCGCGCGTCCTGCGGAACAACCCCACAGCTCTCAGCCTCCAGATCGACCCATCAAGCCTAGACGCCGACGGCGGGGTCGGCTGCACCAGCCGGGCCGTCGGCAGCGCCCCAGCCGCCCGTGGACCCGAACCCGCCGTCCCCGCGGTGCGAGCCGGGCAGCCGCTCGGCCCGCACGAACCGCGCCCTCGACACCGGCTGCACGACGAGCTGTGCGACCCGGTCACCGCGTGAGAGCCGCACGGGGGTGGTTGCGTCCGTGTTGAGCAGGGTGACCCGGATCTCCCCCCGGTAGCCCGCGTCGACGGTGCCGGGCGCGTTGACGATCGTCAGGCCGTGCCGGTCGGCGAGGCCGGACCTAGGGTGCACGAACGCCGCGTACCCGTCCGGCAGCGCGATCGCGACGCCCGTGGGCACCGTCACCCGCCCGAGGGGCGGCAGCTCCACGTCGACGGCCGTCACCAGGTCGGCCCCGGCGTCGCCGGCATGGGCGTACGCGGGTGCTGGCAGCCCGTCGTCGAGCATCACCAGCAGCACGTCGACCTCGTCGGCCCGTCCGTCGTCCACGACGGGCACTCTAGCGGCGGCGGGGCTGCCTACCGTCCCCGGCCACCTGCCATGCTGAGCGCGTGAGCACGACCCCAGCACCGACCTACCGCGAACGGCTGTGGCCCGGGGCGCTGGGCTGGCTCTTCGTCGTCGGCTTCGCCGTCTTCGGGTTCATCGCCCTGCGCCCGGTGGGCATGGCGCCCGCAGCTGCCGGGGCCGCGGTGCTGGGCGCCGTGGGCGTCGGTGCCGCCGTGTGGTCCGCGACGGTCGTCCGGGTGGAAGGCGGCGAGCTGCACGTCGGCAGGGCACACATCCCGGCCGCCCTGCTCAGCGACGTGCGCGTGCTGGACCGGGCCGGCGTGCGGTCTGCCCTGGGACCCGGTTCTGACGCGCGGGCGTTCGCCTGCGTGCGGGCGTGGATCCCCGGGGCGGTGCGGATGACGGTCGTCGACCCGTCAGACCCGACGCCGGCCTGGCTCGTCTCGACGCGTCGGCCGCGGGCGCTGGCCGACGCCCTGCGGAGCGCCGGTGCGGGTGATCAGGCGGCGCACTCCGTGCAGACCATCTGACCGTCCTTCTCGTAGGCGAGCTGGCTGCGGTGGTGCACGAGGAAGCAGCGGCTGCACGTGAACTCGTCGGCCTGACGAGGCAGGACGCGCACCGAGAGCTCTTCACCGGACAGGTCGGCGCCGGGGAGCTCGAAGCCTTCGGCGGCCTCGGTCTCGTCCTCGTCGACGACGCCCGAGTTCTTGTCGGACCTGCGGGCCTGCAGCTCCTGGAGCGAGTCCTCGGAGAGGTCCTCGTCGGTCTTGCGCGGGGCGTCGTAATCGGTGGCCATGAGGCTGTTCCACACTCCGTGTCATGTCGCCCGCGCGGCTGCGCGGCGTCGGTACGTACTCAATGCGCGACGCACGCCGGTTGTTCCCGTGGTCATCGGCGCGGCGAGTATGCCCTATCGGCGGGGCCCGCGCACCCCCCCTGATCACGGTTCACCCGAGGCGCACGCTCACGCCTCGTCGGTGTCGGCCCGCTGCTCCTCGAGGAACCGCACGAGCTCTCCGACCGTCGGTTCCGGGCCTGCGACCGTCATGGCCTCGCCCGGCCGCGCACCGCGGAGGCCGACGACGAGCGCGCCCGCCTCGCTCGCGACGAGGGAGGCAGCGGCGAGGTCCCACGGCTGGAGCCCGCGCTCGTAGTACAGGTCGAGGCCGCCTCCCGCGAGCGTGCACAGATCCAGCGCGGCGGATCCGATGCGCCGGATGTCCCGCACCTGCGGCAGCAGCGCCGCCACCACCCGGGCCTGCCCGCGCCGGCGGTCGGCCGTGTACCCGAAGCCCGTGCCCACGAGGGACTGCGCCAGTGCTGCCGGTGCGTTGACCTGCAGCGGGACGCCGTCGAGCAGCGCACCGGCCCCGCGGGCCGCCGTGTACGTCCGCCCGTCGGCCACGGCGTGCACAGCCCCTGCGACGACCGTCCACTCGTCGGGCGTCGGCGGGCCGACGACGGCGGCGACGCTGACGGCGTAGGCGGGGATCCCGTAGAGGTAGTTCACGGTGCCGTCGATCGGGTCGACGACCCAGGTCACTCCGCTGGTGCCCGGCACCAGGCCGCCCTCCTCGCCGAGGATCCCGTCGTCGGGCCGGTGCGCGGCGATGGTCCGCCGCAGCAGCTCCTCCGCCGCGAGGTCCATGGCGGTGACGACGTCGACCGGGCTCGTCTTCGTCGCCGAGACGTCGACCTGCCGGGGCCGCCCGTCGCGGACCAGCGCCCCCGCCGCCCGGGCGGCCCTCTCCGCGAGCGCCCGCAGGTCGGCGAGCGTGGCGGCGTCGGGCAGGACGGGGGGCGTGGGTGCGGTCACTCCCCCATCCTGCACCGCGTGCCGCCGACGTCGGCCAGCGGTCCACCCAGCGCTCCGGGCGGCGGCACACCGGGCCGCCTCCCGGCGAGACGCGCGAACAGGTGGCACCCTCGTGTCGGGAGGTGCCATGAGCGAGCTCACCCTGGTGGGTCTGGACGAGGACGGCGAGCACGTCGTCCTCGAGGGACCGGACGGACAGCGGTTCCGGGTGCGCATCGACGAGGCGCTGCGCGCCGCCGTCCGACGCGACCGACCCCAGCTGGAGCAGGTGCGCGCCGACCAGGCGGGTGTCCCGCCGCGCGAGATCCAGGCACGCATCCGCGCGGGGGCCACCGCGGAGGACGTCGCGGACGAGACCGGGATGCCCGTCGAGATCGTCCGGCGCTACGACGGCCCGGTGCTGGCGGAGCGTCAGTACGTCGCGCAGCAGGCGATGGCGACGCGGATCGGCCACGAGTCCGGCGCACCCGTGCTCGGTGACCTCGTCACGGACCGGCTGGCGACCCGCGACGTCGCGCCGTCCGCGATCACGTGGGACGCGTTCCGCACGGGGTCGTCGCCGTGGACGGTGGAGGTCCGCTTCGAGGTCGGCGGCGCCCAGCGCTCGGCACGGTGGACGTACGACGCCGCCGACCGGCGGGTGCGGGCGCTCGACGACGAGGCGCGCTGGCTCTCGGAGACCGAGCTGCCCGACGAGCCGATCCGCGGCCCCCGTCACCTGACCGCCGTACGGGACCGGGTCTTCGACATCGAGGTGGACGACGCCGTGCGCCCCCTCCTCGCGCAGGTCGACCTCCCGGCGGTCCCGGAGCCGAAGCCCGAGCCGGATGCGACGCACGCGCTCCTCGACGACCTCGCCGGCCGGCGGGGCGTGCGCCAGGAGCCGGACCCGGACGCGGACGACGACGAGTTCCCCGGGTTCGGCCCGCAGCACGCCTTCGACTTCGACAACCCGGAGGCGGGCCCTGCGCCCGTGCCCGCGGCGCACCCGCCGGCGTCCCGGCCGGAGACGGCCGTCGACGCCCGGGTGCTGCAGATGCCCGCAGGACGTGCCGAGACGCCCCGGACGGCCGAGCCGCACGGCACCGGCCACCCGGCCGCGGGCGACGAGGAGCACGCCCAGCCCGACCCGCACGCTGCGCGCCCGCGGAGCCGCAAGGCCAGGGCCAGCGTGCCCAGCTGGGACGAGATCGTCTTCGGCGCCAAGCACGACTGAGCGGGCAGCGCGCACGACCCGGCGCGCCCGGCCACCGGGCGGGTCCCCTCAGTCCGTGTCGCCCGGCATCCCCAGCGCCAGGGTCTGCGGCGTCGACGCGACCGCGCGGGCCACCGCCTGCGTCATCCGCCGCATGTGATGCCTGCGGCAGAGGACCTCGTAGCCGACGACGTCGCGGCCGCCGGTGTCGCCCACCATCACCTGGTCACCCTCGACGACCATCGTGCCGTTCACCGTGCGCGCGTTGTGCGTGGCCCGTGCGCCGCACCAGCACAGCGTCTGCACCTGCAGGACCTCCACGCGGTCCGCGAGCTCGACGAGGCGCGCCGAGCCGGGGAACAGCCGGGTGCGGAAGTCGGCGGTGATGCCGAAGGCGTACACGTCGATGCCCATCTCGTCCACCAGCTGGGCCAGCTGTTCGACCTGCGTCGGCGTGTAGAACTGCGCCTCGTCGCACACGAGGTAGTCGACCCGGTCCCCCCGGGTGCGCCGCTGCACGACGTCGTCCCAGAAGTCCGTGTCGTCGGTCACCTCCACGGCGGGGTGCCGCAGCCCCAGCCGCGAGGACAGGACGTTCTGCCCGGCGCGGTCGTTGCGCGTGTACAGGACACCGCCCCGACCTGCGACGGCGTGGTTGTGGTCCATCTGTAGCGCGAGGGTGGACTTGCCGGAGTCCATCGTGCCGCTGAAGAACGCGAGCTCTGCCATGTCCCCTCCTCAGGCCACCACGAGGAGCGGCACGAGCATCTCCCCTGGCGTCAACGATCCATGCATGCCGATGAGCTCGAGCGAGTGCGGCGTCTGCGTCCGGGAGTCCACGACCCCGGCGCGACCGGTGGCCGCCACGACGAGGTCCCCGATCACCGGACGCACCTCCTCCACGACGGGGCCGAACCAGCCCGCGTCGACGGCCTCGTCCCGCGTGGCGACCACGGCCGCGGCACCGAGCGTCGCGCGCCAGCGCGCGGCGACCGCGGCGACGTCGGCACCGGGCACCACGTGCACGTGGCTGGCACGCGGCTCACCGGCCACGAGCTCCACGTCCGCCGCCAGGGCCGGCGTGGCCGCCACGTCGACGAGCAGGTCACGGTCCACGTCCACCATCCCGTGGTCGGCCGTGATCACGAGGACCGTGCCGGCGGGCACGGAGCGGGCGAGCCGCCCCAGCTCGCTGTCCAGCTCCCCGAGGGCGTCGCCCCACTCCGCAGACCGCCAGCCCCGCTGGTGCCCGACCTTGTCGACGTCACCCCAGTAGAGGTACACGAGGCCCGGCGCGGCCAGCCGCCGCACCGTGGCGTCCACGCGCTCGGCGAGGGTCTCGGCGGGCACGTACTGGCCGCCGTGCAGTGCCGAGACCGTGAGCCCGGACCCGGCGAACCGGGCCGGCCCGACGGAGGCGACGGGGACGTCCGCGGCGATGCGCTCGAGCAGGGCGGGCTCGCGCTGCCACTGGCCCGCAGGCTCCACCCCCGTCCAGGACACGAGGTTCGCCAGCTCCCCGGACGTGGGGTTCCGCACCGTGTACCCGGCCAGGCCCGTGCGCCCCGCCGCGCGCCCGGTGCCGAACAGGCCCATGGAGGCCGCCGTGGTCGACGGGTAGCCCACGGTGAGCTCGAGGCCGTCGGCCAAGAGCCGTCGCAGGAAGGGCGCGTGGCCCGCGCGTTCGGCCAGCATGCGGTGCCCCAGCCCGTCGACCAGCACCACGCAGACGCGCTGCGCCGTCGGGATCCGCAGGCGTTCGCGGGCGACGGCGCCCCCGTCGAGATCGACGCCCAGCGCCGCCGCGACGGCCGGGAGGACCGAGCCGAGGCTCAGGCCGTCGTGGTCCGGCGGGCAGAAGCCCGCGGCCCGCACCGCGCGGGCGAGGTCGTCGGTCATGTCACCGCGCCGTCGCCGCCGACAGGGCACGGGCGAAGCCGACGGCCTGCCGCACCGCGTCCTTGCCCTCCGCCTGCGCCGAGACGCGCACCACGACGTCGTCGGGCGTCATCGACCCGGTGAACCCGTGGTCCGCCTCGCACGCGGGGTCACCGCAGGAGGCCGGCTCGAGGTCCACGCGCTGCACGCCGCCCCACCCGATCGCGAGGGTGAGCTCCGCCGGGGCCGCACCCGGCCGGTGCCGGTCGGGGACCGTCACCACGTGGGTGAGGGCCACCGTGTGCACCGCCCGGATCGGCACGGACTCCGTGGTGGCCGACGCGCTCACCGACGGGTTCTCGCTGTCGGCCGGGTGGTCGTCCACGTGCGCCATGATCAGGCGGCTCGGCGTGAGGACGAGGACGGTGACGTGCCGTCGGACCTCTGCCGCGTCGAACGTGGTCTCGGGGTGGACGAGGTGGGCGACCACCTCCTCCCCGCCCAGCGCGACGTCGAGGACGTCCTGGACGAGCTCCGGGTAGTAGCCGGCGTGGTCGAGGCTCTGGCGCAGCTCAGCAATGCGTGGCACGGCGACCATCCTTCCACTGACGCGGCGGCGCGCCGGTCCGGGGGCGGCAGCTGTGGACGGTCACGCCGGGAGCGCCCGGCGTGCGGCGTCGGCCCGGCCGGCGACCGTGAGCGCCACGCGGGCGGCCAGCACGGCCGCCCCCTCCTCCCCCACCACCACCGGGTGCAGCTCGAGGGAGAGCAGCTCCGGGGTGTCGTCGGCGAGCACGGCGACCCGAGCCAGCACGTCCTCGAGCGCCGCGACGTCGAGCTGCGGCAGCCCGCGGTACCCGAACAGGCGCGGGGCGGCCCGCAGGCGGCGCACCATCTGGGCGACGTCCACGTCCGTCAGCGGTGCGATGCCGTGGCTCACGTCGTCGAGCAGGTCCACCGCGTCGCCCGCAAGACCCACCGACACGACCGGCCCGTACCTCGGGTCCTCCGTCGAGCGGATGACGCAGGCGGCGCCCGTCGGCGCCATCGCCTGCACCTCGAACGACGCGTCGGTCATCCCGTGCGCGAGCAGGACGCGACGCATGTGCGCCATCGCGTCCCGGAGCGCCGCCGGGCCGGTCAGGTCCAGACGCACGCCCCCGAGGTCCATGCGGTGCCGCAGCCCCGCCGCGGTGCTCTTGAGGGCCACGGGCCAGCCCAGCTCGTCCGCGGCCGCCACCGCCGCCGCCTCGTCCGACACGGTCCTGCTCGGCCAGACCACCAGGCCGTAGCACGCCAGGAGCTCCGCGGCGGCCGCGGCGTCCAGCGGGACGACCGTCCCCGGCGCGACGCCGTCCACCGCCCCGTCGCCGGCCGCCGACAGCGCACCCGCGACGAGCCTGCGCGCCCTCCCGCGGTCCACGCCGTCGGGCGCGAGCGGACGCCCGTGGTCCGCCGCGCGCCACTCGCTGTGACGGACCGCTGCGGCGAGCGCCAGCACGGCGTCCTCGGGGGTGGCGTACGCGGGGACCGTCACGGCCCGACCGTCGGGCGCCACCCCCGTGAGCGCGTCGGTGATACCGCTGAGGCCCCGGATGCAGGCGACCGCGGTCCGGCCCGACGCCGCGGCCGCCCTGGCCACGGAACGCGCCACGGCTGGGTGCGGCTCCCCCAGCGGCGGCACGTGCAGGAGCACGACGACGTCGGCACCCGGGTCGGCGAACACGTCGGCCAGGTCTGCGTCGAGCCGGGCGAGGTCGTCGGGCGTGGAGTCGCCCGCGGTGAGGATGGCGCGCCGGTCCGTCACGGTCAGCCCGGCGGACGTCGCCGCCTCCGCCGCGAGGGCCGCCATGGGCTCGGAGCCGGCCACGACGACGACGCGCGGCCCCACGGGGAGCGGCTGGTGCACGAGGAGCTGGGCGACGTCCAGCAGCTGGTGCTGGCTGGTCACGCGGACGACGCCCGACTGGCGGAGCAGCTCGTCCAGCGCCCGGCGCGGCACGTGGGTCTCGCGCAGGACGTGCCCGGCCGGCGCCACGTGCCCGGAGCTCCCCGCGGTCACGACGACGACGGGCTTGACCGCGGCCAGGCGGCGCGCGACCCGCGCGAACTTCCGTGGGTTGCCGATCGACTCCAGGTAGAGGGCGACGACGTCGGTCTCCTGGTCCTCCGTCCAGAACTGCATGAGGTCGTTGCCGGAGACGTCTGCGCGGTACCCCGACGAGACGAAGGTGGAGAGACCGAGGTTGCGTCGGCGCGCCGAGGCGAGGAGCCCAACGGCCAGAGGCGCGGACTGGCAGAACAGGCCGAGGCGTCCGGTCAGCGGCCGTTCCGCCGCCAGGGAGGCGTTGATCGCCCGGATGAACCCGTAGGAGCCGGGGCCGAGCACGCGGGCGCCGATGCTGTGGGCTGCACGCAGGAGCTCCCGCTGGTGCACGACGCCGTCCGCGCCCGTCTCCGCGAAGCCCGTGGAGAGCACGAGCACCGCGTGGGGCCGGAGGCGCGCGCAGTGCCGGACGGTCTCCGCGCACCGGTCCGCCGGCACGGCGAGGACGACGAGGTCCACCGGCCCGGGCACGTCCTCCAGGCCGGCCCGGATGCGCGCGGGCCCGGGTGCGCGGTCCCAGCCCACGACGTCGACGGTCAGCGCCTCGGCGTCACCCGCTCCGGGCAGGCCCGGCAGGCCCGACGCCGTCGCGTCCGGCAGGCCGACGAGGTGACGGACGACCGCGCACCCTGCACCGTGGTCGCGCGACGCCGGGTCGGTGATCACGAGGATCGACCGCGACTGCAGGAGGGCGGCGACGCTGCGCGACTCGGCGCTGTGCTCCCGGTCGGCCATCACGGCCAGGGACCGGATCGTGGGGTCGACGTCGAAGCCAACCCACACGATGCCGTCGTCGAGCTTGGCCTGGACCTGGTACCCGGCCTCGCGGAAGACCGCGAGCATCTTCCCGTTCTGCGGCAGCACCTCCGCCGTGAACCGGTGGATCCCCCGCTCGCGAGCCGCTGCGGCGAGGTGCTCGAGCAGCACGGAGCCGAGCCCGCGGCCGTGGTGCGCGTCCGAGACGTTGAAGGCCACCTCGGCCGTGGTCGCGTCCGTCCGGTCGAACCGCGCCACGGCGATGATGTGCTCCACGTCGTCCACGTCGACCACGGCGACGAGCGCCACACGGTCGTGGTGGTCCACGTGGGTGAAGCGGTGCAGCTCGGCCTCGGGGAGCCGTTCCAGCGGGGCGAAGAACCGGAAGTACGTGGACTTCTGCGACTGCGCCATGTGGAAGGCCTGCAGCGCGTCGGCGTCGGCGGGACGGATGGGACGGACGTGCGCCGTGCCGCCGTCACGCAGCACGACGTCGGCCTCCCAGTGCACGGGGTAGCCGCTGCTCGGGCCGGCGGCGTCGTCTGCCACCACGCCAGGCTAGCCACCGAGCGCCGCAGCCGCGGCCGACGTGCGGGCGCGTCGCACGGCGGAGGCGCTGCGCCCCCGGGGGAGAATGGACCGACCACCGCAGAAGGAGACCCCCCACCGATGGCCCGCCGCCCCTCCGGCCCTGCCGACCACGCCCCTGTCGACGAGACGATCGTCGACGTCGACGTCGCGACCGAGATGCAGGGCTCGTTCCTCGAGTACGCGTACTCGGTCATCTACTCGCGCGCGCTCCCGGATGCCCGGGACGGCCTCAAGCCGGTCCAGCGGCGGATCCTGTTCCAGATGGGTGAGATGGGGCTGCGCCCCGACCGTGCCCACGTGAAGTCGGCGCGCGTCGTCGGCGACGTCATGGGCAAGCTCCACCCGCACGGCGACACGGCCATCTACGACGCGCTCGTGCGGCTCGCGCAGCCTTTCGCGCTCCGGCTCCCGCTGATCGACGGGCACGGGAACTTCGGCTCGCTGGACGACGGGCCGGCGGCACCGCGGTACACCGAGGCACGGCTGACCCCCGCGGCCATGGCGATGGTCGCGGACCTCGACGAGGACGTCGTCGACTTCGTGCCGAACTACGACAACAAGCTCACCCAGCCCTCGGTGCTGCCTGCCGCCATCCCGAACCTCCTCGTGAACGGCGCCTCGGGCATCGCCGTCGGCATGGCCACGAACATGGCCCCCCACAACCTGGTGGAGGTCGTGGCGGCCGCCCGGCACCTGCTGAGCCACCCGGACGCCACGGTCGACGACCTGATGCGCTTCGTCCCCGGCCCTGACCTGCCCGGCGGCGGCAAGATCGTCGGCCTCGAGGGTGTCCGCGACGCCTACCGGACCGGGCGGGGCTCGTTCCGTACGCGGGCGACGGCACGGGTGGAGAACGTCACGGCGAAGCGCAAGGGCATCGTCGTCACCGAGCTGCCCTACATGGTCGGTCCCGAGAAGGTCATCGAGAAGATCAAGGAGGGCGTGCAGAGCAAGAAGCTGCTCGGCATCACCGCGGTCACGGACCTCACGGACCGGCAGCACGGTCTGCGCCTCGTCATCGAGGTGAAGTCGGGCTTCAATCCCGACGCCGTCCTCGAGCAGCTGTACCGGCACACCCCGATGGAGGACTCGTTCGGCATCAACAACGTGGCGCTCGTCGACGGCCAGCCCCTGACCCTCGGGCTCCGCGAGCTGCTCTCCGTCTGGGTCGACCACCGGATCACGGTGGTCAGGCGCCGTTCGGCTGACCGGCTACGACGTCGGCGCGAGCGGCTGCACCTGGTGGACGGCCTGCTCATCGCGATCCTGGACATCGACGAGGTCATCCAGGTCATCCGCACGTCGGACACCGCGGACGCCGCGCGCGCCCGCCTCATGCAGGTCTTCGACCTCTCGCAGCTCCAGGCCGACTACATCCTCGAGCTGCGGCTGCGCCGCCTCACGAAGTTCTCGCGCATCGAGCTGGAGCGCGAGGCGGAGGAGCTGCGTGCGGAGATCGCCGAGCTCGAAGAGGTGCTGGCGTCGGACACGCGGCTCCGCACGCTCGTCGGTGACGAGATGGCCGAGGTCGCCCGCACCTTTGGGACGCCCCGCCGCACCATCCTGCTCGAGTCCGCCGGTGGCTCGGCGACGACGTCGGCGGCCACCGTGACCGCCAAGGCGACGCCCCTGGAGATCGTGGACGCGCCGTGCTGGGCGCTGCTCTCCGGTACCGGCCTGCTGGCCCGCACGGCGGACGACGCCGAACCGGCCAGGACCGGGCGACGCTCCGCCCACGACGTCGTGGTGGCGGCGGTGCCGGCGTCCACGCGCGCCGACATCGGCGCCGTGACGTCGCGGGGCCGTGTGCTGCGCCTCCCGATGCTGGACCTGCCGGCGCTGCCGCCGACGGACGGTCCGCCGTCGATGTCCGGTGGCGTGCCGGTGAGCGAGGTCGTCGACCTCGCACCCGGCGAGCGGGTGCTGGGCCTGACCGCGCTCGCCGCCGACGCCCCGACCCTCGCGCTCGGGACGGCGGGCGGCGTCGTCAAGCGCGTCGCCCCCGAGACGCCGCCCAACCGGGAGTCGTGGGAGGTCATCGGGCTGCGGGACGGCGACGAGGTGGTCGGCTGCGCGTCGGTCACCGACGACGACGAGCTGGTGTTCCTGACGACGGACGCGCAGCTGCTGCACTTCGGCGCCTCGGCCGTGCGTCCGCAGGGCCGGCCGGCGGGCGGCATGGCCGGCGTGAAGCTGGCAGCCGGTCAGCGTGCGGTGTTCTTCGGGGCGGTCCCGGCCGGGTCGGCGGCGGAGGCCGTCGTCGTGACGGTGGCGGGCGCGTCCGACGCGCTGCCCGGCACGCAGGCGGGGTCGGCGAAGGTGTCGCCCTACGAGGTCTTCCCGGCGAAGGGCCGGGCGACCGGCGGGGTCCGGGCGCACCGGTTCCTGCGGGGGGAGGACGCGCTCATCCTGGGCTGGGTCGGTCCGGGCCCGGCGCGGGCGTCTGGCTCCGCGGGCCAGGCGATCGACCTGCCTCCCGTGGACCCGCGGCGTGACATGTCGGGGCGTGCGCTACCTGCCCCGGTGCACACGATCGGCTGATCCCCGCTACCGCAGGACGGTCAGGTCGACGTGGTCGACCTTCCACGTGCCGTCGTCGAGCTGCACGCGGTACGCCATCACGATGGAGTACTCGTCCGAGGTGCCGGCGCCGTACGTCTCCACCGCCTCGACCTCCGCCGTGTCGACGTCGAGCTGCACCTGGCTCTCGATCACCACGCGGACCGGACCACGGTCGGCGTACTCGGCGGCCTCGGTCGCGAAGGCGTCGCACGTGGCGGACCCGAGGTAGACGTCGTCGCGGAAGAACGTCGTGGTGGTCGCCACGTACGCGTCGCACGAGCCGTCGCGACGGGCGTCGAACAGCGCCGTGACGGCGTCGGCCGGCTCCGGGGCGGGCTCCGGGTCACCCGGGCGCGGCGCGCAGGCGGCCGCACCCGCGACGACGAGCGCGACGGCTGTGGCGAGGGGTACCCGGGCGCGGAAGGTCACGGCAGCTCGTCGAGCGACAGGGACGTGAAGGCCATGGGCAGGCCCAGCGGGAGCGTTGCCGTGTGCGTCATGCCGAGAGCGACGTAGGTCACCTCGACCCGGTCCTCGATCATGTACCCGGCAAGGACCGGGCACTCCCGGACGTCCCAGGTCAGGACGAGGCGCGCCCAGTCGCTGCCCCCGACCGAGGCCGACCGGAACTCGACGAGGTCGTAGAGGTCGCCGTTCGGGTCCCGCATCATCTCGGTGCTGGTCCGACGCGCCCGCCCGTCGAGGGCCAGCGTGTCGTCCAGCATCGGCACCTGCACATCGGTGACGGTGATCGGGACGGGGCCGTCGCTGACGAGATCGATCCGCGCCTCGAACCGGCCGGGCTCGCACCTGAACACCTGGTGGGACTGGGTCAGTCCCTCGGAGGTGGCGGTCTCCATGTCCTCGCTCCACCACCCGCCCCCCGTCACCGACGGCGCCGAACGGCCACCGAGCCACGCCGCGACGCCGAGCCCGGTCGCCAGCAGCGCCGCAGTCACGGCGCCGACCACAGCCCAGCGACGCCGCCGACGCCGGTCGCCCGGCGGTGCAAGCTGGATGACCTCGGCTGTCCCGGCTGGCGTCATGGCGGGGAGCCTAGCGACGCCCTCCCAGGTCGAGTGGCCGATCGGTGCTCAGATCTCGACGCTGTACAGCACGTAGCCGTGCGCGGGCTCGTACCCCAGTCGCTCGTAGAGTCCCACGGCACCGGTCGGGTTCGCCGTGTCGACGCGCAGCATCGCGTAGCCCATGCCGTCGTCGCGGTACGCCCGCATCGCCTCGATCAGCAGCGCCGACGCGAGCCCGCGGCCGCGCCACGGGCGTCGGACCCCGAGAACGTCGGCGAAGCCGCAGGAGTAGCCGAGCACCGGCCAGTCCTGCGGGTACCGCCCCGAGATCACGTAGCCGGCGACGTCGTCCGCCTCCGTGAGTGCGACGAAGCTCCACTCGCGCGCGAAGTGCGCGTCGTGATGGCCCCAGGACTCGGCGGTGAGCGGCTCGGAGCCCCAGTGGTCCGCGAACGCCTCGTTGTGGGCGAGACGGACGGCCTCGTCGAGGTCGTCGTGCCACGGCACGAGGCGCAGGCCGTCCGGCACGGGGCCGTCGGGCAGCGGGTGCGACAGGTCCCGTCGCATCGTCGTGTACCAGCGCACCGGGCTGAAACCACCCGCGGCGTAGAGACGCCGCTGGTCCCGCGCGCGCTCCTCCACCATGACGGCGAGCCGGGCCGGCAGGTCGGAACCCGTCGCAGCGAGCTTCTGGCGGCCGCGACCCTCGACCCAGGCCAGGACCGCCCGCCCGATTCCGCGGCCCCGCCATCCGGGGTCCACTCCACCGCGCAGCAGCGCGCGGAGCACGGACTCACCTGGTCGGAGCTCCACCAGACCGTAGGCACGCAGCGTCCCGCGGTCGTCGAAGCCACCGAGGCTGTCCGCGTTGAGATCGACCTGCGGCGTCGTGAGCAGCTCGACGACCTCGTCGAGTGACTGGCGCTCGTGCGCCGCGTCGGCCGTCTCGATCGCACCCAGCAGTGCGTGCAGCGCGTCGGCGTCCTTCAGCTGCAGCGGCCGCCACCGCAGCTCCAGGTGGGCGGGCGGCACGTCGAGCACGGCAGGCGGGTCCGCCCGGACCGCGAGGGGCTCGCTCGTGCTCACGGGACCAACCTAGCCAACACCGATCGGCTCCCGGCAACGCGGGACGGCACCGCCCTCACCTGCGGCCTCACGCGTCGATGCGCGCGCGGTCCAGCTCGGCGGCGCCGGCGACGATGAAGTCCCGGCGCGGGCTGACGTCCGAGCCCATCAGCAGCTCGAATACCGCCTCCGCCTGAGCCGCGTCGCTCGCCCGGACCCGCCGGAGGGTGCGGTGGCGCGGGTCCATGGTCGTCTCGGCCAGCTGGTCCGCGTCCATCTCGCCCAGGCCCTTGTAGCGCTGGATGTCGTCCTTGTAGCGCCGTCCGGACTTCTGGAGCCTCTTCAGGGTCGCGGCGAGCTCGGCCTCGGAGTACGTGTACACGTACTCGTTCTTCTTGCCGGCGCCGCCCAGCACCTCGATGCGGTGCAGCGGCGGCACCGCCGCGTACACCCGGCCCTCGTCGATCATGGGACGCATGTAGCGGAAGAACAGCGTCAGCAGGAGCGTCCGGATGTGCGCGCCGTCGACGTCGGCGTCGGTCATGAGGATGACCTTCCCGTACCGGGCCTGCTCGATGTCGAACGTCCGACCGGAGCCCGCCCCGAGCACCTGGATGATCGCCGCGCACTCGGCGTTGCGGAGCATGTCCGAGATCGACGCCTTCTGGACGTTGAGGATCTTGCCGCGGATGGGCAGCAGCGCCTGGAAGTCGGACTGCCGGGCGAGCTTCGCGGTGCCGAGCGCGCTGTCGCCCTCGACGATGAACAGCTCGGAGCGGTCGACGTCGTCGCTGCGGCAGTCCGCGAGCTTGGCGGGCAGCGCCGAGGTCTCGAGCGCGTTCTTGCGCCGCGAGATCTCCTTCTGCTTGCGCGCCGACATGCGTGCCCGCATCTCCGCGACGACCTTGTCCAGCAGGAGGGCGGCCTGGGTCTTGGCGTCGCGCTTGGTCGAGGTCAGGCGCGCCGTGAGCTCCGTCTCCACGACCTTCGCGACGATGCCACGGACCGGGCCGGTGCCCAGGACCTCCTTGGTCTGCCCCTCGAACTGCGGCTCGGCGAGGCGGACGGTCAGCACGGCCGTGAGGCCCGCCATGACGTCGTCCTTCTCGACGCGGTCGGCCGCGTCCTTCGTGGAGACCTTCAGCCGGCGGGCGTTGAGCTCGACCTGCTTGCGGATGGTCTTCACCAGTGCCTGCTCCAGGCCGGCGAGGTGCGTGCCGCCCTTCGGCGTGGAGATGATGTTGACGAAGGTCCGGATCTCCGTGTCGTACCCGGTGCCCCAGCGCAGCGCGAGGTCCACGTCGCAGGTGCGCTCGACCTCCTGCGAGGTGAGGTGGCCGCGGCCGTCGAGCATCGGGACGGTCTCGGTGAACGTGCCCGACCCCGTGAGCCGCCACGTCTCCGTCAACGGCGGGTCCGGGGCGAGGAAGTCGACGAAGTCGACGGTGCCGCCGAGGTGGACGAAGGTCTCCTCGTGGGGCCCGTCCGCCCCAGGCGTGCCCGGCATCCCGCGCTCGTCACGCACCCGGATCCTCAGGCCGGGCACCAGGAACGTCGTCTGCCGGACGCGCGAGACCAGCTCGTCGTAGGAGAACGCCGCGCTGGCCGGGAAGATCTGCCGGTCCGCCCAGTACCGCACGCGCGTCCCCGTGACACCCTTGGGCACCTTGCCCTCGACGACGAGCTCGGAGGCGTCGACGAACGGCGTGAAGGGCGCGTCGGGGCTGATGCCCCCGGCGTCGGCGAACCGGCCCGGCTCGCCGCGGTGGAAGGACATGTGATGGGTCCGGCCGCCGCGGTCGACAGCGACGTCGAGCCGCGCCGAGAGCGCGTTGACGACGCTCGCACCGACGCCGTGCAGGCCGCCCGAGGCCGTGTAGGAGCCGCCCCCGAACTTGCCGCCGGCGTGCAGCTTGGTGAACACGACCTCCACGCCCGTGAGGCCCGTCTTGGGCTCGATGTCCACCGGGATGCCGCGCCCGTTGTCCCGCACCTCCACCGAGGAGTCGGCGTGCAGGATGACGTCGATGTGGTCGCAGTGGCCCGCCAGGGCCTCGTCCACGGCGTTGTCGATGATCTCCCACATGCAGTGCATCAGGCCGCGGGAGTCGGTCGTCCCGATGTACATACCCGGCCGCTTGCGCACCGCCTCCAGGCCTTCGAGGACCGAGAGGTGGCGGGCGGTGTAGCTGGACTCCGACAACGTGCTCGTCACCCCCTGAGCCTAAGCGACCCCGGCGGATGGACCGCTGAGGCGCTCCGGAGGGCTACGCGGTCAGCGAACCCATGGCCTTCGATGCGACCGCTGGGGGTGGTGGATGGTTCTATGGAGGCATGACCACGACGACCCCGACACCGCTGACCGCAGCAGATCGCTGCGACCGCTGCGGCGCGCAGGCATACGTGCGTGTGTTGCTGACGAGCGGTGAGCTGCTGTTCTGCGCCCACCACGCGCGCCACCACGCCGAGGCCTACGCGGGCGTCGCCGTGCAGATCCAGGACGAGACGAGGCGACTCCGCGAGGAGCACGGCGCCTCTCTCCGGTAACCCGTTCTCACAGGTCCGGCCGGGTGAACCGGCCGGACCTGTCATGTCCGGCGCAGGCCGGCGGAGGGACTCAGGCGATGGACCTCGTAGCACTCGGCGTCGGGATCGCGATCCTCGTCGGGCTGGTCGGCATCGTCGTGCCGGTGCTGCCCGGCTCGCTGCTCGTCGGGGCGGCGGTGCTCGTCTGGGCCGTCGACAAGGGCGGCGCCGCCTGGGCCGTGTTCGTCGCCGTCTCCCTGCTCCTGACAGCCGGCTGGGCCGCCAGCTACGCGGTCCCGGGCAAGCGCATCGCCGCGTCGGGCGTCCCGCGGTCGACGTTCGTGGTGGCGGGTCTGCTCGGCGTCGTCGGCTTCTTCGCGATCCCCGTCGTCGGCCTGTTCGTGGGGTTCCCGGCCGGCCTGTACCTCATGGAGTACCGGCGGCTGAGGGACCGGTCCGCCGCCTGGGCGTCCGCGTGGCTGGCCATCCGGATGCAGGCGCTCGGCATGCTCATCGAGCTGGGCCTGGCACTGCTCGCCGCCGCGACGTGGCTCGTCGCCGTGCTCGTCGGCGTCGGCAGCTGACCTGAACCCAGCGCGTCAAGGCGGTGACGCCATCGGCCGATGAAGGAGGAAGACACTCCTCCTCGATCGGAGCCGGCGATGGGCCACCTGCGCGTGCTCGTCGCACTCGGCGCCCTGCTCACGCTCCCGGGGTGCGCGCCGGCCGCTGACGCCGCCGCAGGCCCCGCGCCACGGGCGGAGGAGGTCGCGACACCGGAACGCGCCGGCGCCGCCTCCGACACCGCCGCCGCGGATGCCGTGGCCACCACGGGCCCCGGGGCCGCCGACGGCGCGCTCCCGGCGAGCGCGGCGGAGGCTCTCCTGACGTACGGTGCGGCCTACGACCTGTTGTACGCCGCGATCGAGCCCTCCGACGAGCTGATCGAGCAGTGGAACGCCGCGTACCAGGCCGAGGACTGGGCGCTGGTGCGCGAGACGTCCGGCCGGCTGGCCGACTGCCTGCAGACGCTGCAGGTCCGGGTGCTGGCGGCTGCCTGGCCCGCCGACGCGCAAGGGGCGGCCCAGGACTTCGCCCTCGCGCTCGACGAGGAGATCGGCTGGTACTCCTACGTCTCCATCGCCACGGACGACGAGGCGACCGTGGCCGCCCTCGCGCAGCCGTGGACGGACGCCGCGGTCACCGCGTCGGACGAGCTGTGGGCGATCCTCGAGGCGGGACTCGGGAAGGACCGCTGAACCGCCCGCCCCGCATCGCGGCGAGGCGGGCGCGCCCGTCAGTCGAGGTAGTCGCGCAGCACCTGCGAGCGACTCGGGTGGCGGAGCTTCGACATCGTCTTCGACTCGATCTGCCGGATGCGCTCGCGCGTGACCCCGTAGACCTTGCCGATCTCGTCCAGGGTCTTCGGCTGACCGTCCGTGAGCCCGAAGCGCATCGACACCACCCCGGCCTCACGCTCCGAGAGCGTGTCCAGGACCTGGTGGAGCTGCTCCTGGAGGAGCGTGAAGCTGACGGCGTCCGCCGGCACGACGGCCTCGGAGTCCTCGATGAGGTCGCCGAACTCGCTGTCCCCGTCCTCGCCCAGCGGCGTGTGGAGGGAGATGGGCTCGCGGCCGTACTTCTGGACCTCGACCACCTTCTCGGGGGTCATGTCCAGCTCCTTGGCGAGCTCCTCCGGCGTGGGCTCACGGCCCAGGTCCTGGAGCATCTGCCGCTGGACGCGGGCGAGCTTGTTGATGACCTCGACCATGTGCACCGGGATGCGGATGGTGCGGGCCTGGTCGGCCATGGCGCGGGTGATGGCCTGACGGATCCACCACGTGGCGTACGTGGAGAACTTGTAGCCCTTGGTGTAGTCGAACTTCTCGACCGCGCGGATGAGACCGAGGTTGCCCTCCTGGATGAGGTCCAGGAAGAGCATGCCGCGCCCGGTGTAGCGCTTGGCGAGCGAGACCACGAGACGCAGGTTGGCCTCGAGCAGGTGGTTCTTGGCCCGGCGCCCGTCGGAGGCGATCCACTCGAGCTCTCGCCGCAGCTTGGGCTCGAGCTTGCCCGAGCTGGCGAGCTTCTCCTCGGCGAAGAGGCCGGCCTCGATGCGCTTGGCGAGCTCGACCTCCTGCTCGGCGTTGAGGAGGGCGACCTTGCCGATCTGCTTGAGGTAGTCCTTGACCGGGTCGGCCGTGGCGCCTGCGGTGACGACCTGCTGGGCGGGCGCGTCGTCGTCGTCGGCGTCGGAGTACGTGAACCCGGTGTCCTCGGCCTCCTCCTCCGCGGCGGGTGCCGGGGCCTCGCCCTCGGCGACCTCGCCGGGCTCGACGGCCTCGTCGTCCGGCACCTCGACCTCGACGACCTCGTCTGCGTCGTCGTCCGCGACGACCTCGTCCGCGTCGTCGACGACGACCTCCTCGTCGAGCTCCTCGGGCTTGACGTCCTCCGGCTCCTCGTCGAGGTCGTCCTCGTCGTCGCTGTCGACGGCGGGCGCGGGCGCGGCGGCGGCCTTGCCCTTCTTCGCCGGAGCGGCGGCCCGCTCGGTGGTGGCGGCGCGACGAGCGGCTGCGGCTGCCGCCGCCCGGCGTGGCGCGGCGTCGCGGACGGCGACGCCTTCCGCCGCGAGCCAGGCGAGCACCTCCCGGATTCGGCTACCGGAGACCCCGGCGACCGTGCAGGCGCGGTGCACCGCGGCGGCGTCCACCGTGCCGACGGCGCGGCCGTCCTGCACCAACGCCATCAAGGCAGGGTGCTGGAACTCGCGCGGAGGTGCAGGACGTGAAGAGTGGGATTGCACAGGGAACCTTTCGGCAGCGCCCGCATCGGGGAGAAGGCCCGTGGTTGGGGCCACCATTGTAACGTCCACGGGTTCCCGATCGTCCCGATCGGGCGCCGTCGAGTGCGCCTCCGTCGCGCTTCACCCGGTCAGGACGACGCCTCCGGCTTGACGGCCAGGACGGGGCAGGGAGCGTCCAGGAGGATCCGCTGCGCGTTGGAGCCCAGGAGCAGCTTGCCCACTGGGCTGCGGCGCCGGAGCCCGATGACGATGAGCACGCCGTCCTCGTCGCTCGCTGCGGCGATGATGTCCTCCGCGACGTCCCGGCCCCGGCTCGTGAGCCGGACGTCGTAGCGGAGCCCGGTGTCGTCCAACCGGCGCCGGACCTCGTCGGCCTGGGCCTGGAGCTCCCCCGGATCCGTGCCGAACCGGTGCCCCCGCTCGCTGAGGATCACCACCAGGGGGACGTCGCGTGAGCGGGCCTCCGCGACGGCCGCGCCGAGCGCTGCCTCACCCTCCGGCGTGGACACGTAGCCGACCACAACGCTCATGGCGCCTCCCGACCCCGTACGACGCTCCCGATCACGCCGACGCTACCGGAAACCGCAGGTCCGGGCGGCGTCGTACGGGACGGCTCCGGCGCGCGTCGTCAGCCGGCGCCGCGTGCCACCCACCCCGGGGGCATCCCGACGGCGAGGGCGTCGCTGAGCAGCACGGCCATGTGGTGGTCCGGATCGGCAGCCAGTGCCCGGTCGACCAGGACACCGGCCCGCGCCCCGTCACCCTCCCACCAGGCGAGGAGCGCGAGGAGGGTCAGCGTGGGCGCGTGCCCCGTCCTCGGGGCGTGCGCGGCGGCATGCTCGAGCACCGCCCGGGCGGCGGCGGTCCTGCTGATGTCGGGGCGCTGCCCGTCGACGGGGTCCACGATCGCCGCGAGCGCAGTCCCGACGTCGGGCCCGCGGTCCCCCGCGACGAGGCGGTCCGCCACCCGTCCGGCGCCCGGCACGCAGCTGAGCAGTGCCGCGTCGCGCACGAGGACGTCGTCGAGCGCCGCCAGGAGCCGGCCCACCTCGGCCGGTCCCGGCGGCTCCCACGGGCAACGCGCCCGGGAGTCGGTGACCCCAGCGGGCTCGGCGACCGCCCACGCGTCGGCCGCCCGAGCGGTCAGGTCGCGCCAGAGCGACAGGCCGGCCGCGCGCCACCGGTGCGCCTCGGCACCGATGACGGAGCCCGACGCGGCGACCGCCCTCGCCTGCCACCGCGCGCGTGCGCGTCGCGCCGCTTTGCGCGCCGCCGGATCAACCACGCCGATCCACCCGAGGTCGTCCCGAGACGCTGCAACCGGGATGCCGTCGAGCACCATCTGGGCACCGACCCGGGTCCCTTCGAGCTCTGCGAGAGGGCGGCCGCGCGGTGGGCAGCACCCGCGGTCCGAGCACCCGACGGCGTAGTACCCGTGCGGCCCGACGACCCACGCCTCGAGCGGGCCGAGATGCTCGGCAGCGACGTCCTGGAGCGTTGCGAGCGCGGCACGCGCAGGGCCGCGACCGGGGGTCTGCAGGTCCTCCGCGGTGAACAGCACCGCGAGGGCGCGCCGGGCGCCGTCGGCGATCAGGTGGCCGACCAGGGCCGAGGCGGCCCGTTCCCCGGCCACGGGGTGCGCCAGGTCGGCCAGGTCCATGCGGGCGATCAGCCCGACCAGGGAACGCTCAGCCCGCACGCTCACCACCACCAGGCTCTCGGCGGGTCGGAAGCCGAGCCGGAACGGGATGAGCGCGAGCAGCTCGCGCGGCTCGGTGGTGCGGATGGTCGTCGTCATGGCGTGGATGCAAGCGCGCGGGTGCCGGCCGGGCGAAACGGACCCGGCCCACCTGTGGATTTCACCCGTCCAGCGGTTTCTGTGCACGCACGGCACCGGGGCTACGGTTGGAGCATGGCCATGACGGCGCCCCGTCCAGCCGGGCGCGTGCGTGCTCCCGGAGCAGTGGCGGTCGTGCTCGCAGGAGGCCTGCTGCTCGCCGGCTGCGGGGGTGACGCGGCGGACGTCGGCGCCGCCGACGAGGCGGATGCCCCGGCCCTCGAGTCCGCCGCTGCGCCGGGCACCGCAGGTACGAGGGAGGAGCCCGCTCCCCTGGTGACGGCCGCACCGGACGAGTACTCGGAGGTCGGCGACCTCGTCGAGGACTTCCCGATCGACCTGCTCCCCGTGCCCGGCGACGCCGTGATCCTGGTGACCTCCGCCGTCCCCGTCGGCGACGCGGACGTCCAGGAGGTGTCGCTGAACCTCCGGACCAGCGCCACGCCGGAGGAGCTGTTGGAGCTGTACCGGACCGCCCTCACGGCTGCCGGGTTCTCCGAGGTCACCGCAGAGACGTCGGACAGCGACCTCGCCGTCGACGTGACCTTCGTCCGGTCGGGCGGCGACGAGCTCGTGTCGATCGGCGTGCTGGACGTCGACGGTGCGCGCACCGTGACGATCGGCGGCCGCATCCACAAGTGAGCCCGCCCCTAGGCTTGCACCCGTGACGGAGCTGCTTGACGTCGAGGACGTGCGCGCCGGCGTCGACGCAGCCGTCGCCGCCCACCTGAGGGACCTGGCCGCCGAGCTCGGCGCCGTCGGCGCCGACGAGCTGCTCGTGGCCGAGCTGTCCGCCATGGCCGGCCGTGGGAAGCGGCTGAGGGCGGCGTTCTGCTACTGGTCCTGGCGCGCGCACGGAGGTTCCGACGGCGGGCCGGGCGCGGCCGCCCGGTCGGACGTCCTCGCCATCGGCGCCGCGCTCGAGCTCTTCCAGGCGGCCGCGCTCTTCCACGACGACGTGATGGACGACTCCGACACGCGCCGCGGCCGCCCTGCGGCTCATCGCGCCTTCGCCGCCCTGCACGCCGACGCCGGCTGGGCCGGACCCGCCGACCGGTTCGGCGAGTCGGTCGCGATCCTGCTCGGCGACCTCGCACTGATCGCCGCGGAACGGGTCTTCGGCGCCGCCGTCGCGGGTCTGGCGCCCCAGGTCCGGCGACGTGCGGACGACGTCTTCGGACGGATGCGCACGGAGGTGATCGCCGGTCAGTACCTGGATCTCCTGGCCCAGGTGCGGCCCGCCGACGACGCCGTCGCGCAGGAGGAGCAGGCGCGCACCGTGGTCCGGGCGAAGAGCGCACGCTACAGCGTCGAGCACCCCTTGACGCTGGGTGCCGCCGCGGCCGGTGCGGACGACGACGCCCTCGAGCGGATCGCGCGCATCGGTCTGCCGCTCGGGGAGGCCTTCCAGCTGCGGGACGACCTTCTCGGCGTCTTCGGCGACCCGGGCACGACGGGGAAGCCCGCCGGCGACGACCTGCGGGAGGGCAAGCGCACCGTGCTGGTCGCACGGGCGCTCCGGCACGCCGCGCCGGACGACGCGGCGGCGCTGGCCACCGCGCTCGGTCGCCGGGACCTCACGGGCGACGACGTCGAGCGGCTGCGCAGCACGCTGCGCCGCACGGGCGCGGACGTCGCGGTCGAACGCCTGATCCGCGAGCTGGCCGACCCGGCTCTCGCCGACCTGGCCGCTGCACCGCTCGCCGAGCCGGGCCGTTCGATGCTCGGCGACCTCGCGCGAGCCGCGGTGGACCGGCACGCCTGAGGCCGCGGACCTCGGACGGGGCTAGAGGGCGAGCGCCTGCGCCCGGCGACGCACCTCGGTCTTGTGCCCAGCCGCCAGCGCGTCGATGGGCGCGGGGACATGGTCGATGACCCAGTTCTGCATGGCGAGCGTCGGGTCGGGCGTGAACAGCCAGCGGATGGCCTCGTCGTCGGCGTACCCGGCGTCGCTCAGCAGCACGAGGGTGCCGTGAAGGGCCGGGATGACCTCCCAGCCGCCGTCCGCGGTGCGGGTCAGGAAGCGCTCGGGCACGGAGAGGATCTGCCGCTCACCCTGGCGGACGGCGATCAGGCGCCGGTCCTGCACGAGCCGCCGGACCCGGCCGACGTCGGTACCGAGTCGCTCCGCGACGTCCGGCAGGTTCAACCACGAGTCCACGAGAAGGTCATCGGTCACGACGCCAGCCTAGGGTGCGAGCACTTCCGCGGCAGCGCGCGCTCAGGTAGCGTGCGTTCTGTCACTTCTGTAACACCAGCAACATCCTTCACACGTCGGGACGTGCCATGACCACAGCAGCCGCCGAACAGTCCTGCCTGCGCCGCCGTCTCGGCGTGGGTCTCGCCCTGGCCGCGGTGGGTGTCGGCGCCTCCGGCACCGCCGCTCAAGCCGACGACTACGTGGTGCAACCCGGTGACACCGTCAGCCACATCGCGCTCCGCACGTCGGCCAGCGTCGAGCAGATCGTGGCCGCCAACGGGCTCGACGCCCGCGCCACCATCCGGATCGGTCAGGTGCTCACCATCCCGACCGCGGCCCCCGCCCCGGTGGCGACCGTGCCGGCGGCCACGCACACGGTCGTCGCGGGCGACACCGTCTGGGCGCTCGCACGGGCGAACGGCACCACCGTCGAGGCGATCGTCGCGGCCAACGCCCTCGACGCCCGGGCCACCATCCGCACCGGGCAGACGCTCACCATCCCGGGCGCGACGTCCGCGGTGGTGAGCAGCGGCGGCGCCGCCTCGACGTCCGCCAGCCGGGCCGCCACGCACACCGTCGTCGCGGGCGACACCGTCTCGGCCCTCGCACGTCGCTACGGCACCACCGTCGAGGCGATCAGCGCCGCCAACGGGCTGGACGATCGGGCCCTCATCAGGATCGGGCAGAGCCTGACGATCCCCGGCGCCCCGGCCGCGCCGGCGTCCGGGCTCGTCGGCAACACGTTCGCCGGCCGCACCTACCCCCAGGCCACGGTCGACGCCGCGAACCAGAACAAGGCCACCCTTCTGTCCGTCGGCGTGCCGAGCACGGCCGAGATGCAGGCGCTCGTCGTGGCAACCGCGCAGGAGATGGGCGTCGACCCTGCACTGGCGCAGGCCATCGCCTACCAGGAGTCGGGGTTCAACCAGGCCGCCGTCTCCCCCGCCAACGCGATCGGGACCATGCAGGTGATCCCCAGCTCGGGCGACTGGGCGGGCGAGCTGGTCGGCCGGGAGCTCAACCTCCTCGACCCGCGCGACAACGTCGTGGCCGGCGTGGCGATCCTGCGGCGCCTCGTCGAGACCAGCGCCGACCTCCCGACGGCGATCGCCGGCTACTACCAGGGCCAGCGGAGCGTGCGCGAGAACGGCATGTTCGACGACACGCGCCGGTACGTCGCCAACGTCCAGACGCTCATGTCGCGGTTCGCCTGACCGGTTTCGGCGTGAGCGAAACGTAGACTGCCGACCGTGGCAGCCACACTCACCGACCCGCTCCTCGGCCATCTGGTCGACGGACGGTACGAGGTGCTGTCCCGGATCGCCCGGGGCGGCATGGCCACGGTCTACCTCGCGATCGACCGACGGCTGGACCGCGAGGTGGCCCTCAAGGTGATGCACCCCCACCTGGCGGAGGGCACGACGGGCAGCGAGTTCATCGCCCGGTTCCGCCGTGAGGCGCGGGCGGCCGCGCGCCTGACGCACCCGGGCCTGGTCGGCGTCCTCGACCAGGGGGTCGACGGCGACACGAGCTACCTCGCCATGGAGTACGTCGAGGGCACGAACCTGCGCCGCCGGCTGACCGAGAACGGCCCGCTCGCCGTCGGCGACGCCCTGCGCACCGTGGAGTCCGTGCTGGAGGCGCTCGCGGTCGCCCACCGCAGCGGGCTGGTGCACCGCGACGTCAAGCCTGAGAACGTGCTGATCGCGACCGACGAACGCATCAAGGTCGCCGACTTCGGGCTCGCCCGGGCGGTCACCGAGGTGACGTGGACCACGACGGGCACCGTGCTCGGCACGGTCGCCTATCTCGCGCCGGAGCTCGTCACCCACGGCTCGAGCGACGCGCGCACGGACATCTACGCCGTCGGAATCCTGCTGTACGAGACCCTCACGGGTCGCCAGCCGTTCACGGGGGAGACCCCGATCCAGGTCGCGTACCAGCACGTGAACGCGGACGTCCCCGCGCCGTCCGACGTCGTCCCCTGGCTTCCCTCGGAGATCGACGACCTCGTGGAGTCCCTGGCCGCACGGGAGCCCGCGGAGCGGCCCGCGGACGCCGCGGCCGCCCTCCAGCTCGTCCGGCGCACCCGCGCCGCGCTCGACGACGACCTGCTGCGCCGCCACGCCGACGCGCCCGCGCGCCCCGTACCTGCCGGCGACGACGAGGACTACGTCCCGGACGACGCGCCGAGCGACCCGGACGCGACGGAGTCGCTCGCGGTGGCGGCGGACGGCCAGGACGGCCTGCGCCGGACGATCGCCCTCAAGGTCGGCGACGGCGTGGCACCCCTGGCCGCACCCGCGGCGACGGCGTCTCCAGGCCGACGTCGCCGCCTCCTGCGCTGGGCCGTCGTCGCCATCGCCGTCCTGGCCCTCCTGGGCACGGGCACCTGGTGGTTCCTGACTTCAGGACCCGGGGCCTTCCGCGCCGTTCCCGGCGGCCTGGTGGGTGCCGAGCGCGCGGCCGCGGAGGCGACCCTGGAAGAGGCGGGCCTGGCGGTCGACGTCACCGAGGCGTTCGACCCGGAGGTGGCGGCCGGTCTGGTGGTGTCCACCTCCCCGGCCGAGGGCGAGCGGGTCCGCAAGGACGGGACCGTCGCCGTCGTCGTCTCGAAGGGTCCGGACATGCGAGTGGTCCCCCCGGACCTCGTGGGCCAGCCCTTCGGGGACGTGGTGGCCGCGCTGGAGGCTGCCGGCTTCGTCGTGCCCGACCCGGCGCGCCAGTTCCACGACGACTTCGGCCCGGACACCGTGATCTCCCTGTCCCAGGAGCCCGGCGCGTCGCTGCCGCTCGGCACGACGATCACCCTGCTGGTCTCCGACGGACCGGCGCCGGTGACGGTGCCCACCGTGACCGGGAAGGAGCGCCAGGCCGGCATCGTCGAGCTCGAGGCCGCCGGACTGGTCGTCGAGGTACCGACCGAGGACTTCAGCGAGACCGTGCCGGCGGGGGCGATCATCTCGCAGAGCCCCGAGGGCGGGTCCGCCGGGCATCGCGGCGACACGGTGACGCTCGTCGTCTCCAAGGGACCGCCGCTCGTCGCCGTGCCCGACGTGGTGAACAAGGATGTCGACGAGGCGGTCGCGATCGTCGAGCAGGCCGGCTTCGTCGTGAAGGTGGACAAGGGCTG
>Ga0196976_1000284_pt1 | contig 33765 bp, 28 predicted proteins | sample S3v_513CmetaG_FD_148644 | JGI IMG/M metagenome (GOLD analysis project Ga0196976, IMG submission 148644) | Soil microbial communities from Anza Borrego desert, Southern California, United States - S3+v_5-13C | ecosystem: Environmental > Terrestrial > Soil > Desert | place: USA: California... | reverse complement strand
CGGGCAGGTGGCGCTCACGCCGGCCATACGGAATGCGCACCACCAGATCCGGCCGGCCCATCACATAGAGATAGAAGAACCGCAGCGCGCAGACGGCCTGATTGAACCAGGCCCAGGAGATGCGCTTCTCGTCGCGGAGATGGAGCAGGTACTGCTCGATCTCGCCGAGGCCGAGTTTGTCGGCGAGCGCCGGAAGTGTCGTGCGAAACGGGCGACGGAGTGAAGGTAGATCTGTTCGGTGCGAGCAGAGAGGTTGCGAATGCGCATGGCCTGGCGCATCCGTTCGCGCAAGGGAGTTGTGACCATGATGGTCTCCTTTCACAGGAGATCCGATCACGATGCGCAGAGCGAAACCGCGCAGTCGCGGAAACGCCGCCCTCCGTCGAAACGAATACAGGGACGCGGAGCGCGCCGCGAAGCGGCTTCGTTCAACTTCACCGTGCGGCCCGGCTTCGGCCCTATAGCCGAGCTGCCTGCTTCATCGCCAGTGCGGTGGCGTCACGCCGGTTGCAGCTCGCCACTCGGTTCTGCGAACGTCATCGGCGGCAACCGGCGCGCCGCTTCGGCTTCGGCACGCGGGACCGGCCGCACAGCTTAGCGTGAGATCCGTTAGCCGGACGCAGCGCCAGGTTCTCTGGATGACTCACCGAAAACCACGTCGGGGTTGTCTCGTATCATGATTCATGCTCCGCCAACGCCTCCTCACGATTGGTCTCGCCGCAGTGTGGACGATCGTCGTGATTGGTACGGTTTTCGTCCACGGACGCTGGCTGTGGCATCCGAACATTGCTCGTGGTGACACGGCGGCAATCGAGAGGCATCTGACGCGCTCCCTCGAGCAGGCGGTTGCGGACGGCAAGATCGGCAGCGCAGCTCTAGTGCTTATGGAACGTGGCCAGATCGTGACGGAACGTGGCTTTGGGGTGGCGCATGCAGAAGCCCAAGAACCGTTCAAGCCAGATCGTACGCTGTATCAGCTTGCGTCGGTGAGTAAGACTGTTACCGCTTGGGGCGTCATGAAGCTCGTCCAGGACGGGAAGATCAGACTCGACGAACCGGTGCTGCCGCATCTGCGCCGGTGGCGCTTCCCCGGAAGCGGATCGTACGCCGACGGGGTCACTGTACGACATCTTCTAAGCCACACCGCCGGTCTCGACGACGGACTAGGGTACGGCGGGTTCTTAGCTGGCGAGACGCCACAGACGTTGGAGAACTCACTGTCTGATGCCAAAGACTCGACGGTTGGCCGACCTCGTGCCGTGGTAGTTGTGAGAGAGCCGGGGAGAGCCATTTCATATTCCGGCGGCGGCTACACTGTCCTGCAATTACTAGTTGAGGAACTCACGAAGCGACCCTTCGCGGAATATATGGCTGACGCCGTATTGACACCTCTCGGCATGAACAAGGCAACGTTCGACATCGATGACTTAGCGGCAGAAGATCGTGCTCGTGATTTGGCAACCGCTTATGACCTAAAGGTGAAGCCGCAGCCGCATCGTCGTCATACCGCCAAAGCTTCGGTTGCACTCCTCGCGAGTGCGCGGGATATGGCGCACTTTCTCCGCGCCAATGTGGTTAACAATCCAGTTCTGCGCCCGCACACGCTCGATCAGATGTTGCGACCGCAGCCTGGAACGTCCGGAACATGGGGTTTGGGCTATACCCTCTTCGCTGCCACTGACAGCGACGACTACGTAGTTGGTCACGATGGCGGATCGCCTCCAGCGTGGGGTGCCATGTTGCGTCTGAACCGTGCTACGGGCAACGGAATGGTGCTGATGGTGTCGGGTGGTAGCGGTGCGGTCAATCAGCTCGGGCACGATTGGGTGTATTGGGAAACGGGAATAGTCACATCCGCAGCACGTCGCCAAATACTGTACGATCGGGTGGGGCCGGCACTAGTTGTCGTCGTCCTGGGCGTAATTGCGATCGTGCTGTTCGTAAAGCGCCGGCTAACTTTGGCGTGAAGCTGTCACGGCCCGGCTTCGGCAGCCGAGCTGCCTACATTATCGCCAGCTTGGGGGCGTCACGGCGCTCTGGCTTCGGCACGTGGGCCTTGGCCGCACAGCTTAGCGTGAGATCCGTTAGGCCGATGCTGAACGACGGTAGCCGACACCGTAGCAGCGCCGGTGCGAGGTAAACTACGCACCGCATGAGGCCACGCGCTTTCATCATCCACGGCCGAGACCATGAAGCTGTCGACGAATTGGTGAAGTTCTTGACTGCTGTTGGTGTTGACCATCTATCGTTCTATCAAGTGGCGGGGTCAATGGGCGCTGCGCCTTTCGTTGCGGATATCGTGTTGAAGGGAATCATAAGCGCGGATGTCGTCATCGCGTTGTTCACCCCAGACGAACAAGCGGCGCTTTATGATCCACGCACGGGCAGATACGCGGGGGACCAAGAGGGCGAAGCACGATGGCAAGCAAGGCCGAACGTGCTATTTGAGGCCGGCGTTGCCTTCGGACTGGCGCGAAACCGGACCATCTTGGCGACACTAGGTGCCGATGTTCGCCTGTTTTCGGATGTTGCCGGCGTTCACTTTGTAGTTCTGCATGACCGTGCCGGTAAAGCCCTTCTGTTCGACAGGCTGCGCGCGATTCTTCCGGATGCGTCACTACAGTCGGATTGGGCGGCCGCCGACTCCGGCGACTTCCATCGTGTGCTGCGCCGACGGTGGCCGCATTTCGACGAACTTGCCACTTTGGAACATCATCTGACCGACTGCGTCGTAGGCCGTCCGCCCGTACCGCTGTTGCAAGTGTTCAGAAAAGCGGTCGTCGGCTTGTCGCCGGTCGCTGTCGAGCGCTTGTCCGCAGAGAAGCTGATCCGACGAATACGCGACGTGTCGAGTGACGCAATCGCCGATAACGCGTTCTGGTGGGGCATCGTTTATGGTGTGCTCCGCTTTGAAGGGATCAAGCGTTGGTTCACGGGTGATCATTGGACCGACGGGGTAGAGAATGCAGTTGTTTCGGAACGAGGCGTAGCGTTGCTGCTGAAGCTCGCAAGCTCGTGAGCACGGCCTAACTTCACCGTGCGGCCGGCTTCGGCCCCGGCAGGCGCTGAAGAGGTGACAAGCTCTCGTTGTCGGTTGTCAGTTGTCTGCGATTTCCGCCCTGACTCACAGACAACTGACAACCGACAACCCCATCTCACCCGCTGCCCGTGTCCCCGTGCGACGCGTGCACCGGCTTGGACTCCGGCGAGCCCCACTGCCGCAGCCAGATCGACAGCACCACGATGGCCAGCACGGCCAGGAACTCGCTCTGCCAGTTCTGGAACGACTCGTACCAGAACTGCGGCTTCCCCATGTACCCGAACGTGCTGACGCTCGTGCCGCCCCCGTGCTGGAGCTACTCCTCGTTGAACTTTCGCGCGCCTGCCGCGGCGTGGCCGAAGAACGCGACCGCGAACAGCACCAGGAAGGCGAGGCTGAGTGAATTCTTGTAGAGCGCGAGACGCCACCCTCCCGCGCGCACGGGGCCGGCACGCCGGGGTCGTCGCGGTGATCCTCCGGCCGCTCTTCCACCTCGTCCGTGCCGTCGTGCTTCTTCGACTCCGACGATCGCTTCTGGAAGAGGAACACCGTCAGGATGACGTACATCCCCATCTGCAGGAACTCACTCTCCCAGTTCTCGAAGATCGTCTCGCCGAACTCGGAGGTGCGCAGGAACTCGCCGAACGCCACCGGCTCCTCCCCATGCTCCTGCTGTTCCTCGTTGTAGGTCGCCCATCCCGACAGCGCGTGCCCGGCGAGGCAGAGCAAAAACAGCACGAAGATGACGATGGAGAGGTTGTTGTTTCGCCACACGTAAAGCGAAAGGGAGCAACCCGGCTGCCATCGGGTCGGGAGAATTCTTACGTGTCTGCGGCGGGCTGAAGCCCGCCCTACATGACTCAGCGCGAGCTGCGCCGCTTCTTTCCCGACACCTTGTCGTCCGCGGACAGCGTCCGGAAGACCGCGCGCGACAGCGTCTGTGACGCGTACGCGAGCAGCGGCGGATGCCAGGGGCTGGCGTCGATGGAGATCCGCTCCCCTTCCGGCAGGCGGGCGTGGAACACGGTCGTCTCCGCGAGCGCGAGGTTCCTGTCGAGCCGGAGCACCGCGAAGCGCATCCCCTGGTCGACGACCACCAGGTACTCCCCGTCCGAGGTGACGGCGCCATCGTGCAGCACGCCCTCATCGAGCTTCTGCACGCCGCCGATCTTCACCGTCACGCCGCCCATGCTGGTGACGCGCTGCGCGTACGTGCCGCCCGACTCCATGCTCCAGAGGATGACGAAGTCCGTGCCGTTCCAGACCACCCGCGGCTCGGACGCACCGGCCGGCGCGATGTCGACCGGCGGCTGCACGCTCCTCCCCCACAGCCCGGCCGCGCGAATGCCGTACTGTCCCGGCGCGATCTCGTAGTTGTAGGCAACGATGGGATCGACCGAGCTCACGGTCACGCCGGCGGCGGCGGGATGGAACGCCCGCTCGTTCGTCACGTACCAGGAGCTCCGGTCGTAGCCGATGCGCGCCACGAGCGAGCGCTCGACCGACTTGAGGCGCCCGTCCGGCGCCGTCCAGACGAGGACGTGGAACACGTGCCGGTGCAGGATGGAGACGGTCGTCCCGGGCGCCGCTTCCTCCACCCGCTCGGCCTTGAAGACCGGCCCGTAGTCGTCGGTCGACGTCAACCTGCCGAGCATCTGCCAGGTCAGCCACGCCTTGCCGCCGGCCGGGTCTTCGTCCACCCATCCGATCATGGTGTGGCCGAGGGCCGGGCGCCGCTGGTTCTCGGTCGAAGGCTCGACCGTGAACGTCTCCCGTCCCGCGGGCATCCCCACGAACACACCGTACTGGTGCAGGACGACCCTGTCCGGACCATCACCTGTCCGTTCGTCGAACGCGATCAGCGTCCGGTCCGAGGTGCTGGAAACAACGACATTCCGCTGCTCACCTCCCGTCTCGGTCACCGGGATTTCCGGTCCGACCTCACCGGCAAGAAGCGAAAGCGTGGCGAAAAACGAGAGGGGAAGAAGGAGCGCCCGCCGCATGATATGGTTTTATACCATATCGGCCACGACCCCGCCAACGAGGTCGTAGGGATGCGCTTCCGTGATCTCCACGCGCGCGAACGCCGGCAGCGACTGCGGCAGCAGGCCGATGCCGTCGTTGATCAGCAGGCGGCCGTCGATCTCCGGCGCCTGGCCGATGATGCGTCCTTCCAGCAGGTGCTCGGTCTCCTCGCAGACGCCGGTGACGATGGCGTCGAACGTCCGGCCGACGCGCTGCTCGTTGCGCGAGAGGGCGATCTTCTGCTGCAGCTCCATCAGCTTGGCGCGGCGGCGCTCGGCGGTCTTGCGCGTCGGCACGTCGCTCATGCGCGCGGCCAGCGTCGAGTCCTCGGACGAGTAGACGAACGCTCCCATGTTGTCGAACTGCGCCCATTCGACGAAGTCATGGAGCTCGCCGAAGTCCTTCGGCGTCTCGCCGGGGTGGCCGGTGATGAAAGTCGTGCGCAGCGTGAGGTCGGGCACGAGCTCGCGCATGCGCGTCACCATCTCGCGGTACTCCTTCGGCGAGCCGGGACGGCGCATGCGCCCGAGGACGTTGGCCGTGACGTGCTGCAGCGGGATGTCGACGTAGGAGGCGAAGCGCGGCTCGCGTCCCATCAGCTCGAAGAGGCTCCAGTCGAGCGAGCCGGGATAGGCGTAGAGGAAGCGGATCCAGCGGAAGTCGGTCTCGCGCAGCAGCGTCTCGACGAGCTTCGTCAGCCCCTGCTGCATGCCGAGGTCTTCGCCGTAGCGCGTGGTGTCCTGGGCGACGAGGTTCAGCTCCAGCACGCCCGCCTGCTGCAGCGCCTGCGCCTCGCGGACCAGCGAGTCGATGCCGCGCGAGCGGAACTTGCCGCGCATCTGCGGGATCGCGCAGAAGGTGCACGGGTTCGAGCACCCTTCGCTGACCTTAAGGTAGGCGTGCGCCGTGCCGTGGACGAGCACGCGCGGCAGGTCCTCGTACAGCCGCTGCGACATCTTGCGCCGCGTCGGCGCGAGGTCGTCGGAGGCCCGGCCGGTGACCGCGGAGGTGATGGCCTCGAGATGGTCGAGGCCGACGAAGGCATCGATCTCGGGGATGGACTGCTGCAGATCGGTCCGGTACTTCTGCACCATGCAGCCGGTGACGATCAACCTCTCCAGCCCCTGCCCCTTCTTCTCCGCCACCTCGAGGATCGTGTCGATCGACTCCTGCTTGGCCGCATCGATGAAGCCGCAGGTATTCACGATCACCACGTCCGCCTCTTCGAGGTCGTTCGTGATCTCGACGTCGGTATCCGCCTGCAACTGCCCGAGCATGATCTCGGCATCGACGAGATTCTTCGGGCAGCCGAGGGAGATCATCCCGACTTTGCGGACTTTTTCGGTGGAGACTGCGGTCATGGTCCTGATTCAACAGGGGTTGGGGGTGGGTTGTTCCTGTGGGCACGTCATCCGTACTCCCCGAGTTGCTCCAGCACCCCCATTCGTTCGGATTCCGGCATTGGCGCCAGTTCCCGCACGTCACCGTCGGTCAGATACCTCGTCAGCCGGATGGTGGAAGCCAGCACTGACTGCCACATGCCGGGTCTGTCCATGAATGGAGCCAGTGTTTCCGCGTATGCATATGCAGGAACGTAGGGGATCTCGACTTCCGCCCAGTAGGTGTCGATATCCTCTGGGCGCATCCGGAGGAGCGGAGCCATCCGCGACATTGCATCCGCGCGCACCTTGTCCAGCCGGGCTCGTTCTGCAAGCTCCACCCTAGTGGGAACGGGAAAAACCCGAAGCCTCGCGTCCTGCCGCTGTTCGAGCACGAGATTCAGGACGGCAGCCATGTTTTCGACACTCTGGCGTGTATAGGTGAAGCAGGCCACCAGCGCGTCCGGCATCTGGATGGTAACGATCCCTGCGGTATCGCTGAGACCCGTTCGGCCATCGATCAGGATGTAGTCGTATTCGGCCCGCAGATTCCGCTTGACCGCCTCGAGAAATGACCCTCCACCCAGACGTTCGTAGAAGGAGTGCCAGTTGAAGGTCACTATGCGGCGGGTATAACTCTCGTCCTGTCGTCCTGCCGGCATCAGGTCGAGCGTGCCGCGGTTGGGAAAGTCCCACTCGACCGAGACCACGTACTGCAGAACATTCGCGAACGGCAGGTGCCAGTCGGGATCCTGTTCGCCGGGCGTGAGCGCGGCGAGCGCGTAATTCATCATCATCTCGATCACGCCGTCGGACGCCTTCATCTCCGGATCGGAGAGAAACGGACGGAAGTACCGGTGCACGCCTGGAGCCTCGAGATCCCAGTCGATCACGAGGACTCGTTTGCCGGCGCTGGCGAGAATCCATGCGACGTTGGCCAACGTCATCGTTCGCCCCGCGCCACCTTTGTATGAATAGAACGAAATGATCGTGCCGCCGAAGGGAGCGTTCATGACCGAGGAATCCTCGAGATGGTGGGAAGAGGAGCGCCCGGGTCGCTGATGCTTCGCAGCACCTCCGCCCGTTCGAGGATCGCCGCACGGATCGCGGCAATGGCATCGAACACCTGCTCCCGGAACTGCTGAACGGTGCGAATGTCGCCGCGAAAGTACGCGTCCCGGCTCACCTGGCGGTGACGGAACGTCTCACGAACGAGCAACTGCAATGCGCTCAGATGCTCCTTAGTCTCCGCATCCTCATCGTTCCAGACGATCAGGATCGCGGTATTGAGTGAGCTCGTCCTGTCGATTTCTTCGAGCAATGCCTGGTACTTCGGGATAGCCAGTGCCCACGCATCGATGATCAGCACCACAACGCTGTTGCTGCGATCCGCTGCATCGAGACGGTCCCAGAGATCGGGTCCCGCGCGAGCCACGGAGAGATGGACGTGTGCCTCGATGGCCATCTGCTGCAGGACAATCCCGAGGTCGTACCCGATGGGCGGCTGGAAAGGACGCCAGGACCATTCGTCTTTCCCGTAGGAACTGACGTCATGTCGGAATTCACGCATCTCTGTAGCGTCTGCCACGGTAATGACGAACTCCACGTGTTGCGGACCTCGGCGAGCAATGGGGCTACCCGCCGGCTGCGCTTCGAACGCGTTCGGGACTTCATCCAATGGCTGCAAATTGTCCAGGACGGGCAGAGGACCGCTGTGATGAATTTCCACGATTCGATCGGCAATCTCTGAAATGAGCTCGCGGTACACGTCTTCATACCTGCGTAATTGCAGCAGTTTCCGCAGACCGTGATCGAGATATTGCTGCGGGTCATGGGAATCTGACCATTGATACTTCGCGAGGGCGGGAGGAGCGGCTCCCCGCAACGGGATCCAGATGACGGGAAGAACAGCAAGGGGGTCGCTGCCGCGCTGCAGCGACATCCGTGCGCGCTGTTCGAACACCGAGAACTCCTTGCCGCAATACGGGTTCTTCACGTACGCGGGGGACACGAGACTCACCAGCACGCGGCTCGTTCGAAGTGCGCGACCCACTTCATCCTCCCACCGCATCCCGACGTTGATTTCATCCATGTCGATGAAGCCGACCGGCTCCCCCGGCGAGAGTCCGAGCCGGACTCTCACCTCGGTGTTCAGGTCTTGCGCGAAACGCCTGACGGCGGGATCCGCGCTGGAATGGTCGTAACTCAGAAAAAAGACCCACGACCCGGCGCCCGTTCCGCTCCGTGCCGCCGGCATCGCTTTCGGCTTCGGTTTCCGCAGAAACTGGCTCAGGATCTCGAGCCGTTCCGCGTCCCGGAGAGGAGGAAACTGCCGCACGTGGTTGTCCGTGACATATCCGGTCAATGCTTCCATCGATCGAAGAACGACTGCCTCGGATGATGGATTGTCCCCGAAAGCAGCGAGGACTTCTTCGTATGCGTAGAAAGGCTGATACAGCAGGCGCACGCTGTTCCAGTACGCGTCCCGCTTCTCTCTCGGAAGATGCCAGAGGAGAGGATCGAAGCGTTCCCGGGCCAGCTCATTGGCCAGTTCGAGTTTGTCTTTCTCCGACAGCTCCACCCGCATCGGCACTGGAAAGATCTTCAGACCGGCAGTGCCGTCCGGTTTCTGACGTTGCCGGTGCGCGGACTCGGCCACTGCCGCGGCGCCCTCGATGCTCTGGGAATTGAGCGTGAAGCAGACCACGAGGCGATCCGGCATCTGCACGGTACAGATGCCCGAGGTATCGCTCACACCGGTACGGCTGTCGATCAGCACGTAGTCATACCCGGCCATGCTCTTCTTGGCGGCCTCGAGAAAGATTCCACCGCCGAGGTGCTTGTAGAAGTTGTCCCAGTTGAACGAATTGACGCGGGCGGCGTAATCGGGCCCCTGTCGGCCGGCGGGAATGAAGTCGATCGTGCCCGGCGCCGGGAACTGCGCATTGAGCGAGCGCGCGTATCTCAGGATGTTGGCGTAGGGGACATACCAGTCCGGTTCCGACCGGGGCTCGCGAGTCACCGCTTCGTATGCGAAGTCGACGACAAAGTCGATGAGGCCTTCCGAAGCCTTCAATGATTTATCGGACAAGAACGGATGGAAGTAGCGTTGCAGGCCGGGGGCTTCGAGATCCCAGTCGATCAGCAGGACGCGCTTGCGGTTGCTAGCGAGAATCCAGGCCACGTTGGCGAGCGCCATGGAGCGGCCGGTCCCACCCTTGTAAGAGTAGAAGGTGATGATCTCCGGCCGCACTGACGTGTCGTTCATCGACATCACTCCGGCGTCGGTACGGGAACGGCTGGAGCCTGGTCGAGCCCCGAGATTCCATGTTCCAGCGCTTCCCGCCGAAGAGTCTCGTTCTGAACGGCCGGCCCGCCGGGGTTGGGGGCGCTGAAGGAATTGATGATATCCGACTGGATCTGGGCCATGGTGGTCAGCAGTCCCGTTTTGAAATCGCCGGCCGAGGGGAGGGCATCCTGAAAATAGATGCCCTGGTTGATGCGCGTTTTGTATTGAAACACCTCCCTCAGAGTCTGGCGCAACCGGTCACGATTGGCGATCGTCTCCGGCTCCGCCTCGTTGACCGGAACCAGGAGCGCACAATTCAACGAGGTCACGCGGTCGTAAGAGCGAACCAGGTTCCTGTACCCCGGCAGTTGGAGGCTCCACGCATCGGCGATGATCATCACGATTTCGTGATTGCGCTCTGCCTCCTGCAGGTCGCGCTCGAGGTTGTCCGTCAGAGGAATCTCGTGAAAGTACAACTTCAGCTTCGTCGCCGCCTCTTGTGCGACGAGAAAGACCGGGTCTTCGTCGTCCGGCAGAAACGGCTGCCAGTCTCCGCCGCCGCCCATGTAGCCATCGACGCTCGGCTTGATGCCGTTCAATTCTTCCGATCGGGCCGCGACGAAGATGAATTTCGCCGAGCGGCGCCCTGTCCCCCTGATTGGAAGCTGCGACGCTGCTGCAGCCCGCTCGGGGTTGCGAAAGGCGCTCGGAACCTGGTCGAGGGGACGAAGATTCGGCAGATCCTCCATCGGCCATGCACGTCCCGCGGCAACGAGTCTCGTGGCCAGAACCCGCACGAATTGCGTGTAAGCGTCCGACGCGCTGGAAAGACTCATCAGATATTGCAGTCCCTCTTTTCCGTACAGCTCCGGGAAACCATCATCCGTGTATTGCAGCTGAAATCCCTCGTAGGGACGCCCCCAGAAAATCGGGAAAATGAGGCGCGGCGTGTCACCGCCCGTACGGCGGGCCCGTTCGCGAGATCGGATGAACGCCTCCTGGCGCTCGACGAAGACCTGGTACTCCTTCCCGCAATAGTCGCTGTTGAAGTAGGCTGGGGAACAGAGGCTGACGAGTACGCGACTGGTACACAAGGCGTCGGCCAGGTCCTCCTTCCAGGGATCGCCCACCTTGATGGCCTCACCGTCGAAGAACCCGGCCTCCACCGAAGGCATGTTCGGCTGCAGGCGGATCTGTGTCGCAAGATCGCGATGGAACTTGACCAGCGCCTCGCTCTTATCGAGCCGTGCGTAACTGAGGAAGTACCAATGGGGCATGCGCAACAAGATAGACGGTGCGGGTGCTCGTGACAATTGCCCCGCCGGCAGTCACGTGACACGGCGCTCTTCCGCCGCGCCTCCCCTCTCAGACCGGCGTGTCGAAGAGCAGTTTCCAGAAGACCAGGGGCGCTCCGCCCCAGTGCCAGAAGCTGTAGCCCGGGAATCCCTTCTTGCGGACAAGGTCCATGAACACGCCCGCGCGCTCCACCACGGCGGAGGCGCTCGCACAGCCGCCGCCGGAGCCGATCCACGCGGCGCCGACCGGAATGAACGGCAGCTCCACGTCCGCGTTCGCCTTGATGGCGCGGGTGAGCCGGTGCTCCACGCTCGGGCTCGAGCCGTAGTAGACCTGCGGCGCGTTCACGTGCGCGGATGCCGCGAACGACGCGAACGGGAACGGCGTGAAGTTCTGCGGAATGTCGTGGCTGCAGATCGCCAGACCTTTCCCGTCCGCGTCGAGCCCTTTCCGCAGCGCGCTCGCGTAGGCCGCGGCCTGCTCCGGCCCACCCTGAAAGAAGTTGCCGCCCTCGGCGCGCTCGGCATCCATCAGCAGGCCGTCCAGGCCGTGCTTCCGGACGAGCCGCAGCGCCACTTCGGCCTCTTCTTTCGCACGCACCGTCGTCGCGCAACGCGGCTCGCTCCACCCCCAGATCCCGACCCCGCGTTCCCGCAGCGCTTCGAGCACCACCCCGAAGCGGGCATCGGACACGTTCGCATGCTGCGACGTCCCGACGGTGAGCTTGATCCACACGGACGACAGCCGCGCCCGTGCCGCTTTCTCCGCGAGACGGTCCGGTCCCATCTCGGCGTCGACGACGGGACCCAGTTTCCAGATGAACATGCCGCGGCCAGTGAGCATCGATGATCTCCTCTCTGCGCTCTCGTTCGCGAATGAGAGAGACACCGCCCGACTTTTCGCCGTCTGGACTGCGGCAGCGGTCAGCTGCCGCAGTCCAGAATCACCGCAGCGTCGTCTCGAACAGCTTCAGAATCCTCTTGTACTCGTCCGCCCAGCTCGTCGGCTCGACGAAGGAGTGGTCCTCGAGCGGGTACATGGCCAGCTCCCAGTTCTCCTTGCGCAGCTCGATCAGGCGCTGGGCCAGGCGCACGCTGTCCTGGAAGTGCACGTTCACGTCGATGACGCCGTGGCACATCAGCAGCGCCCCTTTCAGTCCCTCGGCGAAGTAGATCGGCGACGACTTGCGGTACGCCTCCGGATCGCTCTGTGGCGTGTTCAGGATGTTCGACGTATAGCCGTGGTTGTAGTGGGCCCAGTCCGTCACCGGACGCAGCGCGGCGCCGGCGGCGAAGACGTCCGGCGTGGTGAACATGGCCATGAGCGTGATGAAGCCGCCGTAGCTGCCGCCGTAGATGCCGATGCGTTTCGGGTCGACGCGATGCTCGCCGGCCAGCCACTTCGCCGCGTCGACATGATCGTTCAGGTCGACGCCGCCCATGTGGCGGTAGATGGCCGTGCGCCAGTCGCGCCCGTAGCCCGCCGAGGCGCGGAAGTCGAGGTCGAGCACCAGGTAGCCGCGCTCCATCAGCAGGTGGTGGAACATGTACTCGCGGAAGTAGTTCGACCAGCCGCGATGCACGTTCTGCAGATAGCCGGCGCCGTGCACGAAGATCACCGCGGGGCCGCCGTTCCAGTTGGCCGGCTTGTAGATGCGCGCCGGCACCTTCGCGCCGTCGCGCGCCGGGACGTAGACGATCGGGACGTCGAGCCACGGATAGGTCGTGAACTCCGGGGCGGGCGAGGTCGTCACGCGCACGCCGGACGCAGATGTCGCACCTACCGGTGCTATGTAGAGCTCGTGCGGCTTGTTCGTATACGAATAGACGTCGGCGATGACCTGTCCGTCCGGCGACAGCTCGGCGTCGTGCCACCCCGGCTCGGTGGTCAGCTTCGTCATCGTGCCGCCGCCGACCGGCATGCGGTAGAGGTGCAGCTCGTGCAGCGACTCCTTGCTGGCCGTGAAGACGAAATGCTTCGCGTCCTCGCTCACGCGCACGTCCGCCACCTCGTACTTGCCGGTGGTCAGCGCGCGCGGCGTGCCGCCGGCGTGGTCGACCCTGTAATCGACTGTATAGAGCTGCATCCATCCCGTGTGCTCGGAGACGAACCAGAGCGTGCGCGTGCCCGGGATGAAGCCGATGGCGTCGTCGTCGAACCAGTGCACCCAGGCGTCGTCGTGCTCGTGGTGCAGCACGCGCGTCGTGGCCGCGGCGGGATCGAAGGCCATCAGCCAGCGGTCCTTGTTGTCCGCCGCGCGGACGGGGAGCACCGCGGCGCCGTCGTCGGAGAAGAAGACCGTCTCGAGCTCGATGCCGCGCTCTTCCTCGGTCTCCGTCTTCGTGCCGGTCTTCGTCTCCGTGGCCTCGGTCTTCTCCGCGGTCTCGGTGCGCTCGAGCGGTTTCTTGAGGCCGTGCTTCAGCCACGTCACCTTGCCGTCCGCGACGGCGATGCTGGCCATGCGCGTGGCGGGATTGGTGTCGCCGACCTTGCGGCGCGCGGGGAGGTCGACCGTGTAGCCCGACTCGGTGACGTAGCTCGGCACGACCGGGCGCTTGCCGACGCTCGGGTCGCCGCCGATGAAGGCCAGGACGTACTTTTCGTCGGGGGTGAGCCGCAGGTCCTGCACCGACTCACCCTTCTTCAGCTTCAGCGGGGCGACGGCGAGCTCTTTCTTCCGCTCCGCGTCGTCTTCTTTCTTCTCCGAGGCGCGGCGCGTCAGGACGTCGCTCAGCTTCAGCGCCTCCTCGGCCACCCACTTCTGGCTGGCGGTGCGGTCCTTGTTCTCGTCCTCGAACAGCGTGACGTGCGGCCCCTTCTCGTCGGCGCCGACGATGTTCGTGAGCTGGGTGGTCGAGCCGTCGCCGAGGGAGAGGACGAAGAGATTGTTGCCGCGGACGAAGGCCACGCGCTTCTCGTCTTTCGTGAAGCGCGGCTGCGACTCGCTCTCCGTCGTGCGGGTCAGCGCGCGGCGTTTGCCGTTCTCGTGGAGATAGACGTCGCCGTCGTCGATGAAGACCGCGCGGCTGCGGTCCCGGCTGAAGTCGCCCCGCACGGGCGGCGCCTGCTTCGCCTCCTCCTCGGAGAGCTTGCGCAGCCCCTTCCCGTCGCGGCCGACGACGTACGTCGTGTACTCGTTCTCCTCGATCGGCTCGTCGTGGCGCTTCCAGGCGAAGTAGACCGACTTGCCGTCACGCGACCAGCGCACCTCGCGCGGCGCGTAGCCGGTGAGCTGCTGCCCGCGCATGATCGTGTCGACGTCGAGCTTCAGTTGCGCGGCGGCGGTGAGGGGAAGGAGGAACAGCAGGGCGATGAGAATGCGTCTCATGGGAGGGGGATCATACTGTTGCGATAGACCTCGTCGACGGACAGGATCGCGTCGAGGGAAGGAATCGCGACCTCATCACCGGCGACCGCGTGCCGGATCGTCCAGCGCGCATCGGCTCCGCGCGCGTGGATGGTGATCCGGCGCTCCCGGTGCGACACGATGACGTACTCGCGCAGGGTCGGGATGGTCTGGTAGTACTCGAGCTTCGCGCCGGTGTCGTATTCCTCGGAGGAGTCGCTCGTCACCTCGACGAGGATGACCGGATTGAGCGCGGTCGCTTTCGGACTCGGCTCGTGTTGCCGGAGGGGACCGCAGATCACCGACGCGTCGGGGTAGGTCGCCAGCCCCGCCTGCTCGACATAAATGCGGAGATCGGAAGTGTGGACGCGGCAGGGGCGGTCGCCGACGGCGTTCCGGAGCAGCGCTACCATCGCTGCCGACAGAGCGGAATGCTCCTCCGACCCTCCCGCCATCGCATAGATCTCGCCATCGAGGAACTCGTGCTTCTCGGCGGAAATGCTCTCGAACGCCGCGTACTCGGCGTAGGTGTATCGGTGGAGTCGACGCGGCGCAAGCATGTATGGCGATTGTACGGCGTGCCGTTCACCGGAACGTGTTTGCGCCCGTTTCTTCACAGGGCTGGCGCAAATAAAGTTGATATTTATGCTGCGCACGCATAAATTCATGCGCATGCTCTACACGCTCCGCTATGGCCTGCTCGCCGTGCTGTGCCTCGTCGTCCCGTTCGCGCATGCCCTGACCGCGCCGGTCTCCGAGACGTTCCCGCTGGCCGACACGCTCTATGGCCCCTCCTACGGTGAGGGGAAGCTGCGCACCGACGGGCGCCACCCGTTCCTCTTCTGGATCGACGAGGACCGGCTGTACGTGACCCGCATCGACGGCCAGGAGCGCGTCGGGAAGCTCGTCTTCCCGTTCCCGGTGACCGGCGAGGAGGATTTCGACGCGGTCTGGACCGGCTCGCACTTTCTGGTCGTGGTGCAGAGTATCGGCTATGACCTCCTCGCGCAGCTCGTCGACGCCTCCGGCGACCCGGTGCGCGAGCCGGTGCAGCTCGCGGAAAACGCGCTGTGGCCGCGCGTCGCGTTCAACGGCAGCAACGCGCTGGTGATGTACAACGCCGGCGACGGCGTCATGACGCAACTGCTCACTCCCGTGGGGAGGCCCGCCGGAGAAGCGGAAGTGCTCGAGGCGGCGCTGCTGAGCTCGAGCGAGTTCCACCTGGTCAGCAACGGTGATGGCTTCGCGGCGATCGTGCCGGAAGGCGCGCACACCCCGCAGTCGCTGTACGTGCTCAGTGCAAGGGGGAGACGGGTCTCGGCGCAGACGCTCGAGAATTCGCGCGCCGACTGGTCGCTGGTCAGCAACGGCTCGCAATACTTCGCCGTGTCGGGACACGCTTTCGGGCCGTCCTCCGCGCTGCTGTTCCAGGCGGATGGCACGCTCGTCACGCGGGTCGACCTCCACCCCACCGCGGGCTTCCAGCGCTCGTACCGTCACGCGGCCGCGGCGTGGACAGGCACGCGCTGGCTGGTCGCGCTCTACGTCGAGAACGGATCGTTCACGAGGCTGGCCGAGATCGACGCCGAGGGACGGATCGAGATGCTGGCGGACCGCACCGGCGTCTCCGACATGCAGCTCGTGAACGCAGGCGGGCAGGTCTCGGCGACATGGACCCAGCAGGGGTCGGGCATCGTCTCCGGTCCGCCGCTGTCGAGCAGCACGCAGCGCGTGCTGTTCGCCGCGCGCCACCAGGCCTTCCTGGCCACCGCCACCTCCTCCACCGGAACGCTGTTTCTCTGGCGGGACCTCGAGTACGCGCGCGGCGCGCTGCGCGCCGGCTTCCGCAGGCACGACGGACGCTGGTCGGAGCGGGAGCTCACCACGGAGGCCGGCTACGCGGTCGCGGCGAGCGACGGCACCGGATTCGTGGTCGTCACGCGGGCCGGCTTCAACGGCCACCAGATCATCCGTCTCGATGTGAACGGCAACCCCATTCCGGGCGGTACGGAGCCGTTCACCGCGTTCGCGCCGCTGGCCATCGCCTCGAACGGCACCGGCTACGCCGTCGTCGGCATGCGCATGCAGGACTACGTCCCGAACGGCAACCTGCTCGCCGCCGCGATCACGGGCAGCGGGGTCTCGCCGGTCCGCGAGATCCCCTTCCAGGCCGCCGAGGTGGTCGGCCTCGACATCGCCTCGGACGGCGAGCGTTACCTCGTGTCGTGGGGAGTGCAGGAGGAGTGCTCGCCGCGCATCCAGTTCTGCGGCGCGGCCAGGATCGCCGGCGTGCTGCTCACCGGCTCCGCCGCCGTGGAGGGGCCACTCCTCCGGCTGACGGAGGATGAGCATTCGGGGGATCACGAGCTCGAATGGAACGGCCGCGAATACGTGCTCGCGACCAATGCCGGCGGCCTGACCGCATGGGACATCAGCCGCGCGGGAGTGCCGCTCTACCGCCACGTCCTCAACACGGAGCACGCGTCGGGCATCAGCGTGGTGCCGGCCGGCGACGGCAACGTGGCGGTGGCCTGGATCTCGGACCGGGGGGCGCGCATGACGATGCTCACCGACAGCGGGGCGGACCCGCAGCCGCTCACGATCGACAACGATCCCCGCTATTTCCCGTGGTACGAAAGCGGGCTCGCCGCCATCGGGCAGGGGCGGTTCGCCTTCGTCTTCACCGCTCCGGCCGACGAGGCGCCGATCCACGGACGCAGGCACCTGATGGCGAAGATCGTCGCCCCGGCGCTGCCGTCCCTGCCGCCGGCACCGGTGCTGACGGTGATGCGATTCGGCGCGACGGTGTCGATGGAGTGGACGGCGAGCGGCCCGGTGACGGGCTTCCGCGTGGAGCAGCGTGTCGGCGATGGCCCCTGGGTGGAGGTGGGCGGCTGGCGCGATGCGGACGAGCGGTTCCTCACCGTGCGCACGCTGGACTCCCCGCAGTTCCGCGTGCGCGCCTTCAACGAGGCGGGCGCGGGGCCGTACTCGGCCTGGGCCGTGCGGCGGCGGGCGGTGCGGTAGCGCGGTGGGCGGCGCAGAGGCTCACAGGCTCATAGGCTCATAGGCTCATAGGCTCAGAGGCTCATAGGAGGCTGTGAGCCTATGAGCCTCTGCGCCTATGCGCCTCTGCGCCTATGCGCCTCTGCGCCTCTGCGCCTATGAGCCGTCCACCTTCCACACCGCCCCGCGCGCGCCGTGCACGAGGACGTGCTTGCGCAGGGCGTGGTTCATCACCTCGGAGTCGAGGAGCACGAGCTCGTCCTGATCCGTGGGATCCACCAGCGCGACGCCGGTGGCTTCCACGGTGCGGTCGTGCAGGGCGGCGATCGTGTCCGACATTGGCTTGGCGGGGTTCATCTCGTGCGTCACCGCCAGCGCGGAGCCGCGGAGGATGAAGGTCTCCGTGCTCTGCGCGCGCAGCCAGTTCAGGGCCATCGTCAGCGTGGTGACGTGCCAGTCGCGGTGGCGGCGGTACACCTTCACGATGGTGCGGTTGCGATCGCCGGCGGGCTTGAAGACGTTCGGCTGGATCTCCCAGAGCAGGGCCACGTTGCGGGCGCTGTCGAAGGTGCCGGAGGTGGCGCCGACGGAGCCGGGGATGGTGTGCTGCTGCCCCTCGGCTTTCGCGATCGCCACCGCGTCCTCGAGCTCCGCGGCCACGACGTCGAACGAGACCGTATCGGCGCGGCCGCCGAGGTGCGCGTTGCGGCCGAGGATCGGAATGCCGTGCGGGACGGAGAGGCTCAGAGGGATCGCCGCCCCCGAGGCGCGCCCCTCCGCCACGCGCGGATGCCAGAGGCTCGGCGTCGGCTTCCCCGCCGCCCAGAGCGGATGATTGCGCCGCACGTAGCGCTCCACCACCTGCTCGCGGATGACCAGCGTGTCGTCCGGCGAGAGCATCGTCGCCGAGGTCACCCCCTCGGCCAGGTCGGCGAAGACCTCCAGCACCTCGTCGCCGAGGGAGAGATAGAGATCGTAGAGCGCGGACTTGGTCCCGGCGGGAACGCGGTAGGCGTTGAGGACGCGGTCGATGTGCTCGGGGAAAGCCAACGGTCCACAGACTACAGCCACCGGGTCGCCGTTCACAGCCACCGGGTGGCTGTTGAAAGCCACCGGGTGGCTGTTGAAAGCCACCGAGTGGCTGTTGAAAGCCACTGAGTGGCTGTTGAAAGCCACCGAGTCGCTGTTGAAAGCCACTGAGTCGCTGTTGAAAGCCACCGGGTCGCTGTTCACGGCCACTGTGCCGCTGTCATCCTGAGCCCCGCAGAGGGCGAAGGACCCCCTGCCTACGGAGCGGGGACGGGGTTCCAGCAGGGGGTCCTTCGCCCTCTGCGGGGCTCAGGATGACAACCTCGTGGCATCGTCAGGCTGCTTCAGCGCGTCCGCGGACGGCGTCGAGCAGGCGCTGCACGTCGCTCACGGCGGTGATGTCCTGGAGCCCCGTACGGATATCCTTCCCATGAGGGATGCCCTTGGAGAACCAGCCGATGACGGTGCGGGCCTTGTGCAGCTTCCAGCGGTCGATCTGGGGGGCGGCGTCGATCTTCGAGAGATAGCGCTGCATGGCGTCGATGCGGCGGTCGATCTCGTTGGCCACGAGCGGCTCGCCGTTCACGTACGCATGGATGTCCCTGAAAATGAACGGGTTGTGCAGGGCCGCGCGGCCGATCATCACCCCGTCCACGCCCGTCTGCTCGAACATGCGGATCGCGTCCGGCGCCGTCTTCACGTCGCCGTTGCCCCACACCGGGATGGTCAGCTCGCGCTTCACGCTGGCGATGTAGTTCCAGTCGCTGGCGCCGGTGTACGACTCCTTGCGGGTGCGGCCGTGGATGGCAATGGCGGCCACGCCGAGCTCCTCGAAGCGCTTGAGCAGCGGGATCACGTCGTCGCTCTCCCACCCCTTGCGCACCTTCACCGTGACCGGGATCTTCACCGCGGCCCGGATCTTCTCGACCACGCGCGCGGCCTTGTCGAAGTCCTTCAACAGCGCCGAGCCGGCGCCGCTGTTGACGACCTTCTTCACCGGGCAGCCCATGTTCACGTCGACGATGTCGACGCCCTGGCGCTCCACGATGGCGGCCGCATCGTCCATGCGCTCCGGGTCGCCGCCGTAGATCTGGATGGCCACGGGACGCTCGTTCTCGTTGAAGGCGAGCATCTGGTGGCTGCGGTCGTTCTTGCGCGTCAGCCCCTCGGCCGAGATGAACTCGGACACCACGAGGCCCACGCCGCCGAGCTCCTTGATCAGCGACCGGTAGTACGTGTCGGTGACCTCGGCCATCGGGGCGAGCGCGAGCGGCGTCGGGATGTGCACCGAGCCGATCGAGAACGAGCGCTGGAGAAAATCCGTCATCGGAACCGTGTTCAACGTCGGGCCTGCGCCTCGTCTTCCAGCTCCAGCGGTCCCAGCAGCGGCTTGCCGGCCATCGCCGCGCGGAAACCATACACGGCCAGCGCGGCCGGGATGAGCAGCGCCACGAGCGTGCGGAAGAAATACCACTCCGACGGGTCGAGCGTCAGCGGCGGCCAGCCGACCGAATACGCGCAGAAGAACGCCGCCACCAGCGCCAGCAGTCCGCCGAAGCGGAAGGCGAGCAGCATCAAGAGCATGAAGGTCGTGCTGGCGGCGATCCATCCCAGCCTCGGGGTGGTGTTGGCGGCCACGCAGATCGCCAGCGCCGCGATCCACGCCGGCGCGTCGCGGCGGAAGACGAGCCGGCAGACGAGCAGGATCAGCGCGATGCCGAGACCGTAGCCGACGGCCGTGGCGGCCACGCGCAGCGGCGCGTAGAAGACGCCGAGGCGCGACTGCACGGCCGGATACGACAGCGCGTTGCGCAGCTCGTGATCGCCGATGGCGAACAGCAGCACGTCCGAGAGCACCCACGCCACCACGCCGGCGGTGACGCCCAGGAGCAGCTCCGCGCCGACGAGCGGATCGCGGAAGCGCCCGCCGAGGACGCGCGTCCAGCCGATGAGCAGATGGGGCCAGCGCCGCCGGAAGTACGGCTCGATGGCGAGATAGGAGACCCATCCGACCAGGCCGAAGTAGAGGGCCGCGCCGGCGATGCCGGTCAGCACCACGAACTCGTCCGCGGGCGCGAGCTGATGGCGGGCAATGGAGATGCCGGCGATGAACCACGAGACCGTGTTGAAGAGGGCCACGCGCATCGCGCCGCGCAGGTCCGCGCGTCCGCGGACGACGTTCCTGCGCGCGAAGAACGCGCCGACGATCATCACCATCAGGAACACCACGGACATGGCCTGCGAATCGCGCGGCCGCTCGTCGGCGTACGGCACGGCGCCCGGCTTCAGCACGGCGAACCAGACCGGCCGTCCCGCCGCGCTCGCGGCCTCGACGCGGAGCTGGTCGCGGTCGCGGATCCACGCGGCGCGGGCGTCCGAGGGGACCATGGCCATCCCTTGCGGCGGCACGGGCCGGAACTCGCGCATGTCGAGCCCCGCGGCCTCGAACAACAGTGGAGCGGCGGGCTTCCGCTCGCCGTCGGCACCGGCCACGCGCCGCAGCTCGAGCAGCTTCCCCTCGGCATCGAGCAGCATCGACGTCATCCCCGGCTCGATCAGCGCCGGATCGTTGCGGCGCACCACCGCGGCCTCGTTCAGCGGCACGAGCGGCTTCGGGCTGCCGCGGTAGAGATACGGCGCCGCGTCGGGGCCGATGCGCGCCCCGTACTTCGGCGTGGTGCGGAGATACGCGCCGTGCGTGTGCGGCGGCGGCGTGTAGCCGAGGCGGCGGAGGATCGTGGCCGCGCGATCGTCCAGCACCGCGGGCGACTTCACCTCGGGCAGGTAGCCGCGCACGTCGTTGCGCAATCGCATCGCCGGCACGGCCGCCAGCAGCGCCAGCGTCAGCACGAGCATCGTCCAGGCGCGCGGCGCGGAGAGCTCGCCCGTGCGCGCCGCCGCGGCCACCATCTCCGGCGACGGCGTCTCCCCTGCCGCCACGGCCGCGCGCAGCGGGTCGCCGCCGGGCAGCGCCAGCAGCACTTCGTCCGCGGTCGTGAAGCGGTGCTGCGGCTCTTCCTCCAGGCAGCGGAGGATCACCCGCTCCACGGCCGGATCGATCTCGCTCACCACCGCGGCCGGACGCGTCTTCGGCGCCGCGTGCTGGGCGCGGAGGTCCTGCAGCGTGCGCGCGTCGAAGACGCGGCGCCCCGTGAACATCTCGAAGAACACCAGGCCGAGGGCGTAGATGTCGCTGCGCGTCGTGGCCACGCCCGCGTCGAGCTGCTCGGGCGCCATGTACAGCGGCGTGCCGCCGGCGCTCGCGCTCTCGTGCGCGAGACCGGCCAGCCCGAAGTCGGTGATGCGGGCCATCCCGCGGCCGTCGATCATCACGTTGGCCGGCTTGAGGTCGCGATGCACGAAGCCGCACGCGTGCGCGGCCGCCAGTCCCGAGGCCAGGTCGCGCGCCAGCGCCAGCGCCTTGTCCGCGGGAAGGCGTCCGATGCGGCGGAGCAGCGACGCCAGGTCCTCGCCGTCGACGTACTCCATGGTGATGAAGTGCTGCCCGTCGACCTCGACGACGTCGTAGAGCCGGGTCACGTTCGGGTGGGCGATCATCCGCCCGATGCGCACCTCGGCGTACAGCCGCTCGAGGGTGTTCGGCTGCCGCAGCGGGACGTACTTGAGCGCCACGCGCTGGCCGAGCTTCAGGTCGTCGGCGCGGTAGACCTCCCCCATCCCGCCGCCGCCGAGGAGCGAGACGATGCGGTAGCGCCCCGCCACGACGGTGCCGGGGGTGAAGCGCGCCTCGGGCGACGCCACCATGGGCGACGTGTCGCGCACGAGTGTCAGCTCGCCGTGCTCCATGCGTGGAAAGAGGATACTCGCCCCGGCGGTTACAATCGCCATGTAGGGCGGGCTTCAGCCCGCCCGAAAGGAAATCGAACATGCGAAAAATCATTCTGGCCGCGCTGCTCGTCGCAACGGCCATTCCGGCGTCCGCGAAGAACGTCGGCGGCGCCAATCTCGAAGACAAAGTCACCGTCGGCAACCAGACCCTCGTCCTCAACGGCGCGGGGCTGCGCAAGAAGTTCGTCGTGAAGGTCTACGCCGGCGGCCTGTACCTCCCGGCCAAACAGACCAGCGCCACCACCATCCTGGCCACCGACCAGCCGCGGCGCATGGTCATGCACTTCCTCTACGGCGTCACCAAGGACCAGATGGCCGAGGCGTGGAGCGAGGGGCTCACCGGCAACACCCCGAATGCGTCGCCCGAGGTGAAGACCGCGTTCAAGACGCTCTCCTCGTGGATGGAAGACGTCCCGAAAGGCAACCGCATCGTCCTCACCTACCTGCCGGGCACCGGCACGACGGTGGAGGTGAACGGCAAGAACAAGGGCACGCTGGGCGGCAAGGCCGTCGCGGATGCGATCCTGAACACCTGGATCGGCCCGAAGCCGGGACCGGGCGCGGATTTCAAGAAAGAGGTCATCGGGGAGAAGTAGTCTGGAGGTTGCTGGTTGTCGGTTTTCCACCTGCCGCACACCCGTTGCTCATCCAGGCGGCGCCTGTGGAGCAACGGGTGTGAAGGGCGGGGCGCCCCGTCAGCCCGGGTTGGATTTTGATGAGGATTGTGGCGGCTCACCGTGCTCCGCGAGAAACTGGCGTAAGGCGATATTCACCGTTTCAGAATCGCGAAACACTTTTGCGAGGTCGGGCTCGAGCAGTACGAGATTGGTTCCCTGGCGGTATCGCTGGTAGTACTTGCCACGAACCCCGTTGCTGAAATCGTATTCAGCTCTCATCCATCCTTGTTCGGATCCCATTCGAACTCCATTCAGCATGTCATGTTAACCGACGGTGCGCGCCACGAAGAACAGCTTCACCGTCACCGCCTCCAGCTCCTCCGCTTCGCCGTACGGGTCGAAGTGGAAGATCTCGACCGGTTCCAGGCCTGCCTCGGCGAGCGCGTTGGTGATGTCGCGCTCGCCGTAGGCGCGCTGGAGGTGCTCCTCGCGGATCTCCACCCGCCGCCCGTCGATCTTCGCCCACCCCGTGACCACCGCGCGCCCCAGGCGGTCGCGCTTGCGGTAGGTCGTGTCCAGCTCGAGGTGGTAATCGCGCCCGCTGGAGACGTACGGGTCGGCCAGGCCCCACACCTCGGGATAGATCTCGGGGTGATTCATGTCGAAAAAAAAGAGCGACTCCTCGTTCATCACGCCGCGGATGGCCTTGAACGCGGCGGTCAGGTCGTCGAGCTGCAGCAGGTGATTGAGGCTGTCGTAGAGACAGGTCACGCGCGCGAAGGTGCCGCGGAACGGCAGCGCGCGCATGTCGGCCGCCACGCCGCCGCCGGCGAGCTGCAGCATCTCCAGCGAGGCATCGACCCCGACCGACCGCCACCCCTTGCGGCGGAAATACTGCACCGCGGAGCCGGTGCCGCAGGCGACGTCGAGATGGGTGCGCTCCTTTGCCGGATAGCTTTCGAGCAACTGATCGAGCAGAAGGCGCGCGGCCTTGAAGAAGCGGCGGCCGAGGGCCCGGTCGTAGGCGTACGCGAACGCCCCGTAAGCCTCGCTCATTCAGACGGCCAGCGGTAGAAGCCCTCGCCCGACTTGCGTCCGAGCTTCCCCTGGCGGACGAGGTCGCGGAGGAGCTGCGGCGGCTCGAAGCGCGGGCCGAGGGTGGCGGCGAGATACTCGGCGATGCCGAGGCGCACGTCGAGGCCGACGAGGTCCGTCAGCCGCAGCGGTCCCATGGGATGGTTGTAGCCGAGCTCCATGGCCCGGTCGATGTCCTCGGCCGAGGCGACGCCTTCCTCGAGCATGCGGATGGCCTCCAGCCCGATGGCCACGCCGAGGCGCGAGGTGGCGAAGCCGGGAGAATCGCGGACGACGATCGGCGTCTTGCCCATCTTCTCCGCGACGGCGCGGACCGTCTCCACGGTGGCGTCCGAGGTGCGCTCGCCGCGGACGATCTCGATCAGCTTCATCAGGTGCGGCGGATTGAAGAAGTGCATCCCCACGAACTGCTCGCGGCGCTCGACGTTGCCGGCGAGCTGGGTGATGGAGATGGAGGAGGTGTTGGAGGCGAGGATCGTCTCCTCGCTGCAGAAGAGGTCCGCCTGCGCGAAGAGGTCTTTCTTGAGGTCGAAGCTCTCGGGCACGGCCTCGATGATGAGGTCCGCCCCACTCACCGCCGGCTCGAGGTCGGGGATGAGCTGCAGGCGCTGCAACGCCTCGGCCGCCGCGCTCTCGCCGATCTTCCCCTTCTCCACCCCCTTGCGGAGGATCGAGTCGACCGCCGCGCGCGCCGTCTCGAGCGCCGAGGCGTCGGCGTCGAACATCACGGTGTCGTAGCCCGCGACCGCGGAGAGATAGGCGATGCCGCGTCCCATCGTGCCGGTGCCGAGGATGGAAATGCTTCGGATCATCTGCGCGCGGAGTCTACCGCAAGGTCTGGAGTGCGGCAGCGCGAGCTGCCGCTCTCCATTGCCGCGGCGCCAGCCGCGGCAGCTGGCGCTGCCGCGATGGAGAGCGCGAGCTGGCGCTCGCGCACTCCAGACCCATCACACCGCCTTCATGGCCAGCGAGAGGATCTCGCGGTGCGTGAAGTAGTTCACGGCCGGGTCGTCGAGGTGGAACGTGTACGTGAACCGCTCGTCGTTGTCCGCGATGAACTGGAAGCGGTAGTAGCGGTTCTCCGTCCCCTCGCCGAATTCCTTGACGCTGGACGGCTCGCCCGTTTCCTCCTCCACCTTGAGCACGCGATAGAGGCGATGCGCGCTGATGGGGAGGTCGTCCGGCGGGTAGTGGATGAACTGGATGGCGTAGATCGACTTGGGATCGATCTCGCGCTGCGGGTAGTCCTGCACCCCCTCGGCGCCCACGCCCGTGAACCAGCTCTCGTCTTCCTTGAAGAGGACCAGGTTGGCCGAGTTCTCGGTCATCGGCAGCGTGCCGCGGTCGAGGTGGATGTGCTGCTCGGGGTCGGACGCGTCGCGGAGCTGGGTGAGCAGGTCGATCAGGTACTGGATGCCTTCGCGCGTCCCGGTCAGGGCCACCTCGTCGTCCTCGTCGGAGATCCAGAGGTCGAGCCACGCTTCCTTCGGAAGCTTGACGCGCCCTTCCAGCATGTCGCGGGTGACGGGAGCGAAGTCGAGACGCTTGGCCGCGGCGAGCAGGAACTCGTTGCAGTGAGGGTCGTCGATCAGGTTCTGGCGCGCATACTCGATCGCGGCCTCGTAGGCCCGCATGCGGCCGAAGTCGTGACTCAGGTCGAACGGGCCGACGATCTGGTCGAGGATCTGCGCATATCGTTCGGCGGGTTTGGACATAGACAGCCGTACAACCATGAGGAATCTAGCATATTTCACGGCCGCCAATCCGCCGGCGGAGCTCGTCCGTACTGTCTGACCGGAGGATGTCACATGAGCGACAACGTACAGATCGTACAGGGCGGCTATAACGATTTCCTGACCGGGAACGTCGAAGGGGTGCTGAACCGCTTCGCCGACGACTTCACTTTCACCGTGCCGGGGGCGCCGGAGATCCCGTACGCGGGGACGAAGCGGACGCGTGAGGAGCTGGCCAGCTTCTTCCGCGACCTCGGCACCATGGTGACGTTCTCGGCCTTCGAGCCGAGGGAGTACGTCGCCTCCGGCGACCGCGTCATCGCCATCGGCCGCTACGCCGGCAAGGTCAACCAGAGCGGCCACCCCTTCGACGGCGACTGGGCCATGGCCTGGCGCATCCAGGACGGCAAGGTGGTGGAGTTCACGGAGTATTCGGACGCCACGGAGATCCGCAGGGGGTTCGCGGGGTAGGTTGTTGGTTGCTGTGTTGCTGGTTCATTGCGCCGCACGGCCTGAAGCCCAGGCACCGCAACGAACCAGCAACCAGCAACCAGTAACAATTTACTCGGCGCCGAACTTCGTACGGTCCGCGTCGTACGTCCGTCCTCGCCAGTGCACGCGGCGGCGGATGCCGGTCATCCACATCGACCGCACCAGGATCGCGCACCAGATGACGATCATCGGCGGGTGGCCGAAGAGGGCGTTGTCGAGGCGGTAGCCGAGGGAGCGGAAGAGGATCACCCGGGTCAGGGTGATCAGGCCGACGGTGGCCAGCGCGATGGCGTTGCCGGTCAGCGCCATCGCGTACGGCAGCAGGTGGACCAGCAGCGTCAGCACCACGCCGGGGACGGCCACGAGGTAGCTGCGGTCGAAGGTCGAGAAGGCGTTCTTGGTGAAGCCGTCCACGATCTCGCGCAGGCCGTGGTACATGCGCACCCGGACCATCGTCTCGGCGCGCACGAGCTCCGTGTGGTGTCCCTCGCGGCGCATCAGGCGGGCCATGCCGACGTCGTCCACGACGGCGTCCTGCAGCGCCTCGTGGCCGCCCGCCGCGAGGTAGAGGTCGCGGCGGACGAGGTTGCCCGTGCCGCCGCCGATGGCCAGACGCACGATCCGCGTGCGGTTCCCCAGCCAGAGCGGCAGGAACGAGAAGCCGAACACCGCCAGGTTGGGCATGGCCACGTGCTCCCAGAAGCCGTGCGCTTCGAAGTCGGGAAAGAGGCTGAGGAGCGCCACGCCGCGCTCCTCGAGGTAGGCCACCGCCGTGGCCACGAGGGGAGGCTCGTAGATCACGTCCGCGTCGACGAACAGCAGCAGCTCCCCCGTCGCGCGGAGGCTTCCCTGGTGCAGCGCCCACGGCTTGCCCAGCCAGCCCGGCGGCGGCTCCTCGTTGTCGACCACGGTGATGCCCGGAAAGCCCGCCAGGATCTCCCCCGTGCGGTCGACGGAGCGGTCGTTGACGACGATGATCTCCAGCTCGGGATACGTCTGCGCCAGGAGCGCGCGGACGGTACGCTCGATGGTGCGCTCCTCATCGCGCGCGGGGACGACGATCGAGACCCGCGGGAAACGGCGGGGCTGGCGCGGCTGGAGACGGGAGACGGAGGCGAGGTTGAGGAGGGTCGTGACCAGAGTCACGACCCAGAGGATGCAGATCGCCCAGAGGAGGGTGCTCAACTACAACAGCTAGCTGGCGCGGCGCGCCGCCTCCACCACGTACGGCGACTCGGGGAACTCGGTGGTGATGCGGCGGTAGGCGTCCTTCGACTTCGTCAGGTCGCCCTGGACGTCGTAGGCCTGCGCCAGGAGGACGAGCAGCGAGTCGCCGGGCAGGACGGGCTCGCTCTTGCCCAGTTCGGCGTTGAGCTCGGTGGCGACCTGGGCCGCCTCGCCGTTCTCGATGCGGAGCTGATAGAGGCTGAAGCGGGCCGCGCCGACGAGGACGTTGTCCTTGTGCTCGTTCACGAAGTTCTCGAGGAGCGTGCGCGCGGTCTTGATGTCGCCCTTGGCCACCGCGGCGCGGGCCACATAGAGGCCGGCGATGTCGGCGGCGTCGGTGCCGGCGTGATTCTTCTGCACGTCGAGGAACATCTTCTCGGCGGCGGCGGTGCGCTCCGCCTCGGTCTTGAACCAGGGACCGGTGACGTTCTCGGGCTTGGTGGCGCTGATGGTCGCCTCGTTCGTATCGATGGCCGCGGCGAGCGCCTGCTGCGCCTGCGCCTCGCGGTTCCCGCGATAGAAGGTGAAGCCGTACGCGATCGCGGCGACGGCGACGACGCCGGCCGCGAGGAAGAGGAGGAGACGCTGGTTGGCTTTCGCCCGCACCGACAGCGCGCCGATCTCGTCGACGAATTTGTCGTGCTTCAAATCATGACGGTGTTGACGATCCATGGAAAGAAAATGCCTCCGGAAATGAGGGGCGACTGTAGTTCAGGGGCGAGGAACCGTCAAATCCTCCTGGGGATTCCCGTACAATGCACTCGGCAGCTTCTTTGCAGCGGCGCACTCTCACGTTTTCGATCATCGTCATTCTTACGGGAGCATCATGACCGCGCGGCGCGCGTTACCGGTTTGGATCCTCGTCCTCTTCACCGCTGCTCTCTCCGCTGCCCCGCGCGCGAAAGACGCGGACCAGCAGCCGACGGCCACGGTGCTCTGCTACCACATCGTCGAAGCCCCCGCGGCGCCGCGGATGCACATCGACCGAGAGACGTTCCGCCAGCATCTCCGCTACCTGGAGATGACCGGCTACAACGTCATCCCGCTGCGTCATCTCTATGAATACGTCAGCGGCACGCGCGCCTCGATCCCGAAGAATGCCATCGTCATCACCATCGACGACGGCTGGCGCTCGACGTACACGGAAGCGTTCCCCGAGCTGCAGAAGCGCAAATTTCCGTTCACGGTATTCATTTATCCGAACATCATCGGCAAGACGCACAACGCGCTGACCTGGGAACAGATCCGCGAGATGAGCGACGCCGGCGTCGACATCCAGAGCCACTCCCTCACCCATCCGTTCCTCACCAAGCGGAAGCACCGCTCGAAGAGCGACAAGGAGTACGGCGAGTGGCTGTACAAGGAGCTGGCCCAGAGCCGCCGCATCCTGGAGAAGGAGACCGGCCGCAAGGTGCAGTTCCTGGCCTACCCGTACGGCGACTACGACGACCGCGTGGCCGCCGCCTCGGCGAAGGCCGGCTACACGGCCGCCCTGACCTGCGACTTCGGCCGCGTGAAGAAGGGGAGCGACCCGCTGCGCATGAAGCGCTTCGTCATCGACGACCGCATGGATTTCGCCGACTTCCGCAAGTACCTCGGCGCGACGCCGATGCAGCTCGCCGAGGTCACGCCGAAGCCCGGCGTCGTCGACCGCGGCGTGACCACCGTCTCCGCGAAGATCCCCGATTTCCAGAACCTCGACCCGCGCTCGGTGGGCATGGCCCTGCTCAGCCTCGGGTCGACGGTGCCCTATCGCTACGACGCCAGGAACGGCGCCATCAGCCTCGCCGTCCGCGACGGCATCTCCGCCATCAAGTCGAAGGTGCACCGGGCGGTGGTGTGGGGCACGGACCGGAATACCGGCCAGCGCGTCGAGGCCACATGGGTCTTCCGCCTGCCCGACCCGCCCAAGCCCGCCCCCCCGGCGGAGCCGGCACGGGTGGTGGCGGCATCGGCGGTCGCGGTGCCCGTGCAGGTCGGCGGCGGCTCGCCGAAGCGCTAATCAACGTAAACGTAGGGCGGGCTTCAGCCCGCCGCCCCCGGGGGCGGCGGGCTGAAGCCCGCCCTACGTTTTACTTCGGCAGCTTGATCTCGGGCTCTTCGTCGCGCTCGCGGTAAAGGATCGCGATCTTGCCGACCGTGCCGGCCAGCTGCGCGTCCGCGGCCGTCGCCAGACGGTCCGCGAGGGTGCGGCGCTCCGCCCCCTCGTCCACATCGATGCGCACCTTGATCAGCTCGTGCGAGTCGAGCGACTTGCGCGTCTCGGCGATGACGGCTTCGGTCACGCCCCCCTTGCCGACGCGCACGATGGGCGAGAGGGGGTGGGCGAGGCCTTTGAGGAACTGGCGCTGCTTGCCGGTGAGGGTCTTCATTTCACGGCCTGAGCGCGCTGCAAGAACTTGTCCGGCAGCTCGAAGCCGGTCAGGCGCGTGCCCGGCACTTCCTGCCCCGACGGATCGAGGAAGACGATGGTCGGCACACCCACGATCTTGTACTGCTGGGTGAGCTGCTTCGTCTTCTCGTCGCCGGCGATGGTGAGGTCCGCCTTCACGCGCACGAAGCGGTCGAGCTCCGCCATCACCTTCTTGTCGGTGAAGGTCTTCTCGTCCAGCTCCTTACACGGCAGGCACCAGTCGGCGTAGAAGTCGATCACCACCGGCTTGCCGCTCTGGCGCGCCTCGGCCAGCGCGGAGGAGTGGTACTTGGCCCACTTCACGCCGTCCAGCTCCTGCTTCGGGATCGCGAAGGCGACACCCGCCACGAGCAGCAGCACCGCCACGCCGTAGCGCAGGATGGCCGCGCCTTTCGTCCGCGAGACGAAGATGAAGATCGCGCCGATGAGCAGGCTCGCCGCCACGCCCCAGCGGAACGTCTCGTCGCCGATCAGCGGCCGCAGGAAGTAGACGGCCATGGCGATGAGCACGAAGCCCATCCCCTTCTTGACCGTGACCATCCATTCGCCGGGACGCGGCAGCGCGTTCAGCATGACCAGGTACGGGAAGCCGAGGCCGAAGGCGAGCGTGGCGAACATGGCGCCGCCGAGAACCGGGTCGCCGAGCTGCGCGACGAGCGTCACCAGCGAGATCACGATCGGGCCGACGCACGGCGCGGCCACGATGCCGATGGCCAGCCCCATGGTCAGCGCGCCCGCCAGCCCCGCCCGTCCGCTGGAGGCATTGGCGATCCAGCGCGGCGGCTGGATCTCGAAGGCCCCGAACATCGACGAGGAGAGCACGAGCATCAGCAGCGCGAAGGCGATCAGCACCGCCGGCAACTGCAGCCACGAGCCGATCATCTTTCCCCCCAGCGCCGCCAGGACGCCCAGGGCGCTGTAGGTGATGACGATGCCGAGGACGTACATCAGCGAGAGCGCGAAGCGGCGCGAGCGGCGCCCGTCGCTCTGCATGGAGAAAAAGCCGAGGGTGATCGGGATCAGCGGGAAGACGCAGGGAGTGAGGTTCAGCGCCAGCCCCCCCACGAAGAGCAGCGCCAGCGTGAGCGGCAGCCCCTTCGACGCGAACGCCTGCGCCAGGCGGTCGCCGCCACCTGCGGGAGCCGCGCTGAGCGGGGTAAACGTAGGACGGGCTTCAGCCCGTCCCCCCCCGGGGAGGCGGGCTGAAGCCCGCCCTACGTCGGGGGTGATCTTCGACGGATCGATGTCCACCGTGGCCGTATTCGGCGGGAGGCAGACCCGATCGCTGCAGGCCTGATACTTCAGCGTGGCGGTGATCTTCGTCGCGCCCGGCTTCATCTTCGCCCGGAAGCCGATCGGGAACGTGCCGTCGTACACCGCCAGCGGCTTGCCGCCGCTGAACTCGAAGGCCTTCATCTGATGGTTCGGATACCGCGCTTCGACCAGCTCCGCGGTGGCGGGGTCGAGCTCGAGCTCCGTGGGGATGGCGAACTCCTCGAGCGGCTTGTTGGAGTTGACGTGCCATCCCTCGGCGATCTTGGCGGTGATGGTGCCCACCACCTCGTCGCCGGTGCGCCCGTGCACCGCGCCTTCGATCGACGCCTTCGGCGGCTCTCCGGCGCCCGGCATCCCGAACTGCGCGAAGAGAGGAAAGGCGAAGAGAAGAAGAGTTACGGCGCGTTTCAACTTACTGTCCCGCGAGGCGGCGCTCGATGTCCGGCAATACCGCGTCGATATTGTTCACGAGGGGCGACTTCGGGAACTGCTGCTTGAAACTGCGGAACTCGTTGCGCGCGCCGAGGAGGTTGCCCTGCTGGAGGTAGATCTGTCCGGCCAGGAGCTTGGCCTTCTCGACCGGTTCGCCGGCCTTGCTCACCGCGCTGAGGTCGCGCACGGTCTTCAGTCCGTCGTCGAACTTCTGCTGCATGGCGTAGGAGACGGCCAGCTGGTAGTAAGCCTCGTCGCGGATCGCGGCGGGCACGCCCTTCTCCGTCATCAGCTTGCGGAGGCGCGGCTCGCTCTTGTCGTATGCGCTGCGGGTCATGAACTCCTTGGCCAGCTCGAGGCGGGCATTGTAGTCCTTGGTCAGCGAGCCCTCGTTCTTCACGCGGGTCTGGAACGCGGAGTATTTGTCGCGCGTCTCCTTGAGCATCTGCACGAACTGCGGCGCGGGCGCGTAGCCGCGGATCACGCCGGCGACGGAGAGGTCGGGCGCGAGCAGGAGGAACGTGGGCAGCGAGCTGACCTGGTACTTACGGGCGAGCTGGGTGCCTTCCTTCTGGTCCTCGGTGTCGAGGCGCAGGAGGACGAGGTCGTCGCTGGCTTTCTGGAAGGCCTCGGAGGGGAAGACCTCGCGCTCGAAGCGGTGGCACCAGCCGCACCACTCGGCGAACATGTCGACGAGGATGAGCTGATTCTTCTCTTTGGCGATCTTCTGCGCGGGCGCGATGGCTTTGTGCCACCCGCCGGCAAAGGTCTGCGGAGCGAGAGCGAGTGCCAGCGCGGCAGCCAGAATCAGTCGTCGGGTCAAGAGGGCCTCCAAGCCGCTCGAAACGGGCGGTTCCGGACCCCTATTCCGAACGCCTGACGCCGACGGGTGACATTTCGGCCGCCCGCTCCCGCGCGTGCTTCCGCGCCGCCTCGATGAAGGCGCGGAAGAGCGTGGACGCGCTCTCCTCGCCGGTCATGTCCTCGGGATGCCACTGCACGCCGAGATAGAACGGATGCCGCGGGTCCTCGACCCCTTCGATGATGCCGTCCGGCGCGTGGGCGGTGACGCGCAGTCCCTCCCCCACGGTCTGGACGGCCTGATGGTGCGACGAGTTGACGTTGAGCTCCTCGGCCGGCAGGTAGCCGGCCAGGTGGGTCCCCTGCTCAATGATGACGTCGTGGCGCGCGCGGTTCTCGGGAATGCTGGCGTGCTGGATCTCGGTGTCGTGCTGGGAGTCGATGTCCTGGATCAGCGTCCCGCCCGCGGCCACGTTCATGACCTGCAGACCGAGGCAGATGCCGAGGGAGGGAACGCCATGCTTGCGCGCGGCCTCGGCGAGGGCGAGGTCGTTCGACTGGCGGCGGGGATCCATCGGCTCGAGAGTCTCATGCGGCTCCTGGCCGTAGGCGGCCGGGTCGCAGTCGAAGCCGCCGGCGAGGAGGAGGCCGTCGATCCGGCTCAGCAGTTCCTCGGCGTTCTCGGGCTGCGGCGGAATCAGCAGCGGGATGGCGCCGGCGCGGCGCACGGCCTCACAATAGGTAAGGTAGGCGAACGAACGCTCGCGCTTGCCGGGCGGGCTGTCGATATCGGACCCGATGCCGATGATGGGCTTGATCAATTTGCTCTCCAATTCCAATTCACTCTAATCGAAATGGGATGTCGCCGCGTTCCTGTTTTCCTACGCGTCCAATCCACAACAAGGAGCTTTTTCAATACGATGACCAACTTCGTGATGAGGATTACCGTGCTGATGTTCGCCGCGGCTACGCTCGCGCCCGCTCTGCAGGCCGCCGAGGGTACCCGGATCTCGCTGGAGGCGCTGCCGAAGTATGTGAACCGCGTCTTCGTCCCGGTGGTCCCGCAGGCCACGAACACACTCGGCATCACGAATCTTCGCGCGGAAGAGGTCCTCGAAGCCCCGGCCTCGTTCGACGTGCGCATCGTCAACGGCAAGGTGGTGGCGTATTCGGATGGCGGCGACGCGGCGGGCTACGCCCGCGTCCGCATGGGCGGCCGCGAGCTGACGCTCACGCTGGTGAACGTCGTGCCGTACACGGCCATGCGGAACGGCAAGCTCGACGGTTACCGCATCGGCGAGTACGCGGCTCAGCCGCTCAAGGGGCTCGAACAGTACGAGCGGCCGAAAGGCTTCATCCGCCTCGCGGACCACAATGACGACCTGTGGGTGTCGGACCACTACCGGATGCGTGATTTCCAG
>Ga0196976_1000283_pt1 | contig 33780 bp, 30 predicted proteins | sample S3v_513CmetaG_FD_148644 | JGI IMG/M metagenome (GOLD analysis project Ga0196976, IMG submission 148644) | Soil microbial communities from Anza Borrego desert, Southern California, United States - S3+v_5-13C | ecosystem: Environmental > Terrestrial > Soil > Desert | place: USA: California... | reverse complement strand
ACGTCGGAGAGCGCACCAATGTCACGGGCTCCAAGGCTTTTGCTCGCATGATCCTCAACGGCCAGTTCGATGAGGCGTTATCGGTTGCCCGTCAGCAGGTCGAGAATGGCGCGCAGGTCATCGACATCAATATGGATGAGGGCATGCTGGATGCTGTCGCCGCCATGACGCACTTCCTCAACCTTATCGCATCAGAACCGGATATCGCGCGCGTGCCGGTCATGATCGATTCCTCAAAGTGGTCCGTGATTGAAGCAGGGCTCAAATGCGTGCAGGGCAAATCGATCGTCAATTCGATTTCACTGAAAGAAGGTGAAGAAGAATTCCTGCGACAAGCCAAGCTGTGCCGTCGTTATGGCGCAGCAGTCATTGTCATGGCCTTTGATGAACAGGGACAGGCCGATACGTTCGAACGCAAGACCCAGATATGCAAACGTGCTTATGACTTGCTGGTGGAGAAAGTGGAGTTCCCCCCTGAGGACATCATTTTCGACCCTAATATTTTTGCCATCGCAACCGGTATCGAGGAGCACAACAATTACGCAGTGGATTTCATCAATGCCACGCGATGGATACGCGAGAATCTGCCTCATGCCAAGGTTTCGGGCGGTGTATCCAATGTGAGTTTCAGCTTCCGCGGCAATGATCCAGCGCGTGAGGCCATCCATACCGTATTCCTGTATCACGCCATCAAGGCTGGCATGACCATGGGGATCGTCAACGCCGGCATGATGGGCGTGTATGACGACCTTGGGCCTGAGTTGAAGGAGCGGGTCGAGGATGTTGTGCTCAACCGTCGCCCGGATGCTACGGAACGCATGATCGAGTTTGCCGGCACCTTGGTCGCTGGAAGCAAGAAGGAAGCCTCAGTCGCCGAATGGCGTGGCACGCCTGAGAATCCAGTCCCAGTACGGAAGCGCATCAGTCATGCGCTCGTGCATGGCATTACCGATTACATTGTTGAGGATACCGAAGAGGCACGCCAGGAAATCATGCACGAAGGCGGGAGACCCATCAATGTTATTGAGGGTCCGCTTATGGATGGCATGAATATCGTGGGCGACTTGTTCGGCCAAGGAAAGATGTTCCTGCCCCAAGTGGTCAAATCGGCGCGCGTCATGAAGCAGGCAGTGGCCCATCTGATCCCCTTTATCGAGGCAGAAAAGCTTGAGGAAGAAAAACGCACCGGTGTGGTAGCCAAGCCCAAGGGCAAGATGGTGATCGCCACTGTCAAGGGCGACGTGCATGACATCGGCAAGAACATCGTATCCGTGGTGCTTCAGTGCAATAACTTCGAGGTGGTCAACATGGGGGTCATGGTGCCTGCATCAGAAATCCTCGAGATGGCCAAGAAGGAGAATGCCGACATCATCGGTCTCTCCGGCCTCATCACGCCTTCGCTCGAAGAAATGGCCCATGTTGCACGTGAAATGCAGCGCGATCCGTATTTCCATGGCCTCAAAATGCCCCTGCTGATCGGCGGGGCAACGACTTCGCGCGCGCATACAGCTGTGAAGATTGCCCCACATTACGACGGTCCGGTAGTGTATGTGCCTGATGCGTCGCGCTCTGTTTCCATCATGCAATCATTGATGACGCCTGAGCAGCGCGACAGCTATATCCAGGAAATTAGTGCTGACTACGATCGCGTACGCACGCAACATGCCAATAAAAAGGGGATCCCCTTACTGACGCTGGAAAAGGCTCGCGCCAATAAGGCCAAACTGGAATTTACGGGCTCTTATGCCCCCATAAAGCCGAAGTTCATTGGTAGACGCACCTTCAAGAACATCGACTTGGCAACTATCGCCAAATATATCGACTGGGGTCCCTTCTTTCAGACCTGGGATCTCGCAGGCGCTTATCCAGCCATCCTTGCGGATGAGGTGGTCGGTGGAGCTGCGACTAAACTTTTCGAGGAAGGGCAGGCCCTGCTCAAGAAGATCATCGAAAATCGCTGGCTGAGCGCCAATGGCGTCATTGCGCTGCTGCCTGCCAACACGGTCAATGACGATGATATTGAGATTTACACCGACGAGCGTCGTGACGAAGTGGCATTCACCTGGTACGGCATGCGTCAGCAGACGGAGAAGCCTGTGATTGACGGAGTACCACGCCCTAATCAATGCCTCGCCGATTTCATTGCACCAAAAGCGTCTGGTATTGCTGATTACATCGGCATGTTTGCTGTCACCGGAGGGCTGGGCATTGAGAAATACGAGCAGCAGTTCCGTGATGCTAATGACGACTACAACGCCATCCTGCTCAAGTCACTGGCTGACCGCTTGGCTGAGGCTTTCGCTGAATATTTGCACGAGCGTGTACGCACTGATCTGTGGGGTTATGTACCGGATGAGCAACTGAGCAATGAGGAGCTCATCAAGGAAAAATATCGCGGTATACGGCCTGCGCCTGGTTATCCTGCGTGCCCTGACCATACTGTGAAAACCGAGATTTTCAGACAACTGCAGTGTGAGGAAATCGGCATGCAGCTCACGGATTCCTTCGCGATGACGCCACCGGCGTCAGTATCAGGTTTTTATTTCTCTCACCCGGAGTCGCGTTATTTCAGCGTGGACAAAATCGGGGAGGATCAGTTGAACGACATGGCTGCTCGCCGTGGTTTATCTAAGGAATATCTGCAGAGATGGCTCGCCCCCAATCTGTAGGCCGTATGCACTCGTTTTAAGGCCTCACGGCATCGGGAGTTTGCTACAATCTCCCAAACTTAGAACTGAATTCCATGCATATACACATCCTCGGCATTTGCGGCACATTCATGGGCGGCATTGCTGTTATGGCAAAGCAGGCAGGGCATCGCGTCACCGGTTGCGATGCCAATGTCTACCCACCCATGAGTACGCAGCTCGAAGCGCAGGGCATCGAGCTCATCGAAGGCTTCTCTCCCGACCAGATCGCTCTACAGCCTGATATTTTTGTGATCGGCAACGTGGTATCGCGCGGCAATCCGCTGATGGAGGAAATCCTGAACCGGGGTCTATCTTATATCTCAGGGCCTCAATGGCTGGCAGAGAATGTGCTGCAGGATAAGTGGGTGCTTGCAGTTGCCGGGACGCATGGCAAGACGACAACGACATCCATGCTGGCCTGGATTCTGGAGCACGCAGGACTAGCCCCCGGCTTCCTGATCGGTGGCGTCCCGCAAAATTTTGGAATCTCTGCCCGTTTGCCTGGCGTGCCGAAACAGGATGAAAAGAGTAAGTCGCCTTTTTTTGTAATTGAAGCGGATGAATACGACACCGCCTTCTTCGATAAGCGCTCCAAATTTGTGCATTACCGGCCGCGAACGGCGACCCTGAACAATCTTGAATTCGATCACGCCGATATTTTTGCTGATCTCGCCGCTATTGAAACCCAGTTCCATCATCTAGTGCGTACGGTGCCCAGCAACGGGCTGGTTGTGGCAAATGGCATGGAAGACAGTCTGCAGCGTGTGATCGAACGGGGTTGCTGGACGCCGGTGGAGCAATTTGGAAATGACCAAGGCTGGCAAGCCAGCAACGTATCAACCGACGGCAGCTTTGATGTAATGTTGCACCGGCAGACCCAGGGGCGCGTGGAGTGGGACTTAATGGGTGAACATAACCGCATGAATGCCTTGGCTGCACTGGCAGCAGCCCGTCATGCCGGTGTTTCAATAAGGCAAGGAATAGAGGCGCTGGGTCAATTCCAGAATGTGAAGCGTCGTATGGAAGTCAGAGGTGTTGTTAAAGGCATCACGATCTATGATGATTTTGCCCATCACCCCACCGCGATAACCACAACAGTAGCAGGACTGCGCGCACGAGTAGGCAGAGATCGCATTCTGGCTGTGCTTGAGCCCCGATCCAACACAATGAAATTAGGTGTAATGAAAACCGCGCTACCTGAGAGCCTTGCTGATGCGGATAAGGTGTTCTGCTACGGCGCCAATCTCGGATGGAATGCCGCGGAGGCATTGGCTCCTATTTCCGCCAAATCTGCGGTTCATGACAATCTCGATGAGTTGGTCGAGGCAATAGCTCAGGAAGCCCAGGCTGGCGACCATGTTCTGGTCATGAGTAATGGCGGGTTCGGCGGGATACACAGCATGCTCTTGGATAGAATCAAAGCGGGGTAAGACGGTTGGATTTTTCCATCCTCAAAACGAGGGATCCGTTTGTCATTACTCTGGTGCTTTCTGCAGTACTGCACCTGGGAGCAATTGTCGCCGTCACCTTTGAACCCCCAGATTTAAAAGCGATAAAGGATCGCATGCCGCCGCTCGAAGTGGTGTTGGTCAATGCCAAGACAAAGTCAGCGCCAACTAAAGCGGATGCACTCGCGCAAGCCAACCTTGATCGAGGCGGTAATACGGATGAAGACCGGCAGATGAAGACTGCACTGCCGCCACCTAAGAAAAAAACTCCCGAAGTTAAGGTTAAGCCAAAACCTAAACAGTCCAAAGAGGCTGTGGCGCGAGCACTTAAAGCCCAAGCAGAAGCGGAGCAGCAGCAGAAACGTGTGGCAGAGCTCGAGAGGCAGGCGCAGGAGCTGATGACACAGATCCGGGCGCAGCAGAAATTGGAGACTGAGCCGGTAAAAAAAGCGGCGACACCCGAACCTGAGCAAGGTGAACAACAAAGTGCAGCCAAGGCACCCAGCGCTGCTGAGCTAATGGCGAGTAGCATGGATATTGCAAGGCTGGAAGCGCAGATTGCCAAGCAGCAGGAGGAATATCAGAAGCGGCCGAAACGCAAGTTCATCGGGGCCAGAACGCAGGAGTATCGTTTTGCCATGTATGTAGAATCCTGGCGGCAGAAGGTCGAGAAAATCGGCAATCTGAACTATCCAGAGGAGGCCAAGGAGAAGAAAATTTATGGCCGCTTGCGGCTTACGGTCTCTATCATGGCTGATGGCAGTATCGAAAAAATCGAGATCAACCAGAGTTCTGGTTTCAAGGTGCTGGACAATGCGGCTCGCCGTATAGTGGAACTGGCGGCGCCTTATGCCCCCTTTCCAGAAGATATACGCAAGGATACCGACATCATCAGCATCACGCGTACCTGGACCTTTACCAAGGAAGATAGCTTGGCAACGGACTTTTGAAATGAATAACTTCTACCAACATCACATATTTTTTTGCCTCAATATTCGTGAAGATGGCAAGCAATGCTGTACACAGTTTGGCTCCGAAGCCATGTTTGACTACATGAAAAAGAGGATCAAGAAACTGAATATCAATGGGAAAAACAAGGTACGTATTAATCGCGCTGGATGCTTTGACCGTTGCTCAGAAGGGCCACTGATGGTGGTTTACCCCCAAGCCGTCTGGTATACCTTTGTCGATGAGCAGGATATCGACGAGATTATCGACTCCCACATTCTTAACGGCAAAGTCGTCGAGCGGCTGCTTGTATAACTAACCAAGCAGTTTCTGAATCAGAGCCTTCAGCTCCTCCGCGGTTTGCTTGTCCAAAGGATGTGGCGGTGTCTCATGCGTGGTCTCCCCCCAAATCGCGTTAGGGAAATGCCTGTCTTCATGAAAGCGCGGAATCACATGCCAATGAATATGAGGTGTTTTATTACCCAAGCTTGCAAGATTGATCTTGTCTGCCCGGAGTACTTCGCGAACAGCACGTTCTACGGTAAACACTACAGACATAAAGGCAGTGCGCTCGTTCTCCGAAAGGTCTGTCATTTCCTTGATATGACGGTTGAGAACGACACGGCAGAATCCAGGGTAGTCTTCGCTCTCGATTCTTACCACACGACATAAACTGTCTTGCCAGATAAGCTCACCACCTGGGGCGTTACATAATTCACATGCCATTGTTATTTGATCTTAAGTAAATAGTGCGATATTTAGGAGTACCTGAAGATATTATGTTTACTTGGCTCATTACAGAATGCGTACGCTCACCTGTTTCGTGAACATGCTGAAGCTGAGATATTCGTAACGCCATTGGTACTTCGCAACCGCTTCTTGAAACGCTTTGAACTCATCTTCACGCCAATGCTCATTGCCAATGTATTCATCAAAAATGATGATGGTTCCAGAAACTATTCGAGGTGCTAATAATTCAAGCACAGTCTTGGTTGAACTATAGATATCGCAATCAATATTGATGAGCCGCGCTTTTTGATCATTCCTTTCCAGGAATGCAGGCAATGTATCTTCAAACCAGCCGGCATGTAACTTCACATTGCCCGGCATAGTTGGAATGACGCCCTTGGTAGTGTAACTACCTTTAGGCTCGTGGTGCCATACTTCCGGCAAGCCCTCGAAGCTATCAAACCCATGAACTTCCTGACCGGCCAGTTTCGCGATCTGGCGTAGAGTATTGCCGTGCCGGACACCGAATTCCATTACCAAACCTTCCAGCTTGGCCACATCAAATGCATGTTCGAAAGTAGAAATATTGCTGCCCAGCATGGGTAGGAATTTGCCGCCATTGCTCTTGATATAATTCCAAGCATCTAATCTGGCTTTCAGTAAGCTAGCGTTAGGCGGAATTGCTTCAAGATGTTCAGCAGCTTCCGCAGCATCTTTCCTGTCCAGAAGAATGCCAAGATTAAGCCGGGCATCCAGATCCTGAGGATTAACCATAAGGATCTTTTCAAGGCAATTGATAGACTCTGTGATATCAGCATTCCCCAAAAGCAAAGCGTGTAGATTGTAATGAGCATCTGCATACAGCGGATTCAGAGCTATGGCTTTACGGTAGTTAGCTTCTGCCTCAGCCAAGCAGCCCTTTTCGTGTAAAGCCAATCCCAGATTGCTGTACAGGATTGGATTTTTATTGTTATTGCTAGTCGCTTTTCGAAAATCAGCAATGGCAAGCTCTATATTTCCATCCTGTAAGGCAATGACGCCGAGTAGATGCCAAGCATCAGTATGGTTGGGAAAAGCTTGAATAATCTGCCGGGCTAGCAGCTCTGCTTGGGCAGTACGGCCAGCTTGATAATTGCTCCAAGCCATTCGAGCAGCTTGAGTTGCTTCAATCTGTGTGATCGAGGCTGGCTTTTTTGGTCCCGTAAGGCAACAGCTTTTATATTTCTTTCCGCTGCCGCAGAGGCAGGGGTCATTGCGACCCAGCTTAGTTTGAATCATGGCATTGTGAGTTACGATTATTTGCTCCGCTGATGGCCTGAGATTGGAAGAGCTGGCTCATCATTTAGTGCATGAGAATTTCAATTCACGCCGCCCACCAACCGCACTTTCAAACTTATTTAGGGTTTCATAACTGCCCTTGCAAGTTTCTCTGGCTTTCCGATTGCAGCTTCCCCAGTCCTCGACGGTCCCACTACAAGTGGTGAAATAAGCGCCTTCCGCTTCGGGAATGACGGGTTGCATTTGGCCCTGCTTGAGTTGGGCGCAACCTGTCAGCAATACAATCATTACCGATAATGCGAATTTCATCTTAGCCGTCCTTAGTGATAATGCAAATTTCATCTTAGCCATCCTTGATACAAATTAAAACGGCTCCCGAAGGAGCCGTTTCTGGCAAAACGTTTTCTAAAAGATCTTAGAAGAACAGGATTGCGCCGAGGGAGACAGTCTTCGCCTCGCCATCAAGGCCATTTACATAACCAAGGTTATCCAACTCGTTGTGAGTGTATTCTGCAACGAGATTCAGGCTCTTGGTTAGAGGATGGTAAGCGCCTACGATCCAGGATTCATTTTCGAATTCTACACCGTTGGCGTCAGACTCGGACTTGCTGGTGCCCCAGGAAGCGCCCAGCTTGGTACCGATGCCTGGCAGAGCGTAGGTAGCTTGTACATAACCACCTTCGTCGTCAGTTTCTTGGCCGGACAAGAAGAACAGGCCACTAAGACCGCTGGCTGGACCAGACAATCCATCGCCTTCATAGTAGTAACCTACTAAACCGAAACCTGCGATGTTAGCCTTGGCACCAATTTCCCAACCGTCCGAACGATAGTCACCTGATACAGCGCTAGCTACACCTAAAGCATTAGTATCGCCTTCATGTTTTTGGTTGATGTAACCTGCCCACACCTTGCCAGCATAGTCGCCAGCCCATTCGTAACTTACTTTACCTTCGAAGCCCATATTGCTGCGGCGAGCGGTATTACTAGCACCGTTGGTCCAAGGTTCACGGACTCCAACAGCAAAGCTGAAGCCGTTCCAGTTTGGAGATGCATAGCTTATTTGACCAACCCAGTCAGCGTACATATAGCCAGAACCGATACGACCTAGTGTGGAAGAACCACCTGCGCCAGCACCAACACCAACACCCAGCAGGGTCATGTCGGACAGGATGGCGTCGGAACCGAAGATACCCAGATCACGGCCAGCCTTGATGGTACCCCAGCTCTTGTCGCCAAAGGTCATGTAAGCTTGACGAATATTCAGAGTATTTGCACCGGCTGCACCATTACCAGTGAGGCCGAGCGCATTAGGACCGCCATTGAAACCACCGATGGCAGAAGAACCAACTTGACCAGAATCAACGCCGGTAAAGAAGGTGAACTGGAACGCGATGTCCAGATCGTTCTGACGGGTCTTACCACCGATGCCTAGTGCGGAGGGCAACAGGCCGGTTTGAACTGTATTAGCAGTGTCTTCAAGACCAGGGACATCAAAAGCATCATCAAACTTGGTGTGGGTATAGTAAGCGTTGACGTTACCACCGATATCGATGGTCCAGTCACCCGCTGGAATGGTGATACCAGCGTTAGCGGCAGAAGCGCCGAATGCCATTACGGCACCAGCAACTGCCATACTCAGTTTCTTGTTCATAAAAATCTCCTATTGCGTTTTAGTAACCCTCGTGAATCTTTTGCATATTCATCGAGAGAGTTCGCGAACTCCCCTTGCGAGAAGGTAGATGCAGTATGCCAAATGCCAAAGTGGCACTGCAAGGCAAAGTTATGGATTTTGGATACACAGAGGATGATTTGTTGCAATATTGCAACAAATGTTACAGAAGGCCCTATAGCTCGCGTTCTGCAATCACGAAAAGACGCTGATATTCCTTTATTGCGTAGCGGTCAGTCATTCCCGCAATGTAATCACCAACCGTGCGCGGGAGATCATCCGCACGTTGCTGAAAGTCTTCAGGTAACAGTCCTGCATCCTGAATAAAAGCTTCAAATAATTCGCGGATGATACGTTGTGCCTTAGCGCTCATCCGGTTGACGCGATAATGCCGATATAGATTCGCGCGTAAAAATTGCTTGAGTTCTAACTGTCGTTGTTGCATTTCCTTGCTAAAGCTGATGAGAGGTACCGCTTTGCGAATATCTTGAATTGATTTTGGCTTTGCATCTGCAATCAACAAGGCACTTTCCGCACATAGGTCCATCACCAGAGTATTGATCATTCGTCTGATGGTTTCGTGCACGAGGCGTCGGCCATTCAATGTCGGATAAAGGTGCTGCACTTGGTGCAGATGCTCGGCAAAAATGCGCACTTCCTTAAGCTGTTCCAGGGTAATCAAGCCGGAACGAAGTCCGTCATCTACATCATGATTGTTATAAGCGATCTCATCCGCAAGATTGGCAACCTGGGCTTCGAGAGATGGCTGGGTTCTCTCAAGGAACCGTTGCCCTACATCACCCAATAGCTTGGCATTTTTAACTGAGCAGTGCTTGAGAATACCCTCTCGCACCTCAAAGGTAAGGTTCAATCCATCGAATTCTGCATAACGCTGCTCAAGATGATCTACCACGCGAAGGGATTGAAGGTTGTGCTCAAAACCGCCGTACTCTCTCATGCATTCATTCAGCGCATCCTGTCCAGCGTGCCCGAAGGGCGTATGGCCAAGATCGTGGGCGAGGGCGATCGCCTCTACCAAATCTTCCTGCAAGCTCAGAGTGCGGGCAATGGCTCTACCTATCTGGGCAACTTCAAGACTGTGTGTCAAGCGAGTGCGGAACAGGTCGCCTTCATGATTCACAAATACCTGAGTTTTGTATTCAAGCCTACGAAAAGCAGTAGAGTGAATTATTCGGTCGCGGTCGCGCTGAAAATGATTACGTCCTTGTGGCGGGTTTTCTGGATGCCGCCTTCCCCTGGTTTCTTCCGGATGAGCTGCGTAAGGAGCTAAATCATGCATGAATCTGGCTCAAGGTTTCTTTAAGTAATTCCGGATCATATTCACTGGTGACGACTGAGCTGCCAATACCGTCTTTTAGCAGTACCAGGCGAATTTTCCCATCCACGACTTTCTTGTCCATCCCCATCAGATCGAGGTACTTCTCAATACCTAGCGCAGGTGGATCAGTAGGAAGTCCCGCTGCCTCAAAAATGCGGATAATCCTTTTAACATCATCTTGCTGTAGCCAGCCCAAGCGATGTGAGAATTTTGCCGCCAACACCGTTCCTGCTGCTACTGCTTCACCATGCAGCCAGACGCCATAGCCCATGGCATTCTCTATGGCATGACCGAATGTATGTCCCAGGTTGAGCAAGGCTCTCTCCCCAGCCTCATGCTCGTCAGCTGCCACAACTTCAGCCTTGTTCTGGCAGGAACGGTAGATGGCGTAACTCAGAGCGGCAGCATCCAGATTCACCAGCTTGGCCATATTTCGTTCAAGCCAAAGGAAGAAATCGGGATCGCGAATCAAGCCATATTTAATTACCTCAGCCAATCCCGCAGACAACTCCCGCGGAGGCAAGGTCTTGAGCGTATCGATATCCGCCAGTACCAATTGCGGCTGGTAAAAGGCGCCAATCATGTTTTTACCCAGGGGATGATTAATGCCAGTTTTCCCCCCAACAGAGGAATCGACTTGAGAAAGCAGGGTGGTTGGAACTTGTATGAATGGGACCCCACGTAGATAGGTGGCGGCCGCATATCCTGTGAGATCGCCGATCACACCTCCGCCCAGAGCTATCAGCGTTGTTCGTCTTTCGCAGCGGTTTTGTAGCAAGGCATCGTAGATGAGATTGAGCGTCGCTGAATTCTTATATTTCTCGCCATCGGGGAGAACAATAGGAAGGGTCTTAATCCCGCGTTCTTGTAATGTTTCAACCAACGATTGTAGGTATAGCGGAGCAACCGTTGTATTAGTAACAATGGCTACTTGCTTATTGACCAGATGAGGTACAAGGAAATCTGATTGCGACAGCAAATCGCTACCGATGTGGATGGGGTAGGAGCGATCGCCAAGATCAACGTGAAGTGTTTGCATCGACTTTAGAGTTCCTGATCAATTGCTCGATTCGGGTAATGATTGAATTTACTGTTTGGCCTTCTGTTTCGATGATGTGGGTGGCTACTTCGACGTAAATTGGGTCTCGTTCTGTGAACAATTGCTTAAGCTTTGCGAGGGGATCTGGTCCCTGAAGCAATGGCCGATTCTTGTCATTTCGCGTTCTTTGCCATAACTCATGCACATTGGCTCTGAGGTATATCACCACACCATTGCTTTTGAGGCTCTCGCGATTGTTAAGGGCCAGGACTGCCCCGCCACCTGTAGCTAAAACGACGTTGTCTTTGTGAACGAGTTCTTCGATAACAGCAGATTCGCGTTTACGAAAACCAGCCTCACCTTCGACTTCGAAGATCAACGGGATGTTCACGCCCGTACGGCGTTCAATTTCATGATCTGAATCGTAAAAAGTCTTGTGAAGATGTTTTGCCAACAGGCGGCCTATCGTTGTCTTGCCGGCGCCCATCAGCCCGACAAGGAATATATTACCGGCCATAAAAAATGCCCATCATTTGTATGACGGGCATTTTAAGGTAAAGCAGAGAATATGTCAGATAGGCTTAGCGTATTGCAAGGTTTTCATCCATCACCCTGGGCGTGATGAAGATAAGCAATTCGGTTTTGTCATTCTGTTTAATTCGACGCTTAAAGGCATTACCGATGAAAGGCAAGTCGCCGAAGAAGGGGACTTTATCTACATCGTTACGCTCTGTTTGCTCGTAAATGCCACCTAGAACGGCCGTTTCGCCGTTAGCTACAAGTACTTGAGTTTGAACGCGTTGAGTATCAATGGAAGGAACACCTACAAAAACTTGGCCTACCCGGTCTTTCTTCACTTCAAGATCCATGATGATCTTCTCATCAGGGGTGATTTGAGGGGTGACTTCGAGACTTAGCGATGCCTTTTTGAAAGAAACACTGGTTGCACCACTGCTTGTTGCTTGCTGGTATGGGATTTCAGTACCTTGTTCAATGATCGCTTTCTGTTGATTGGCCGTGGTAACACGCGGGCTTGAAACAACTTTACCGCGTTGATCAGTTTCAAGGGCTGATAGCTCAAGGTTAAGCAAGAAACCAGCTGGTAACCGGAACAAGGTAAATGCGAAGTTACCAAAAGCACCTGCTACAGGAAGATTGGCATTCAGATCTGGTTGGCCATCCGAACTCAGCGCCAGAAGTGAATCGTTTCCTGTCGCTGTCATTTGTGTGCCAACGTGGTCTCCCATGGTTAAAGTGCCATCATCTGCTAATTCAGTAAATTTATTACCTATTGTTCCGCCTATGGAGGTGACATTTCTACCAGGCGTACCTCTTTGAGCTACGCCAAAACGCGCTCCCAAACTTCTACCAAACCGTTCATCTGCAATGACCAAACGGGATTCAATCATGACTTGACGTACGGCAACATCAATTTTGTTGATGATATTTTGCACCTCTTCAAGGTGGCGGGCTGTGTCTTGAACAAATAACGTATTGGTCCGCACATCAACCACTGCGCTACCCCGCTTTGAAAGAATTTTCTGTTTGGCATCGCTGATGAGATTCTTTACCGCATCGGCCTTTTGGTATCGCAGCGTAAATACTTCAGTACGCATGGGTTCCAGATCTTCAATCTGCTGGCTAGACTCCAGTAATAGTTTTTCTTTTGCGGCGACTTCTTCTGAGGGAGCAACCCAAATTACGTTGCCGGTTTTGCGCATGCTAAGGCCTTTTGCCTGCATGATAATGTCGAGCGCTTGGTCCCATGGCACGTCCTTAAGCCTTAGTGTGAGGTTTCCAGTAACCGTATCACTTGTAATGATGTTGAAACCAGTAAAGTCAGCGATAACCTGCAATACAGAGCGGACATCAATATTCTGGAAGTTAAGTGAGAGTTTTTCCCCGGCATAACCTTTTTTGGACCCTTGTACCAACTTATTGGGGTCGACAACCACGGGTCTTACATCGAGGATGAAGCGCTTGTCCGTTTGATACGCTGACTGTTCCCACTCGCCTTGTGGTTCGATAACCATGCGAGTGTTTTTCCCTTGCTTCAGGGTGTCAACGTAGAGAACTGGAGTATTGAAATTTACTACGTTGAGTCTTCGCTGTAGATTTGCGGGGAGATCCGTGTTGATGAAGTCCACGACGATCTTTTTACCTTGCTGTTTGATGTCAATACCAGCAGCTTGATCAGAAAGATCAACCATGATGCGGCCTTCACCATTCTTGCCGCGCATGAAATCAACATTGGTAACGCTATGCGTCTGGTCTATAGATGTTTCTTCTGCGAAACGAGTCGTAGTAGTTCCGTTTGTTGCTTTCGTGCTGACTGCATCACCTTCCAACAAGATGGTGATTTCATTGCCATTGGTCGTTGTGTTGTAAGAAACGGCTTTAGAGAGATTGAGCACCATGCGTGTACGTTCTTTTGCTTGAGCAATGCTAATGCTCTTTAATGGAGCCTGCTCCACGCTTACGTTGCTTTTGTTCAATCCATTTGCCGTATCAGGAAAATCCAAAGCGATTCTTGCTGGATTGTTCAGTGTAAAGCTTGGTGGGGGATTCTTTATGGGTTGAGCAGTCCGAATTTTCACCGCAACTCTGCCCCCAGAAAGGGTAGCAAAATCCACCTTTTCAATTTTATTGGAGAGTCCGTTTTGTTCTTCTGCCTGTGGAGTCCCAAACGCTACGGCTAATAAAAAAATTGATAATAATTTTGCGATTTTCATTTCTTCACCCCTTATTCCTGCAAGCCGACACTTGTGGTTTGTTCGGCCCAATCGCCGGAAAGCTCATCCTGAATAATTTCTTTCAGAACTACCTCGTTCTCTGAGATTTGAGTCACTATCCCAAAATTTTGTCCCATGTAATTCCCTACACTGACCTGCTGAATGCTGTTGTCAGGCGTTTTGATCAGAGCATATTGCGAGTTATTTTTGGACAAAGATCCTACATATTGCAGACTTTCCAATGGGTAAGCCTCAAGTGGTTCTTTAGGTCTGTTGAAATCGGGTTGTATACCCGTTGTTTTCGTAGATTGTGCCTTACGGGCTTTGAATGGATCATTCAATTGCCCGTCTGCATTGTATTCAAGGGGCACATATGGTTTGACTTCGGGTAATGGCTCCACCTTGGCCCGCATATCCTTGGCCGCGTCCGCCATAAATTTATCCAAATCGTCCGCCTCATTACTGCCGCATGCGACTAAACACAACGACAGATAAAGTAGGACATACCGCTTAGCGATGATGTCAGATCTTTTATGCATATTGTTATTGTTTCTTCCGGCCCTGATCTTTTTCTGCTTGTTGTTTGCTTGCCATCTCATTGGAATCAAGATAACGATAGGTTTTTGCAACTGCCTCCATCACGAGCAGGCTATCCTTAACTTCTTTATTCCCTGAAGTAATGGAGAGGTTATTCAAAGTAACGATGCGTGACAGGCGAGATACGTCAGAAGCAAACAAGCCAAGATTATGGTAAGAACCTATGACTTTAATAGAGATGGGCATTTCAGCGTAGAAATCAGCTTGTACCTCCTGGCCCGGCTTGAATAATTCAAATTCTAAGCCTCGTTCCAAGCCTGCCTGGTTGATGTCCGTCAAGAGACCATCCATTTGCGACCTGTCTGGCAATTGTTTAAGCAATGCACCGAAAGTTTTCTCGATATCTACCATCTGCTGTTTGTAGGTATCCAGATTAATAGCTTGTCTTTTCTTATCGAGAAAAACTTGCCTGAGTTCGGTTTCTTTTGCTTTCGCCTGGTCAAGCTCTTCCAAAGCTGGCTTCCACAAAAACCAGTAACCTGCAGCAACAATGACAATGAAGGCTACACCAAGCAGCACAGCCTTAACTGGCAACGGAAGACTACCAGTGTTGTTGAAGTCGATATTGTTAAAATCTTCTAGCTTCATTTTTTCTGAGCCTCAGATTTACCGGCTTCCTCTGTAGGTGCTTTAAGGTTGACGGTCAGAGTGAAATTGTTGGACTTGGCTTTCGCTGCCTGGTCTGTAACGGACTTGATTTCAATGAGCTTAGGTTGCTCCATCCAGGCTGATGTGGATAAGTTCCTTACCAATGTAGCGACCCTCGCATTGGTATCTGCTATGCCTTGCAGGGTGATGGTCTTTCCCTCCTGCTTGATCGAGGTTAATACTGTGCCTTCCGGGAGTTGCCGTGCTATTTCATCTAAAACTACCACGGCCTGACTGCGATCAGTTTGTAAATTTTCCACGACCTGTTTGCGTTCGAGCACGTTGTTGATTTGATTCTTGAGATCTTTGATCTCGGAAATCTGCTTATCCAACTGGGTATTTGCCGCTTCCAACCTTGAATTTCTGCTTATCTGGTTATCTACTTGTGATCCGATATAGCCTTGCCCAGCAAATACCAAAGCGCCACCAGCAACAGCTGCGGCTGCCAGCATAAGGTTGAATTGGCGTTGGCGCTCAGCACGCTTGATTTGCCGATGGGGGAGTAAATTGATACGCACCATCAGCTGAAGCTCCGCATTGCCAACCCGCATGCAATCATGAGAGAAGGCGCATCAGCCAGTATCTGTTGCTGTTTTATCCGTGAGTTGACTGACATGCCGCTGAAAGGATTGGCCACAATGGTATTGACTTGTGTTTGTTGTTGCACCAAGCCGTCAATACCTGGAATTGCAGCGCAGCCACCAGCGAGCAGGATGTGATCCACACGATTGTATTGGGTTGAGCTGGTGAAGAACTGTAATGCACGTGCCACTTCTAAGGCTAAGGTTTGCATGAAAGGGTGCAAAACCTCCACCTCATAACTGTCAGGTAGCCCACCTTTGCGTTTGGCAACCTCAGCCTCCTCCATCGAAAGACCAAAGCGTCTTTGAATTTCCTGGGTAAGTTGCACGCCGCCAAAGGTTTGTTCACGGATATAAACGGATTGGTTATTGTGGAGCACGTTGATGTGCATCATAGAACCACCAATATCCACGATCATCACTGTTTGACCACTACCGCCTCCCGGCAACTGAGAAGCAATCAGGGTATAAGCTGCTTCCGTAGCATAGGTTTCTACATCCATGATCTCGACCTTGAGACCTGCGCCTTCAGCAGCCGCCACACGATCTTCAATCTTTTCCTTACGGGAAGCTGCGATGAGGACTTCAACCTCTGCCTCAGGATTGTTGGAAGCTGGGCCGATCACCTGGAAGTCTATATTGACTTCATCGAGTGAGAAGGGAATGTATTGGTTGGCTTCACTTTCGACCTGAAGCTCCATCTCTTCTTCTCGCATACCTGCTTGCATGAGGACTTTTTTGCTAATGACTGCAGCAGCGGGCAGAGCCAGGGCGGCACGCTTTTCTCGCGAGCCCAGCATTTTCCATGCGCGCTTGATCCCATCTGCTACAAGATCAAGGCCAGTAATATTGCCGTCCACTACTGCATCTTTTGCAAGTGGAGCAATGGCATAGCTTTCGAGGCGATAGCCACCTCTCCCGCCCCCCGCCAATTCCACCATTTTCACTGAAGTGGAGCTAATGTCTACTCCAATTACTTGTGGTGTGCGTTCTTTGAAAAAGTCGAATTTCAAAATTGAAATTCCCTTTCGTTATGATTATTTACACACAATACTAATAATTTACCTTAAATGCTAGCAACAACTCTAAACCCTGTAAAGCAAATTTATTTTTAATAATTTCCGCTCAGACTCTATAATGCAGCATCGTAATCTCGGTAAAAAGAAGCATGTCATTACTGAAATGGTTCCGGTCCCTCGTTTTGATTGCCATCACTTTGGGACTGGTCTTAGCTGCATTAATCGCCCTTGCAGCCGCACTTATTTATCCTACCTTACCTTCCCTCGAAGCGCTGACCGATTATCGGCCCAAAGTGCCGCTCCGCGTATATTCAGCCGATGGCCAGCTTATTGGTGAGTTTGGCGAAGAGCGTCGAGCACTCGTGGAAATCGAGAATGTCCCCGATAAGCTGAAGCAAGCCATTCTGGCGGCAGAGGATGAGCGTTTCTATTCCCATGGTGGCGTTGACACCTTAGGGATATTGCGTGCGGCAATGGCGAATGTGAGTGCTGGTAGCTTCAAGGAAGGTGCCAGCACCATTACCATGCAGGTTGCACGTAATTTCTTCCTGTCACGCGAAAAAACCGCCTCACGCAAATTAAGCGAAGCGCTGCTTGCAATCAAGATCGAGCATAGCCTCACTAAAGACGATATCCTCGAACTCTATATCAACCAGATTTATTTGGGTCAGCGTGCTTATGGTTTTGCTGCAGCCTCACAAGTCTATTATGACAAGCCTTTGAACAAGTTGACGATAGCGGAAGCCGCCATGATGGCTGGTCTGCCAAAGGCACCTTCACGGTACAACCCTTTTGCCAATCCAAAGCGTGCTAAATCAAGGCAGCACTATGTTCTGGGCCGCATGAAGGAGCTCAACTATATTAGTGAAGCAGAATATCAGTCCGCCTTGAAGGAGCCGCAGCGTTTCCGCACCAAGCAACAGCACAGCGAGTTGGAGGCAGAATACGTAGCAGAAATTGCACGCCAGGTGATGTATGAGCAATACAAGGACGATACTTACAACACCGGCATGAAGGTGTATACCACCATCAAGAAGGTCAATCAGGAAGCGGCGAGCAAGGCCGTATTGGAAGGCATCCTGCGGTATGACTGGCGTCACGGCTATCGTGGCCCGGAGAAACTCATCAAACCGAACGCAGGACATTCCCTCGATAATGCAATGGTCGACGAAACACTGGATGCTATTCCTGCCTACAAAGGTCTCATTCCCGCTGTTATTACCGAGTTGGATGCGAAACGTGTCAAGGTACGCAGTAAAACTGGCCAGGAACTGGAAATTACCGGGGATGGGCTGGCACTGGTGAAAAAAACGCTCAATGAGAAGAACCCAGAAAAGCGCAGGCTCAAGGTGGGTGCGGTGGTGCGTATATACCAGGTAAAAGATGACTGGAAACTGGTGCAAATGCCTGAAGTAGAGGCTTCCTTGATTGCACTTGACCCTGAAACCGGAGCAGTTCAGGCCATGGTGGGGGGCTTTGAATTCAGCCGTAACAAATTCAATCATGTCACGCAGGCATGGCGGCAGCCTGGTTCCAGCTTCAAGCCCTTCATCTATTCCGCAGCGCTGGAGAAAGGTTTCACGCCCGCCAGCATCATCGAAGATGATCCTATCACGGTCTCGGCGATCGAAACCGGTAGCGGGTCGGCATGGGAGCCCCATAACTTTGACAATAAGTTTGAAGGGCCCATGCGCCTCAGGGTAGCGCTCACCAAGTCCAAGAATATGGTGTCGATCCGCATACTGCAATCCATCGGCATCAAATACGCTCAGGATTACATTACACGCTTTGGCTTCTCGGCCAAGGATCATCCCCCTTATCTTCCCATGGCTTTAGGTGCCGGTTCTGTCACTTCCTGGCAGATGGCTGGTGCCTATGCAGTATTCGCGAATGGGGGGTATCGTGTGCGCCCATACCTCATCAACAAAATTGTGGATGCAAATGGTAAAGTGGTTTTACAAGCAAAACCTGATCAGGTTGGACAAAACGCAACCAGGGTTATCGACCCCCGCAACGCTTTCATCATGACATCCCTTTTGCAGGATGTCGCTCGGATCGGTACCGCCGCCAGCGCTCGTAAATTGGGCCGTTCGGATCTCGCAGGCAAAACTGGCACCACCAACAATCATGTGGATGCCTGGTTCGCTGGCTACAACCCAAAGCATGTTGCTATATCATGGATGGGCTATGATCAGCCGAAGTCGTTGGGGGGGCAGGAAACTGGCGGACGCGCCGCATTGCCCATCTGGATCGATTACATGGCCGTGGCACTGAAGGATGTTCCGGACGTGCCGTACAAAGCTCCCGAAGGCGTTGCTTCCATCAAGATTGATCCCTTGACCGGCACGCGTGCTGAAGAAGGCGAGAGCGGTATTTATGAATATTTCTATCAGGAATTCCCACCGCCTGAGATTGAGCGACCTTTAGATTCCGTCATTGATTTCTTCGAGTCGTTGCTTCCCGGCTCGCAGTCCTCTAACGGAGCTCCTCCCCCTGCTTCTCCACCATCCCCGGTACCGTCTGCTCCCCAAGAGCAGGCGACGCCTGGCAAGACCAAACCTTTCACACCCATCCCCGGTCATACATCCGGCGGGGCTAAAGAGGAGCAACTGTTCTAGGTGAAGCCATGGCAAGGGAAACCGGAGGTCGGCAGCATCAGCTGCGTCAACTTATAGCGCAGCAGGCAGCGCGCATGATGGCTGAGGAGGGCATTTCCGATTATGCCCATGCGAAGCGCAAGGCAGGGCGGCAGTTGGGAGTAGCTGACGCCAATTGCTATCCCAGCAATGCCGAAATAGAAGAAGAGATCAGGCTTTACCATCAGATTTATCATCAGGACGATCAGCCAGAGAATTTGCGTCAATTGCGCACCGACGCGCTGGAAGTCATGAAGTTGCTGCAACGATTCAATCCCCATCTGACAGGGCCGGTGCTGGATGGTACGGCGGGACGTTATGCCGAAACTGATATCCAGCTATTTGCCGACAGTCTCAAGGATGTCGAGATATTCCTGCTCAATAACCAGATCCCATACAGCATGCAGGAAAAAAGCTACCGCATCAGTAATGACAAGCGGAATCAGGAAAAAAGCGGGGACCGCAAGAAAGTCCCCGTGTTTGTGCTTGAAGGCCCCAGTGGGAGGATCAAACTCAGCGTCTTTACCCCGGATGACATGCGTACACCTACCAAGAATCCGGCCAACGGCAACAATATCAGCCGGGCGAACGCCGAAGGTCTACAAGCGCTGATCGACGAAGCAAGCGAGGCTAAGTAAAGCTAGCTCCGCAGCCAGCGGGCAGCATCCATCGCGTAATAAGTCAGAATACCATCGGCGCCCGCCCGCTTGAAAGCCAGCAAGGCCTCCATGACGCAGGCCTTTTCTTCCAACCAGCCGTTTTGTGCGGCCGCCTTGAGCATGGCGTATTCACCGCTGACCTGATAGGCAAACGTAGGAATGCCGAATTCTTGCTTCACCAGGCGCACAATATCGAGATAGGGAAGCCCTGGCTTAACCATGAACATGTCGGCGCCTTCTTCCAGATCCAGCGCTACTTCCCGTAGTGCTTCGTCGGAGTTGGCGGGATCCATCTGGTAAGTGGTCTTGTCCCCTTTCCCCAAATTGGCGGCAGAACCTACTGCATCACGAAACGGCCCATAGAAGCTTGAGGCATATTTGGCTGAGTACGCCAGGATGCGTGTGTGAATGAAGCCTTGGGATTCAAGCGCATCACGGATAGCACCGATACGGCCATCCATCATATCGGAAGGCGCCACGACATCAGCGCCTGCTTCGGCATGACAAAGCGCCTGCTTGACCAGCACAGCGGACGTTTCATCATTGAGCACGTAGCCTGTTTCATCGATCAAGCCATCCTGACCATGGGTCGTATAAGGATCGAGGGCAATATCAGTGATGACGCCAAGCTGCGGGAAATGCTCCTTGAGCGCGCGCACGGTTCGGGGTACCAAACCTTGGGAGTTGTAGGCTTCACGAGCATCCAGGCTCTTGGCAGCCTGCTCGACCACTGGGAACAATGCCAAGGCAGGAATCCCCAGCTTCACACATTCCTCTGCTGTTTTCAGCAGAACATCAATGCTCTGCCGTTCAACCCCAGGCATGGAAGAGATAGCTTCAGTCCTGCTATCGCCGTCCAGTACAAATACCGGATAAATCAGATCGTTAGCTGTTAGTACATTTTCACGCATGAGACGGCGTGAAAAAGCATCGCGCCGCATGCGGCGAAGACGCGTGCTAGGAAATTTTCCGAGTTGATTGGTCATAGCAATGCTCCCGTCTGGAATACCTTAGCCAATTCCATGCCAGGATCAGGTTGCCGCATGAAAGCTTCTCCTACGAGGAAAGCATTGACGCCCTTGTCCTGCATCAGTGCAACATCGTCAGCGGTGAAGATGCCGCTTTCAGTAATGACGATGCGATCATCCGGAATCCGGGCCAACAAGCTGAGAGTGGTATTCAACGTTACATCGAAGGTTCGCAAATTTCGGTTGTTAATGCCAATTAGTGGCGTCTTGAGCTGCAAGGCAAGTTCTAGCTCGGCAGCATCATGCGACTCTACCAGCACGGCCATATTGAGCTCATGCGCCGCAGCTTCGAGCTCCTGCATCTGCGACAATTCGAGGGCGGCGACGATCAGCAGGATGCAATCTGCACCCATTGCCCGGGATTCATAGATCTGGTAGGGATCAATCATGAAATCCTTGCGCAGTACGGGCAGATTACATGCAGTACGCGCTTGCTTCAGAAATTCAGGGCTGCCTTGAAAGTATTGCTCATCGGTCAATACAGAAAGGCAAGCTGCTCCACCCTTTTCATAGCTTGCGGCAATCTCGGCAAGCTGAAAATCCGCCCGGATAACGCCCTTGGACGGGCTGGCTTTCTTGATTTCAGCGATGACAGCTGGCTGCTTTTTAGACACCCGTGAACAGATAGCCTCGGTGAAATCGCGCGTCGAAGTAGCATTTTCCGCAACGGCACGTAGCTCAGCCAAGGGCAAGGCGGCCAGTGAAGCTGCGATCTCCTGTTGCTTGGTTGCAAGTATCTTCTTGAGGATATCGTTCATGATGTTTTCGCCAGCTTTTGTGAGAGCTCGGCAAGCTGTGTCAGTTTCGTCTCAGCTGCTCCGCTGTCTATCAGTGACTGTGCCCAATCAATCCCTTGTTGTATGTCGTGCACCAGACCTGAAACGTAAATCGCAGCGCCTGCATTGAGCAGTACGATGTCGCGCGCTGGGCCAGATTGGCCGGCCAGAACAGCCCTAAGCATGTCGCTCGCCTGGGATGAATTTTGCACCTGTATGCTTGGAAGGTCATGCAGACACAAACCAAATTGTGTGGGATTTAGCACGAATTCTCTGATCTCGCCGTCCTTGAGCTCTGCCACATATGTATCACCGCAAAAGGATATTTCATCCATGCCATCAGCGCCATGGACTACCATGACATGGCGGCTACCCAGGCGCTGTAGTACCTGAGCGAGCATACTTGTCAGGTCTCGGTGAAATACACCCATGATCTGGCGAGTGGCGCTGGCAGGGTTGGTCAGCGGGCCCAGCAGGTTGAATAGGGTGCGTACCCCTAGCTCTCGTCGAACAGGGCCGGCATGGCGCATCGCTGTGTGATGGTTAGGCGCAAACATGAAGCCGATGCCAACGACGTCCACGCATTGCGCGACCTGCGCGGGAGAGAGCTGCACATTGATTCCCAGCGCTTCCAGCACATCAGCGCTGCCGCAGGCGGAGGATACTGAGCGTCCACCGTGCTTGGCAACCCTGGCACCCGCAGCGGCTGCTACGAAAGCTGAGGTCGTTGAAACATTGAACGTCTGGATACCATCCCCACCAGTACCGCAGGTATCGATGAGGTGGCTTCTGTCCTGGATGTCGACATGCGTGGCAAGCGAACGCATGACTTCGGCGGCGGCTGTTATTTCATCTACCGTTTCACCCTTGATACGCAATGCCACCAGCAAACCGGCAATTTGTGCAGGTGTAAGATCACCCCCCATGACCTGGTGCATCACACTGAGCATTTCTGCATGCGACAGATCTTGAGAATCGAGCAGCCGCTGCAATGCATCCTTGAATGCAATCGTCATCAGTAGGCCTTCAGGAAGTTGTCCAGCAGTTCGTGACCATATTCGGTTAGTACGGATTCTGGATGGAACTGCACGCCTTCGATGGGTAGTGATTTATGGCGCACCCCCATGATTTCGCCATCTTCGGTCCATGCTGTGACTTCAAGGCAATCAGGCAGGGTATTTTTTTCGATCACCAGGGAATGGTACCGGGTGGCGGTATACGGATCTGGAAGGCCTTTGAACACCCCAGCATCCTTGTGGTGAATGAGCGAAGTCTTGCCGTGCATGAGCTGCTTGGCGTGCACAATATTGCCGCCAAAGGCCTGGCCGATACTCTGGTGCCCCAGGCAGACGCCGAGCATGGGGATCTTGCCGCCAAATTCATGAATCAGCGGCACGGAGATGCCAGCTTCATTAGGTGTGCAGGGGCCTGGTGAAATCACAATGTAGCGCGGATTTAGTTCAGCCACCTTGGTGAGGTCTATCTCATCGTTGCGGAACACCTGTACATCCTGGCCCAGTTCGCCAAGATATTGGACGAGGTTGTAGGTGAAGGAATCGTAGTTGTCGATCATCAGCAGCATTATGCAATCCCTTCCGTATCCAGGCCTGCCAGTACCATCTCCGCTGCGCGCAGCACGGCGCGCGCCTTGTTCTGCGTTTCCATCCATTCATTGTCCGGAATGGAGTCCGCCACAATGCCAGCACCGGCTTGCGAATACAGCCTATTGTCCTTGATGACGCCGGTGCGAATAGCGATGGCCAGATCCATGTCGCCATTGAATCCCAGATACCCAACGGCACCTGCGTAAATGCCGCGCTTGCTGGGCTCCAGCTCATCAATGATTTCCATGGCCCGAACTTTAGGTGCACCGCTGACAGTGCCCGCCGGGAATGTCGCCTTAAGCACATCGATCGCATCCAGGCCGGGCTTGAGCTTGCCTTCGACGTTGGAAACGATGTGCATCACGTGCGAATAGCGCTCGATCATCATGTTGTCGGTGACATTGACCGAACCTGTTTGCGATACGCGTCCAATGTCATTGCGGCCCAGGTCCATAAGTTGCACGTGTTCGGCGCATTCCTTGGGGTCAGCCAACAGTTCTTCGGCCAGCTCCAGGTCTTGGTCTCGCGATTTTCCGCGCGGACGTGTTCCGGCGATCGGCCGTACCGTGACGGTTTCATCTTCCAAACGTACCAGGATTTCCGGCGAAGCGCCGACAACATGGTGGTCCCCCATGTCGTAGTAGAACATGTAAGGCGAAGGGTTGAGGCTGCGTAGCGCCCGATAAAGAGACAGCGGAGGCGCGGTAAACGGCTGCGACATACGTTGTGACAGCACGACCTGCATGATGTCGCCCTCAAAGATATAGTGCTTGGCCTTTTCCACTGCCGCCTTGAAGCCGGCTTCACCGAATTCTGATGCAGCGGTGGAAGGCTGCATGCGCGGTGCTGCAGGGATGGAGACCGACTTGCGCAGACTGGCGACCAGTTCATGCAAACGTTGATGCGCTTTTTGATAGGCGTCTGGTTGTGCGGGGTCGGCATAGACGATGAAGTAGAGCTTGCCGGAAAGGTTGTCCACTACAGCGATTTCTTCAGACACCATGAGCAGGATATCGGGCACGCCCAGTTGGTCAGGTTTTGTAGTGGAAGCCAGCTTGCGCTCGATATAGCGGATGGTCTCGTAACCGAAATAGCCGGCCAGCCCACCCGTGAAGCGTGGCAAACCTTGATAGGGCGGTGTTTTGAATCGCGACTGATAGGCTTTGACGAAATCCAGTGGATTCACATCCTCGGTGGATTCGATGACGTTTCCGCCTTGCAATACTTCTATGTATTTGCCCCGGACAGTGACCCGCGTTTTGGCCGGCAGGCCGATGATGGAATAGCGGCCGAAGCGCTCGCCCCCTTGCACAGATTCCAGCAGATAGGAATAAGGCTGGTTGGCAAGTTTGAGATACAGCGATAAGGGTGTGTCAAGGTCGGCAAAGGTCTCGACGACGAGCGGTATACGGTTATAACCCTCGCGCGCGAGGGCTTCGAATTCCTGTTGGTTGATGGTTTGCAGCATGGTTAATCCCCAAGTTTTTGTTAGCGGTGATGGCGACCAGCGCCAAAGGTAGCGGTTAGATCAGCGCCACCATCGCCAACTGAGGTGTTTTTTAAAACTTGGGAATTCCATGTGCGAAGTTTAAACCCTGGCCAGTTCGTCGCGCAGTTGCTGGACGATTGTATTGTAGCGATTGGGGTCGCTGTCCGAACCCTTGCTGAAGATAGCCGAGCCGGCGACGAAAGTGTCAGCGCCGGCCCGCGCGATCTCGGCAATATTCTGCGGATTGACTCCGCCATCAATTTCCAGCCAGATTTCGCGTCCGGTCTTTTCGGTATAGGCATCAATCCGGGCGCGTGCGTGGCGCAGTTTGTCCAGTACACCTGGGATGAATTTCTGGCCGCCGAAGCCCGGGTTGACTGACATCAGCAGAATCATGTCGACCTTGTCCATCACGTAGTCGAGGTAGTCCAAAGGCGTTGCAGGGTTGAATACGAGGCCTGACTTGCAGCCGTTATCACGTATCAGGGACAGGCTGCGGTCAATATGATCGGATGCTTCCGGATGGAAGGTAATGATGTTGGCGCCGGCTTTGGCGAAATCCGGAATGATGCGGTCCACAGGCTTCACCATCAGGTGCACATCGATGATCGCATCGGTTACAGGGCGGATGGCTTCACAGACCAGCGGGCCGATGGTCAGGTTGGGAACGTAATGATTGTCCATTACGTCAAAGTGAACAATATCGGTGCCGGAAGTGATTACGTCGGTAATCTCCTGGCCCAGCTTGGCCATGTTGGCAGAAAGAATACTTGGTGCAATCCGGAATTGTTTAGCCATGATATGAATAGTCGCGCTGTGAAAAGCCGGTATTTTAACCGTAATTGCTTTAAAAAACAGTCCGGTTAAAGTGGAACTTGTTGCTTAAGCCCTTCTGATACGGGAAAATCGCGGCCATGCATTTATTCACCGTCGGCATCAATCACCATACGGCCCCAGTCTCTATCCGTGAACATGTTGCCTTTCAAAACGAAAACCTCGGCCATGCCCTGCGTGATCTGACGACGTATACCTGGAATGGTGTGCCGATCGCCAGGGAAGCCGCCATTCTTTCCACCTGCAACCGCACCGAACTCTATTGCAATACCGAACACCCTGAGCAGGCGTTGGAATGGCTAGCCGCCTATCACCAATTGCAGCCGCAAAAGATCGAGCCGTATGTCTATACCTTGCCGGAACAGGACGCGGTCAAGCATGCCTTCCGCGTGGCGGCAGGTCTGGACTCCATGGTGCTGGGTGAATCGCAGATTCTGGGGCAATTCAAGCAGGCGGTGAGGATTGCTGAAAATGCCGGCACACTCGGTACGCTGCTGCACAAGCTTTTCCAGCGCACCTTTGCTGTAGCGAAGGAAGTACGTACTACCACGGAAATCGGCGCCAGCTCGATCTCCATGGCCGCCGCTTCCGTACGGCTGGCCCAGAAAATCTTCGGCAGCCTGCAGGGGCAAAAAGTCCTCATGATAGGCGCGGGTGAAATGATCGAACTCTGTGCCGAGCATTTCGCAGCGCAAAAGCCCGCTTCCACCACAGTAGCCAACCGGACGGTGGAGCGTGGTGAAAATCTCGCCAACCGTATTCAGGGCACCGCGATTCTGCTCGCTGATCTGCCTGACCGTTTGGCGGAGTTCGATATCGTGGTGACTTCCACCGCCAGTCAGTTGCCTATCATCGGTCTGGGTATGGTCGAGCGCGCCGTCCGCAGCCGCAAGCATAGGCCCATGTTCATTGTTGACCTCGCAGTGCCGCGCGACGTCGAAGCCGAGGTTAGCGAACTGGACGATGTGTTTCTTTACACTGTGGATGACTTGGCGCAGGTGGTGCAGGAAGGGCTGGGCAACCGGCAGGAAGCCGCGGCAGAAGCTGAAGCCATTATCGACCTGCGTGTGGATAACTTCATGCATTGGTTGCAGGCACGGGAAGCCGTGCCTACTATCCGGGCATTGCGAGACCAGGCTGAACGTCTTCGTCGCAATGAGCTGGAGAAAGCCAAAAAAGCGCTTGCCCGCGGTGAGGATCCTGCCATCGTCCTCGAAGCGCTGAGCAGTGCATTGACCAATAAGCTATTGCACGCCCCCAGCCATGCTTTGAATACCACGCAAGGGAACGATCACGCGCAGCTGGAAGCGTTGCTGCGTCAGCTTTACCGCATTCACGAATGAAATAAATGAAACCATCAATGATAAGAAAGCTCGCTACCCTTAGCGAGCGCCTGGACGAACTTAACCGTCTGCTGAGCAGTGAGAGCGCAACGGCGGACATGGACAACTATCGTAAATTGTCCCGAGAGCATTCAGAAATCACCCCTGTCGTCGAACAGTTCCATGCTTACCAGAAAACCGAGCGCGATATTGCCGAGGCGCAGAATATGCTCGGCGATCCGGAAATGAGGGATTTTGCGCAAGAAGAGATCGACTCAGGCAAGCAGCGTCTCGAGAGTATCGGGATTGATCTGCAGAAGTTGCTACTGCCCAAGGACCCTAACGACGAGCGCAACATTTTCCTGGAGGTGCGCGCAGGCACGGGTGGGGACGAATCTGCACTGTTCGCAGGCGATCTTTTTCGCATGTATAGCCGTTACGCAGAACGGCAGCGCTGGAAGGTAGAAGTGGTGTCCGCCAATGAGTCCGAGCTGGGTGGTTATAAAGAAATCATCGCCCGTATCGAAGGCCAAGGAGCCTACTCCAGGCTCAAGTTTGAATCGGGGGGTCATCGTGTGCAGCGTGTCCCAGAGACCGAAACACAGGGCCGCATTCATACCTCGGCATGCACCGTTGCCGTCATGCCGGAAGCTGACGAGATCGCTGACGTAGAACTGAACCCGGCCGATCTGCGTATTGATACCTATCGCGCGTCGGGCGCAGGGGGGCAGCACATCAACAAGACAGACTCTGCAGTGCGCATCACCCACCTGCCTACGGGCATTGTCGCTGAGTGCCAGGATGGGCGCTCACAGCACGCCAACAAGGCTTCTGCAATGCGGGTGCTGGCGGCACGCATCAAGGATATTCAGGTGCGTGAACAGCAGGCCAAGGAAGCAGCAACACGCAAGAGCCTGGTTGGTAGTGGAGACCGCTCGGAACGCATCCGCACTTATAACTTCCCGCAGGGGCGTGTCACCGACCACCGCATCAACCTGACGTTATACAAAATCGACGCCATCATGCAGGGCGATCTGGATGAGCTGGTTGGGGCGTTGATGTCGGAGCATCAGGCCGAATTACTTGCCACGCTCGGTGAAGAGTAATAAATGACTGCGAAGGCGCATTACTTTGTTGCACAGTGCTCACTCCCTCGCCGTACTATTTGTACTGTCTCAGGCTCTGCGCTCCGTGCGCCGCGTACTGCATCCTCCTCGCCCATTTATTCTTGAGCTGCGCTATAAATTTGTTCGCGCCGAGTCTCGCTTAGAACTTTAAATCTTGATAGCTCCGCTCACAATTAGAAGCATCTTGGAGCAAGCCCAAATGCAAATTTCTACTGCACTTGGCTTGCCTGTGGGCGAAGCTAAACTCGAAGCACAAATCCTCCTCCAGCACTGCCGCAATGTGAATCGTGCCTGGCTTCTCACTCATGAAAATGATGCGCTAGAAGCTAATATATTTGCCCAGTTCGAAATGCTGCTGAAACGCCGTTTAGGAGGTGAGCCCATCGCCTACATTCTCCGAAAGCGTGAGTTCTACGGGCTGGAATTCAAGGTTACAAAGGATACCCTGATTCCCCGCCCTGATACCGAAACGCTAGTGGACTCAGCCTTGGAGAAGATCCCGGGGGACAGTTATTGCCGCGTACTTGATCTCGGCACCGGAACCGGTGCGATTGCGATTGCCATCGCCAGACATCGGCCTCTGGCTCAAGTCACGGCGGTAGATGCTTCAGCTGCAGCCTTGGCCGTGGCACAGGAAAATGTTCAAAGCCTGAGGGCGAGCAATGTGCAGTGTGTGTTGAGCTATTGGTTCGACGCATTGTCCGGTCAGACTTTTGATGTGATTGTCAGCAACCCGCCTTATATTGCGGAAGCTGACTCGCATCTTGATCAGGGTGACTTGCGCTTCGAGCCTGACAGTGCATTGGTTGCAGGAGCTGATGGGCTTGAGTGCATTCGTCAGATCATCAATCAGGCGCCGCCGCATCTGGAACCGCAAGGCTGGCTCATGCTCGAGCATGGATATGATCAAGCGGAAAGAGTGGCGGAGCTGATGAAAACGGCGGGGTTCGGTGCTATTTCTTCAGCCGCGGATCTGTCGGGCGTTCTTCGCGTAACGCTGGGTCGCCACCCTCCTTGACCGGTGGTTTTGCGCGGTAGTTACCTTGGAATTCCAGCATCCACCCTGGGTATTCACGCGGCAATGCGCTGACTTCATCCAGCACCTTCATATCTTCTTCACTCAGCGCCACCTTGGTAGAGGCAATGTTGTCCTTGAGCTGGTCCAATCGTTTGGCGCCGATGATGACGGACGTGACGTGGGGTTTCGCCAGCAGCCAGGCGATGGCGACTTGCGCAATTGAAACCTGTAGACGATCTGCAATAGGCCGCATGGCGTCTATGCAGCGGAAGGTTCTTTCCTTGTCTACAACGGGGAAATCAAAGCTCGTGCGTCTTGCGCCATCTGGCCCTATTCCTTCTCGAGAGAATTTTCCGCTGAGCAAGCCGCCAGCCAGCGGGCTCCATACCATAAGCCCCAGTTTTTGGTCCTGCAGCAGTGGAATCACTTCGCGTTCCAGGTCTCGACCCGCAATCGTGTAGTAAGCCTGAACGCTCTCGAAGCGCGTCCAGTTGCGTTTGTCTGAGATCGCCAACGCTTTCATGATGTGCCAGGCGGACATGTTGCAGAGGCCGATGTAACGCACCTTGCCAGAACGTACCAGATCATTGAGGGTGCTCAGCGATTCCTCCAGCGGTGTCAGGGGGTCGAAGCCATGCAGCTGGTAAAGATCAATATGGTCGACCTGCAAGCGTTTGAGGCTAGCGTTCACCTCATTCATGATGTGATGACGTGACTGGCCGCGCCCGTTAGGCAGCTCATTCATGATGCCCGTGGACTTGGTCGCGATGATGAGCTCATCGCGCGGCAGGCCCAGGTCCTTGATCGCCTTGCCCAGTATCTCTTCGGACTCACCAAAGGAATAGACGTTGGCCGTGTCGATGAAGTTGATGCCCGCGTCATACGCTCCCTTCACCATACTGGTCGCGGTATCCTGCCTCAAATTACCCATGACTTCCCAATAACCTTTGCCGCCGAATGTCATGGTGCCGAGGCAAAGTTCGGAAACGTAGAGGCCGGTCTGGCCCAGCAGTTTGTAGCGCATCGATTCTCCTTAAGCCTGATTCAGGTATTGATTCTTGAGACGTATGTAGTGATTGGCTGAATAGATGAAATGTTCCAGTTCCTTGTCCGTAAGTTTTCTTACTTTTCTAGCCGGACTGCCCAGGTAGAGATAACCGCTTTCCAGTATCTTGCCTTCTGGCACAAGTGAACCAGCACCAACCAGCACGTGCTTCTGTATGATGACCTTGTCCATGATGATGCTACCCATGCCAACCAAGGATTCATCCTCAATGGCGCAGCCATGCAAAATCACTTTATGGCCTATGGTCACATGACTGCCGATAATGAGCGGCGCACCTGCTGGGTCCCAGCTGGATTTATGGCTGACGTGCAGCACAGACGAATCTTGCACATTGGTGCCGGCACCAATGCGGACAAAGTTAACGTCTCCGCGAATGACAGTGCCCGGCCAGACAGAAGCGTTGTCACCCAGCTCGACATCGCCAATAACGGATGCAGACGCGTGGATGTAAACGCTATTCCCAAAACGGGGAGTGATGCCCTGGTAGGTTTCCATATTGAAGAGTCTCATCTATAGAGGACGCTATTGCTATCAAAGTGATGGAATTGCATAGCAGATAATGAAGGTTTTCATCCGCATAGTATAATCGCCGCCATGTCTCAAACCTCATCAGTCGGCATCGTTTCCCCCCAGGTTGCGCATTTCACTGAACCGTTCACTTTGAAGAGCGGCGCAGTATTGCCGCAGTTTGACCTTGTCTACGAAACCTACGGCAAGCTCAACAATGCAAAGTCTAACGCAGTGCTGGTTTGCCATGCCTTGTCGGGCAATCATCATGTAGCCGGCAAATACTCTGAGGAAGACAAGTATCCTGGCTGGTGGGACAACATGATTGGCCCGGGCAAGCCGCTCGACACCGAGCGATTCTTTGTCATAGGCGTCAATAATCTGGGCGGTTGCCATGGCAGCAGCGGCTCTGCCAGCATCAACCCTGCCACAGGTAAGCCGTGGGGTTCTCAATTCCCTGTCGTAACCGTGGAAGATTGGGTAACCTCGCAAGCCATGCTGGCCGACCATCTGGGTATCAAGCAGCTTGCCGCCGTCATCGGTGGCAGCCTGGGTGGCATGCAGGCGCTGCAATGGACCATCGCTTATCCTGATCGAGTACGTCATGCACTGGTCATTGCTTCTGCGCCCAACCTGACTGCCCAGAACATGGCGTTCAACGAAGTCGCGCGACAGGCAATTATCACCGACCCGGAATTCCATAATGGTGACTATTACGAACATGGTGTGGTGCCTCGCAGAGGCCTGCGCATCGCGCGCATGCTGGGCCATATCACCTACCTTTCGGACGATGCCATGGGCGCGAAGTTCGGCCGCAAGCTCAAGGATGAAATCAAGTACAGCTTCGATGTCGAATTCGAGATGGAGTCGTACTTGCGTTATCAAGGTGATAAGTTCGCCGGTGATTTCGATGCCAATACCTACCTGCGCATGACGCGCGCGTTGGACTACTTCGATCCAGCATTGGAATATGGAGGTGACCTTTCAGCAGCGCTCGCCAAGGCAAAAGCGGATTTTCTGGTTGTTTCCTTTACCAGCGACTGGCGTTTTTCCACGGCCCGCTCACGGGAAATCGTCAAAGCGCTGCTGGATAATGAATTGTCAGTGAGTTATGCGGAGGTAACGGCTGCGCATGGCCATGACGCCTTTCTGATGCCCGACCCGCACTACCACAACATTCTGCGCGCCTATTTCCAGAACATCGAATTGCGGGGTACCCCATGAGTACCGACAAAGATTTCGTTGAATACGCAAAAGGGCGTCGTGATTTTGCGCTCATCGCAAAATGGATCGCTCCAAACTCCAAGGTCCTTGATCTCGGCTGTGCAGATGGTGCTTTGCTGGGATATTTGCGCGACGAATTGAATGTGTGTGCTTACGGCGTGGAAAAAGACGACGCCAATTGGCTTGCCTGCATGCAGAACGGCATTGATGTCATCCAGATGGATTTGGAGGCGGGTTTATCCGGCTTTGAGGCGCAGTCATTCGATGTGGTTGTGCTTTCTCAGACCCTGCAAGCAATGCGAAACACTGAGGGTATTGTGAAGGAAATGCTGCGCGTGGGCCGTGAAGCCATCGTGACGTTCCCCAATTTTGGCTACTGGCGTAACCGCATGCAGCTGATAGCCGGGCAGATGCCCGTCTCAGATGACCTGCCCTACCAGTGGTACGACACACCCAATGTGCATCTCTGCACCATCGACGATTTCGATGAGTTCTGCGAAAAGCACAATATTGAAGTTGAAGAACGGCTGGTACTCACCAATGACCGACCAGTGAGTTTTCTGCCCAACCTCTTGGGCAGCCTGGCGATGTATCGGCTGAAATCCAGTCTGACTTAACTCTAGCCGTTGCTCAGGCTTTTGATATTGCCGCGCATGCCCCATAGCAGTACCAGTCCCGGCAGTGCAATCACAAATGTAAATCCGAAGAAGGCGACCCAATCCAGCGCTTCCACCAAGTAGCCTGAGGCAGGACCCACATAGACACGACCAACCGCTGATAGCGCCGAAAGTAGCGCATACTGGCTGGCCGTAAAGCGCGGGTTGCACAGGCTCATGAGCAGCGCGACAAATGCTGCGGTGCCCATGCCGCCTGCCAGGTTCTCCACCCCCACCGCCATCGCCATAAGCCAGTAATTCTTGCCAACAGCGGCCAGCCACATGAAGTTGAGGTTGGAGATGGCTTGCAGGATGCCGAATACCATAAGCGAGCGGAACAAGCCCAGCCGTATCATGAGGCCGCCGCCGATCACGACACCAACCAAAGTAGCAATCAGTCCCATGCCCTTGTTGATGGCGCCGACTTCGGTTGGCGTGAAATCAACGCCACGGATCAAAAAGGCCGTCGTGAGAGAGCCGGCAAATGCATCGCCCAGTTTGTAGAGCACGATGAGCAGCAGTACTAGCCAAGCGCCGCGGCGGGAGAAGAATTCATTAAAAGGCTCAATGACGGCTTCAGTCATGGTTTTAGGCGGCTGCACCGCAACATCTGGTTCAGGCCCCCACAAGGTGGCTAGCACACAAAGCCCCATAAGCCCGGCCATGACGTAATAAGTGGAATTCCAGCCAATCTGGTCGGCCATGATCAGGGCCAGCGCGCCGGAGACCAGCATCGCCAGCCGATAACCCAATACCGAGGCCGCTGCACCCATGCCGCGCTCCACGGGCTTCAGCAATTCGGTGCGGTACGCATCAATGACAATGTCCTGGGAGGAAGAGGCGAAAGCAGCAATGATGGCCAATCCCGCCAGTGCCCACGGTGCGGCGGCAGGGTTGAGCGAGCCCATGACAGCGATTGCAAGCATGAGCATCAGCTGCATTACAACAATCCAGCCGCGCCGGCGGCCCAGGAATGGCGGCACATAGCGGTCCATGAAAGGCGACCACAGAAATTTCCAGGTGTAGGGTATGCCGACCAGGGTGAAGATGCCGATGGTGACGATATCAATGCCCGACACCGTCATCCAGGCTTGCAGGGTACCACCGGTCAATGCAA
>Ga0196976_1000282_pt1 | contig 33780 bp, 29 predicted proteins | sample S3v_513CmetaG_FD_148644 | JGI IMG/M metagenome (GOLD analysis project Ga0196976, IMG submission 148644) | Soil microbial communities from Anza Borrego desert, Southern California, United States - S3+v_5-13C | ecosystem: Environmental > Terrestrial > Soil > Desert | place: USA: California... | reverse complement strand
CGCGGCGTGGACCTGGAGGGCCGTGAGGCAAGCCGTGAGCGCGGCGAGCGGGCGGACGTACCGGCGGGGGCGCATGTGGGCCCCAGTCTGGCCGGGCGCTTCGAAGGGTGCAAGGGCTCCGGCGCCTGGGCCTCCCGCGAGGGCCTGGGACGCCCAGGGCCCCGACGAGGCGACGTCAGCCGGAGCGCGTTCCGGCGGCCGTGGGAGCGGGCGCTGGCTCGGTCTCCGCGTCGCCGGCCGGCGCCGCCGCGGCGTCGCGCGCCTCGCGCTCGAGGCGCTCCGCCTCGCGCCGCGCGCGCTTGCGCTCCTGCCGCTTGCGCACGACCGCGACGAGCGCGTCGTGGACGGCGGGATCGAGCTGGGTCCCGCGGAGCCGGGCGACGATCGCGAGCGCCTCCTCCACCGGGTAGGCCTTCTGGTACGGCCGGTTGGAGGTGCACGCGTCCCACGTGTCCGCGGCGTTCACGATGCGGGCGACGAGCGGGATGGCCTCGCCGGCGAGGCCGTCGGGGTAGCCGGCGCCGTCCCAGCGCTCGTGGTGGTTGCGGATGGCCGGGGCAGCGGCGGCGAGGAAGGCGACCCCGGCGACGATCTCCGAGCCGATCCGCGGGTGCTCCTTCGCGAGGTCGCGCTCGGCGTCGGTGAGCGGGGTCGCCTTGGAGAGGATGGCGTCGGGCATCCCGATCTTGCCGATGTCGTGCAGCACGCCGCCGTACTCGAGCGACTGGAGCGCCTCGGGCGAGAGGTTCAGCTCGCGCCCGAGCTCCACCGCGAGCGCCGCCACGCGGTGGGAGTGACCGCGGGTGTAGGGATCCTTGGCGTCGATCGCCGAGGCGAGGCTGCGGATCGTGTCGAGGTAGCCCTGCTCGAGGGCCTGGATGAGCCGGCGGTTCTCGGCGTCGTACGAGGCCAGCTCGCGGGACATGTGGTTGAAGGTGTAGGCGAGGTCGCCGATCTCGTTCCGCGCCGAGACCTGCACCTGGCGGCCGAAGCGGCCGCGGGCGATCTCGAGCGCGCCGCGGACGCACTCGGCGATCGGCCGGGTCACGCTGCGCGCCACGAGCGCGGCCCCGGAGGCGGCGAGCAGGAGGCACGAGAGCACCGCGATCGCCGCGGCGGCGTCGAGCCCTCCCCGGGCTTCGGCGAGCATCCAGCCGAGGAGCACGACGGGGAGCGCGCTCGCGGCGGTCACGAGCACGAGCAGGGTGCGCGAGAGCTTCATCGGGTCGCCAGGGCGCGCGCCAGGGCCCGCTCCAGCCCGCGCCGGGTGACCGGCTTGTCGAGCCGGATCTCCACCGCCTCGGCCCCCTCCATCTCGCGGAAGCTCGAGTCGCTGATCGCCGTGAGGAGGATCGCCGGCCCCGCGTAGCCGAACGCGCGCATCTCCTTGAGCGCGTCGAGGCCGGACAGGCGCGGCATGAGGAGATCGAGCACGACCACCGCGGGCCGCTCGCGCACGCAGAGCGCGACGGCCTCGGAGCCGTTCTCGGCCGCGACGACCTCGTGCCCGAGCTCGCCGAGGAGGTCGGTGACCATCGTCCGGACCAGGCGGTCGTCGTCTGCGATGAGGACCTTCACGGCGCCCGGAACATATCACGCGGACGGACCCGGGGTCGTGCGGGGGTGGGACCGGGTCCTCTACGGCCCCATCCCGACCCACTCCGCGCCGTCCTCGAACACCTCGCGCTTCCAGATCGGCGCCTCGCGCTTGAGCCGCTCTAGGCAGTCCTCGCAGGCGCGGAAGGCGGGGCCCCGGCGCTCCGCGGCGGCGGCGATCACCACCGCCGCGTCCCCGGGGACGAGGACCCCGACCCGGTGGACGACCGCGAGCGCGGCCCCGTGGGTCGCGCCCACCTCGCCGCCGATGCGCGCGAGCACCCGCTCCGCCACGGGCCGCCAGGCCTCGTACTCGAGCCGGACGACGCGCCGGCCGCCGGTCGCGGCGCGCACCGTGCCGGTGAAGGTCACGACCGCGCCGGCCCCGCCGCCGCCCACGGCGGCGACCACCTCGTCGAGCGAGAGCGGACGATCGACGACCGCGAACAGGGGCGCGCCGCCGGCGACCGGGGGCACCACCGCCACCTCGGCGCCGTCGGGCACCGGCGCCTCCTCGGCGGCGAGCTCCTCGCCCACCGCCAGGCGGCACCGCGGGAGGATGCGACCGAGCCCGGGGTGGCGCGCGGCGAGGGCGCGGCGCAGGGCGGCGACGCTCTCGAACCCCGGCGCGGCGAGCTCCTCGGCGGGGGTCCCGGCGGCCTCGCGCGCGGCGGCGAAGTAGAGGATCCGGACCGGCACGGGCGCTCACCGCCCCAGCAGCGTCAGCAGCTTCTTGCCGAGCCCCAGGTCGTTGAACACCGTCACGTACGCGATCAGCGCGAAGAGCGCGACGATCCCCACGGAGTGGATCGCGTTCTCGATCCGGGCGTTCACGCGGCGCCGGGCCACGAGCTCGTAGGCGAGGAACACGAGCCGGCTGCCGTCGAGGCCCGGGATCGGGAGCAGGTTCAGGACCGCGAGCGCGATCGAGATCACCCACAGGGCGTTCACGAAGGCGCCTGCGCCCTGGGCGAACGCGCCCAGGAACTGCTGGACGATCGCGAGCGGACCGCCGACGTTGTCGATGCCTCCGCTCTTCTGGCCCGAGAAGATCGCGCCGAAGCCGGTCACCTGCTCCGCGCTCTCGCGGTACGTCCAGCGGAACGCACCGGCGATCGCCGGGCCCGGGCCGGGGCTCGTGACCACGAACCTGTGCTTCCCGAACCCGGCCTTGCCCGTGCCCTTCTCGTCCTGCGGCGTGAGGCGGAGCTCGAGCCGCTCTCCCCCGCGCTCCACCAGGACCGGGAGCTCCTTCCCCGGGTTCGTCCGGATCGCGGTGACGAGCTCGTTCCACGTCTCGACCGGGCGCCCCGCGATCTTGCGCACGCGGTCGCCGTCCTGGAGCCCGGCCGCCGCCGCGGGCGTGCCTGGCTGCACGGGGCCGATGACCGCGCCGCCGTCCGTCCGGAGGAGCCCGGACCCGAGGAGCAGCCCGAAGGCGAGGAGGACCGCCGTCAGGTAGTTCGCCGCCGGCCCGGCCAGGATCGCGAGGAACCGCCGCCACGCCGGCTGGTTGGAGTAGAGGTGCGGGTCCGCCGGGTCCACGTCCTCGCCCGGCGCCATGCCGACGATCTTGACGTAGCCGCCGAGCGGCAGCGCCGAGACGACGAACTCGGTCCCGCCGCGCTTCGTCCGGAGGAGCACCTTCCCGAACCCGACGCTGAACCGCTCCACCTTCATCCCGAACGCCCGGGCGACGAGGAAGTGTCCCGCCTCGTGGATGACGATGAGCAGCGAGATCCCGAGGATGGCGGCGAGGACGCCGAGCAAGATCATCACGGTGCGGGCTCCTCCCCGAACTCCTCGGCCTCGAAGGATTCGAGCTCCGTGCCGGGCTCCTCCCAGGCGCGGGCCGGGAGGCCGGCCTTCAGGCAGACGTGCTTCAGGAACTCCTCCGCGTCCCAGCCGTGCTCGACCGCCACCTTGGGCAGGAGCGCGCCGCGGTGCCAGCCCCGCCGGACGACGAGGCCGTCCTGCCCCACGCGGACGGCGCGCGGGTCGGGGAGCGGCCGCAGCGGGCCGAGCGCGGAGACGGAGACGTGCAGCTCGGGGACGTCGGCGGGGCCGATGGACGGGAAGCGCGGGTCCTCGGACGCGGCGGCGACGGCCATGCGCGCCACCGTCCGCGCGAGCGACTCCGTCGGCGTGAACGTGCCCACGCAGCCTCGCAGCTCGTCCTCGACGTGGAGCGTGACGAACGCGCCACGCGCCTCGGCGAGGGCGCCCTGCGCCTGGACGTCGGGGGCGGGTTTGCCGGAGAGGTGCGCGAGCACCGACGCCCGCGCGATCCCGAGCAGCGCCGCGCGCTCGATGGGCGAGAGCGCGGTCATGGGCGCGGGCGGACCCCGGTGAGGAGGAAGCGCCGGGCGTCGGCCAGGATCCGCCCGTGGTCGAACGCGATCTGCGAGGGGAGCTCGTCCCAGCGGAAGGCGCGGGCCTCGGCGGCGTCGTCGCTGCCGGCGGGCTCGCCGCGCGCGCGGCAGAGGAAGACGGCCGAGGCGGTGTGGCCACGCGGATCGCGGCGCGGGTCGGAGTAGATCCAGAGGAGCTCGGTCAGCGTCACCTCGAGCCCCGTCTCCTCGCGCGCCTCGCGGACGGCCGCGGCCTCGACGGTCTCGCCGACATCCACGAACCCGCCGGGGATCGCCCAGCCGGGGGGCGGGTGCTTTCGCCGTACGAGCACGACCCGGTCGTCCGGGAGGACGATGACGGCATCCGCGGTCAGCGAAGGGGTCGGGGGCGCCGGCACGGGGATGAGGTAGCGCAGAGGGGGGCGGGGGTCAAATGGAGGAGGGGGGCGGAGGAGAGGCCGGGGGAGCCGGAGGAGCCGAGAGACCGGAAGGGCGGGAACGGGAACGGGTACGGGATCGGGACCGGGACCCGGGAGCGTTCACGGGAACGGGGCACGGTACGGGCACGTCGTCGGAAGCGGGGGCGGGCAGGGGGCGCATCACGGCGTACGGCGGGACGGGGCTCGTCATCTCGTGATCCGTGACCGTGATCCGCACCCGCTTCGACCCCGTCCCCGCCGCCGTGAACGTGCCCGTGCCCGAACCGGTATCCGGTCCCGGTCCCGAACCCGTCCGCGTCCCCGGCTTCCCTTCACCTCGGCGCGATGATGAGCGGGGACTCGGCCGCGCGCTCCTCCGGCGGCTCCCCCTCCGCCGCCCGCCGCGTGAACGCCTTCTCGACGAGCAGCCTCGCGAACGGGATCCCCGCGCCGGGGCTCCCGGCCGCGAGCGCGCGCGCTGCCGCCGCGGCCCGGCCGGCCGAGGCAGCGTCGCCGGCCTCCATGAGCCCGTCGGCGGCGGAGAGGAGTCGCGCCGCGAGGCGGGCGCGCCGCGCCGGATCGAGGTACTCCTCCACCGCATCGGCGATCACGCGATCGAGCTGCGCGTCGCGCTGCCGCTCGTCGAGGTAGAGCGGCGAGACCTGTACCTCGTCGAGCTTCGCGGCGATCCGGCGCAGGAAGTCCTCGTCGGCGAACCAGCCGCGGAACCCGGGGAGCTCGTGCAGCGCGCCGGAGGCGGCGAGCGCCTCGCGCTCGGCGTCGCCCTCGAGCGCGGGCGCGGCGGCGCCGGGCGCCGGGGCCTCCGGCGCAAGGCCGAGCCCGTTGAGCCACAGGTCGGCGCCGTCCGGGACGCGCTGGCCGGTCTGCTCGTTGAGCCGGCGCGCCGCGGCGACCCAGGCGTGGACGCGCTCGCGGGGGACCTCGGTCACGCCCACGGCGGCGCCACGCTCCATGATCCCGCGCGCGAACGAGCGCCACTCCTTGCGCCCAACGACGCCGACCTGGAGCGAGACCAGGCCGCGCTCGTCCGAGAGGACGGCCTGGCCGACCTCGACGCCGCGGCCGGGGATCGCCCGCGGGAGCCACACCGCGCGCTCACCGTGGCCGTCGAGGCGCGAGGCGAGGGCGGCGAGCTGCGGCTCCGCGGGGGCGGGGGCCGGCGCCGGGGCAGGAGGGCGCGCGACCTCCGGGACCGCCACGCCGCGGGACTTGAGCACGTGGAGGCCGCGCTTCGCCTCCTTCACGACGTCCTTCTCGGCGTGCGCGGCGAGCGCGCCGAGCAGGTCCACCCGTCCGGCGGCGAGCGCGGCGCGGGCGAGCGCGAGCGCCAGCGGGCCCGGCAGGGTCGCGACCTCCTCGGGCTTCGCCTTGGGCAACGTCATGAGGAGCCGGGCGGCGCGGCCGGCCTCCTCGCGGGGGACTCCCGCGCGGGCGGCGATCTCCTGGCTCTCCACGTTCGGGTCGCGCAGGAGCGCGAGCAGCTCTTCGGGATCGAGGTTCGGCATGCGGGGCGCAATCTAGACGAGGACGCTGCGCCGGGGAACAGTTTGCGCAGCCACCGCTCACGCCGTCTGCGAGACGGCGCCGCGGGGCGCCGTGCGCCGCCGGCCCGCGTGCGCGGCGAGCACCTTCGCGAGGTGCTGGCCGGTGTAGCTGGCCTTCGCCCGGGCGACCTCCTCGGGCGTCCCCTCGGCGACGATCCGCCCGCCCTCGTCCCCGCCCTCGGGGCCGAGATCCAGGATCCAGTCGGCGCACTTGATGACGTCGAGGTTGTGCTCGATGACGACGACCGAGTTGCCGGCGTCCACGAGCCGATCGAGCACGTGCAGCAGGCGCTTCACGTCCTCGAAGTGGAGGCCGGTGGTGGGCTCGTCGAGGATGTAGAGCGTCCGCCCGGTGCCGACGCGGGCGAGCTCGCGCGAGAGCTTGATGCGCTGGGCCTCGCCGCCGGAGAGGGTGGGGGAGGGCTGGCCGAGCTTGATGTAGCCGAGGCCGACGTCCTCGAGCGTCCGGAGGACGCGCGCGATCTCGCGGTGGTGCTGGAACAGCTCCATCGCCTCGGAGACCGAGAGGTCGAGCACCTCGGCGATGTTCTTGCCCTTGAACGTGACCCGGAGGGTCGCCTCGTTGAACCGCTTCCCCCCGCAGACCTCGCACGGCACGAGCACGTCGGCGAGGAAGTGCATCTCGACGAGCTTCATCCCGTCGCCCTGGCACGCCTCGCAGCGGCCGCCCTTCACGTTGAAGCTGAACCGCCCCGGCTGGTAGCCGAAGGCCCGCGCCTCCGGCGTCTGCGCGAACACGTCGCGGACGGCGTCGAACAGCTTGGTGTACGTCGCGGGGTTCGAGCGCGGGGTGCGGCCGATGGGCTGCTGGTTGATGTCGATGACCTTGTCCACGAGCTCCGCGCCGGTGAGCCGGTCGTGCTTCCCGGGCACCTCGCGCGTGCCGTAGTGGTGGCGCATGAGCGCCGGCCGGAGGATCGCGTTCACGAGCGTGGACTTGCCCGCGCCCGAGACGCCGGTCACCGCCACGAGCCGCCCGAGCGGGAACGAGGCCGTCACGTCCTTCAGGTTGTTGGCCTTCGCGCCCGTGATGGTGATCGCGCCGTGGTCGCCGTTCCGCCGCCGCTCCGGGACGGAGATCTCCGCGCGCCCGGAGAGGTACGCGCCCGTGAGCGAGGACGGGTGCTTCTTCACCTCCGCCGGCGTGCCCTCGGCGACGACCTCGCCGCCGTGCGCGCCCGCCCCCGGCCCGAAGTCCACGAGCCAGTCGGCCTCCTCCATGGTCTCCTCGTCGTGCTCGACGACGATGACCGAGTTGCCGACGTCGCGCAGCCGCTTCAGCGTGGCGAGGAGCTTCCCGTTGTCGCGCTGGTGGAGGCCGATCGACGGCTCGTCCAGGATGTAGATGACGCCGGTGAGCTCGGAGCCCATCTGCGAGGCGAGCCGGATGCGCTGGCTCTCGCCGCCGGAGAGCGAAGGGCCGGGGCGGTCGAGGGTGAGGTAGCCGAGGCCCACGTCCAGGAGGAACTTGAGCCGGTTGCGGATCTCCTTGAGGAGCTCGTCGGCGATCCGCGCGTCGTTGCCCTGGAGGCCGATGGCGCCGAGCCAGCCGTGCGCCTCGACGATGGTCATCCGGGAGAGCTCGACGATCCCCTTCCCGCGGATCCGCACCGCGCGGCTCTCCGGCTTGAGGCGCTCGCCGCCGCAGGTCGGGCAGGGCTTGTCCGAGAAGTAGCGCATGTACCAGCGCCGCATGCCCTCGGAGGTGGTCTGCTTGAACCGGCGGAGGAGCTGGTTGACGACGCCCTCCCACTCGATCCGCGGGCGGCTGCCGTTGGACACGGCCTCGCTGCCGAGCATCACGAGGTCGCGGTCCTTCTTCGAGAGCTTGGACCAGGGCGTGTCGAGGTCGAGCTTCAGCGCGCGGGAGAGGTGCTCGACGAACTCGAAGGTCCATCCCTCGCCCCGCTCCATGCTGCTCGCCCACGGCTCGACCGCGCCCTCGCGGATGGTGAGCGACGGATCGGGGACGATGAGGTCCGGGTCCATCTCCAGCCGCGTGCCGAGCCCCTGGCAGTCGGGGCAGGAGCCGAGCGGCGAGTTGAACGAGAAGTTCTGGGGCGCGAGCTCGCCGAACGAGAGGCCGCAGGCGTGGCAGGCGTTCTGCTCGGAGTAGAAGCGGTCGTGCCGCTTGTACTCCTCGGGGTCGATGCCCGGGCCGACCTTCTGCTCCTTGTCGGCGTCGGCGACGATGAGCGTGCCCTTGCCCTCGCGGAGCGCGGTCTCGACCGAGTCGGTGAGGCGGGACCGGATGCCGTCCTTCACCACAAGGCGATCGACCACCAGCTCGATGTCGTGCTTCAGCTTCTTGTCGAGCACGAGCCGATCGGTGAGCGCGTGGATCATCCCGTCCACGCGCACGCGCGAGAAGCCGCGCTTCTGCACGTCGGCGAGCAGGTCCTTGTACTCGCCCTTGCGGTTCTGGACGAGCGGCGCGAGCACGAGGAAGCGCGCGTTCTCCGGCAGGCCCAGGATGGACTCCACGATCTGCTGGGCCGTCTGCTTGCCCACCGAGCGGCCGCAGCTCGGGCAGTGCTGCACGCCGATGGAGGCGTAGAGCACGCGCAGGTAGTCGTGGACCTCGGTGATGGTCCCGACGGTCGAGCGCGGGTTGTTGGAGGCGGCCTTCTGCTCGATGGAGATCGTCGGCGAGAGCCCGCGGATGGTGTCGTAGTGGGGCTTCTCCATCTGCCCGAGGAACTGGCGGGCGTAGCTGGAGAGCGACTCCACGTACCGGCGCTGCCCCTCGGCGTAGAGCGTGTCGAACGCGAGCGAGGACTTCCCGGATCCCGAGACGCCGGTGAACACCACCAGCTTCTTCTTCGGGATCTGGAGGGTGACCGACTTGAGGTTGTGCTCGCGCGCCCCCTTGACGCTGATGTACTCGGGCTCGCTCATGAGGTGCCCTACTTAACGGAGGCGTACGAAGTTGGCCAGGAGCCGCTCGCGCCACCGGGCCTCCGTGCGGTGGAACGCCGCCGCGGCGGTCTTCCCCTTGGCCGGCAAGGGCGCGTGCGCGGGCGCTGAACATGCGTGTAGGACCGCGGCGCGGTCAAGCACCCATTCGTCGGCGCGCCCGGAACGTCAGTGGAGTCGCGCTTCGGCGTGCGGCTCCGGGGTGGCACCCCGGCGGCTCCTCGCCTCGAAGGCGTACGGCCGGAAGGGCGAGGCCGTGCCCAGCACCACCGCGCCCCGATGCGCCACGGCGACGCTCGCGCCGGCCGCGTCGAGGGTCGGGAGCCCGAGCGGGCGATCACGCGACCACGCGCGAGCGCGGCCGGCGCCGGCGTCGGCGAGGACCGCGAAGCGTCGCTCACCGTGCGCGATCGCCCGGACGAGCGTCGCGGCTCCGTCACCGATCGTGAACTCATCGAGGCGTCCGTCGGCGCGGAGCACGCGCAGCGTCGCGCCCTCGAGCGCGAAGGCGCGGACGTCGGCCTCGCCCGGGACGGTCAGCGTCGGCGCGATCCAGCGGTGCGCGACGTTCGGCGGGCGGCGGGTGGCGACGTCGCCGTCGGCGCGGAGCTCGAGCGCCTCGCCGGCGTCGGTCACTACCCGCACCGCGAGCACGCCGGACGTGACCGGCGCCCGCCCGAGGGCGCGCCGGCTGCCGCGCGCGTCCACGGCCACGAGCTCGACGGCGCGCACGCGGTCGAGCCCGTGGTCCGTGACGAGCCACTCCTGGAGCGGCGGGAGGGTCGCCTCGTGCGCGGGCGGATCGACGAGCCAGTCGAGGTTCAGGAGGCCCATCCCCCAGCGATCGCTGATCGCCATGCAGGTCGAGACGAGCCGGAAGGTCTCCCCGAGCAGCTCGTCCTCGGTGACCTCCGGCCGCGCGGGGGTGACCCCGAGCGCGACCCAGCGCACGCCCACGCTGGTCACGAGCACGACCGAGGTGGCGACGCCCGCGGGCACGTCGCCCAGCAGCCCAGGCGGCGGGCGCATCGCCACGTCGAGCGTGACGGGCTGGGCGCCGGGCATCGAGGGCTCCTGCCGCGGAGCCCAGAAGCCCGGCGGGTAGATCGCGGAGTCGTGGCGCAGGTGGAGCGGGTACCAGGGGTCGGACCCGACGAGGCGCACCTGCGCGGGCTCGAGGACCTGCCGCGCGTTCTTCGTCCGGCAATCGCCGTCGACGTGCCAGCACGGGAGCGCGACCGTCCACGTCGCGGTGGGCGGAGGGCGCACCGCGATCGTGCCCGCGACGGCGACGCCGCTCCCGTCCACGGCGCCGGTGGCGGTCGTTCCGGTGAACGTGCGCGAGGCGGGCGCGTCGAGGTAGGCGGTGATCCGGTACTCGACGAAGTCCGCACCGCGGGCGAGCTCCTCCATCCCGTCCGGCGGACCGCGGAGGTGGTCCGTCACCGCCTCGTCGATGGGATCCTGCGCCAGCCCCAGATCGTCGAGCAGCCCCTCGGCGATCCACTGGAGGCGGGTGTCCATCCGGAAGATCGCGCCCGTGCTCACCACCGAGATCGACGGCGTGAGGGTCGCCTCGATCCGGAACGGCAGGTCGAAGTCGACCGGTCCGGCGTCCACCGCCTTCAGGCCCACGGCGGCATGGGCGCGCCGCTCCGCCGCCGCCCAGCCCCCGTTCGCCTCCTGGGTCGTCTCCAACTTCGGAGAGGTCGAGGTCGCGACGGCCTCGTCCGCGGCGGTGCGGAGCGCGAACACGAGCTGCTGCCCCAGCGCCGCGCCGGGCACGAAGAGCCCCCAGTGGTCCACGCCGAGCCGGTTCACCACCGGGGCGAGCGCGTCGTCGTCGAGCCGCGTCCCGAGCCGCAGCGCCACCACGCCCGGTCCGGCGAGCAGCGCGCGCGGGAAGTACTTGCCTGCGCCCGGGCTGAACGCCGGGAGCAGCAGCGGGAGCTGGAGCCGGAGCGGCAGCACCCCGGAGCCTCCGAGCCCTTCGGGCTCGGAGGCGACGAGGTGGTACTCGAGCTGCTGATCGACGAGCGCGAGGCGCATCCACGCCTTCGCCGCGAACGGGATCGTCGACGGCGGCGCGAGGTGCCCGGCCGTGAGCGCACGCGCGGCGCTCGTCAGGTGCACGGTGACGTCGAGCGCGAGGAGGAGCTGTCCCGGCGGCACCGGACCGGTCGCCGGGGTCGCCGCGGCGTGCGAGATGCCGGTGCACTCGATCCGCTCGACGAACAGGTCCCCTTCGCCCGTGAGCGCACGGAACGCCGCGAGCTGATCCAGCGCCGCGCCGGGGAGCGGGATCCGGATCACCTCCGCCTTCAGCACCTCGAAGAACGTCGCCTCGGCCAGCTGAAGCTCGACGAGCGCCATGGAACCCCCGCCCGGAGTGAACGCGCGCGCCCGGCCTCACTGGCCGCAGTCTCGCGCGCAGACCGTGGCGCAGTCGCTGCGCCCCTGGTTCTCGCAGGACTGCATGCAGGCCTGGCACCGGTTCCCCGGATCCTGCGTGGGCCCGCTCGGCTTGCGCGCCGGGCACTCGCAGGCGCCCAGCGCCAGCACCACGGCGGCCAGGAACGCGGTTCGTGTGGTCCATCCCCGGAGGCGCATCGCTTCCTCGCTCTCGTCCATCCGCGGGCGAGACGTAGGGTCCGGGCCGCCACGAGTTCGACGGCAAGTCGGGGTCCCACCTCCAAGGCAACCACGCGCGACCTGCCTTCCCCCGCCCGCGTGCGCTCGCGATGAACGGGGGTCGGCGCCGCCTCCCCTCCGGCGAGGGCGAGGTGATACACCGTTTCCGTGCTCCGGGGTCCCGCCTCCGCGGGCGCGCTGCGGCACCGCGCGCTCATGCTCGCGTCGGCCGTCTCGTTCGGCCTCGCCGCGCTGCTCGTCCGGGTGGCGACCGGGCGGGGCATGAGCGGCGCGCAGGTGGCGACGGTCCGGTTCGGGGTGGGGCTCGCCGCCGTGGTCGCGCTGTTCGCCGTCCGGCCGGGCACCCTCCGCCCCGCCCGGCACGGGCTGCTCGCCGTCCGAGGGCTCGTGGGCGGCCTGGCCGCGCTGCTCTACTTCCTCGCGCTCGCGCGGATCTCGGCGGGCGAGGCGACCCTGCTCAACAACCTCTACCCGATCTTCGCGGTGGGGATCTCCCTGGTCGCGCTCGGCGAGCGGCCCACGCTCCACCTCGCGCTGGCCCTCCTCGTCGCGAGCGCGGGCGTGTTCCTCGTGCTCGGGGGCGGCGGGCTCCGGCTCGCGCTCGGCTGGGGCGAGGTCTTCGGCATCCTCTCCGGCCTCGCGGGCGGGGTGGCGGTGACCGCCATCCGCGCGCTCCGCTCCTCCGCCGCGGCGGTCAACGCGCCGACCGTCTTCTTCGCCTTCTCGCTCGGCGGCATGCTCGTCTCGGCGCCCATCGCGTGGGGCCCCTGGACCGCGGACCCCTGGGCGTGGGCGGGGGCGCTCGCGACCGGCGTCGCCGCGGCGCTCGCGCAGCTCGCCATGACCGAGGCGTACGGAGGGCTCTCGGTGCCCGAGGCGGCCGTCTGGCAGCAGCTCACGCCGATCTCCGCCTACCTCTGGGCGCTCCTCGTCGGAGAGCCGCTCGGGGGCGCGACGGCGCTGGGCGTGCTGCTCGGGATCACCGGCGTCGTCTACGGCAGCCTCTTCGGGCACCGCCCGGGCGCGCGGGCGTCGGAGGCGGCGAAGGTGCCGGTCCTGCCGACGGAGGAGTAGGATCGGCGACACCATGAGCTCCGACGAACGCGCGCTGGTCGTCCTCGTCACCGCCCCTTCCGCCGAGAAGGCGGCCGAGCTCGGCCGGGCCCTGGTGGGCGAGCGGCTCGCCGCCTGCGCGAACCTCGTCCCAGCGGTGCGGTCGATCTACTGGTGGGAGGGGAAGGTCCAGGACGAGGGCGAGGCGCTGCTCGTGCTCAAGACCACGCGCGACCGGTTCGACCGGCTGCGGGAGCGCACGCTGGCGCTCCATCCCTACGAGGTCCCCGAGGTGATCGCGCTCCCCGTCGAGCTCGGGAGCGCGCCGTACCTCGAGTGGCTGGTGCGGGAGACGCGGTAGGCGCGGCGAATCAACGCGCTGCGGAGCGAGCTCCGCTCCCGACCGCGCGGGCGGGGCCGCGGCCCCGTGCTGGCATCCGACCGGGGAGTACCGCCTCGCGTACCAGGCGCTGCACGAACACGGCTATGAGGCCAACCCCGGGAAGAACACCTTCAGCCGCATCCCGGGGGACCCCGGCACGAGCGACTCCCTCACGAGGCGCGTGATCGACGGCGTGCCGTACCTGGGCATGGGCCTCGGCGCGCAGTCCTTCGGCGTGGCCTCGACCCGCCTACGCAGCGGCGTCCGCGTCCGCGCTCCGCTCCATGTCCGCTTGGGCGCGCTCGCGCCGGGCGAGGAGCAGGAGCGGGACGGACAGGAGCTCCACGCCGGCGCTCACCACGTACGACGCGGGGTAGCCCCACACGTCGGCGATCCTCCCGAGCCCGGGCTGGGCGACGACGCCGCCCGCCGAGGCGAAGAGGTTGTCGAAGGACAGCACGGTGGCCCGCTGGGCAGACGGGACGCAGCCGTTCAGGAACGCCTGCCGCACCGGCTGGATCGCGGCCCACGCGAGGGCCCACGCGGCCAGCATGACCACGGACACCCAGAAGCTCTGGAACGCGCCCATCGCCGCGAGGCACGCGGCGGTGACGGCGGAGGCGAAGAGGAGCGCCGAGGTCCGGCGCTCGAACCGCCTCGAGATGGCGGGGACGAGCGAGGCGCCGGCGATCTGGGCGCCCGCGAAGAGCGCGGCGGCGAGGCCGGCGATCGCGTACGAACCCCGGCGGCCGCTCAGCTCGAGGAGGTAGGGCTGGAGGGCGTAGAAGCCGAAGATGGGGACGCCGCCGTTCAGGAACCCCGCGAGCATCAGCCAGCGCACGGGCGGATTGCCGAAGCCGTGCGTGATCGACGCGCGGAGCACCTTGCGGACGTCCTCGACGACGGACGCCCCCCGCCTCGGCTGGAAGCCGACGTCCCGCATCGAGCCGAAGGCGACGGCGAAGGTGAGGAGGAGCGCGCCGGCGCGCACGGCGAAGGGAACGCCGAGGTTCGTGAGCTGGGCGATGACCCCGCCGGCGATCGTCCCGGTGAGCATCCCGGCGCCCTCGGCCCGCTGCCCCTTCGCGAAGGCGGCGTCGAGTGAGCCGCGGTAGCCCGTCGCCGCGAGGCCGTCGACCAGCCACGCCTCGGTCGCCCCGGAGAAGAACGTGAACCCGAGGCCGAGGAGCATCGACGAGAGCGCCCACCCCCAGAACGGCCCCTCGATCGACCACATCCAGAGGTACAGCAGGGTCGCGGCGAACAGGGTGGCGGCCCCGAGCAGGTACGACGTGCGCCGGCCCATCGTGTCCGCCACGACGCCCGTGGGGACCTCGAAGACCACCTGACCCACCGTGAAGAACGCGTTCGCGGCGAACGCGCCGGCGACGGAGAGCCCGGCGTCGAGCAGGAACAGGGTGTTGATGCCCCAGATCAACGACGAGGCGAACGTGGAGAGCAGCGTGAGGGTGACGTAGGTCCGCAGGATCCTCGCGGCGGTGAGCTCCATGGCCCCGTCCTCGGCGCGACGCGCACCCCGGCGGATCTGCTCGGGGGAGCACCCGGCGTCGAGGTCGAGACGGGCCCCTCGTACGGACCCGTCCGGGCGGAGCCCGCGAGGTCCTGGATACATTGTCGGCCGGAGGACGCCCGTGAACGCCATCACCGAACAGCACCTCGACGCCCTGACGCCCGGCGAGCTGCGCGAGGCGTGGGACGTCCTCTCCGACGAGGAGCGCGCCGAAGGCTTCCACGCGCTCCGGCGCCCCGACCAGGAGGACTTCTTCCTGGAGTGCTCCTCCCGCGACCAGGCGAGCCTCCTCGCGAGCGTCCCGCCGGGCGAGCGCCGCGCGTGGCTGCGCCTGATGCCGCCGGACGACGCCGCCGACCTCATCCAGCTCCACCCGCCCTCCGATCGCGAGGCGCTGCTCGCGGTGCTCGACGACGTCAGCCGGCGCGAGGTGTCCGCGCTCCTCGCCTACGCCGAGGACGACGCCGGCGGCCTCATGAACCCGCGCTTCGCCCGCGTCCGGCCGGACATGAGCGTCGACGAGGCGATCGCCTACCTCCGCCGGCAGGCGCGCGATCGCGTGGAGACCATCTACTACACGTACGTGCTCGACATGGACCAGCGGCTCCTCGGGGTGGTGTCGTTCCGCGATCTGTTCGCCGCCCGCCCCGATCAGCAGGTCCAGGACGTGATGATCCGCGACGTGGTCGCGGTGCGGGACGACATGGACCAGGAGGCGGTGAGCCGGGTCTTCGCCCAGCACGATCTCCTCGCCGTCCCGGTCGTCGACGCCCAGGGGCGGATGCAGGGCCTCGTCACCGTCGACGACATCGTGGACGTCGTGCAGGAGGAGGCGACCGAGGACATCCAGCGGATGGGCGGCACCGAGGCCCTCGGCGCGCCGTACCTCACGACGCCGCTGCCGACGGTGCTGCGGAAGCGCGGCGTGTGGCTGGCGGTGCTGTTCGTCGGGGAGCTCCTCACGGCCACCGCGATGGCGCGGTACGAGGAGGAGATCGCCCAGGCCGTCATCCTCGCGCTCTTCGTCCCGCTCATCATCTCGAGCGGCGGGAACTCCGGCTCCCAGGCCACGACGCTCGTCATCCGCGCGATGGCGCTCGGCGAGGTGCGTCTCCGGGACTGGTGGCGGGTGGCGCGGCGAGAGCTCGCCTCGGGGCTCGGGCTCGGCGTGCTGCTCGGGCTCCTGGGCGTGGTGCGCATCCTGGGGTGGGAGTGGGCGTTCGGGGCGTACGGCCCGCACGCGCTCGCGCTCAGCGTGACCGTGGGGGTGAGCCTCGTGGGCGTGGTGCTCTGGGGGTGCATGGCGGGAGCGATGCTGCCGCTCGTGCTCCGCCGCGTGGGCCTCGATCCGGCGAGCGCGTCGGCGCCGTTCGTGGCGACGCTCGTGGACGTGAGCGGGGTGGTGATCTACTTCACCGTCGCGTCCTCCGTGCTGGCGGGGCGGCTGCTGTAGCGAGGCGAGGCGCTCAGCGCCGCCCCGGATACTCGAGCTGCATGGCGACCGCGTCCGCGGTCCGTCGCCCGTACCGCGCGGCGATGCCGCGGAGCGCGTCGTCGAGCGCCCTCGCCGGTGTCCGCGCGCCCGTCGCCGGGAGCGGCTCGGGCGGGCGCTCACCGACCTCGTCCGGGATGACGCGGAGGCCGCTGCGGGTCGGGAGCGGGCCGGCGGTGCTCGAGAACGTGACCGCGCGCGATCGGTAGGTCCGCGACCACGCGTCGGCGACGAGCGCGAGCGTCACTTCGTCCATGCCCGGCGCGAGCTCGAGCCCGAGCTCCTCGCGTCGCCAGAACGCGACCGCGTTGGCGAGGACCGTCGCCGCGAACCCGCGCGTGAAGGTGAACGCGCCGCTGGCGTGCCGCGTGTCCCACCGCGCGAGCCCGAGGTCGCGCGCGACCGTCGTGGCCCTCTCGCGCCCGGCGATCGCCTCGACGAGGACGAGGGCCATCGGCATGGAGGCGGTGATGCCGGTGGTCGTGGCCACGCCCCGGTCCACGACGAGGCGCCGGTCCGCGACCCAGCGGATCGTGGGGTGCTCCTCGAGCAGCTCCTCGCGGTAGTACCAGTGCGTCGTCGCCCGCTTGCCGTCGAGCAGCCCGGCGTTGGCGACCACCTTGGCGCCGGCGCAGACGCCGACGATCGTGGCGCCCTTTGCGGCCTGGGCCTGGATCCATCGAAGGACCGTCGGGTCGTCGTCGCGGGCCAGGGCCGGTACGATCACGTAGTCCGCGCCGTCCGGATGGCGCGCGTCGAACTCCGCGATCGTCGCGTCGGGCACGACCGCGAGCGCGGGGTACAGCGTGACCGGCCCCGCGGTGGTCGCGAGCGCCACGACGTCGACGACGTCGGCGCGCTTCAGGATGCCGTACGGCATCACGTAGTCGGTCGTCTCGGTCCCGCCGTTCGCGCCGACGATCGCGACCAGCGGGCGCGGACGCTTCGGCGGCTTCAGGGCCGCGAGGAGCGCGTCCGCCTCGTCCGGCGGGACGGGCGGTGCTTCCCCCACTTCGGGCCGCGGCGGCAAGGAGAGCAACCAGCCGGCGAAGCCCGCCCCCAGAAGCCCGACGATCGCGAGGCCGCCCCACAGGATCCGCTTGCGCACGGCGCTCCTCCTCGAATGCTCGAAGGGACCCGGATCTTGTGCGCGATTGCCGGGCGCCGCACCACCGAAGAACGGCGGCCCCGGCCCGGAGAGGACCGAGGCCGCCGAGGACCTACGAGCTCGGGCCGCCGGGCCGTGACGACGGCTGTCCCCGCGCCGGCCGGCCGGGTACCATACGGGTGTGAGCTCGCTCGCACCCGACGCCGCCCCCGCGGCCCGCACCCTGCGCGAACACGCACGCTTCCCGCTCGCGCTGCTCGGGCTCCTGCTCGTCATCCTCGCCGTGAGCGGCGCCACCGCGCGCGCCGGGCCCGTGAGCTGGATCCTCGAGGTCGCGCCGGGGCTCGCCGTGGTCGCCGTGCTCGCGGCGCTCTACCCGCGGCTGCCGCTCTCGCACTTCGTCTACGCGGGCGTGTTCCTGCACGTCCTCATCCTGAACTACGGCGGGTACTACACGTACGCGGAGACGCCGCTCGGCAACTGGGCGAAGGAGGCGTTCGGGCTCGCGCGCAACCACTACGATCGCGTCGGCCACTTCGCGGTGGGCGTCTTCCCCGCGTTCCTCGCCCGCGAGGTGCTGCTCCGGAAGACGCCGCTCCGGCGCGGCGGGTGGCTCTACTTCCTCACCGTCTGCGTCGTCCTCGCGGTCGCCGCCTTCTGGGAGATCGCCGAGTGGTGGACCGTGCTCGGGGCCGCGCCGGACGTCGGCCAGGCGTTCCTGGGCACGCAGGGGGACGTCTGGGACGCGCAGTGGGACATGCTGCTCGCGCTCGTCGCGTCGCTGATCGTGCTGCCGGTGTTCGGCCGCTGGCAGGACCGTTCGATGGACCAGGTGCCGGCGCCCCGGTGACGGCCCGGGCGAGGAGCGACCATGCCGCCGTCACAGTCGCAGTCTCCGTGGGGAAGCGCGACGCCGCCGCCGGTCCCGCCTCCGCAGCCGAAGCGCTCCTCCGCGGTGATCACCGCCGTCGTCGTGACCGCCGCAGCGACGCTGGTCCTCTGCGCCGCCGTCCTCGTGTTCGCGTGGTTCGTCTTCACCTCCCGCCCGGCGCCGTTCGCGGTGGACGTCCAGGCGCCGGCGGAGGTCGCCGCGGGCGAGAAGGCGACGCTGGAGGTCCGGGCCTCGAACCCCACGTCCGAGCGCCTGAAGCTCGGGAGCATCGACGTGTACGACTCCCTGCTCGACGGGTTCGAGGTGATCGACGTCGAGCCCCGGCCGGATCGGCGCGACCACACGGTCAACCTCTCGTCGTTCTACTACGCCCGATCGCTCGCTCCGGGCGACGCGTTCACGATGCGTCTGCACCTGCGGGCGCGCCGGGCTGGCGTCTTCACCGGCGACGTGGACGTGTGCACGCCCCTGGAGCAGTTCGTCACCACGAGCGTCTCCATCGTGGTGCGGTGAGGTCCGGCGCCGACGGTGTCAGCCGGCGGTCGCGCGCCGCGCGGTCCGGACCAGGGACTGGAGCAACGACCGCACCGGCGCCCCCCGCCTCCCGAGCGCGCGGCGCGCGAACTCGTCGGCGCGGTCCACGGACCGGCGGGCGAACCGCGCGCCTTCGTTGCCGGCCACTCGCACGAGATCGCGCGGGCGCAGCGCGCTCCAGGAGCGGAGGACGACATACTCGGCCAGCTCCGCCACCCGGCCTCCGACCGCCTGCTTGTAGCTCGATTGGCCGTGGAGGAGGTGGATGGTGCGGTAGCCGCGCGCGATGCAGTGGCGGGTCGCGGCGAGCTGCACCAGCCGCCCGGGGCCGAGCTTCCCGAACGCGTCGTCGTGGCCGATGACCCAGCCGAACACGTCCGTGCCGCAGCGGATGTCGACGACCCCCGCGTAGACGCGCGCCCCGTCGTGCAGCACGGTGACGCACCCGTGCCGACGGGCGACGCGCGAGATTCCCTCCTCGTACTCACGGCTGAACACCGACCTGCCGTTCTTCGCGGCCATCCGGTCGCGGTTCAGCCGGACGACCTCGGAGATCCACCAAGGCGGGATGTCCGGGCCCTCCCGGGTCTCGAACCGCGCCGCGGGGAGCTCGCGCGCGACGCGCCGCTCGTCGTGCCGGCAGCGGCGCACGAAGTCCTGACTCAGCGTCCGCTCGTACTCCGCGAGCGTGGCGGGCAGCGCGATCCGCAGCTCCGTCGCCTCGTGCACCGCGAGGGTCGGGCGCCGGACGGCCCCCGGGTCGGGCAGCGCGTCGATGAGGCCGGTTCCGATGCGCCGCGCGTTCGGGTAGCGCGAGAAGATCGCCTCCGCGAAGGCGGCGACCGCCTCGGCGGAAGGCGCCGAGAACCGTCCGTGGACCCGCACCGTCGCGCTGTCCTGCGTGAACAGGAAGGCGGCCCGGGCCTGACCGTCCCCGCGGCGCCGCACGAGCGCGAGCGCCGGCGCGGCGGGCCGCTCGAAGTACTCGATGAACTCGCGCGTGCAGCCGTAGCTGCGGCTGACGCGTTCGTACGTCTCCCATCGCTCCGGCGCGAGTGGGGAGGCGAAGAGCTCCACCTCGTGCGGATCGCTCGGGACGTCGCTCGGCCGCTCCGGGGCCGAACGCGATCCCGGAGAGGTCTCGTCCGGACAGGGGGAATGCGTGCTCGTCGGCTCGCCGGCCTGCATGCGCGCTCCCAGCGTGGGTTCGCGCCATAGGCTAAGCACGGGCGGCAGCGCGCGACCGCGCCGACCCGCATGGTCACGTCTCACCGCGCGTCACGGTCCCGGCACGTCCAGCACGGCGGCGCAACCGCGTCCGGCGCACCGCCACGGCGCATTCACTCCGAGGAAAGGCACGGAAGGGTCGGGGAAGGGGATGGCGTGGCGCGTGGCGCGGAGCGCCTCACCCACCGCGGGCAGCGGGATGCCGCCGCGCGTGCGTGCCTGGACGACGGCGCCGCCTGCGGCGAGGAGGAGCTCGAGCTCCGGGCCGGCGTCGATCGGCTCGCGTGCAAAGGCGGCCAGCGTGCGCCAGGACTGGAGCTCGGCCCGCGCTTGCGACGTCGCCCGGGCCGCGCCGCCTGCGCCCGCGACGGCGTCGAGGCGAGCCCGCGCGGTCCCGTTCGGCGCCAGCACGGCGGCGCGCGCATACGCCGCGACGGCCTCCTCGCGCCGCCCGGCCCGCTCCAGGACCTCGCCGAGGTGCTCGGAGACGATCGCCTCGGGCCGCAGGCGCTCGGGTCCGCGAGCCACCGCTCCGCTTCGGCGAGCCGGCCCTGCCGGAAGCGGATCCAGCCGAGCGTGTCCCACACGTTCGAGAGATCCCGCGTGACCGCCGCGGCGCTCGCGCCCGACATTCCGTCCCGGATCGCCGTCAGCAGCTCGACGTGGCCGCTCACGGCGGCCTCGGCCCACCCGGACGCGAGATCGAGCGCAGCGTTCGCGTCGGCGAGGGCGTACGCGGCCTCGTTGAGCAGCTCGGGGTTCCGCCGCAACGCCAGCGCGTGCTCGAAGGCCTCCACGCCGAGCCGCGGCTTGCCGAGCGCGAGGTGGACCTTGCCGAGCGCGAGCGGCGTACACGCCTCCTTGGGATCGAGCGCCGCGGCGCGCTCGAGCGGCTCCACCGCCTCGGCGGCCCGGTTCGCGCGCAGCAGCGCGAGCCCGAGCTCGCGGTGCGCGAGCGCCTGACCGGGCGTGACCTCCACCTGCTTCCGGCACATTCTCCACCGCGTCCGATGCCCGTCCGAGTCGCTGCAGCGCGAGCCCGAGGTTGCGCCAGGCCCACGGGTGCTTCGGGTCGGCGCGGACCGCGCGCGGTCGGCCTGCTCCGCCTCGGCGAGGAGGCCGGTCCGATCGAGCGCCCGGCCCCGCTCGTTCCACGCCAAGGCGTCGTCCGGTCCCGCGGCCAAGGCCACGTCCGCGAGCCGGAGGCCGGCCGCGGCCCGCCCCAGCTCGATCGCCGCGCCGGCGTCCTGGGCCAGCCGCCTCGCCCGCGCCGCCGGCGTGCCGCACCGCTCCTCCGCCGCCGTCAACAGGGCGCCGTCCGCCCGGCGTCGGGCGGGAGCTGCCCGCGCGCGAACCGCACGTCGCTCCTCGCCTCGTCCTCCAGCGCGACCTCGCAGGCGAGCAACGCCAGCGCGCCCGGGTCCTCCGGCGCGAGCTCCACCGCGCGCCGGAGCGCGAGCTCCCGCTCGGCGGTGCCGGGGGCGAGGGCGATGCCGACGAGCGACCCCGCGTACGGGTCCTCCGGGCGTGCGGCCGCGGCCCGGCGCGCGAGCGAGAGCGCCCCTGCGGCGTCCTTCGCCTGGCCGGCCGCGAGCCGGCGCTGGAGCTCGGCGAACCCGGCCCGCTGCTCCACCTCGAGACACCGGACGAGCGCCCACGCGGACTGATCGTAGCGCCACTCGCGGTTCACCCCCGCGGCCTGCCAGCCCATCAGCTCGCGCACCGGGATGGGATCCACCTGCTCCCAGTGGTTCGCGCGCAGCCCGATCCACCGCTTGCCGCTGCGCTCCAGGGCGACCGATTGGAGGACCTCGGCGAGCCCCTCGCTGAACCAGCGCGGCTGGGCGGGGATCACGTGCCGGGAGAGCGCGTGCGCGAGCTCGTGGGCCACGGTGGTGGCCTGCTCCTCGGCCTGGCCGCTCGGGCTCACGAACAGGACCATCCGGCCGGGCTCGAGCTCGTCCCAGGTGGCGTGGCCGATCCAGTCCGTGCGCTGGCCGGTGACCTCGCTGGCCGGTGACCTCCCAGTACTCCTCGCGCGACGAGAGCGCGACCACCTCGAGGCGGGCGCGGACGGCGCCGAGCGCCGGCATCGCGTCCACGAGGAGCGCACGGAGCAGCTCGAGCTCGCCAGCCGTCGCGCGCTGTCGGCGGAGATGTCGGTCCGGAGGACGAAGTGCTCCGAGGACAGCTCGCGCCAGCGTGAACCGTCCCGGGCGCCGCGCACCAGCTCCGCCCCGGCGCAGCCCAGCGCGCCCAGCGCCGCGAGGAGGGCGACGACGTGGCTCTCGAACCTCCGCATGGCACGCCTCCTCGGCTGCCAGACTACCGCGTCACGAAAGCGGCCCACACGCGCGGCCGGGATTACGAGATGATATCCCACACGCGCGTGGCGGCGGCTGCGGTGGCCCCTTCACCTGCGGGGGAAGGTCGGAGATCATCGCGCCGGCGCGGCGGGCTTTTCCCGCCGGGCGCGGGCTCGGGCCCGTTCAAGGGGGCATCGCGGAGGGCACCATGGTGGGACGGAACGGAGACCCGAGCTTCTACCAGGAGTCGATGGACTCCTTTCACCGCGCGGCGGAGCTCATCCGCATGGATCCGCGCGTGCGGATGGAGCTCGAGGAGCCCGACTTCGAGCACATCTTCCACGTCACCATCGAGACCGCCGACCGGCTCGTGCCGCTCCCCGAGGAGGAGCGCCCGCGCTTCGCCGATCTCCCGCCGTCCACGATCGAGGCCGGCCGGACGCTCGAGCCCCTCGCCACCGGCGCCTACGTCCTGCACCACGGCGCGCTGCTCTCGGCGGACCTCACGGTGCGCCAGGGCGTCATCCACCTCGCCGGGAAGGGGCTCTACAAGCTCGAGCCGGGCGGCCCGCGCCAGCTCAAGGCGTACCGGGTCCAGCACAGCGAGGCGCGCGGGCCGTACAAGGGCGGCATCCGGTACCACCCCGACGCGACGCTCGACCTCTGCAAGTCGCTGGCGGCGGAGATGACCTGGAAGACGGCGATCGTCGAGGTGCCGTTCGGCGGCGCGCAGGGCGCGGTCCGGCTCGACCCGTTCGCCTACTCCCGCGAGGAGATCGAGCGCATCTCGCTGCGGTACGTCTACAAGCTCAAGCAGATGATGGGGCCGTTCGTCGACATCCCGGCGCCGGACGTGGGGACCAACGCCGCGGTCATGGCCTACATGATGCGCCAGTACACGGATGGTGAACGTGACCATCACGCCCTGCGCGGCGTGGTCACCGGCAAGGACGTGCGGATCGGCGGGTCGGAGGGGCGGACCAAGGCGGCCGGCCAGGGGGTCGTCTACTGCCTCGAGGAGTGGGCGCGCGAGCGGGGGTTCGACCTGCGCGGCGCCCGCGTCATCCTCCAGGGGTTCGGGAGCGTGGGCTCGGCCGCCGCCGACATCCTGGAGGCCCTGGGCGCGAAGATCGTCGCGGTGCAGGACGCGCACGGGACGGTCTACCGCGAGGGCGGCCTGGACATCCCTGCGCTCCTCGGGCACGCGCAGAACGACCCCGCGAACCTGCGCCGGACGGTGGCGGGGTTCACGGGGGGGACGGCCATCCCGCGCGACGACTTCTGGTCCCTCGACGCCGACATCTGCATCCCGGCCGCGCTGGGCGAGGTGATCGACGCCAACATCGCGGAGCGCCTCCGGGTGAAGCTCGTCGCCGAGGCGGCCAACAACCCCACCAAGCCCGACGGTGACCGCGTCCTCCAGGCCCGCGGGATCGAGCTCATCCCGGACGTCATCTGCAACGCCGGGGCGGTGACCGTCTCGTACTACGAGTGGCTCCAGAACCAGCGGCTCGAGCGCTGGACCGAGGCCGAGGTGAACGCCCGGCTGGAGCAGGCGATCAAGAAGAACTACGCCCTCATCCGCGACGTGGCCAAGAACCGGGCCCGCCGCACGCCGCTCTACGACTCGCGGCCCTACTGCGTCGGGAAGCCGATCGACGTGCGGACCGCGGCAAAGGTGGTCGCCCTGAAGCGGATCGAGGTGCAGTACCTCATCGAAGGGTTCTCGCAGTAAGCCGCGCGCTCGGGGAAGGGGACCGCACCCGCCCGCGGGCGCGGACCGAGCGCCCACTGCCGGAGAGGATACGCACCGATGATCGATCAGGGCCCGCAGCGATACTCGGCCCCCGAGCCCGGGGAGCCCATCGACGTCTCCACGGGCTTCCCCGCCCTCGACGCGGTCCTCGGCGGCCTGCGCTCCGGCGACAACGTCGTGTGGCAGATGGAGGCGATCGAGGACTACGCACCACTCGTGAAGCCCTACGTCGCCCGGGCGCTCGAGCAGGGGCGGCCCGTGGTCTACTTCCGCTTCGCGCGCCACCCCCCGCTCGTGCCGGAGGGGCCCGGCGTACGCGTGGAGCGGCTCTCGCCGTCGGTGGGGTTCGAGAGCTTCACCGCCGCGATCCAGCGGACCGTCGACGCGGCGGGCGCGGGCGCCTGCCACGTCTTCGACTGCCTCTCCGACCTGGTCGCCGACTGGTACAGCGACCTCATGCTGGGCAACTTCTTCATGCTGACGTGCCCGCACCTGTATCGGCTGCGGACGATCGCGTACTTCGCGCTCCTCCGGCAGCCGCACTCGGCCCAGGCGATCCAGGCCGTGCGGAGCACGACCCAGCTCCTCGTGGACGTCTTCCGGCGGCAGCGCGTCCGCTACGTCCAGCCGCTCAAGGTGGACGGGCGGCGGTCCCCGACGATGTACCTGCCGCACGCGTGGGAGGGCGAGGACTTCCGCGCCCTCACCGAGAGCGCCGAGCTGGCCGACGTCGCCGAGCGGCCGCCCGCGGGCCTCGGCCAGATGGACGCCTGGGAGCGGCGGTTCGTGGAGGCGCGGGAGATCCGCGAGGCCTGCCGCGCCGGCGCCCGGCCCTGGCGCGACGAGCACGAGGCGTTCCAGGACCTCCTCCGCGGGCTCCTCACGCGCGACGAGCGGTTCACCGAGCTGGCGGAGCGGTACCTCGAGCTCGACGACCTCTTCGCCATCCGGCGGAGGATGATCGGCACCGGGCTCGTCGGCGGGAAGGCGGCGGGCATGCTCGTCTCGCGCGCCATCCTCGCCCGCGCCCACCCGCGCTGGACACGGCTCCTCGAGCCGCACGACTCCTGGTTCGTCGGCTCCGACGTCTTCTACACGTACCTCGTCCGGAACGGCGTCTGGCAGGTCCGCCGGACGATCCACAGCGGCCCGTCGCTCGCCGACATCGCCGCCGAGGCGCGGGAGCGGGTGCTCGCTGGAACCTTCCCGAGCTTCATCGTGGAGCAGCTCCTCCAGGTCCTCGAGCACTACGGGCAGTCGCCGATCATCGTCCGCTCCTCGAGCCTCCTCGAGGACGGCTTCGGCAACGCCTTCACCGGCAAGTACGACAGCGTGTTCCTCCCCAACAACGGCCCGCCGGAGGAGCGGCTCGACGCGCTCCTCTCCGCGATCCGCACGGTCTACGCGAGCACCATGAGCGAGGAGGCGCTCCGGTACCGCGAGCGGCGGGGGCTGCTCGGCCGCGACGAGCAGATGGCGGTCCTCATCCAGCGGGTCTCGGGCGCGGTGCGCGGCACGCTCTTCTTCCCGCAGGTGGCGGGCGTGGCCCTCTCGTACAACCCGTACGTCTGGAACCACCAGATCGACCCGCAGGCCGGCGTCGTGCGGCTCGTGTTCGGCCTCGGCACGCGGGCGGTGGAGCGCTCCGACGACGACTACACCCGCATCGTCGCCCTGAACGCGCCGTCGCTCCGGCCGGAGACGAGCCTCGACGAGGTGACCGAGTACGCGCAGCAGCGCGTGGACGTGATCGACCTCGAGAGCCGGGAGCTCCGCCCGGTGCGCGTCGACGAGGTCATCCGCCGGAGCCCGGATCTGCCGATCCGCCTGTTCGCGACGCAGCGCCAGGGCGGCGGGTGGGTGCTCACGTTCGAGGAGCTGCTCTGGGGCACGCCGTTCGTCGAGCAGATCCGCTCGATCCTGGGCGAGCTCCGGGCGGCGTACCGGACGCCGGTGGACGTCGAGTTCACCGGCAACGTGGGGCGGGACGGCGAGCTCCGGCTCAACGTCGTCCAGTGCCGGCCGCTGCAGATCCGCGAGGGCGGCGTGGCCGTGCCCGTGCCCGAGGATCTGCCGCCGGGGTCGGTCCTGCTCGAGAGCCGCGGGCCGCTCGTCGGCCAGAGCACGAACACGCCGATCGATCGCGTGGTCTACGTCGACCCCGACGCGTACGCGGGGCTCGGGCTCCAGGACCGGTACGAGGTGGCGCGGGTGGTGGGCCGGGCGAACCGCAAGCTCGGTCCGGCGCGGGTCCTGCTGCTCGGGCCCGGGCGCTGGGGGACCACCACGCCGTCGCTGGGGGTCCCGGTCTCGTTCCCGGAGATCCAGCGGGTCTCCGCAGTGTGCGAGGTCATGCGGCTCGGCAACACCATCCCCGACGTCTCGCTCGGCTCGCACTTCTTCAACGACCTCGTGGAGGAGAACATCCTCTACTTCGCCATCTTCCCCGGCACGGCCGGGTACGCGCTGGACGAGGCGCGCCTGCGGGCCGCGCCCAACCTCTTGCCGGAGCTCTGCCCCGACGACGCGGGCATGGCCCGGGTCGTGCGGGTGATCGACGTCGACGGCCGGAGCACGCCGGACGGGAAGACACTCTGGCTCAACGCCAACTGCGTGGACCAGGAGGCGCGGAGCTGGTTCGGGCCGCCGCCGGAGGAGGAGGACGCGGGCTGACCTCCGGCGCGCCCGGCGCGCTTGCTGGCGTGCGGGGCGGCTGGCATGCTGGTCACGCCGGGTGCTGGATGGACCTCACCGGCGCCGGACGGAGGCCGCCGTGCATCGTGCTCCCGCCGTGTCCGCCCCGGCCCCACGCGCGTCCGCGGGCGAGTTCCCGATGCCGCTCGAGGAGTTCCTCGGGAGCGGCCTCCTGCGGCGCTCCGACGTCGTGCTCGTGTCCGGGAAGGCCTTCACCAGCCGGATCATCCGGTGGGCGACCCGGAGCCCCTTCAGTCACGCCGCGCTCGTCTTCCTCGTGCCGCGGACGGACAAGGGGTTCGAGCACGCGTTCCTCATCGAGGCGGCGCCGCGCGGCGTGGACCTGAAGCGCCTCTCCGACCTGCTCGCCCATGACGCCCGGCGGCGCGGGACCGCGGTCGCCTTCCTGCGGTTCGAGGCGCCGTGGTTCGACGAGGACGTCCAGTCCATCGTCCGCGGCCGCATGCTCGACTTCATCGAGGCGGGGTACTCGTACCGGACGATCGTCTCCATGGGCCTCGCCGTCCTGCGGCAGCGCCTCGTCGGCGGGCCCGACGACGTGGCGGACGCGCTCGCCGGCGCGCTCCGGCGGGCCCACGCGCGCAGGCGGTTCGCCCCGGCGAGCTTCATCTGCAGCGGGCTCGTGCAGTACGGGTTCCTGCGCACCTTCCGGGATCTCGCCCAGCGGCATCCGGGGGAACGCCGCGCCGCCGTCCCCCTGCAGGTCGTGCTCCACGGATTGTTCAACCCGCGGCTCGCGGAGGAGGTGCGCGCGGGGCGCGTCGGGGTGGACGACATGCTCGCGGAGCCGGGCGTCTCGACCTTGCTCTCCACGACGCCCGACGAGATCTCCCGGGCGCCCCAGCTGGCCTGGAAGTACGTCGCCGCCCGCGGCCGGGTCCACGCCGTCACGACCCGCGAGGACGCGCTCGCGATCATCGAGCCGAGGCGCCGGCGGCGGCTCGCCCCTTCCGGGCCCCGATGAGTCTGCGGCGGCTCGACCGTCCGTCAGGCATACCGCTGGCCCGCGAGGAGCGCCATGACCCGACCCGAGACGTCGCCGTCCGCCATCGACCCGAGCACCAGCGCCGAGCGCACCCTCTCCACTGCGCGCCTCGTCCCCGCGCCACCGCTCGAGGTCTATGCCGCGTTCGTGGCCCCGGCGCGCCTGGCGCGGTGGTGGGGGCCGAAGGGATTCCGCAACACGTTCGAGGTGTGCGACCCGCGGCCCGGCGGGACGTGGCGGTACGTGATGCACGGGCCCAACGGCGGGAACTACCCCAACCAGTCGGTGTTCGACGCGCTGGTCCCCGGAGAGCGGGTGGTGATCCGCCACGTCTCCGGCCCGCGGTTCACGCTGACCGTGACGCTGGCGGCGGAGGGCGCGGGCACCCGGGTGACGTGGCGCCAGTCGTTCGAGTCCGCGGCGGAGTTCGAGTCCGTGCGCGGGTACGCCGGTCCGGCGAACGACGAGAACCTCGACCGGCTCGAGGCCGAGGTGGCGCGCGGTTCAATGTAGGTGCGGTGCGCCGACGGCCTGCACGCCGGCGCGCGCGAGCGCCTCCTGGGGAGAGACGCGGAGCCGCGCGGGGGCGCCGGCCGCCACCGCGGCCTCCACCTCCTCCCACGCGAGCGGCGCGGCCACCACGGGGACGCCCGCGGCGCGCAGCGACCAGGGCGCGATCAGCGAGCGGCCCGGCTCGTTCTGGCGCCAGTCCACGAGCACCTTGCCGTCGCGGCCGGCCCGCGCGACGCGGTCTGCGAACCGCGTGGGCGCGGCCGCGGCGAGCTCCGCGGCGACGGCCCGCGCGAGCGCGACGGACTCCGCGAACGGGAGCGGCGCGGGCAGGGGAGCGGTGACGTGGCCCCCGCGGCCGCCGGAGGCCTTCACCGCGCTGGCGAGCCCGCGGCGGGCGAGGCGCTCGCGGGCGTCGAGCGCGGCGGCGGATGCCTCGAGGAGCGATGCGGGCGCGGCGGGGTCGAGGTCGAGGACGAGGTCGCCGGCGGCCGCCGTCCCGGGCCGCGCTCGGACGGGGTGGAGCTCGAGCGCCCCCCGCGCGACGGCCCAGGCCAGCGCGGCGGGTTCCTCGATGCGGCACGGGCGCAGCGGCCGGCCCGCCGACGTCCGGAGCGACCACGGCTCCATCCACTCCGGGGCGCCCGGCGGCGCGTTCACCTGGTACCACCCGGGCGCGTCGACGCCGTCCGGGAAGCGGGCCAGCGTCACGGCGCGCCCGGCGAGGTGCGGGAGGAGCGCCGGCGCGATCGCGAGGTAGTAGGCGAGGACGTCACGACGGGTGAAGCCGGCCGGGGGGTAGAGGACCTTGTCCGGGTGCGGGAGGGAGACGCGGCGCCCTCCCATCGCGAGCTCCTCGCGCGCCGGCGCCCCGGCGGTCACGCGCGCAGCTCCAGGTCGCCCGGGCCGAGGACGCCGAGCTGGTCCGCCGTGCACGAGGCGGCGTCGCGATCCGGCCTCCACCGCACCAGGCGCGCCGGGTGGCGGAGCCGGCCGGCGTCCACCTGATCGTACGCGACCTCCACCACGAGCGCCGGACGCACCGCGGTCCAGTCCTGCGCCATTTCGCCGGGTTCCCACCGCCCGGCCGATCCCTTGAGCCGGCCGAGCGGGCTCGCGCCGACGTTGAACCCGCGCTCCCAGGGATGGCCCGCGAGCGGCACGGCCGCCGGGGCGAGGCACGTGAACAGCGCGTGGCGCTCGCGGTCCGGGAAGGAGCTCGCCACGCCGACGTGCCGCAGCACGGGCCCGTCCCACAGCCCGAGCAGGAGCGACGCCACGAGCGGGAGGCCGGCGTAGACGCGGAAGCCGCCGACCACGCACTCCGCCGTCCAGCGCCGCTTCACCTTGACCTGCGTCCGGCGCCCGGGCGCGTACGGCGCGTCGAGCGCCTTGGCCATCACGCCGTCCACCCCCGCGCCGTGGAGCCGCTCGAGCCAGCCCTGCGCGACGGCGCGGTCCCGCGTCGCGGGCGTGAGGCGGAGCGGCGGCCCGGCGCGCGCGAGGACCGCCTCGAGCGCCCGGCGCCGCTCGCGGAGCGGCGCGGCCTGGAGGTCGCGGGCGCCCTCGGCGAGCAGGTCGAACGCGACGAACGCCGCCGGCGCCTCGCGCGCGAGCTGCGCGACGCGGGTGGCCGAGGGGTGCACGCGGGAGAGGAGGAGGCCGAAGTCGAGCGTCCCGCCGCGCGCGACGACGAGCTCGCCGTCGAGGGCGGCCGGCCCGAGCGCCCGGAGCGGCTCGGCGAGCTCGGGGAAGTAGCGCTCCAGCGGGCGGCCGTGCCGGCTATGGAGCGCGACCGTTCCGTCGGCCCGGACCACGGCGAGGCAGCGGAACCCGTCCCACTTCGGCTCGTACTGGTAGTCACCTTCGGGCAGCGCGCGCGCGAGGCGGGCGAGCATGGGGGCGATCGGGTGGGGCGCGGAGTCCACGGGCCCTGGGATAGCCGCGCGAGGCCGCGCGCGCACACGGCGGGGCGCCGGACCCGGCGCGTCCAGCGGGCCTCCGGCGCCCCTTCTGCCCGGTTCACGCCGGGGCCGCCGGCGTGGTGCTCTCGTGCCGGGGGGCGGGAAGGAGACAGGCGTGAAGCCGAGCTGGGGCCAGGTGCACGCGTGGCGGCTGCGGCGGCAGCTCCTCGAGCCGCGCACGACCGCGGGCGTGGCCGAGATCGCCGGCCGGCTGTGCGGGATCCAGGCGCAGGTGGCGTCCTCCGCCGCGCTCGCCGTCCACGTCCGGCAGGCGCGGCCCAGGCCGGGCGAGGTGGATCGGGCGCTCGCCGACGGTGCGCTCCTCAAGACGTGGGCGATGCGCGGCACGCTGCACCTCCTGCGGGCGTCCGACGCCGGGAGTTTCCTCTCCGTGATGGCCTCGGGCCGGACGTGGGAGCGCGGGCCGTGGCAGCGGGCGTTCGGCGCCAGCCCGCGTGACGTCGCCGCGCTCGCCGGCGCCGTGGGGGAGCTGCTGGACGGCGCCGCCCTGACGCGCGGCGAGCTGGTGGCGCGCATCGCGCGGAAGAAGGGGCTCGCGAAGCTGGCGGAGCCGCTCCGCTCCGGCTGGGGGATGCTGCTCAAGCCGCTCGCGTGGCAGGGCGTCGTCGTGCACGGGCCGAAGCGGGGAAACGAGACGACGTTCACGAGGCCGGAGAAGGTCTCCGCGCGATGGCGCGCGCTCCCCGCGCCGGAGGAGGCCGCGCCGGTGGTCCTCCGGGCGTACCTCGGAGCGTACGGCCCCGCCACCCTCGACGCGTTCGACGCGTGGCTGGGGAGGGGCGCCGTGAAGAGGACCGTCCTCCGCGCGTGGCTCGCCGCGATGGGCGACGAGGTGACGACCGTCGAGGTCGAGGGGCGGACGGCGTACCTCCTCTCCGAGCACGAGGCCGAGCTCGCGCGCACGCGAACGAGCACGGCGGTCCGGCTGCTGGGCGGGTTCGACCAGTGGGTCCTCGGGCCCGGCACGAGCGACCCCGAGGTCGTGGCCGCCGCACACCGGGCGCACGTGAGCAGGGCGGCGGGCTGGATCGCGCCGATCGTCGTGTCCGCAGGGCGGATCGTCGGCGTCTGGGAGCTCGCGGGCGACCGCGTGAAGGTGTCGCTCTTCTCCGGAGCGGCCTTGCCCGACCCGGACGCGCTCGAGGCCGAGGTCGCGCACCTGGCGCGGGCGACGGGGCGGGCGGGGCTGGGGCTGGACGTGAGGTAGGCGCGCGGAACCGGGGAGTCGACGTGCGCCGTTCGCGCGCCCGACGCCGGCGCTACTCCCCCTGCGGCGGCGCCTGCGCGCGCACCGGCTCGGGCTCCTCGACCGGCGGGACGTGCATCGCCTGATTCGGCTCGGGGCGTTGCGGGTGGGCGACCGGGGCGATCCGGACGGGCCGTTGGTCGCGGGCCGACTGGAGCAGCGCCTCGATGACGCGCACGTCGGCGAGCCCCTCGCGTCCGGACGGCTCCGGCTCGGCCCCCCTGCGCACGTGCTCCGCGAAACGGATCAGCTCGGGCGCGAACTGGTCGCCCGGCGGGAACCGCTCGGTGCGGCTTTCTTCACCCACCGTGAGCCGCCGGACCAGCTCTCCCTGGTACTCGTACGCCGGCTCGAGCTGGACGTCGCCCTCGGTGCCGACCAGGCGGAGGCGGCTCGTCGTCGCCGCCCCGAAGCTCACCGTGAAGCTGGCGAGGCGATCGCCGGGGAATCGGAGGAGGCAGGCCCACCCCTCGTTCACCCCCTCGAACCGCTCGTCGCCGCCCGGCGTCGTCATCGCGAACGCCTCCTCGGGCTCGTCCTGGAACAGGTGCCGCGCGACGTTCACGCAGTAGACGCCCAGGTCCCAGAGCGGGCCGCCGCCCAGCTCCTCGCGCGTCCGGATGTTGCCCGGCTTCACCTGGTAGCTGAACTCGGAGGCGAAGAAGCGCGGGTCGCCGATCGTGCCGTCGCGCACGAGGGCGATCGTCGAGACGTTGGCCGGCTCGTAGTGCAGCCGGTACGCCACCATCAGCCGCACGTCCGCGTCGGCCGCCGCGCGGATCATCGCCTCGCAGCCGCCCGCGCTCGTCGCCATCGGCTTCTCGCAGAGCACGTGGACGCCGGCGCGCGCCGCGCGGACGGCGACGTCCTCGTGCTCGGTGTTCGGCGTCGCGACGTAGATCGCCTCGACCGCCGGGTCGGCGAGGCACGCATCGAGCTGGTCGTAGCTCCACGCCCGGACGCCGTACCGCCCGGAGAGCTCCCGCCCCTTCGCCGCGTCGCCCGACACCAGCCCCACGAGGCGTGCACGCTCCTGCGCGTGCGCGAACGCCGGGAGCACGGCCGTCTGCGCGATGTGCCCCAGCCCCACCACCGCGAACCCCACCGGCTCCATCGCGCTCTCCTCGCACGCTTCCGGCGCGCTCCCGTGCAGAAAGGTAGCCATCGTGGTACGCGAGGCCTGCCGGCGCCCGGGCCCGCGGGGCCCGCCATGTCCGCCGGGGAGGTCGCGCGTGAACGCTCTCCTGCTCCTCGCCCCGCTCGCCGCCGTGGGCGGGGCGTATGCCGTCGGCGCCTACGGACCACGGAGCTTCCGAGCGCGGATGGCGCGCGACTTGGCCGAGGGGCTCGCCCGCCGGGCGCCGCAGCCGGCGATCACGGAGGCGGACCTCGCGCCGCTCCCCCGGCCGGTCCAGCGGTACCTCCGGTTCGCAGGCGTGGTCGGCCGGCCCCGGGTCCAGGCCGCCCGCTTCCGGTTCCGCGGCGGCCTGCGCGGCGGGCCGGACGAGCCGTGGATGCGGATCGTGGCCGACCAGGTGTCCTTCTTCGATCAGCGGACGAGGCTGTTCCACGTCCGCGCGAGGCGCGCCGGGGTGCCCTTCGAGGCGTACCACCGGTTCGTCGGCCCGTCGGCGATCTTCACGGTGAAGCTCCTCTCGCTCTTCACGATCACGGACGCGCGCGGGCCGGAGATGGACCGCTCCGAGACGGTCACGTTCCTGAACGACATGGCGCTGCTCGCGCCGGCCACCCTCGTCTCCCCGGCGCTCCGGTGGGAGCCGGTGGACGACCGCGCCGCGCGCGTCACCTTCACGGAAGGTGGGCAGTCGGTGCGCGCCGAGCTGCGGTTCGACGCCGAGGGCAGGCTCGCCGACTTCGTCTCCGACGACCGCGCGCAGGCGGCGAAGGACGGCCGGTCGTTCCGGGCGGCGCGCTGGTCCACGCCGATCCGCGAGTACCGCACGTTCGGACCGCATCGGCTGCCCGGGGTCGCCGGTGCGTCGTGGAGCGTGCCCGAGGGCGCGTACGAGTACGCGCGGTTCGAGGTCGACCGCGTGGACTACGATCCCAGCGCGTGACGGCTACGCCGGACCGAGAGGTCCTCCCGCACGAGCGCCGTCCGTCCGCGAAACCGGAGGACAAGAGGGCCGGGAACACGCACCGAAACAGCAGAAAACGATGCGCGCGAGGCCGCGTCGCGCGTCGCGCGGGGTCGCGACGAACGCATCGTGGCGTTCGAGCGAGCGCTCCCCTTCGAGCGGATCGCTCGCGGGGAGGAATGCGGGTCGTCGAGCGGTGCGGTCTCAGCTGCTTGCGCAGGAGACGCCGAACCGCACGCGCATGAGATAGGTGCCGAGGGGGAAGACGACGTTCTTCTCGCCCGAGCAGTACTTCACGAGCGCGTCGTGGTAGCGCTGGAGGAAGCTCGCCATCCGCTGCAGGGCCTCGATCCGCTTCCACTTGTCGCGCGACGCGACGCGCGGCTTGAGCAAACGGCGGGGTTCGACCCGCGATGCGCGTCGTGTGTGCCGCTGCTTC